>QFCE01000185.1_pt1 | contig 93776 bp, 82 predicted proteins | sample 5346091 | NCBI WGS metagenome assembly QFCE01 (sample SAMN09062252, study PRJNA434731) | Human gut metagenome, whole genome shotgun sequencing project. | isolation source: stool timepoint A chromium assembly | host: Homo sapiens | collected 2015
CAATCAATATGTTATTACAATAATTATACAAATTATTATCGCTAATCATTGGCATTTCGCAGATGTCTTTTTCAAAAGAATCAACTTCATTATTTTGGCCTAATAATGTTCTGATTTCTTTCATTTTAATCTCAATATCACGTTTAATCTTTTCGGTATTTTCCATCTGATATTTAAGTGTCCGATAATATTCCTTCATTACTGTATTTTCTATATTTAAAATTTTATTTTCCTGTGCTATTCTTTTTTCATTTTTCTTGCGGATTATCCAAGATACACTATACATAATTAAAATAGCTGTGCAAATTCTAAAAACATATAAAACAATAACAAACATGATTTCTTTAGTCACAAAAGATTTCGCAGAATTAACAAAAAACGCATACATATCAAAAATAATCAATAGCATCCACCATATAATAGGATACTTTATTCTCTTTTCAGAAAAGTTTCCAAAGCATTTCTTTATAATTGTTGTCATTATAAAAATTTCAAATATAGATATTAATAATGCGACAATTGCTATTATAATGTTTTTACTATCCATATTTGTTTTTACAAAATAAGGTAGCATATCATTCTTTCCGCCGGTTATCACAACCGTAGGCATAACTATAAATGCAATTCCAAATGTCTCGACAATAAAATTTGCTAACATAATTTTTAAATATGGTTTACCTGTGAGTAATTTTAATAGGGCAAAAAATATCAATATGTATATTCCATTAACAATAGTTATTGTATTAGTCTCATCTTGCGTAAGTATGTGTGTATATTTATAAAACACAATTGTCAAATTAAGAAAAAATAATTTCATTAAAATAATGCAAAACAATTTTAATCTTTTATCTTTTTGTACCCCAAGTAATATTTTAATTGCATAATATGTTGCAATACTTACCAGCAATTCTAAAACTGCTGCATTTATCATATTTATAACTAATTCTTTTCCGCTATACATTATCTACCTTTTCATTTGTATTATATTTTATTTTCAAAATACAATCTTTCTTTAAATAATAACCGTAATCTCATTTGCTCCATTCAAATATTTATCATCAAATACTCCCTGGTATTTTTCTGTAATTTCTTTTATTACACTAATTTTCATCTTGTCTTTATTTTTAATAAAATTACCATCAAATTTAATGCAAATTAAGAAATTATTTTTTTCTTTAGAGCATTTAAAATCTAATTTTTTCACATTTGTAACTTCACTATTTTCTATTTTAAAATAATCATCAAAAAACCTTTTAAGCACATATTTTTCTATTGCAATCAATACAATCATTATCACTAATACTGTTGCAAAGGTAATTATATTATTTAAACTCAATTCTAATGTTATAAGAGTTCTTTGTTTTTTCCCAAGTATATGAGCTATTATTGTAATTGGGCTAAATGATATAACAATAGATATTATCTGTGCTATCATGTCTGAAATAAATATTTCCAAATAATTTTTCTTTGTTATCACTTTTAATGTACAAAAATAAATCAGAGTATTTATTCCCTGAAGCATCAAAATAATGCACTTACTATTAACAGACTCATCTCCAAAATATGTATAATACATTATTGTCAAATTAAAAGTAAGCATACTAGTAAAGAATATTGGTAAAAAAATTCTTCTTTTGCTTTTCTCTATTCCAAGTAAAATCACGAAACTATAGTACATTGCAAAAATCAAAAAGATTTCATAAAACCCGCCATTTATCAATGTTATAATTACATCATTTGTTTTTTCCATAATATCTCCCTGTTGTTTATTTAATATTTTCTGCCTTTGTAAATACTAATACCAATATTAACTTTAACATATAAATAAGAATAACTAAATCAAAAAAATGCCAAATCTTACTGCTTTTTCTCACAATAAGATTTGACATTTTTGTCTCATAATAACTAAGTATTTACTTAACCTTAATTTTTACTATCTTCTTTGCATAATCATATTTATCTGTACTTTGTGCAATTACTAATATTCTGTATGTACCTTTTGGTGCTCCTTTTTTTATAGTTACCTTTCCCTTTTTAGAAACCGAAATATACTTTGATACTTTTGAAGGCAAGCATTTATAGATACTGTATTGCAACTGACCATCACCTGTAGTTTTCGCTTTCAAATTGAATACTACCTTTTTCTTTTTCAAATTGTTTGCCTTATATTTTCTTATTTTAATAGTTGTGATTTTTTGTTTCTTTATTATAACATTATCAACTGTTGATTTTGTTGTTATTACATCGTTTGCACTAGATTTTTCATCTTGCTTTGATGACTCAACATTACTAATATTCGTTTCTCTTTGTTGGATTGTACTATTATCTTCTACTGTCACTGTATAAGTAACTTGTGAGATTTCTGATACACCATTTTTTCCAACTGCCTGAATTCCAATTGTATAAATTCCACTACTTGCAAACAAAGATGCTGCCAGCATATATGAACTATTAATAGTATTTGCCATAATTACACCATTTAAATAAATGTTGTAGTACAAAACATTCGTGTCTGTATTCCAAAAAACATTATAATTTCCTGTTACATCAACTATTCCTACAATTCCCTCCGGTTTCTTTACACTTTCAATATTACCGGAAGTAGTAGTCTCATTAGATGAATTATACTCTGTTGTACTTAAATCTCCTATTGTAGTTGAAGCAGACTCACTTGTTTCATTTGTTACTGTAGATTCTGTTGTACTTAAATCACTTGTTGTAGTTGGTTCATATTTAGTTGTTTCATCTATTACTGTAGATTCCGTTGTATCAACTTCTTCACCTATCTGAATTGCACTATATGTAATTTCACTTTGATTCATATTATCTATTTTAGAATATGCGTAAATAATAGCACTTTCAGATATAACAAATGGCTTTTCATACTTTTTAAAAACATCTTCCCCCATATACATATCATCCGAATTTAATGAATCTTTATCCGCAATATAATAATATATATCTGCATTAGCAATAGTAGAATATAGCGCTACCGTTTGTGCTGTTTTATATGTTCCTGATTGAACAGTAAAAATTGGACTTGGGCTATCTTCTGTATATTGTGCAACTGGCGATATTACAATATCTTTAGTAACATACATTGCCTCATCATATCCATTCCAACATTTAAATACTTCATTGGCACTTGGTGCTGATAGATTATCTGGTATCTCAGCCTTTTCTCCATATGCTATTTGTTGTTCACTTATAACATTTCCTTCCCAATCCTTAAAAATAACCGTATATGTTGTATCCTTATATGATGCTTCAACAATCATATTATCTGTAACTGTTTTAACTTCTTTATTTGCAGAATCTACCCATTTATCAAATTTTTGTCCTTCTTTACTTGGTATATTATCTGTTGTTAATTTATCACCATAATCGAACTCTTTAATTTCAAGAGATGTATTATCCCAGTCTACAAAAATAACTGTGCATTTTTTCTTCTTATACTGAGCTGTAATTACCATATTTTCACGTATATTTTTAAGACCTGTATCCCATCCTATAAAATCATATCCTTCTTTTTCAAGTGCTTCGGGTGCTTCTACTGTTCCACCATCTGCAACTTTTTTCTGCTCACCAATACTATTTCCTTCATCGTCAACAAAATCTACTGTAAATACCTGTTTTGGTGCCTCGATTTTTCCTATTACCTGATAATTAGTTGAACCTTCAATCCCTAAAGTTATAATAAAATCTCCTGTTTTTGCAGTCGGTTCTTCCTTTGTTATAAAATCAAATTTATAATGACCGTTTTCTCCAATTTTCACCTGACTAATATACTCAATCTGACTTGCAATCGGATCTTCATTTTGTCCTTTATAAACTAATAATGTTGCAACTTTACCTGCTGAATTAGGAATATCTCCCTCTACTGTTCTCTTTACACCATTTTTATCTTCTAAAGTATCTTTTGTTTTATATTCTAAACTTGAAGATTCATCATTTACATCGGCTCTATACCATGAGTCCTCACCTGTTCCATTATATAAGTCAATGCCATCATCAACATTTGCTATCTTCTTTAATTCAGTAAATGTTCTGTTAAATTCCCATTCTCCCGGATATTCCATACTATCAGCATATTTGCTTGTATATGTATACACAATCTTTCCATTATTTATGTTTGTATATTTATACCTTTTATAGTTATAGCAAGGAACATCTGTTGAATTTGTTTTAAATCTATATGTTGTTCTTGTCTCCACCTTTTTATCAGATGAACTATCAACTTTCGTAGCCTGCCAATTGCTGAACTCATTCATCCAATATGTATAATTTTTATATTCTTGTCTTGTTCTGTATCTGTAAATAGGGTAAATTACCTGTCCTTTACCATTACCTGAAACACTTGCACTTTGCGGTTCACCATTATTACATCCATTTAGTTCAAAATACCAGCTTACACCATTTATTATTACTCTACCTTTAGTTTTTAAATTTGAACCTGCCTCATCTGTTGTTAAATATCCTCTGGCGTATCCCGAAACTGTATCCTCTGTCTGCACCCATGTCAATGCTGCTCCACAATTTGAGCAAGCTCCTCCAAAAGGATCTCTTCTTCCGCACCTACTACATGCAAACGCACATATTCTATAACCGTTTTGAGATTGAACATCTGTTAAAGTGTTAGCTCCAACCCAGTTTCTAGACCATCCCGACCAATTTCCCCATGATGTATATGTTCCTGTATTCGATGTATTTGTTAATGAATATCCATTAGGTGTAGTTGGTGTACCTGTTGACTTAATTGTTTTAGAATCTTTATATCTATATTCAGTTCTAGATTCTTTAATTATGTCTTCTCCCTCAGGAACGGTAGTACTCCAATCTGACCACTCGTTTCCTACATCTACAGCACCTGTAACTATTTTTGATTTAGGTGTTCCTGTTGTTTCATCATCAATTACACCTACCATTGAAACCTGTACTCTTGATGCTAATCCTGAATATAGCACAGTTATTTCGTCTGTCAATTCACCTGTTTTTGGCATACTAACTGCTCTAGTCTCAGATGCAACCATTTTCCCTGATTTTGTCATTAACGCAACAACTAATTTTCCTTTTGTAAAATTATCCGGGAAATTAGTTAAATTTACATTAACTGTATATCCTGTACCTTCATCATTTCTTTTTGCACTTTTAATCTCTGTTACAATTGGTAAGTCTGAATTTTCCCATACATATGTGGCTTTAACTGTCAATGACTTTTTAACTGTTTTATACTCATTTGTACTCCATCCTGCAAAAATATATCCATTTTTACAAGGAATATCTGTAGGTTCATTTGCAGATGACATATATTCAACCTTCTGAACCTTATCTATAACATCTCCTTTATAATCTACAAATGATACAGTGTATGAATTTATTTTATATATTGCTTTAATTGTTGTATTCGATTTTACATTCTTTCCATCCGAACTCCAATTTTGGAATGTATACCCTTCTCTCTCCGGTGGAACAGGTGTAGATGCATTTTCTCCCCATTTAACACTTTGTGGATTGCCAATAGTTTGATTTTCCCAATCTACATATTGAACCAAAACATTGTCATGAGCAATGCAATTAGCCGAACTGTTACTTCCACTTGTTCCTGCTGAATTTGACGCACTTACTGTTACTTTATATGTGCCTGCATTTCTAATAGAAAATGACACACTTGTTCCACTAATACTTGTTGATTGATTATATGCACTATTAGTAGTACAAATTAACTTAACATCATACCTTGTTGCTCCGGAAGATGCATTCCAACTTGCTGTAAGTGCATCACCTATTCCTAAATCAGATTTATTTATTCTAATATTTGTTGGAGCCTGCGGTGTTACATTAATATTATAAATGTAACTTTCATTCATTGGATTAACTGCTGCTGCTGACTTCCACCAACTCCATGAATTAGTTATTTTGAAATGTAGATGTGGACCTGTTGCTGCCCCGGTCATTCCTACTTTTCCTAATTCCTGCCCCATTTTAACATAAGCTCCCGGATATATATTAGCCGGAATACTACCATGTATCATATGTGCATATGAATAATGTCTACCATCAATACCTTTAATAACAACACCTGTACCAAATTCATGACAATTATTGCATTTTCCATATTCTCCTAAATTATGGCTATCAGTGAACTTGTACTCAACAGTACCATCAATTGCAGATTTAATTGTGGCACCATATATATTACTGTCATTGATATCGATAGCATCATGCCAGCTAGTCACTCCTCTACTTAAGCTTGTATGACCTTCGACCGGCCATAATAAAGTCGTTGATGCCTTAACTTGTTGTTGATACGCAGGCATACTTGTTAAAATCATTACAAAAGTGAGTATAATTACCATTATTTTTCGTACTATTTTATATTTTTTCAACTAAATCGCCTCTTTTCTATTTTTCAATTTTCTTTATGCTATCTATGTCATATATTCCAAATGGTGTACAGTAATACGCTGAATTCTCCGTCATAGTTCCTTTTATTTTAACTTTTTTATTTTTGTATTTTTTCCATTGTTTTTTATCTATATATACACATATTCTACTTTGAATAGGTACATCATCGTACATATATGAATGCTCAACAACAAATTTAGGCTTAACATATAAAACATAATTAATCTGATATTCACCTCCATAATAATACTTAACCTTCTTTAATTTGCCTTTCATTGTTACATTGTCATTAGAACTGTATACACTCTTAACTTTCGCGTTAACACAATTACTGTTACCTGTATACCAAAACATTCCCAAAATCATAACTAGAATTAACACTTTACCTACATTTTTTCTTTTCATATTTTCTCCTTTCTCAACACGTTAATTATTAAATTTCTTCCTTTGATATCCCGCCCAACATTTACATAATTCTTATTAATATTTTACCATTTCCACCCACATCCATTTTTGTTATTTATGTCGTTTTCGTGTCGATTTTTGCACATTTTTATTCCAAATAAAAAAAGAACATTTATAAGTCATTATTAACTTACAAATGTTCTCTGCCTTTAAATTATTTATAAATATTTTTATATCTGTTCCTTGCTCCATTTTACAAAAGCTTCTTTAAAAATCGGCTGATATTTTCTGCTTATTGGAATCTTTTCATCATTAACCATAGTGCATAATTCCCTGATATATTTCTTTATGTAATTCATCGAAACCATAAAACTATTATGGCATCTTATTATGCTGCTATCTTCTATTAGTTCTTCTAATTTATTAAGTGGCAAATATGTCTCCCACTCCTCTTCTTTTCCATGAATAAAAGTAGTTCTTCCCTTTCTTTCTATGTAAACTATATCTAGATATTTTATTGCAATAAACTTATTTCTCTTTCCTTCAATTCTAAGAGTCTTCTGATGTTCTTTCGTTTTATTAATCATTTTGATATAAATTTCAGGAAGCCTTTTTTCAAGTTCTGACTTTAAAACGAAATACAAATGCTCTGTTTGAAATATATCGGGTGCATATTCAAGATAATTCGTTAAATAAACAATATGACTTTGTGGTGCAAGAGCATTGATTTTCTTTGCAATATCTATTCCGTTATACTCTTCTGTTTCCATATCTACATCGCAAAAAATCATTATAGGTTCAATTTCACTCTTTTCTATATCATTTATTAATTTTTTTCCATCAGTATAAATAACCATATTCCAACTTGTACTATTAACTATATCTCTAAAAAATCTACATAATATGAATCTTGTTTTTTCTGCCTCGCTTTGGCAATCATCTAATATTACAATATTTTTGTTCATAAATTCCTCACCGCTTCTTTTAGTATATCCACTCTTAATATTTTATCATTTATTCAACAATATTCACTGCAAGTTATGTCGATTTCTTGTCGATTTATGTCGATTTTGTCTCTTTTTATTTTTAAAGAAAAAATATTTTTCTTTGTATTCGATTATAATTCTATTATTCAGTTTTTAATATAATATGAGTTTCATATATATTGTCCTGAATCTTTCTTTCCATTTTTCCATTATATCTTTTAGTGATTTCTTCAACAATTTCTAAACCTACTCCATGAGCATATTTATCCGACTTAGTTGTTACTCCTTTCTCTAGTATTTCCTTTTTAGTCGTTGAATTGTCTATAGTTATTAATATATTATTAGATTCATTTTTCATCTTAAACTTTATTTGTGTATCTGAATTTTCCTTTGCAATTGATTTACATTCTTCAATAGCATTGTCAAATAAATTCGATATTAAAGCTATTAAGTCAATTTCTTTAATTTTATCGTTATTGAATTTTTCTGCATCAATATCTAACCTAATATTCCATTTCTTACATTCATTATTCCTATTTATCAGTATTGAATTTAGTATTGGATTGTCACAAAAATATTCGTTTTTTAAATATCCATAATCAAAATTAACCTTATCTGCAATATTTTCAATTTCTGCATTATCCTCATCCTGTGCAATCATATCATTTATTACATTCATATGCTTTTCTATGTCATGACGAAATTTTCTTGTCATTTCAATTTGATATTTTAATGTATTGTAATATTCCTTCATAACGGCATTTTCTATATTTAAGACTCTGTTTTCTTCTTTTAGTTGCTTTTCCCTGTTACGGCGTACAAGCCATGCAATTTCATATAATACTGCTACAAAAAATGCTGCCATCAAAACTGAAGAAAAAATAACATCATACTTTCCATAAAATACAGGAGTCAATGTAACTGTTCCCATTAAATTAAATACAATAACTACTGTCCATAGAATCCATCTGTGTTTTAAAGGTTTCTTAATAAAGAATGAAAGCTTTTTTCTAAAAAATTTTCCTAATAATCGTAAAATTACTGTATACACTACAATTAGTACACATATTAGAAAAATATCTTTTTTACCAAACGGTATATGTAAAAAATCTTTTTCTGTTCTTCCTGCAAGTCTTGCTATTGCAACATACGGCATTCCTATTGTTGTCCCCATAACTATCTGTGAACACATATCGGCTATAAAAATATAAATATAATCTAAATTAGTAAGGATTTTTAATGCCGAAATGTATATAACTGTTATCAATGCCATAATCGCTCCCATGACAACGCTCTTATTTGGCAAATCATTAACATAATACTGTATATAAAATCTCAGTAAATTTAGAGGTAACATACTCATAAAAAATACCACAAAGAATATCTTTCTTTGTTTCTTATCTAAACACAATACTTCTGCAATAAACGTGTACATTCCTAATATCGCTAAAGTTTGAAATATAGCACTATTAAAGAAAACCTGTCCTACATTATAATCAACTCCCATTGTATCTTCTCCTTCTTTTCTTTATACATTTGATAACATTACAATAACTTCTTCTTTATTATCATCTTTATTTACAACAATTGCACCATCATACTTTTCCACAACTGAATTAATTACAGTTAATTTGTCTTTATTGCTATTTGAATTAACAGCTTTATATTCTACATCTATAATTAAATCTTCTAAATTATTTCCACAATTAAACTCAATAACAGGCTGTACTTTATCTACTCTAAACATTGCATATTCAATTATTTCTGAAATAACTGCTATTAAATCCATTTCACGTATATTCTCAATATTAAATTTCTTTATGTTTATTTTTAATTCTATTTCTCTATTTTCACATTCTTTTTGCTTATTTAAAAAAATAGCATTAAATACAGGATTTCCACAATAATTGATGTTTTTTAATGAATGATATTGTTCTTCAATTTGTGTAACATATTTCTTTAAATTTTTCTGCTCATTTTTATTTAAAATCAATTTGCTTATCACATTCATATGCTTTTCTATGTCATGACGAAATTTTCTTGTCCGCTCTAATTGATATTCTAATGTATTATAATATTCCTTCATAACAGCATTTTCTATATTTAATATTTTATTTTCTTCCTTTATTTGTTTTTCCTTTCTCAGTCGAACAAGCCATGATATTTCATACATTATAAATATAAAACATATTATTAATCCTATTGATGTTATCATAACATTTCTTTTAGGCAACTCCCCAGCCGTTGTAGCTATAAATCCCCCTACGTTAAATATTACAACTATACCCCATAGCAACCATTTATATTTTATCTTTTCTTTGCAAAAATTTTTGGTATATTTTACTATCAACTTTTTTAGGATTAAACAAATAAAAAGTGTAATCAGATTAATACTTAAGAAAATAATTACATTTTGTATAGACATCTTTAATTGCACCAACATTTCCCATGGTCTTTTAACGATTTTTGAAGATAATATAAACATACCTCCTACAAATGTTCCGGCAATTATTTGTGCTCCCATATCCGCAATAAAAATATGTAAATAATCTAAAGTGGTAATTATTTTCAAAGCTGATATGTATATAACCGTAGTTGCAAACATTATCAAAAGGATTACTATTGTTTTATTTGTTAATTCTTCATAGTAATACTGCACTATAACTCTAAACATATTTAATGGAAACATACTGGCAAAGAATATTGCCAAAAAGACTCTCTTTTGTATTTTATTTAATTCAAGAATATTTGAAATAAATATATACATTACAGCTATCACAAATATTTCATATATCGCACTATTAAAAAGTACAACATTTATGTTGCTTTCATTTAATAACATACTCTTCTCCTCTTGTAAAACATCCCAAATAAATAGTACTTATTGATTTTATCATACTTTCAATAAATAATCAGTACCTATATAAACAAAAAATTAGCATAAACGTCTGTCTTTTTATCTCTCATAAAAATCATAATCATCTTCTAATTTAATTGACTTAGCATCCATTCTTTCTATTAGAATAAATCTCTGATTTTCTAAAAACATTATCAGTTCATCTATACTTCTTTCATCTCCCTGAACTTCCATTTCTACTGAGCCATCATACAAATTTCTCACCCATCCTGTAAGTCCTAATTGTCTTGCCTTATAAACCGAATAATATCTAAATCCAACTCCCTGAACTCTACCATAAAAAAATATATGTTTTCTAATTTTATCGTTCATAAATATTACACCTCATCTTACTTTTAACTATATTTAACTTAAATTGTAATCCAATATAATTATTTTTCTTTATTAATTATAAACTAAAAGCTGCCTACTTACCAATCAAACCTGTAAATAGACAGCTTATTTATTATAATATTTTTTATTATTCTTTTTCTCTTTCGTAATCTATAAACATTAGTGTAAATGCAAAAAATAAAAGTGCTGAGCAACATAATATTGCTTTCTCTGCAAATATTTTTATAAAGAGATTTCCTACTATAGCTCCACAAATAAAGCAAATAATAATTCCATAATATAATAAAGCTTTCTTTAAATTCTCAATATCTCTATCCTGTAAATAATTACATAAATTCTGAGTTCCACTTCTCATATTTCCAATGCACATTGTTGTGGCAATTCCGTTTCCTCTTATTTTTCTAAAGCTCTCGACCTGTATTCCACATGCAAATGATGTTAATGAATTTGCAAGCAGATTCATATTTTGTGGAAAGAATGCTACTCCAATTAATATAAGTGCTTCTACCAAAACTGCTGCCTGTCTCCAATGAAGTAAATTCAAATCTTTTTTATGCACAATCTCGGCTAACGCTATTCCTAATGCAAATGCTAATACAGGAAGAAAATATCTCATTGCCACTGAAAAATTTCCCTCAGATAAATTTACACCAAATAACAACATATTTCCTGTCTGTGCATTAGCAAATACCTGATCTCTTTCTATGTATGAGTATGCATCCATAAATCCACCTGTCACAGCAAGAATCATTCCAAGCCTGATTGTTTCTGACATTTGCCTAGTCTTGTTCATTTTAATCACTCTCTCCTGTAATATGTATTGCCCCTCCCTTCGGTCAGTGGCTATTCGTCGGAAACATTTATAGAAAATGAACTTCGTTCATTTTGTTTCCTCCTATAATTGTAGTATTGTCCCTACCTTTTTGCGGCTAATTATTTATTTCCACATATATTCTATATTCATATGATGCTGTAAATATTTTTACCAAACACGATTATAGATATCTTATAAGCATACGTCAAGCCATATGCTTATACTATTTTGAAAATATCAATTAAAAATATCATTGAAAGGCCATAATATGTTAATACAGCTACTAAATCATTTACCGTAGTAATTAAAGGTCCTGAAGCTACTGCCGGGTCAATTTTTATTTTGTGGAAAAACATTGGTATAACCGTTCCTACCATACTTGAAATAACCATTGCAACAATTAAAGAAGCTCCTACGCATCCTGAAATCATAAATGAATTTAACCATCCATAGTTCTTAAATAAATGTATGTATACTCCAAGAAATGTAAGTGCCATTATTGCTAATAGTGCTCCATTTAACAATCCTATTTTCATCTCTTTTCCAAGAAGTCCTATCTTCTGTTTTCCTGTAAGATTTTCATCCATTAAAACACGAATTGTAACTGCAAGCGACTGAGTTCCTACATTTCCCGCCATATCTAATACCAAAGACTGAAAACATATTACTATTGGTAGTATTGCTACAACAGATTCAAACATTCCAACAACTGAAGATACTGCCATTCCGAGGAAAAGCAAAGCTATAAGCCATGGAAGTCTCTTTTTTGTACTTTTAATTACACTTTCCTGCAAGTCATCCTCTTCTGTCAAACCAGCTAACTTAGCATAATCATCTCCCATCTCGTCATCTACCATTTCAACAATATCTTCAGATGTAATAACACCAATTATAACTCTGTCTGCCGATAAAACCGGAATTGAATCTTCTGCATATTCAACTATGCTGTCTATACAATCTTCAATTTTTTCATGCCCATATACAAACGGATACGAATGACTGATCAAATCGTCTAACTTCGCATATTCTCTGGCAATAATTAAATCCTTTAAATCTATTGCTCCAAAAAATTTTTTATTTTCATCCATCACATATATTGTTGTAATGTTATCATTCTCTCCTGCCTGTTTTACCAATTCGCTCATTGCCTGACGGATTGTGAGATTATTGCTTATACATACAAAGTTAGTTGTCATACAACTACCGATTTCGCTATCATCAAATGATAAAATCATTCTTACATCAGCAACTGCATCTCCATCTAACTTTTTTACAATCTCTTTTCTCTTTGAATCCTCTAAATGCTCAAGTACATCTACAGCATCATCAGAATCCATAAGAGAAATTACTTTCGCTGCGCTTTCTACTGATAATTCATCAAAATATTGTCTGGTGTTTTCTTCTAAATAGCTAAATATTTCAGAAATTCTTTTTGCACCTAAAATCGGATATAATTTTTTTCTTTCGTCTTTTGATAATTTTTCGAGTGCATCTGCGATATCATTTTCATGATAATTAGATATTTGTTCAAGTAATTCTTCTTTATCTAAATCACTTCTTATTAATTTAACAAGTTCTTCTACATAATTATTCTTTACAACTGTTTTTTCCATTTCAGCCTCCTTTTTATCTGCTTAATTTAAGCATAAAAAAAACACTACTTCAGATTTCTCTTAAGTAGACCGTTTAGTTACATTGCTGTGACATAAAGGCTTAAATCTGATGCAGTGTTATTAAAGGCGTATATTTATATTATGTAGCTAAATAAGTCTCATAGACAGCCACATATTTATATACCATTGCTCATCACTGCATATATGACTTCGCCCTGTACTATCGCAACTATCCATGAAACTCACCTCCGTTTACTTTCTTTTTCTCCGATATTCTAACACCGGATTCTGATAAATTCAACTTTCAAATAAATATTTACATAAATTTAACACATTCTTTTTATGATAATAATTTACATTTTACATTACTGATTTCTGCTGGGCAGAATAAATCGAAGCATTTCCATTAACTATGTACGCAACTGCACACACGATAACAAACGGTAACATATTTGTTCCTCCAAATACTTCTATTCCTATCATTATTGGTGCAATTAAAGTATTTGTCGCACTTCCAAATACCGCTGCATAACCAAGCGCACCACACACTATAGGAGATATTCCAAATAAGCTGCCTAAAGCCACTCCTAATGTTGCTCCTATTGAAAACAGCGGTGTTACTTCCCCGCCCTGAAATCCTATTGCTAAGGTTACAATTGTAAATAGCAATTTTAAAATCCAATCATAATAATATACTTCATTTCCACCTAATGCCTCTGATATAAGATTTGTACCAAGTCCTGTATATCTTCCTGAAAAAATAAATAGAAGGCATATTGCAAGTGGAATAGAAATTATACCGATTCGCATGTATGGATTTGCTATTTTTTCACTCATAAATATCTTTGATTTCTGTAATAATACAGAAAAAAGTCTTCCTACAATACCAAATGCAATTCCTAAAACAATTATAGCAATTCCATTTTTTGCATCCGTCATATTTATTGTCTGATTTAAATTGACTTCAAACTTTTCAAGTCCTAAAGTATGCGATGTGAAAGAAGCGACAAATGCCCCTATCATTGCAGGAAGCATAGCTTCGTAATCCATATAGCCTGTAACTATTACTTCCATCGCAAAAAATATAGCTGTAAGTGGTGTCTGAAAAAGTCCACCAAATCCTGCTGCCATACCTGTTATAAGCATTACTTTACTATTATCAGGCATTTTTAATTTTTTTCCAAAAGCATGTGATAATGTTGCCCCTATCTGTACTGCCACACCTTCTCTTCCAGCACTTCCGCCAAATAAATGTGTTATCCATGTTCCAACCATTACAAGTGGTACAAGTGCTAACGGAATAGAATTTCTCTTTTGCTGCCTTGTTTCAAACACAAGGGTCATTCCTTTTAAACTAAGTTCATTAAACTTATGATACATCCATGTAATAAATAATCCGGCAATTGGTAAAAAAGGAAGTAAAAACTTATAATTTTTATTTCTAAAATCAGATATCTCTATCAATCCTCTTCCAAAAATTGTATCAATTATTCCTACAACTATCCCTACAATTATAGCCATTATTATGTACTTAAATACCAGTAATGTTTTTATTCCGACTTCGTTTTTCTCTTTCTTTATGCCAATTTTATTTTCGGATTTCATTTTTCTTTGCTCCTTAATTTGCAAATTTTTTTAGTCAAATTTTGTCTCCCAATGTTTTGATTCATACGCATCAAAACACATTAAAATCTGTTCCTTGTTTACCTTTTCAAATGCAAGATTTTCAGGTATTTCATCTTTACCATATGTTAATCCTGCCTGAGCTATGCTTTATTGAATATTTATTCTTATATTAATTAAATTCTATTATTCTTCATTCTTTTCAATTCAGGCATTACTGTTGCAAGCATTGTAATCAAACACATACTTCCACCTATTACATTTGATATTGGTTCTGCCATAAACACACCATCTGTTCCCATATTAAATACATAAGGAAGTGCATATGTAAGCGGAGCTACAATAATTACCTTTCTTAGCAAAGAGAAAAATATTGCCTGTTTCTTTTTGTTTAATGATTTAAACACTGTCTGTCCTATGTACTGTAAATCCATAAATATGAATGCAGCAAAATATATTTTAAGTGCAGGCACTGCATCTTTAAATAATGTTTTATCAGAACTAAATATACCTATTATAAATTCTGGTTTTGTTATAATAATTCCCCACATAACAGCTGTATAGATAAGTACTAAGCACATCATTACTTTAATTGATTTCTTTACATTGTCTGCCTTCCCGGCACCATAATTAAAACTTAATATTGGCGACGCACCCTCATTTATTGCATAAATAGGCGTTTCAATCATTTGTCTTGCACTTGATATAATTGTCATTACTGACACATATACATCTCCACCTGTAACAGATAAAACATTATTACAGCAAATTGAAACAAGACTATTTGTAAGTTGCATAATAAAGCCTGCCGTTCCAAGGCTTACAATATTCTTTGCAAAATAAACACATTTTTTAAATTCATTCTTTCTAACAAACCTTATTTTATATTCTGTTCTTTTTCTCAAAATATAAAGTACAAATATTGCAGACATACACTGTGAAATAACCGTTGCAATTGCCGCACCTTCAATGCCCATGTCAAATACAAATATAAATATTGGGTCAAGCACTATATTCGCAATCGCTCCAATAGCAACTGATATCATTCCTGTAGTAGCATATCCTTGAGCATTTATGAAAGGATTCATTCCTGTTGAAAGCATAGATGGAATCGTTCCTATCATATAAATTATCATGTATGGATACGCATATACAATTGCACTGTCTGAAGCACCAAATAAATATAAAATTGGCTTTGCATATAAAATTCCAACAGCCATTAAAATTATTCCGCCAAAACAAAGCATGGAAAAAGAAGTATTCATTATAATTGCAGCTTTTTCATTTTCTTTCATTCCTCTTTTAATTGAGAAAATTGGTGCTCCACCACTTCCAAACAAATTACTGAAAGCCGTTATTATTATAATTATTGGAAAACACAATCCTACTGCTCCTAAAGCAGTTGTTCCTATTTTAGGAATTCTTGCAATATAAATTCTATCAACAATGTTGTACAAAAGACTTAAGATTTGTGCAATCAGCATTGGAATGGCAGCATTTAAAATATTACTTGTTATTTTTCCGTTTTCAAAATCTATTCGTTTCATAAAATAAAATTCCTGTTTTCTTCAAATTTTAATGTGTAATACTATTTAGTTCTAAAATAATTAGCATTAATCAATACATAAAAACTTAATTACTTTTAACCTAAATTTATTTTTCAATTTCTTTAAATATTAATACCGGCTTTGCATTTTCTTTATGCTCTCCGATTATTTTTTCCATCCAAACCATATTATACCATCTGTTAAACTTATAACCACATTTTTTAAACTCTCCAACAAATCTATATCCTAAATGTTCATGATAGCCTACACTGTTTTTAGTAAGATATTCATCTTCAACTTCAGGATATCCGATACATGCATATAAATTAGTAATATTTTGCTTTTTAAGTGCCTTTTCAAGCGTTTCATATAATTTTTTGCCACTCCCCTTATGTCTTGAATCTTTATCCATATATATTGTCATCTCAACCGCCCAGTCATAAGCTGCTCTATCTTTAAATGTATTTGCATATGCATATCCGATTATTTTTCCATTTTCTTCATATACAAAATATGGGTATTTTTCTGTTATTGTTTCTATTCTTTTTCTAAATTCATCTACCGTTGGTACATCAGATTCAAATGTAATTGCTGTATTTTCTACATAATATGAATATATTCTTAATAGTTCTTCTGCATCATCTAATCTTACTGTTCTAATCATTTTATTCTCCTGTAAAATATGTATAGCCCCCGCCCTTCGGTCGGCGGCTATTCGTCGGAAACATTTATATAAAATGAACTTCGTTCATTTTGTTTTCTCCTAAAATTACTAACTATATTTATTTTTATTATTGTAAAATCGTGACATAATTAAATTTTCAAATTATCATAAATACATTTTTTCAAAATATCTCCATTATCTTTTTCTAATACTCTTCCTATTCCATCAGAAATGAATATATTTCTTTCTTTTCCTTTAGTATACATTGCGTTTAGTTTCTCCCAATCAACTACACATATCGGTTGTATGATATTTTCTTCTTCTCCATTTGTTATTAATGTATCTTCAGATGCATACGGACCATAGTCCTCTAAAAAATATGCAAATACTCCTGAAATTTCTTTGTTATGGTCATTTTCAATTCCATATAATCCTATAAATTTAAACCTCTCTATTTTAGGTATAAACTTTTTTCTTTTACCATCTTTATCTAATCTTAAAAGTTCTTCTGATAATTCTTTATAGGCACATTTTCTATAAGTATCTATACTTAATCCTGTGTCAAATTCGTTTTTTGGAACACTTTCATATGTCATATGTCCTCCGAAAGTATCATATATATGACTATTCTTTTTGACATTCCTTCCTTTTTTTATTTGTTTTTCTGTTTTATCAGTTAAAATAATTTTCCCATCAGGAAGTACAGCTACAATAATTGAAGTAGCATGTAAAAGAGGCGGATTTGTGTGTGCCTTTGTTCTATCTATTTTTCCTATTGTTAATATTTTATTGTCTTTTTGTTCTAAGATAGGTAAATATTCTATTACCATTTTATCCTCCACCATATATTCATAATTGCAAACATTACTTTTGTTTGTAATAAACTCCTTGTTTTTATTCGTCATCTCTTCAATCAACAAAGTTCTAACAATTATCCAATACTTATACATTTTTATGCTCATTATAACACACTTTCATTAATTTCAATTGCTAAACTCCTTCTTAAATTTTCCTCTTGACACGAGTCCGTAATCGGACTATACTTCTATGAGTACGAAATCAGACTTGAATTTAAAGAAGAGGATGTTAAATAATGAAAACAGATAATTATCCAAATATGAGTCCTGCACTCATCGAATTTAATCATATCTATAAAGATTTTAATGATATTTATCATGATTTAGCAATTAAGCTTAATATGTCAGACAGCATTTTTGATATATTTTATTATCTTTGCGAAGCCGGCGACGGTTGTATGCAGCGTGATATTTGCCGTTCTTCATGCCTTCCTAAGCAAACTGTTAATTCATCAATCAGAAAACTTGAACAACATGGCTATCTTACATTAACACCCGGAAAAGGTCGTGGAATGTATATTTATTTAACTGAAACCGGGAAGCAATTTGTTTCTGAAAAAATATATCCCGTCATAGAAATGGAAAATAACGCTTTTTCTTCTCTTAAAAATGAGGAATGTGAATTAATGCTTAAATTATACCGAAAATACAATTCTGCTTTAAGAGAAGAATTGTCAAAACTATAAGGAGATTATAATGCAAATACAATTATCAGATCATTTTACATTAAATAAATTATTAAAATTTGTTCTACCATCAATAATAATGATGATTTTTACATCCATTTATGGTGTTGTAGATGGTTTATTTGTTTCAAATTTTGTTGGGCGAACTGCTTTTGCAGCAATTAATCTTGTTATGCCTCTTTTAATGGGACTTAGTGCCATTGGTTTTATGATAGGTACCGGAGGCAGCGCCATTGTTGCAAAAACTCTTGGTGAAAATGAACCTGAAAAGGCAAATGAATACTTTTCATTTCTCGTTTACGCTACATTAATTGGTGGTTTACTATTCTCACTTTCAGGTTTCTTTTTCGTTAAACCTCTTGTAACCGCCCTTGGTGCCGAAGGTGAATTACTTAATAATTGTGTTTTATATGCAAGAATCAGTTTTGCATCATTAACGTTTTTTATGTTGCAAAATGTTTTTCAAAGTTTTTTCGTTACTGCTGAGAAACCAAAGTTAGGTTTATTTGTTATTATAGCTGCGGGTGTAACAAATATGATTCTTGACTTTTTATTTATTGCTGTTCTTAATTTTGGTCTCGCAGGTGCAGCTCTTGCTACTGTTTGTGGTGAATGCATCGGTGGACTTATCCCTATTTTTTATTTTTCAAGAAACAACAGCAGTAAATTAAAATTAGGAAAAACACATTTTAATTTAAAAATATTGATTAAGACCTGCACAAATGGTTCTTCTGAGTTAATGACAAATTTATCAAGCTCAATCGTTAATTCTATCTACAATTATCAGTTGATGAAATTTGCCGGGGAAAACGGTGTTGCAGCATATGGAACCATTATGTATGTTAACTTTATATTTATTGCAATATTCCTAGGCTATTCTATTGGAAGTGCTCCTATAATAAGTTTTCACTATGGAGCTAAAAATGATAATGAACTAAAGAATTTATTTAAGAAAAGCATTAGTCTTATTGGCTCATGGGGTATTATGTTATTTGTAATCGCACAATTAATTGCAGGACCTCTTGCCAAATTGTTTGTCGGTTATAACGCTGACCTATTTCTCATGACTAAACATGGTTTCCAAATATTTTGCTTTGCTTTTTTAATTAATGGCTTTAATATATTTGGTTCATCATTCTTTACTGCTTTAAATAACGGTTTAATATCTGCTGCAATTTCGTTTTTAAGAACGCTTGTATTCCAATTATCTGTAGTACTTATTCTTCCTATGATTTTGGGAATAAATGGTATATGGATTTCAGTAGCAATTGCAGAATTATTAACATTATGCGTAACTGTTACATGTTTAATTAGAAAAAGAAAAGTTTACCATTATATTTAAATATTTTTTACACATCGAAGTTTTCTTCTGGCCAAACCCTTATACAATGTTCTATGTTGGCAAAAAATATTCTAAGTTTATAATTGTAAATCCTACATTTTCACAATATAGGCATATATAAAAATACGGATAGTCTAAGTTTATGATATGTGTTCTAAATTTTTACACATATCAATTGAAACCTGAATATCCGTATTTTTATTAATTTGTAATTATATCTTTTACATAATATTTTATTTTTAATAACTAATTACATTTTATTAAAACTATTTATTAGTAATCATTTATTAACTTACTTTCTTTACTTTTGAATAAGCACCGTATGTTACTTTGCCATCAATAAGTTTATAAGCTCTTACTTTAACATAGTATGTCTTTTTAACATTTATTTTCTTAACTGTCACTGTAGCTTTTGATGTAGTTACTGTCTTTGTTTTCTTAGCTGCAAATTTCTTTGATATTGAATATTTAATCTGATATCCTTTGACACCGGTCTGTTTTCTAATGGCAATCTTCATAGACTTCTTTACTTTTGTAATCTTTGAAATCTTTGCTTTTGCCGGTACACTTACAGTTTCTGTTGTAGGTGTTGTTACAGTAGATGTATTTGCTGTAGGTGTTTTGTCTGTTACAGGTGTTGTTACTTTTTTATTTGCAAGTAATTTATTCATTAATGAATCATAAGCCTTTGCCAAATCATATGTAGCTTCATATGTTTCATATACATCGCTTCTGTCAACTTCTGTAGCCTCTGCATATTTATTTAACAATACATTTACCTTACCATTTGGATAAACTGTGTACTCGCTAAAATCAATGCTATCAGTTTTATCAATTAATTCATCTAAGAATTTATCAACATTCTTATCCTCTAATGCAGGAACTGTAGATGGCTGTTTTCTTATGCTCTCTCCTGCTGTCTGTTCATAAGAATATGCAATTTCAATAAGCTTTTCTTCATTTCCATAACTTGTAAATAATGACATACCAAGTGGCATTTCTGTTTCATATCCGTTTGCAGGTTTTAATGAATCTGCAGTTGCATCAACTGTATAACTGTCATTAGCATCTGTTCCCGCAATTGCTGTCATAATTGTTGCCAAATCTTCTGCACTTCTACAAATAGGTCCTGTTACATCTCTATCTCCATTAAGCGGAACAACACCATCAATTGATGTTAATCCTTTTGAAGGTCTTAAGCCATACAAATTAGAGAATGATGACGGACGTCTAATTGATGAACCTGTATCTGTTCCTAAACCTGCTGTTGCAAAATTTGATGTTATGGCAACTGCTGTACCTCCTGAAGAACCTGCTGCTGTTCTTTCTGTATCGTATGCATTTATTCTGTCTATATACATCTGTACTAACTGCTCTGCAGTAAGTTCTCCTTTTTCCATTGCCGTTTCCAATTCACTAATGGAAGCATCCATTAAATCAATTGTAGTGAAAATACTTTCAAGTTTTCCTACTTCATTTGATGATGCACTTACTGTAGTTGCAACATCTGCATTTACTTTAACAGGACTAACAGTAACGCCGGGTATTGATGTTCCTACTAAAGCAATTGTCATCACAATTGTTCCAATACTTTTCTTTAACATTTCTTTTCTCATAGGCTTTTTTCTCCTTGTATAATATGTATTGTCGCATCACTTTGTTCAGCGGCTAATCATGGGAAACATTTGAAAGTAAACTTCATTTATATTTGTTTCTTTCATGATTTAATAACGAAAAAAATAAGACGTTTTTCATTACACAATGTGCAAATCCAAACGTCCTTGTTTGTTATTTATTTCGTTAGGCGGTACTATAACATCATATTTTTTAATTGTCACTAATTTTTCATACTTTTTTTACTAAATTTACTTTTCACATTACTAAATAAACTATCCCCTTTCAAAATTAAAAATATCAAAAAATTAAATAACTGTTTTAATTTATTTTTTCAACTACTACTTTGACTACCTGAATTATAACGGTTGGCACAAATGCTAATGCAATTATTTCAATAATCTGAATACCCGTTAACGGAGCAATCATAAACATTGAATGCATAAATTTTACAAAAATTACAAATCCAAGCATTAAAGTTCCGATAGCAAATGCTGCTACACTCCATAAATTACTTTTAATTCCAATTTTAAAAATAGAATTTTCACTTCTACAATTAAATCCATGAAATAATCTGGCAAGTGTTAATGTTGCAAATGCCATTGTACTTGCAGTAAGCGGATTAATCTTATCCCCTATATAAAAAGCACTTAATGTTACAGTTCCTATTAATATACCGTAAACAATTAACTTTATAGATATATTTCGTGTAAAAATGCCTTTCTTAGGATTTCTTGGTTTCTTCTTTAATAATAAGTTATCAGATGGCTCCATCCCAATTGCAAGTGCCGGCAATGAATCAGTAAGCAAATTAATAAATAGCAAATGAACCGGTTTAAATGGAACGTCTAATGCCATTAATGAGCAATAAAGTACTACTAAAATAGCTGCCAAATTCCCGGATAATAAAAACAATATTGCGTTCAAAATATTTCTATATACATTCCTTCCATTTAAAACTGCTTTAATAATAGTTGCGAAATTATCATCTGCTAAAATCATATCAGCAGCGTCTTTTGAAACTTCTGTTCCTGTTATTCCCATAGCTATTCCTATATCCGCTTTCTTTAAAGCAGGCGCATCATTTACACCATCTCCTGTCATTGCAACTATATTTCCTTTGTGTTGCCATGCATCGACTATTCTTATTTTGTTTTCAGGTGATACTCTCGCATATACAGACACCTTATCTAATACATTTTCAAGCTCATCATCCGTCATTTCATCAACTTCTTTACCTGTAAGTGCCACATCTCCTTCTTTATATATTCCTATAGATTTTGCTATGGCAGTGGCTGTTACTTTATGGTCACCTGTAATCATTATAGGCTTAATTCCTGCTTCTTTTGCTTTCTTTACTGCCTCCATTGATTCTTCTCTCGGCGGGTCTATCATTGAAACTAAACCTATGAAAGTATAATCATGCTCGCTTTTTGTTGATAAGCAATGGCACTCTTCACATTCCTTATATACAAATGCAAGAACCCTAAGTCCATTCTCCGAAAAAATTCGATTTTGTTTTATAATCTTTTCTTTGTCTTCTTTTGTTATTTTTCTGACTCCATTGCTTGTCGAAATATTTTCGATTCTATCAATTAAAACATCTACTGCCCCTTTTGTAAGAATCGTTGGTACCTTATGAATTTCATATTTGCTACTCATAAGTTTTCTTTCTGAGTCAAATGGAATTTCTTCTAATCTTGGCATCAATATTCGTATATCTTCATCTGAAATTCCCATTTTATGCAAATCTGTTTTCTTAACCATTTCAAGCAAACAAGTCTCTGTAGGATCTCCAATATTATTTCCTCCCTGGATTGATGAATCATTATTTAAAATTGCATCATATAGCAAATACCTGTGTAACTGATTATTAACATCCAATTCTTCGGGAATAATACATTGGCCATCTATATAAATCTGCTGTACGGTCATTTTATTCTGTGTTAGTGTTCCTGTTTTATCTGAACATATTACAGAAACACAGCCTAAACTTTCCACTGCCTTTAATTCCTTTATAATTGCATTATCCTTTGCCATTTTTCTTGTTCCCATAGCCTGAACAATTGTTACTATTGAACCTAACGCCTCAGGAATTGCTGCTACAGCTAATGCAACTGCAAACATAAGTGAATCGAGTATTTTATTTCCCTGCCACAATGAAAGGCCAAACACAACAACACATATTCCCATAATTATTAATGCAAGTTTTTTACTAAAATTATCAAGGCTTATCTGCAAAGGAGTCTTTTTATCCTGAGTCATATTCATTAAATCAGCAATTTTTCCCATTTCAGTATTCATTCCTGTAGCAGTTACTAAAACATTTGCCCTTCCATAAGTAACAAGACTTCCTGAATAAACCATATTGCATCTGTCAGCTAATGACACTTCACTTTGAATATTCTTATCAAATTTATCAACATTCGTTGACTCTCCCGTAAGCGAGCTTTCATTTACCTGCAATGAATAATTTTCAATTATTCTTCCATCGGCTACAATCATATCTCCAGTTTCTAAAATTAAAATATCCCCGGGAACAACGTACTTAGATTCTAATTCCTGTTTTATTCCATTTCTAAGGACTTTTGTTTTAGGTGCTGATAATTCTTTCAAAGAATCTAATGATTTCTCAGCTTTTACATACTGAACAGTCCCTAATATTGCATTCATAACTATAACTACTATTATTACAACTGTACTTTCTGAATTTCCTGTCATCATAGACACTACGGCGGCTATAATAAGAATAATTACAAGCAAATCCGCAAATTGTTCTAAAAACACTCTTGCAACACTTTTTTTCTTTTTTGAAATTAATGTGTTTTCACCATACTTTTCAAGATATTCACTTGCTTTTTCATCATTTAGTCCCTGTGAATTTCCATACTCATTAAATAATTCTTCTTTTGTTTTTTGATACACTTCTTTCATAGCAACCTCCTGATAATAAAAAAGAGACCTTTTGTGCATAAACTTTGCACAAAAAGTCTCGTTTAACTTACTTAAATTTAATTAATTATCAAATGATAATCTTATAAATCAAAAATAGTTCTCTGACCTCCGGTTCTTATAGAACGTACTGACGAAAATCAGAACATGCATTGCATGCAACTACTCCCTCTCTGTTAAAGACAATCTATCATAATTTAGTATATGTGTCAATCAGAAAATATCCCCATATTTCGCCTTATTTCTGCTCTCTGTTTTCAAAATAATATTTTTCTATTGTATAACTATCTTTGTATTATTATTTAAAATCATATACAAATACCTATTATATTAATAAACTTAAGTATGTATTGTGTAAAATTAAATTTAATTTTAGAATTTTTATAATTTCTATTTCATTATAGATATTGAACAAACTACTCTCTAAACATCATTACATAAATACATTAATCTAACTACATCCTCATAACTGTTGAACAAACTACTCTCTAAACCTATGCATACTATCTTTAAACTCTTCCAATCCTTTTAATCTTTTTATTCTGCGAAGTTTAATTCCACATACATCGCATATCTGCTCAAGTCCTGCTTCCACAATTATATTTGACACCCTTATTTCCTTTGGTGCTCCAAATCGAAAAATAAAACCTATCAAAATTTCTGCCAGTATTACAACTGCATCATCCTCTGGTCCAACCATTTCAAATTTAATGATAGCTCCTTTATTCGCATCTCCTAATAACGACAATGACGGATTTACAGGGCGATCATACTTTTTATCTGCAACTGATGCTCCTAAAACGGATACATCTGCCTCTAAAACAGCATTACATTTTTTGGCTTTTTTAATATCTAAAAGCAGCGTCTCATCTGTAATCAATAAATTTCCAAATTGAAAAGTAGTAAAAGGAAGTGTTTCTTTACCAAACTCCCTTGGTTTCTTATCTTTTCCAAAAGAAAACATGAACATATTTCCCGATTCAAAATCAACATTGATGTCCATTTCATCATAATAACGCAAAGCCACTTCTAAATCCTGTAAATATTCACTCATACGCATTACTTCTTCTTCATCCATATTATATGGATAATATCCCGGCTCATTAGACATAAAATACAGCCACTGGTTCTTTCCACGAAATGTATATCCTAATTCTTTAATTATCCTTCTTTGTTTATTAGAAAGTTCATCCCGATTTCCCCAGTAACAGGTGAGATTTTTTTGATTAAACAATGCATATTCTGGCGAAAGATTCAGACTCTCCTGCATGGTAAGCATCAAAAAGCTATTTAACCCCTCATAACCTTCATAGACAACTATTCCATAACAATTGCCGCCTCTTCCCAATATACTAAAAAAACCTTTTTTTCTTTTTCACCATATCGTATGCCAATCAAATCCAAATCCCAAAACTTCTCCCACGGTTTCAATTCCTTAATGCATGACGCTGTCTCATATAATTTTTTCCACTGTTCTATAGATGCCTCTTTTCTCATATGTTCCCTCTCTTCTCTAAATCCATATTATTTCTTCATATGCTCAAATTCTTCTTTTCTCAATAGCCTTCATAATATCTTCATCTTCCCTATACCTTTTTAAATATAAAAAATTCGTGTTCCTAAATTATTTATCATAACCATTCCACCCCTTATTTGTCACTCTCCATTTCCATATACGTAGTATATGTTCAATATATTCCCATCTATACCATTTACTTCTTTCTTCAATCAATTTCATTCTTACAATCATTGAAGGATGTGCCTCAACTTTTATATATTTTTTATAATAACTGTAAATTAAATTTTCTTTATTTTCTACACTTCTTATTTTTTCATCATATGTCTTCCAAAAATTTATAAATGCCATTCTTTCTCCAGTATAAATCTGTGTAGCCAATCTATCGGCCCTTAATTCTGCAATTTGATACCAGTATCTTTGATCACAAAAAACCTCAAAAAATAACTTCTGAAAAATCAAAAGGCATAATACCAAATATAAAATTACTTCTATTCCTACAGAAAATTTAATGACAACAAAAAAAAGTAATATACAAAAAAGATAACTAACCAAATGAACAAAACACGAAATTTTTCTTCTTCTTTTAATATTATTAAAATCTTTATAATAAATGTGGGCCAGTTCATGTCCAATTGTATATAATAAAATATCTTTAGCATTATCTTCTGACCTAAGTATTTCAATAAATTGATAGGATACTCCTATATGTGGTATTCCACATTCATCCATGTACGTTTCAATTTTAATACTTCTATCTTTCAATATATCTATCTTTACATTTGAAACTTTCAATTTTTTACACATATTTACCACATCTGGTTCAATTGCACCTAAAGTAACCTGATCTATATCTATGCTTTCTTCTTTTTTCTCAACAACAGCCTTTGATTTTATTTTTTCAAATAAAGTTCTTAATACTAATATTACTATTACAGTCCCACATACAATACTTCCAATTTGATGATTTAATTCTATAAAATATAGCACAAGAATAAATCCCCCCAACACGCATATATATACTATAAACTTAACTACCTTATTTAATGTCCATTTTATTTTTATCCTTTTTGACTCATCTTTTTTTATCAATTCTGGATTATGCTCTATTGGCAATAAAATACCTTTTATATATTCATTAACCAATTGGACACACTCTTGGGTTATTTCTTTCAATTTCGACACTATAATCTCGACTGTAAAAATTACAAACAGTGCATACCTGATAGATATTACTTCTATTATTTTCATTATGTTTTCTAAAATAATTGGAGATATCAAACACCAACCACTAATATAAATTATCATTGTAAATACATCAAACAATTTATTTTTTATATAGTCTAATTCTTTCTGTTGCTTTTCATCTACTTCATAAAAAAGAAATATATTCTTAATTATAATTTTTATATTATTCACTAAAACTTTTAAGCTTCTTCTCAAAATATTTTTCTGATATAGTTCTCTATAAAATATCAATTTATACCACGCAAGCAATATACTCCCAACTATTATATATCCTATTAATAACATAATTTTTCTCTTATCCTTAATGATATATACTCTCAAAATTTATCATATACTTTTATAATCATTTTTTTCTTTTTACTATAATCACTTCAAATATAAACATATCAAATACGCTTACAATAGCATTTTATCATTACACAAATCACTTCTACTTAAACCTAACCTGCAAATTTAAATTGATATACATCTTTTCATCTTCCTTATACAGAGACGCAAAACTATGTTTGCCTGTTGAACCTTTATCTAATTTAGTATTGTACAATAAATATTTTTCAAAATAATCTCTATTGTAAATGTGATAAACCAATACCTCTCCGTCTGCCGACACAATTATATATCCACCATTTGCTTCATCGTATCCATCCCATTCTTTTGACGGCATCATACCTAATGCTACTGAACACAGAAATTTTTTAAATTTAAATTCATAAAATCCCTTCTTTGGGAATCCCAACTGATTTTCTTCCTCCAATTTATTAATTATTTCTCTACAATCACTTATATTATCCCTATAATAGCATAATAACACCTGCGCTATTATTTCTTCCATACGACTATCTATTAACATTAAATTGTTTGCAAACTTTTTGTTGGCAGCTTTTGAATATGTAACTTGTCCCTTTGAAAAAATCTGCTCCATTCTATCCATTATTTTACTTTTTTGATTATTAAGTGCATTTATATTCTCCATCTGTTCATCACTGATTCCTTCAACCTCATATACAAAATTAGTTGCACCTGATGCGTTCAAAAGTGTTGGAGCACTTCCCAATGCTGACAAGTCAATTGCTTTATATTTCATTTTATTATTCCTCTCTGTCATAAAACAATTCATCAGCCGTCATATTATCAAATATTTTTTCCTCGACAACTTTAACACATTCGTCTACATTTTTATTTATATCTTTTCCCCAAAATCTCAGAACTGTCCATCCCATAAAGTTCAGTTCTTTTTCAATCTTTTCATCCCGTTCTATGTTTTTAGATATCTTATTAATCCAAAATTCAGAATTTTTTCCTTTTTCTAATTGTAACTCTAATTTTTCCCAATCCTTTCCATGAAAAAATTCACTATCGCAAAATATTGCAATTCTATATTTAGTAAGAACAATGTCCGGTTTTCCCGGAAGCTTATTGTAATTCTTCCTGTATCGATTGTAAATGTCAATATATAATTGTACAAAAAGTGGAAAATAAAAATGTACAAATTCCTATGCTATTCCTCAGCCTGTGATTCAAAAAAAGCCCGCTTTTCTCGAAGTCGGTATGACGGTCCCTTTATTGAAACAATCTGCGAGTGATGGAGTAGCCTGTCTAAAACTGCATTTGCCAAAGTAGGCGAACCAAATATTTCTCCCCATTTAGAGAAAGGGGTGTTGGTCGTTATTATTGTACTGTTTTTCTCGTAACGCTTGGCTATAAGCTGAAAAAACAGATTTGCTGAATCCTGATCAATTGGCATATATCCTATTTCGTCAATGATTAACAGTTTATATTTGGCAAAGAACTTTAAACGTGACTCAAGTCTGTTTTCCATCAGTGCTTTTTTGAGCTGTGTTATTAATGACTCAAAAGACACAAAATAAGTTGAAACTCGTGACCTTGCGCAGGTAATGCCTATGGCTGTGGCAAGATGTGTTTTACCAACTCCACTGGAGCCTACAAACAGGATATTTTCTTTTTTATCCAGAAATCCCATCCTGTTAAGTTCAAGCAGTTCTTTTTTGTTAATTCCCGGTTGAAAGTCAAACTCAAAATCATCCATTGTTTTAAGGAAAGGAAAAGCTGCAGTTTTCACACAGGCATTTTCAGCCCTGATTTGGTTGTTCTTTTGTTCAATTTCAATCAGTTCTTCCAAGGCTACACTAAATGATTTTTCGCCTTTATTGACTAACTCAATGTATGTATCTAAATATTCCTGCATCTTATGTATGCCTAAGTCAGTCAGCCCATTTATAATCTTTGCATATGTTGCCATTTTATCTCCTTTCACAGGAAGTCATCCATTTGTGCCAGATTAGCTTCTGCCATTTGTGCAACAATATCATTGTCCTTAATGTAATGCGACAGCAAATGTAAATAGTGCTCTTTATTATAATTAAGTTTTTTTGTACTTAATTCATGTTTGGCAACAAGTTCAGTTTTATAATAAATTTCCAAAATATCAGATTTCACTCGCAAATTTACAGGTTTTCCTATATACTCAAAAGGAACGGAATATCTGTTGTTCATGTACGATATCATGGAATCCTTACGAACTGTGGTTTGGCGATTGTGGCTCATATAAGACTCTATGATTTTTAAATTCGGAAGTGGCTGCAGGTATTCTTTTTCTTTCTGAAATAAGAGAAATGGCGGTACACCAGTTTCCTGACAAATGTAAGTATTGACTTTGCCATTTACCTTTTTAAGAATATCCATTAAATCTTCCTCAGTTTCAAACTCTCCCTCATAGGGTTTCATCCATAAGATGAACTTGTTTATAACCTCAACTTTGCCTTTTGTAAAAGCATGTCTTGGTTTACAGAGTTTTATTTTGAAACCAAAATCATTTGCAAATGCCTTCATTTTTTCATTTACATGTCGGCGATTGTCCTTTAAATCCACAACAGATGCCATGTTGTCAAAAAGGAGTTCCCTTGGCACTCCGCCTGTTGCCTTAAATGAAGCTATCAGACAGTCAAAGACATCCTGTCTTGTTTTGTAAAGTTTGTAAGTAAAGTGGCAGTATCTAGAATGCCCCAATTTATAATCAAATACCTGAAAGGTGAAGATTTCGCCGTGTTTATTGGCTATTGATACATCTTCTTTCCAATCAACCTGAGCCTGAATTCTGGGAGCAGTTTCATATCTTGGATGCCCTTTGGTAGTTTTTATTGGCTTTAGGTTTCTGGTTTTGATGTATTTATTAAAGTTGGAATAAGTTCCAATTTCAGAATCAACTTCTGAAATAATATATTCATAAACAGCTCTGACATTAGCTCCTTTTATGGCTAGTTTTTGAACTATTATGTCTTTATGCTTGTCAAGCCTGCTTGGCTTATTATGGTGTGTCGGTTTGCCTTTGTATCCGTCATAATACTTTTTAACAGTTCTGCGATCCATGTCATATAGCCTGGCAAGCTCGGAAAAATTTGGTTTTATATTGCTCAATCGTAAGATTTTAAGCTGAGTAATTAATGCTTGATTCATGGTTGTTACCTCCCATGAATACATCAGCATAAGCAATGGAAATGTACATTTTTATTTTCCACAAAATGTACATTTAAATAGTATCATTTACAGGTATACTTTATCAATCCATTTTTTTATATTTTTTGCTGGAATATCTGTCTCTTTATATATTGTTTTTTCACTGGAAAGCACATTTTTTATCAATGTAATCAATGATGTTTTTCCACTATTATTAGCACCCGCCACAATAGTTACATCATTATCAAATTCAAGTTCAGCATGCTCGAATTGCCTGTAATTTTTTATAATCATTTTTTCTAGTTTCATTTGTATACCTCCAATATTTCTACGCACTCGAAAGATTTTTTAGTTTATTGCCTATGCTCTAACATAAAAAAGCAATAGACAGCACCCAAATCTACGAGAGACTATTTCTCGTTAGATTCAGATACTGTCTATTGCTCTTAAATAGAAACTTTATTAATTAACCACTACCTAATAAACAGCATCATCACACTACTCCCCCGCAAATTTTTCTTTCATCAATTGACTTCGTTTTACAATATTTAGCTAAAAGTGTCTACCTATGTGATAAAATTTTTCAACTTATTTTTAATAAGTTCAGATTACATTTTCTTTTTACAAAATGTAAAAATATATATCCCTTTCCTTTAACTAGCTAGATTATTTGAAATTCTTTCATCATCACTTTTCCTGCATTACTGATTTCATAATCCAGAATCTCCATAACTTCCTCCGTCCAAAGACTTGATTTTCATCTAATACTTCAAACAACTTCATAATATTATTTTTCATAATTCGTGTTGTTGCAGAATTTTCTAATACGGAATTAATTTACCAAATAACACTTTTTGCTGAGTATTTGACACTTTTATAGTATCGTTTAACACTTTTTCTATTCCAACAGGCACTTTTTTGTCATTTAAAACAACACTCTTATTTTTTACCGTCATGTAAAACATAAAATCCTTCTGCTAAAATTCTGATACTAGCAATCCTTCTTTTTCCAATTTCCGATACATACGATCAACACCTTCTCCAAACTCCTTGATATACTTATATGCCTTACAAAACTCTGCAATTTTCGTATTTATTGAAAAATAAGTGGTGAGAACATTTGCTTTTCTGAAACTTACAGAAACTTAAATTCTTTTCAATATTTTATATTTCCCCCTATTTTAAGCCCTTTTCACGTTCCCATTTCACGATTTAAGTATTTTTTGCAACTTAGCGAAACTTAATGAAACTTAAATTACGCCCAATGAGGTATATATTTCATATATCTCGGTGCCGTATTAGGATCTAATGGCTTAATCAGACCTTTTTCAATAGTATCCTTAATAACTCTTGATATTTTCACTTTATCTTTATCAGAAAGTCCAAAAATTTCCCTTATATCTGCATTACTAATTGCTGAAAAATTGACATATGCTAAGCATGCCTGCATATAGCATGTCCTAATTCTATCTTCTTTTGTAGTAATATTAAACGGAACCTTTGCAAATAGGACAACTTTTGTAAATTGATTATTTTGATTTTCTATTCTCGGTGCCAGCATCTCGTTATGACTTGTAGCCGCAACGATTTTGTCAAATCCACTTCCACGTTCTTCGCAAATACCACATTTATGCATAAACCCTGCCATATTCTCATTTCTCGATACCGGAACAGTATCAACAATACGCTCAATAGACACCAATGGCGAACCTGCATTAGAGAATTCAATTCTGTCACTAAAAATCTCAACCATAGGATTGGTTCCCCTCTGTTCCAGTGACTGGTGTATCATCGTATTTGCCAACAATTCACGAATCGCAATTTCTGGGAAACTCAGAACAGACTTTCTTGTAGATTCAACTATCACTTCTTCCTGTGGGATAATAGTCATAATATACTGTATAATATCTTCATATGCTATTGCATATCCACTAACAAATTCCTTTTCCCGCACCGCTTCTAAGCGAGTATTATTTTTATACCAAATCACACGAACACTTCTTCTTGACAGATTTTCAAATTTCTTCAAATCCTTTCCAATCATCAGTGCTCCCAAATTTGTAATATCCCAGTTTCCGGCATCATTCTTTTTGATAAATTTTTCATTCTGCAAATCTTCCAACACCTTATCTCTGCTTCGTGGTATAGGAAGTTCTAATTTATCATAGTATTCAGAATAATTTAACAGCATAACAGTTTCATCTTCTGTTTTGTTGCTTGATGCAATGCGCAATTCATAAAGCGTGTTATCAAACATCCGCCATAATTCTGCTTCCTTTTCCTGATACTCCATTAAAGGTTTTAAGTTTGTACCAACGCGAATATAAGCATTTGATTGGTATTTTGTCGGTTCGTTTTCAGCACACGGAATTTCTGCCAATATTACCTTAAAGTTATCATCCATTGAAACTTCGTAGAATTTAAAATTAATCCTTGGGTTCATCATTCTGGATAGCCAAGCTTCTAATTCTTCATTTCCTTTTTTCATATTTCTATAATCAAAGTCTGTTCCAACAATTTCATGTGTATCATTATCAATTCCCCATACTAAATAGCCCTTTGGTTTTTCCCATAACGTTGCAGAATTACTCAACCCGGAAATATATTTAGCAATCCTTTCCGGATCTTTATTATTACATTTGAACTCAACCCATTCTGTTTCACTGTTCATTTTTGATAATTCTCTTACTAGACTCTGCAAATATTCCGTTGTTCTGGTTGACATTACGCTTCCTTTCTTAATATTTCAAAAAATATCATTAAAATGTTTTAAAATTATTTCTTTTAATCTTGTTTTAGTATATCCTAACTGCCAGATAAAAACAAATTGCTTTTTAATTTTTCCGCTAAAAATAATGTTCCTTAAAAATTCAAACCAAGTTCATTATTTCTTGCCTATTTTATGTGAAAATCTATCCAACGTATCTTTCCAACTGTCTAAATTCGCAATTAAAGTTTTACATTTTGCAAGTTTTTCCTTAAGCATTCCTTAATATATAATTTTTATTCTTTCAATATCTAACCGGAACCTTTGATTTTACAATTTTCAATTCATGAAGCCTGTAATCTAATGATTCAATAAATTGCCTAATTCCCTTTTCCCTTAATTCGTAGTTTACACATGGTCCCACTACTATTTGACTAGTTATCCAATTTTCTTCGGTGTTCCAACCAAATAATGGCATTTTAATATATGGAGTAATCACACCATTTACGCTTCTAAAATCATACATTTTAACTCTTGTGCCATCTACCCTTTCATAATAAATATCTTTCAGTATACTTTTTGGCACAATGGCAACAAATCTCATTTCTTTTTCTGTGGAAAAACATTCATTTTTAAAAAATACAGATGCATAGGATATTCCTTGTCTATATTCCTTAATTATCTTATTGTTTAACGCATCAGATTTCTTATATGTACACCAAACATCGTATAGGAGCTCGACTATGTTATGTATTTTTTCCTGTTTTTCATTTGTATTGTACACCACTAATCCTGTCTCAACAGCTACTTTTGTTTCTCTATCTATCCACTCATCATCCAATGCTGGAATAAAAAGATTGATATTATAACCATCATAACTACCATTTTTTGAATAATATTTCCACATACTGAGACTATCACTATTCACTGACGCTGATAAAATAAAATACCTACATGATTCATTAGCAAATTCATCATCAATATACATATAATCATTATCTTCATATTCATTAATTCTAAATCCTCTGATAAGATTATAGAAGTCTTTATCATATTCACTACAATGTTCTTTCCAAAACTTTTCTAATTCACTATTAATACCCAGACGTTCTTCATAATCATTTAAATATTCAGAATCTGTAAAAAATATTTCTCGATTCTTTAGAATGCCAATAACCCCTTCAGGTGATGTATAATGATATACATCTGTGGCATATGCCTCAGTTATTTTACTAGGATGAACAATTCTGTTTTCCAACGTATTCTTTCCAAGTCTTTTTTTATGTAACTCATCTATGTTTATTCTATATTTATCCATGTTCTCACCACCTTCTCCATAGTACTCTTTATCTTGCATATAACTTCATTTGATAATCAATAAAATCCCTCTGTCAAAATCACTTATTTTTCTAAATTCAATACACATATGTCGTCCTTACTAACTGTATTTTTGCAACAACTATCATAATTAAAAACTTTTATTCTGAATCAATTTCTATTGCTTCCCCAATTCTTATAAGCCTTTGGCTTCCGAAATTTTCCCAAATCTTCTCTTTCACGATAATCTCTAATCTTGTCCATATCAAATTCAGCATAGACAATGCCTTCGTAGTATTCTTTCGCTACGATCATTGTATTATCTAAAACTTCTCCGTTTTCTCCCCAGACCATAGGACTAAATGCACAAGATCGTCCCATCCCCTCTGCCGGTGGATTTGCCATTGCCACACCAACCATATTCTCCATTGCCCGCACGGATAATTCCTTCAATCGTGGTTCCATTCCGCCGCAAGAATTTGGATTGAATATAATCTCTGCTCCCTGCAACATCAATTCTCTGGCACTTTCCGGATATTCCCGATCATAGCAAATCATAACTCCGATTTTAACTCCATCAAACTCACATACTTTAAATTCCTGCCCGCTTTCCAGATATCTTTCCCAATCAAAATCACAAGTATGGACTTTGGAATATTTCAAAATAATCTCTCCATTTCTATCAATAACAAATGCAGAATTTTGAGGATATTTTTCTCCTTTTGTAAAGGCTGTAATAACAACACCGACGTTTAATTCTTTCGCCAATTCTCTGATTTTAAGTACATGTTCTTCATTTTCTGTCACAGCACGATTGCACCAGTCGATAAACTCCGGATTATCCTTGATTTCTTCTATCGAATATAATTCTTCACAGATATCCGGTATGCAATATGCCGACAAAAAACACTCTGGAAACAAGACTATATCCGCTCCGTTACTTTTTGCTTCTTTGATATATCCAACTGCCACATCCGTATTAAAAGCAATATCCGGTTCATTTGTATCCTACTGAACGATTGCCACTTTCAATTTCATAAATAAACTACTTGTCCTATTTTAATCCAATGTCTACCAACACATCATTTGTTTTTAACCTCTCCCCATTACACTTTAATTCCTCTAGCATAAATGGTATTTCCGCTCGATCAGTCAATTTGATTATCTGATAATTTTTCTGAAGTCTATCCTTACTTTCCATAATAGATTTTCGAATACTCGGCTTCTCAATCTGTTCTACATTCCCTAAAATATTTTCCAAATTTCCAAACTGATTTAACAATTTCGCTGCTGTTTTCTTTCCTACCTTATCTGCACCTTTAATATTATCCGCCTTGTCACCTGTTAACGATTTAAAATCTTCATAGACTTCCGGTGCAATTCCAAATTTATTTTGAATAAAATCTACATCACACAACATTGTTTTCTTTCCTCTGTAACGCAGAACATTCACTGACTCATTGATTAACTGAAAATAATCACTGTCTCAAGATGAAATCAGACAGGAAATTTTTCTACTATATCTTATCACATAACTGGCAATCACATCATCCGTTTCATACCCAATGACCTCTGTGTGTTTGATTTTCATAAAGTCCAAAGCCTTATACACATATGGTAGTTGAGAGAAGGGATTTTCTTCCTCTGGAACATCTGTATAATCAATTCGATTTGCTTTGTACTCCTCCACAATATCTTTGCGGTCATTATGCTGCTCACTATCCAACAAATCCTCATTCAATCCCGGAACTCGTCCTAATGCATTTTTCGCTTCTAATATCATAAAAATCATATCGTCACGATATTTTTCTTCTTACTTAATTATTTTCATCATCTAATCCTTTTACCGTAAACCATTACTGAAAACCCAAGAATAAAACAATTCTTTTTTAGGTTTTACATAGTCATACTCCATTTTTATTTCCTTATGTTCAATTATCTCTAACGCTTCTATGAAAACCTGCTCAACTGTTTTTCCTGCAATATTCAGTTCAAACTCATTCACCAAGCATTTTCTTGCATTAATTTTTTGACTCATTTTCTCTAACAATTCAAAATCTATAAGTCCATTTCCTCTATTTTTCATCTGTTCATAATTTTGTCTATAATCACTGCAAACAAGTTTTATCGTAATATAATTAAATCCTTTGAACACCTCTGGAATATCTCTTGTTCTTAAATCGTCAAAGTCTAGAGCAACAATATTTCTTATGCCAAGTTCCCAGAACTTTTTCACTTGAGTCACACTGGACTCCCAGCAAACCCGCTCTTCAAACAAACCCTCATCAACACCTTCAGGCACTCCGAACTCTGGAATCATACTCATTTCAACATACGCTCCCTTGTAATGTTCATATAATTTCTTTGCTAGTGTCGTTTTTCCAATACCACTGGCTCATATAATAAATATAAAATCTCTCATAGTAAAATCATCCTTTTTGTTCAAAAACTAAAACTAACTTTTGTAACATCTCTTCTGTCAGATTTTTTGTTGGTGGAATATGGACAAAGACTACATGTCCATTCATCTTTTTCAACATATAAAAGTAGGCTTCATTACATAAATAATGCGTCGAATTGTGCGATACACTGTATGGGATTGCATTATTTTTCAAACATTCTTCTATTCCAGATAACTGCATTTGCGTATAAATTCGTTCTCCATCTTTCTCAGCACATTTTTCTATACGAACCGAATCCTTTAATGCTTTATCCAATCCAAACATATAAACCTGTTCATATTCTCCCACCAGATTTTCAATATCCATTTTTAATCCCTCAAAGGAGTTTGTCAGAAAATATTTTTCTCCTTGAAGATTCCGAACTAATTTGTTAGAAGAATTATGAATACCTTTAAATCCTACATATAATGTTTTCAAATAACCTACTCCAATCTCAACTTTTTTGCAAAATTTATCTGCTCCTTCTTCTTTTCAAAGCCAATACTACTATAAAACTTGTGTGATTCTTCTTGTTTTTTTCCAGATGTAAGCCTGATAGCATCTGCACCAATATTCTTCGCCCATTCTTCAACCGAATCCATCAGTTTTGTTGCAATTCCATTGTGTCTATATTCCTCTAACACTGCCAATCCCATAATGTTTACCATTGAATTTGCGTACAATAAATCATACTTTGTCGCATGAACATAACCAACCACTAAATGTTCTATTTCAGCCACAAAAATTTTGGGGTTACCATCACACAAAACTTTCTCTAATTAATATTGTGTCTTTTCTTCTGGATAGTCATATCCCATTGTATATTTATTGATTCTGCAAATAAATTCCGTATCTTTGTTCGTCGCCTCCCGAATGATATATTTCATTTCGCAATTTCCTTTTTCCTTATTTGTACCATAATTTTCATAAACTTCAAATCCTCTGAATTAGGATTGTCAATTCTAAAAGTACATCCACAAACTTTTTCAAACTCTTTTCCAAAAATCACTTTCCGTGTACCACCACTACACGAACCGCAATTTCCACATAAATCTACATGTTTCCAGGCAAGTTCCTTAATTTCTTCATCCTCAGGAATTTCTTTCAACCATTTTGAATCCATATCATCTGACCATGCAGTCCAATGATTTTCCGGTTCTTCTGGATCTTTTATTACAATAAAACAGATACCTTCATTCTTATATTTTATCAGATAATAAATTTATCTTTCCAATAGCCATTGTCCTTAACAAATATAAATTTTTCTTTTTCCAAATAATCAACAAAGTCTAGGGCGATTTTTTGTTCATCTAAAGACAATTTTTCACAGATATAATCTTCAATCTTTATTTCATTCATTTGTTATTTCTCCCATTATATGTTAAATTGTCCTTTTCAAATATCCACATGTAAACGGGAAGAATTCAAATCCTTCTGGCAAATCTTGCAATCTCTTCCACAGTTTCATCAATCGTCAAATCTGTATTATCTATGTAAAACTGAAATTTTCCCGCATTCTCTTTAAACCAATTATTATACTGAATCTGCCCTGTGATAAACTCATCACTTCCGCACATTCTCTCTGCTGGTCTGGCTTTTAACCGTCTCGTAATTTCATCATCAGAACAGGTCATCCCAATAAAGAACGTAGATGCTATTTCCGATGGAATATGAACCTTTCCATAGAAATCATAGGGATTCATACAAGTTACAAAAAGCAGATTTTTCTCGCCTGACATTCTTACTGCCTCGGCAATACAATCATCACTGAACTTTGCTTCATTTTCCTTCCCTGCATAATCCCACCAATTAATGCCAACTTCATCGGTGTCAATACAGGCATAATTTTCTAATAATTTTTTCTTATTGAGTTTCTCTTTTATTGTGGATTTTCCAACACCACATGCAGAACTTAGCACTATTAATTTCTTCATGATTTTCCTTTCAATTTCGCATTTACTTCACTAAAATATCTAACGTATGATTACTTAACCCTATCACATCACTTCTTTCGCATATAGAAAAATGGTATTTTAAATAGATCTCATATACTTCATCGGACCATTCCTCAATCCGCTCTTTGATATAGTTCGAAAACATATCTGTTCCAATAAACTTAATTCTAGTTAATTCACATTTTTCACTTAGTCTTTCAATATCTTCTACTCTAACTAATTCAAATAAATCAGCTGGTTTGGAAATACAAGCAAAATCGTCCGTCAACATATTATTTGACAAACTCTCCAGCATATTATTGCCATCGTCAGCAAATGCCCATTGGATTATCGTTGGTTCATTCATGCAGTAAGCCACGAAAATATATCCATCCTTCTTCAAAATCCTTTTTGCTTCGTTCAATACTTGTACTTTATCTTCTTCGTTGTATAAATGATACATTGGGCCCAAAATAAGTATCGCATCAAAGTAATTATTGTCATAGACTGATAAGTCCAAGGCATTTCCCTGTTTGATATCTATATGTTCATTATCCGTCAACTTAGATTTGAAAACTTCAATATTATGTTCTATTAATTCCATTGCCTGCACCTGATAGCCTTCACGTGACAATGCAATAGAATATCTTCCGGTTCCCGCTCCAACCTCAAGAACTTTTGCTCCCGGCTTTACATAATCATGTATGTATTTCATCGTAGTAATGAATTCAACCTTACCATGCTTTGATGCCAATCTTCCATATTCATCATATAAATTATAATATTGCTCCAAAAAATTATTTTCCATCATTCGTCTCCTGCATTTTTCAAAGTGATATTTTTTGTTTTTCAACATCATTTATTGTTTAATCTATTTCTTCCGATATATCTTATACCCCTTGCAAAATAATTCGACTACATTTTCTTTTCTCACAGATACCTTCCCTGTACTTCTTGTAGCATCTATAATAATTATTTCTTTTTTCTCATCATCCACAAACTCTTTGAAAAACATAACATGACTTCCTATTTTAGCTAATACATCTCCCTGCTGAATTTCATCAATGCTTTCAATTTCATTTGCGTAATCAGGAATAATTCTCGTAGATATTTTTTTAGGCAACTCCCAACACACAGTCAACAAGCCAGAGCAATCTACTCCTACACAATCGTAGCTTACGTCTCTTGATTTATCTTCCGGTACATTTCCAACATATTTTCCTTCGGAAATTCCTTTTTTAAACTCCTCTATAGTAGAAGCTAATCCCCATCCGTATGCCACACCTATATTTTTTTGATTCGGTTTCCACCAACCACAGTTCAAAATTTTACCTTTCCAAGTGGTATTCGGTGTATCTACTTCTACACCATTAGAATCTGTCCCATGCTTTAAATTCTTTTCTGTTGCAATCCATTCGTAGTTAGCATATTCTAATGCTTTCTCAATAACTTTTTTACCCCATTCCATATAAATATCCTCCCGATAATAAAATCTTTTATTTTTGTATTTTCTTTCTTGCAATCAAACCATTCGGAATTTCAATAATATCAAATCCCTTATTTACATACATTGATACTGGACCACCACAATCGTTTATAGAAAACTCTCCCCTTGACGGATACCCTTCAATATAATCGTATCCATTTTTCTTTGCATACTGACAGGCACAATCCAGCAGTGCTTTTGCAATTCCTATCCTACGCATATCCGGCTCAACGGTAAAGCATACAATAGAAAGTATTTTATTTCTTTCATCAACACCATTCCAACTATATGGAGCCGTTTCCCTGCTTAATCGAAAATAATTATCTTTTGTGTCTGCATTACAAAATCCAACAATTTGATTATCATAGACGGCTACAAAGCCATTCAAGATACCACTTTCTATCAATTCTTTTGCATAATCTCTTTTACGATACAGTCTTTCATTCTCTGGCATTAGACTCCGCTCCTGCTCATGCTTATCCGTCCAATGATGCCAGACGCAATAACAGCCTTTTTGAATGTTTCCATCAGAAAATGCTCTATGCTCAAAATAGTCAATGTAATCATCTGACATATCTTTTGTGAGTTTGCACACTTTGAAATTCATCAAAAATACCTCCTTGCTTGGATATTTATGTAACAAACTAATTCTTTCCATTCTCAAGAAATGATAGGTAATTCAAACCATTCCATATCCACTGCTTCAATTCTACCATACGCATCAATACATTCACACCCTAAATTTACCAATCTTGCATCTTCATTTCCCAGTTTTTCGCTTTAATAAAATTTTTCAAAAATCACCCATTTTCCCCTTACTGTCCTTGGCAAGATACGCACTTTGTAAAGAAAAGTGCCTCTTGCTAGGGGAACAGCCCCTAATACCCCTGCTCCATACGGAAATATAGTGATATCCATATAGGAATAAATTTTCCACTATAAATTTTCCGCACGGATTCCATATGATTTTCCAATTTCCACTACTAATAAACTTTAACAACCATACGGTCAAACCATACAACAATGGATTTTCCGCTATTGGATTTCCGGATGGTTTCTATACAGAAATCTGAAATGCACTACATAAAAAGAAACAGCCAAAATTTCACCTTTGACTGCTTTCATTTCTTATTTTATCTTCATTTTCCTATGAGCAATTACTTACCAATTCTATTGTTTTTCGTCACGGAATTTTTTTGGGTAGTTGTCACTCACCCCGTTTTCCTTTCTTTTTAATTTATGAGGCTTTTACCTCATTTTTTGTTTCTTTTTTTGTTTCTTTTTTTGTTTTTGATTTAACCATTCTTCTTCTAAAAAACTCCAGTCTTTTTTTTGCCATCGCTTCGGATGACTTTTCCTTGCCTCTTCTTAGACCTTCTTCCTAATTGTCAGAAAAAAGGCATCCCCAAACAACTCCGGGAATGCCATTCATTCATGCATACATTTCTTAATGATTGCTCTGCAATCCTTAAGCTCGCGGCATTCATAGAATGCCCACTTAAATTTATACAAGCAATTCTCTAATCATCTTTGCATTAAATTCAACTGAATTTACATCATTTACTTCTATCTGATATAAAGCGTTTGCAGCTATATGTTCTGCTGCCTGCTCTAAATCTCTTATACCACTTGTATTCTTATAAATTTCAATAACTTCGTCTAATGCTTCATCCGTCATAATGCATTCATTTTCCTTAAGACTCATACGTTTCAATACTTTTGGAAGTGCAAATTTAGAAAAAATAATCTTCTTTTCTTCTGATGTATAGTCAGGAATATCTATAACTGCAAATCTTGACATTAATGGAGCACTAATCTGATCCTTTTCATTTGCTGTAGCAATAGGATAAACACCCACTGTAGGAATCATACATTCCATGTAATTGTCTGTGAAGCCTAAATTGTCAAGAAGCGTAAGCAATACATCTGCAGGATTTCCATTTCCTTTTCCTGATGATGCCTTATCTAACTCATTAATAATAAATACTAGATTTGACTCACCTGCCATTGAAAATGCATCCATAATAATTCCCGGTTTCGCATTTGAATATATACGTGAACTTCCTGTAAGTTGTTCAGGGTCATTAATCGAACTCATATCAAGCGTTGTCCATGGAAGTCTTAATATTCTTGCAACTGCATATGCTATCTGCGATTTTCCTGTTCCTGCCGGTCCTACTAATAATAGTCCATATGCAGGAAGCGTATGTGTACGATTAATCTGAATTATTGTTTCCATAATTCTCTGTTTAACACGTTCCATACCATATAACTCTTCGTCTAATATTCTACGTGCTTCATCAGGATCAATTGCTTCAAAATAATTATTCTTCCATTGAATATTCATCATTATTGAAAGTGCTCTCTGTGCATGATGTCTTTCTTCCTGAGATACTTCACTTGAACGTGCAACTGCAAGGTTTCTTCTTGCCCATAATCTGATATTATCAGGTAATGTTCTTCCGGCGCAATTCATAAAATCAGTGATGCTCTGAATGCTTGTAAGCTTCATGCTGTCGCCTTCTTCATCCATGTCATCATCAATGACTTCTTCTGAAGGTGCATTACTTGCTAACAATCTGTCAATCATAAACTGAAGGAATCCGTCTTCTGCTGATAGTTTTGTACCACCACCTGATAATGTTTCACGAATTTTATACACTGCATATCCTTCTTCGTTATTTTCTCCTGAAAGACGAACATTAATATGATTTTCACCTAACCATTTAAGTAAACTTACAAATCTTGAATCTATCTTTAAAATGTTAGCACTTACAGTACCATCATCTTCGTTAAATTCAAATGAAGTTCTTTTACATGGATTTGTAAAAATTCCACTTGAATGATGATTCCATTTCTTTTTGCTATTATCAAGTACCATTATCGGCTTATCACCCGATGGGACTGAATTGTTTGATTTAAATGTTGTGTATGTACATACTGCTTCTTCCTTATCTACTGGTGCGCTACTAAAATCAAATACCGGCATTTGTTATCTCCTCTAACTTAATTTATTATGTAAAATAAAGTAACTTAATTGTAAAAATCTGTCACTTTTTCATTATTCCACCACGTATTTTACTATTTATTTTACAAATGAACAACCTTAGATACTATTTTTTGCACTAATTTCTAAACATTTTATTAATTTTTGCTTAATTATCCCCTTATATCATCACTTACTCTAATTTTTACCTTATAATTAAATGTAAATTTATAAACTATTAAAACTAATAAAAAGAGGAATTTATGCTTACTAACAAACAAATGAAAAATAATGCAAAATCTACAATAAAGAAACACTATATACTACTTATTGCTGTATGTCTTTTAGCATCTTTTATCGGAGTAGAATTTTCAAATTCATTAAGTTTTATATCAGAATACAATGACAGTAACGTTAAATATATTCCATCTCATGTTTCAACTTCAATCGGTATACTTAACCATTCTGCTTCTTCTGCTGTTATTAAAGCATTAGAAGGTGATACTATTGGTGGAAAAGAACTTTCACATGAATATATTATAAAGGAAAAAGAAAAAGACTGTAATCCTATTCTTGGGAGAAGCCGTGGCATACTCGCCGGTCTTTTAAATGGTATTGCATCAGGATCAATAATTGTTAATTTAATTGCTGCAATCAGAAGCATTGGTTTATCTACCAATATTATTTTTCCACTTTTTATAATTCTTTCCTTTGGCATATTCTTTAGTTTTTGGTTTTTCTTTATCAATATTTATAAAACGATACTACGAAGAATTTTTTTGGAAAGCCGTACATACTCTAAAATTCCAATAAGAAGATTTATATTTTTTCTTCGTGTAAAAAAGTGGACAAACGTATCTATAGTTATGTTTATGACATGGCTATTTCAGGTTTTATGGAATATGACCATTATAGGAGGGATTATAAAAAGATATTCTTACTACATGGTTTCTTATATTGTTGCTGAAAATCCTGCAATATCCTGGAAAGATGCAATAAAACTATCAAGAGATATGATGAACGGTCATAAATTCGAATGTTTTAAATTAGAATTTACATTTTTACCATGGTACATTTTAGGTTATGCCACTTTTGGAATTTCAAATGTATTTTTTACCAATCCATATATTGCAGCAACTTTTTGTGAGTATTATGCCGGCCTTAGAAGACTATCAAAAAATAATCAGCTTCATAATTCTGAATTATTAAACGATACATATTTATATGCATTTGCAGACAGTGATCTTTTAGCAGCCACATATAATGACGTACTTACAATGAAAAAAACAGAATCAGTTATAAATAATACTTCTGATTTTAAATCATTTATGGCAAATGTCTTTGGCATCACTTTATATAGGAAAGAAGATGAAGAAAAATTTTGGGATTTAGAAGAAAAAAGGATGATTTTCGATTCAATGGAGTCCATTTTAAAGAACAAATCTTATCCATCAAGACTCTTTCCCATTCCCGAAATCGAGAAAGATAGTAAGCTTGCTCATTTGCACTATTTAAGACATTATTCCATTCCATCTCTTGTTTCAATGTTTTTTATTTTTTCTATTATAGGTTGGATATGGGAAGTAAGCTTTCATTTTATATCTGATGGTGAATTTGTTAACCGGGGAGTTCTTCATGGGCCATGGCTTCCTATTTACGGTGTTGGAGCTCTAATGATGCTTATTCTCTTAAATATATACCGTAAAACACCTTTAATAGAATTTTTTGCTATCATTCTTCTATGTGGATTTGTTGAATATTTAACATCATGTTATTTAGAATTTACTCATAATGGTCAAAAATGGTGGGATTACAGTGGTTACTTTTTAAATTTACAAGGCAGAATTAGTGCAGAAGGATTACTTATGTTTGGAATTGGTGGGCTTGCAATCGTATATTTTATTGCCCCTATTTTAGACAACATGCTTGCCAAAATACGACTACGTTATATTTCTATCATATTTGGAATTTTATTTGTCATTTGTTTAAGTGATGTCATTTATTCAAATTTTTATCCAAATATTGGTCACGGCATTACTGATTACACAAGTTATAATTCAACTATAAACACGTCTCTTTTTTGAGGCGTGTTTTTATTCTCATTCTATGTTCTAAGTGTTATAATATATTTATGATATTTGGCTCAAAAGGTTTAGGCCCACATTAGTTTACTCACAAGTGGGTGAAAGACCTTAGCCCCACCCCATATAAGCAATAAATGGGATGACTATCCGCCAGCAAAAAGGCAAGCTCAATACATTACAGGAGGAATTTTAAAAATGAACAATACTTATATTTCAGATTCTATAAAATATATCGGAGTTGATGATACTGATATTGATTTATTTGAAAGCCAATACATCGTACCTAATGGTGTTTCTTACAATTCTTATTTAATTCTTGATGATAAAACTGCTGTTATGGACACTGTTGATGCAAGAAAAACTTCTGAATGGTTTTCTAACCTCAACTCTCAATTAGCTGGAAGAAACGTCGATTATCTTATTATTTCACATTTAGAACCCGACCACTCTTCTAATATAAAGAATCTCATAGACAAATATCCTAATGTCAAATTAGTTCTTAGTGCTAAAGCATTTGCTATGTTGCCTCAGTTTTTTGACATTGAAAATCTCTCTGACCGTTGTTTAGTTGTTAAAGAAGGAGATGAACTTGATTTAGGTTCTCATAAATTAAAATTTATTATGGCTCCAATGGTTCACTGGCCTGAGGTTATGGTTGAATACGAAGTAAGCGAAAAGATTCTTTTCTCTGCTGATGGATTCGGCAAATTTGGTGCTTTATCTGCTGATGAAGACTGGGCTTGTGAAGCGAGAAGATACTATTTTAATATTGTCGGCAAATACGGTGCACCCGTTCAGACATTACTAAAAAAAGCTTCTACTCTTGACATTAAAACCATTTGTCCATTACATGGTCCAATACTTAATGAAAATTTAGATTACTATATTAGGAAATATCTTACATGGAGCAGTTATGGACCTGAAGATGAAGGTGTTCTTATCGCCTGTGCATCAATTCATGGTAACACAAAAATGGCTGCTGAAAAACTCGCTGATATTTTAAAAGAAAAGGGTTGCAAAAAAGTTGCATTTACTGACTTAGCAAGAGATGATATGGCTGAAGCAATTGAAGATGCTTTTAGATATGATAAGTTGGTTTTAGCTGCTGCTACATATGATGGTGGTGTATTTCCACCTATGGAAGATTTTCTTAACAGACTTGCTCACAAGAATTATCAAAAGCGTAAAATTGGAATCATTGAAAACGGTTCATGGGCTCCAATGGCTGGAAAGTCTATGAAATCTATTCTAGACGGAATGAAAGATTTAACCTATTGTGAAAATATGGTAACAATCAAATCGACTTTAAAAGATACAGACATCGCTTCTCTCGAAGCTTTGGCTAACGAACTCATATAACAATTTATATGGTCGTGTTATTTATAATAATCTGTACTCTACACTATATAATATGCTTAAATACAAAAACTTCCCGTGAAATTTGATATATTTTTCTTCATTAAATATCCAAAAAAAATATCAAATTTCACGGGAAGTTTTCATGTTAAGTTTATTTTATTTTTATTGATATATATCCTTATAATCATCTGGCAAAAATCTATGATATATTATATGGAAGCCTTCATTTTTAAAGCAATAATAATACGTATCTTCACTATCCTCCTCAAAATATATAAGTGTATCAAACTCATTATCTTCCATCTTTTCTATATGGACTTTTGATGATTTAGAAAGGAATAAATTTTCTATATCCTGCATCTTTGTTTCATGCTTTCCAACCAATTCAATTAATTTTTTAATAAACTCATCTTCTTTAGTATTATTATGAACATATTCAACACCTTGTTCACTTATATAAAAGCAAAATCTATCAGCCTTATTTAACACGTTTATTTCTCCTAATGTTTCATTAGTATACTCTGACAGTTTTTTTAATCTTTCAGCCATTTCATAAACATTATCTTGACTTGAAAACATATTATTAAGTGAACTTAAAGGATAATACAATCTGATTTTTTCCTTTCGATATCCAAGTTTTGCCTGTTCTTCTTTTATTATATCTATAAGATTATTTTCTAATATTTTGTAACCGTTCATTTTTTTCATTCCTCTTTTTAATTAATTCTCTATCAATTCTATTTAAATACAATGATGCCGGAGTCAAAATCCCCCAGCTTTGATGCATACGGATTGTTCCGTGCTATACTTAATTCATTTCAAATTTTAACTTCTATTTTCTCATTTTTCAACATATATTGACATAACTCTTAATATCTTTTATAGTTTAGAGGTAACAAATTATCTATATGATGTATATTATATTAATACATAAATAAAAAGGAGGGCTTATGAACGAATTTGAAACATCTACACAACCAAAGAAAAAGAAATTTATACCTGTAATTATTATTGCAGTTATACTTGTCGCCGTAATTGGTGGTTCTGTTTACGCTTCAAGAAGCGTTATTTCTAATATTTTTCAGGAAAAATTTGCTAAACCTGAAGATTATTATCACAGAGTTGAAAACAATAATATTAACAATGACATTGATAACAGTATTAAATCCTACTCTACTGCTTATAAATTAATAACTTCAAAAAAATACTCATCAACTGCATCTATACATTTAGATTTCAGTGACGAATTAAAAGATCAATTAGGAAAAATAAATTCTAAATTAAATCAGATTAATTCAGCAGAATTGACTTACAAATCTTCATTTGACAATTCAAAAGAAGCTGTTACCCTAGCTGCAAAAATCAATGATGCTAACCTTATTTCAGGTAATGCTTTTATTGATTTTGACAATGCAAAAATATATAGTCAGATTCCTGAAATTTCTGACTCTTATTTAGATTTTTCTTCATATCTTAACTCTGAAGAATATGATATTAATATTGATTCATTAAAATCACTTGGTTCTTTTTCTGATTTATATCCTGAACCCGAAAAACTCGAATCTATATTAAAAAAATATTCAAATCTTTTTGTCAACTCAGTTAGTAATGTAGAAAAAACTAAAACAACTATAACTGCAAATAGTATAACTCAGGATTGTATAGGACTTACAGTTAAAATGAGTGGTCAGGAACTTTATGATTCTATTCATACTATATTAGAAACTGCTAAAGATGATAAAGATATACAATCTATCATTGATGATATGATTGATTACATTAAATCAATTGATTCTTCTTCAGACTTAAATGATGTCACTTCTAAATCATATTATGAAGATATTGATTCACTTATACAGGAACTTGAAGAATCAAAAGATGAATTTACAAAATATGAAGACTTATTAGATATGTTTGTTTATGTTGATAACAAAGGAAATATTATTGGACGTACAATAACTATTACAGCTGATAAAACATACACCATAGAATATAAACGTGCTATAAAAGCAACTTCTTTAGGAATTGAGTCAACTATTAAAGAAGGTGATAAGGTAGTATTTTTAGTTAAAGGAAAAGGGTCATCTACATTAACTGAATTTAGTGGAGATTTTGTAATTACTTTCCCAACTGAAGAAGTAACAATAAACGTAACAGTATCTAATGGTGATGTCTCTAAATTGTTAGATGGAACATTTAATGGTGATATAACTCTTACTACTACTTACAAAGATTTAGAAGACTATAAATTGAATTTATCAGTAAAAACATCTCTTTTAAGCAGTTTGGTTAAAGTTGAAGCCCTAGATAAAGAAAACAGTTGTGGTACATTAACAATTAAACAGGAATCTACAAACAAAGCTGATATCGATTTTCCTGATACTAATTCAACATTTATCGATGTTTCTGACTCAAATGCACTAGATAACTATATTTCTAATTTTAACATTGAATCATTTATTAATGATTTTGCTTCAAGAGCAAATCTTGATATTTCATACTCAGATATAGTATCAGGCATTTTAGGTTATTATTCACCTTTAAAGAATGACTATAATGCATCTGATTATAATTTTTCTGATTTTGATGCATCTGATTATAATACTTCTGACTTTGATATATCGGACTACGACTCTTCAGATTTTGATGCATCCGACATTGATTCATCGGATTATGACAGTTCAGATTTTGATGCATCCGACATTGATTCATCGGACTACGACTCTTCAGGTTTTGATTCGTCAGATTCCTATATTTCTGACTATACATCTGACCTTGATATTTATTAAAAATAACTATTTTCAGTTGTTATTGTATCAGATGTGGCTTTAATTAATTGAGATTTATAATTTATTAATATTGAAAATCACTGTATTTAATGTTAAAATAATTTAACTAGTACCTAATTGGGCTATATAATAAATCATTTTACAAATTGTTAAATTATAAATTTATTTTACAAGGAGAATCAAATGCGCACAGCTATTATGACTGATACCAATAGTGGTATTACAACTGAAGAAGGAAAATCTTTAGGAATTTTTGTCATTCCTATGCCGATAATTATTGATGATAAAGTTTATTATGAAGGTATAAATATAACTGAGAAGGAATTCTATGAAGCTTTGACCGGTGGTAAAAATCTTTCCACATCTCAGCCTTCTCCCGGAGAAGTAATGGATATGTGGGACTCTATCCTTGAAAGTGGAGATTATAATCAGGTTGTATATATTCCTATGTCAAGCGGATTAAGCAATTCATGTTCTGCCGCTATGGGACTTGCTCTTGAATATGAAGATAAAGTATTTGTAGCAGATAACCACAGAATTTCCGTTACAATGAGAGAATCTGTTTTATCAGCAAAAGAACTTGCTGACGAAGGCAAATCCGGTGCTGAAATTAAAAAGGCTTTAGAAGATGATGCTTATAACTCAAGTATATATATTTCAGTTAATACGTTGGAATTTTTGAAGAAAGGTGGCCGTATCACTCCTGCTGCTGCAATGATTGGAACAATGCTTAATATTAAGCCTATCTTAACAATACAGGGTGAAAAGCTTGATTCATTTGCAAAGGCAAGAAGTATGAAAAAGTGTCAGGATAAGATGCTTGAAGCTTTAAAAAGCGAAATTGCCGGTCGTTTTTCACATAATGATATATCCAGGTTAAAAGTTGGTGCCGCAGGTGCTGGATTATCAGAAGAAGAAATTGAAAACTGGCTTGGAATGGTAAAAGAAGCTTTTCCAAATGCGAAAGTATTCTATGGGCCTTTATCTGCAAGTATTGCATGTCATACTGGTCCCGGAGCTGTTGGAATCGGAATCAGTTTTTAAATCAACGATATTGTAATTAATTTAATAAATAATAAAAAAGATAGATTTGGAAATTTCATATCGCTTCGTTTCATATTTAATTAAACGATTAATAAGCGATACGTTAATTCAAAAATCTATCTTTTTATTATTTTATTTTTTTTATTATTTTAATAATGAGCAGCTTAACCTTTAACTATTAAAATAAACTCATATTTTTATCTTTCGCTATTGAAATAAACTTTTTTAATATTTCACAAATGAATTTAATTTTTTAATATTATAATTTGCTTTCAATCCAGGCTTCTATTATTTCCTTTGGCTGGAATCCTGTTCTTGTAGCATCTATCTTACCATTGATGAACATTGTTACAGATGGAATATTTTCAACATCGTATTTTTTAGGTGATTCCTGATTTACAGCAATGTTGGCTCTATAAAAATCAACTTTTCCTGCATATTCATCTGCTGTTTCGTTAATTATCTGTTCCATTATCTGGCATGACTCATTTCCTGTAACAGAAAAATTAACTATTGCTATTTTACTTGCTTCTACTTCACTAAAATCATTGTTTTTAATTTTCTTTACCATTTTTATTATCTCCTTTGTTTATTTATAGTCTGTCCATCATTTCTGCCGGAACATATCCCTCAACATAAATTCCATCATCTCTATATTCTTCTTTCAATAATTGTCCATATTTTCTTATAATACCAGGCTTTCCGGCATCAGCATAAGAAAATACCCTTTCAATATGAACTCTCATTGATTTAAGAGCTTTACTTATGGCATTATTTAATTCCTCAATACCGACTTTATTTTTTATTGCTGCATTAACAATATAGTCAGCCTTAAAATCTCTTAAAATAGGCTTATTTTCAAGTCTATCCTGCTTGTTAAATACTGTAATTATAATTTTATCTTTTACGTCTAACTGTTCTAATGTTTCATACACAGCATGTATATGTTTATCCATCTGTGGATTTGAACTATCAATTACATGTATAATAATATCTGAATATTTTGCTTCCTCTAATGTACTTCTAAATGCATCTATTAAATGATGTGGAAGTTTTCGGATAAATCCAACTGTATCTGTCAACAAAATCTCCTGTCCGTCAGGAAGTTTATAATTTCTTGTTGTAGGATCAAGCGTAGCAAATAACTTATCTTCCTCTAAAACTTTTGCATCCGTAAGAGTATTTAATAATGTAGATTTACCTGCGTTTGTATATCCAACAATTGCTGCTACAGGCACAGGATTCTGAGATCTCTTAGCTCGTGTAACATTTCTATGTGCTTCCATATCTTTAACTTCTGCTTTTAACTGAGAAATTCTGTCCCTTATTAATCTTCTGTCAACTTCAAGTTTCTTTTCTCCGGGACCTCTTGTTCCGATTCCACCACCCTGTCTTGACAGATTTTTCATACCAATAAGTCTTGATGATCTGTATCTAAGCTGAGCAAGTTCTACCTGTATTTTTCCTTCTGCAGTTTTTGCCCTGCCTGCAAAAATATCTAATATAATTAAGGTTCTGTCCATAACTTTTACGTTAAGTTCATCTTCTAAATTTTTATATTGAGCAGGTGTTAACTCATCGTCACACACAATAGCTGTTGCCTGTGTCTCCCATATCAAATCTTTTAATTCTTCGACTTTTCCCTTACCTACATAAGTTCCCGGATGAACTGCCTCTCTATTTTGAATTGTTCTTCCAACTACCTGTGCACCTGCAGTGTTTACAAGTTCTTCTAACTCATCTAATGATTCATCCGCATCATTGCTGTCATCTAATGATACAGCCACAAGAATAACTTTTTCAATTTCTTCTTTATTTTCAATTAATTTTGCCAAATACATCACCTCGTTTTATTGTTAGTTCTCACTTATCTTTGAAATTACATTTAATTTTTTCCATTTGCCACGTTTATATCTTACTAAACTTATTGTTCCGTTTAAGAACCATGTAAGTCCTGTTGCAAAAAATACACCATATCTTCCAAACATAGGCACCATCGTAAGTGGTCTTGCAAGGAATATTCTTCCGCACATTTCTACTATTCCTGTCATTAATGAGAACATTGCATCTCCTGCTCCATTCAAGACATTTCTAGTAGTATAAATTAATCCTAAAAATGTTAAAAAGCAACTATCTATTCTAAGACCTACAGTACCTATTGCAATTACATCCGGGCTCTTTCCGAATATAGATATTATCTGTGGTGCAAATCCCCAGAATATTGGTAATACAGCCAATGCAAATACTGTACTTATAATTGTACCTGAGAAAAATCCCTGTTTTACACGCTTTATATTTCCTGCTCCCATATTCTGTCCTGTAAATGTAGAAATGGCTGAACCTAATGACATAAATGGCTGCTGAACTAACTGTTCAATTCTTGCAACAACTGTAAATGCCGTTGTAAATGTTGCACCAAATCCATTTACTACTCCCTGTAAAACAATAAGAGAAACAGCTATCAATGCATTTTGTAATGCAACCGGAATTCCTAACTGTAAGCATTTATATAATATTGCTTTTTTTATCTTTAAATTTTCTTTTGTAAGTCTGAAAAATGTTGTACATTTAACGGCATATATAATACATGCCACTGCTGATATCAATTGTGCAAATGCCGTAGCTACTGCAACGCCAACAACACCCCATTTAAATTGGAGTACAAAAAGCAAATCTAATGCTACATTTATCAAACTGGATACAATTAAAAATGTAAGTGGTGTCTTAGTATCTCCAAGTGCTCTTAAAATACTTGATACACCATTATACATTCCTACACAAATAAAACCAATTGCAGTAACTTTTAAATATATAACTGCATCTTCTAATATTGCCGGATCAGTATTCATTAATACAAGTGCCGGTCTTGCAAGGAAGAATCCTACTAACGACATTAATACTGAGCAAATCGAAACTGCCCATATTGCGTTACCTATTGTATTCTTTACGTTTTCTTCATCTGATGAACCAAAGTATTGTGAAACTACAATCCCAATTCCTACTGATAATCCTAAAACAAGCGAAAAGAAAAAGAACTGTAATGAATTAGTTGTACCAATAGCTCCTAAAGCATTTTCACCAACAAAGTTTCCTACAACAATAGAATCTACCATATTGTAAAGTTGCTGAAATACATTACCTATCAACAAAGGAATTGTAAACTGAAGAAGTAATTTTGCAGGGTTTCCCTTTGTCATATCCTTAACTCTTTTATTTTCCATAGTTACTCCTTATTAGGTTTTTAACCTTTTCATTCTGTATATTTTATTTTTTAACCTTCAATAATTATAATCTGCTTTTATCTAATAGCTATAAATAACAGACTTCCTAAAGCCCCACATATACTTCCTGTAATCGCTCCTACGATTACATCCTTTGGAAAATGAACACCTCCGATAACACGCAGCACAGCTATCAAACAACTTATAGCAAATAAACATATGCCTAATTCTAAGTTAGCATATATGAATGTAGTTGCTATAACAAAAGCTGAAAATACGTGTCTGCTTGGAAATGAATTCCCTTCTTTTTCCTTTTTTATTATTGGTTCATAATTATATACCGTATAAGGACGCGGTGCATCAAATTTTTTTCTAAAATAAGATACACCTATAAATGAAACTGCCGTGACAGCAACAATCCTTATAACATCACATTCCTTAGTTATAATCATAAACGCAACAACTAAAATATAAATAATATAAACAACAGATGTTGAAAATAAATTAAGTTTTCTTACTATCTGCTCTCCATATTTATATTTTCTTATTTTGTTACTTATTTTTCTGTAATCATTTTCTGTCATAAATCACCTTATTGCTTTCTTGCAATTCTGTATTCATCACCATAAGAAAAATACGGACAGCTTGCCGTAGGATTCTGCAACTGTCTTGCATAATCATCTTCATCCATGCTTACAACGCATCCATATTCTTCATATTCTTCATCATATACATAATTGCTACAAAATTCGCAACTATACTGACCCATTTTTTCCTCCTAATTTTTAATAATATGATGTAAGTATGCAATGTTGCATTTTTTGTCACATAACATGATTTCTCGTAATACTACTCTTCATCAACATCATATATCACTATCTTTTACTTACATACTATAGGAGTTGCCAATTAAATTTGCAACTCCTATAATAACTAATTGATTTATTTTTACTTATAACTATCTGCTAACTTTTTAAATGCAGGTAATGCTCTTTCAATCTGCTCAGTCTGAACACAATATGATACTCTTACATATCCCGGCGTTCCAAAGCTATCTGCAGGCACAAGTAACAATTCCTGCTCTTTTGCCTTTTCACAGAATGCCTTTGCATCATCTTCCATGGCTTTTACAAATAAATAGAAAGCCCCATCGGGATATACGCATTCAAATCCCATTTCCGTAAGACTGTTATATAATAAATCTCTGTTAGTTTTATATATCGAAATATCTGCTGTGTCATCAATACATCTTTCAATAACTTTCTGGAATAAACTTGGTGCACATACATATCCTAATACTCTTCCTGCTCCACATACAGCTGCATATGCATCCTTGTTGTCAACCATTTTGTTTGACACAACTATGTAACCAATTCTTTCTCCAGGTAATGATAATGCTTTACTGTATGAATAACATACAAATGTATTATCATAATAATTAATCATATATGGTACATCAATATCATCATATACTAATTCACGATATGGTTCATCAGTAATTAAGAAAATAGGATGTCCATATTCTTTTTCTTTTTTTCTAAGGATATCACACATTTTAACTATTGTTTCTTCTGAATACACAACACCTGACGGGTTGTTAGGTGAATTAACAATAACTGCTTTAGTCTTTTCATTTACTGCTGCTTCAAATTTTTCCATGTCAATCTGAAATGTTCCTTCTTCTCCCGGAACCTGTACAACCTTAGCACCTGACTCCTTAATAAAAATAGTATATTCAGGGAAGAACGGCGTAAATACGATACATTCTTCATCCTTTTCCATTATTGCATTCAATACGATTGTAAGAGATGCTGCTGCACCACAAGTCATATAGATATTATCTTTTGTTATATCTGTTCCAAATTTTTTATTTATATAATTAGCAATTGTATCTCTTACATGGGCATCCCCCTGTGCTGATGTGTAACCATGTGTAGCTACCGGATCGCCATTTTCAACAATATCAATAATTGCTTTCTTTACACTTTCCGGAGCAGGAACACTTGGATTACCAATACTGAAATCAAATACATTTTCTGCACCAATTTCCTGTTTACGTTTATTTCCATATTCAAATATTTCTCTTATTTCTGAACGAACTTTTCCTAAATGTACCATATCTTCTACAAACATATCTCTTCTCCTTTAAAATTAATTTTGTATTTTTATGCTGTCAGTACCAAAATATATCTTACAGATTATTTTTATAGTCATGCATCATTTACAAATTCTGTATTTTAAATTCACGCTCATGCTCACGTTTCTGGTCTCGTTTTGCAATGTCGTCTCTCTTATCGTATAATTTTTTACCTCTTGCCAAACCAATTTCCACTTTTACCAGACTTCCTTTAAAATAAACCTGCAAAGGTACTAATGTCAAACCTTTTTCTTTAATTTTACCAACAAGTTTATTTATTTCATATTTATGCATCATTAATTTCTTTGGTCTAAGCGGATCTTTATTGAAGATATTTCCCTTTTCATATGGGCTTATGTGCATTCCATAAATAATCACTTCTCCGTCTTCAATACGGATAAATGACTCTTTAATGCTACATTTTCCCTGTCTTAAAGACTTAACTTCAGTACCATGAAGTACAATTCCGGTCTCATAAGTATCTTCAATAAAATAGTCATGGCGGGCCTTTTTATTATTTGCAATTAATCTATTTGCTGCCTTTGCCATATATTCACCTTTCCATATTAACTTTACAACTTTTTCCATACAATTTTACATCATTTTATTACTAATTTCACTATAAATTTGTATATATTTTGATTATGCTAGTACAAAATCTATTGTTTTTGTCATCTTATCTGTATGAACAACCCTAACCTTTACAGACTGTCCTAGTTTGTATGTCTTTTTTGTATGTTCACCTACAAGAGAATATGTTGGTTCATCATATATATAATGGTCATCCTCCATATTGCTTACGTGAACCATTCCTTCTATTGTATTAGGCAACTCAACATACATTCCCCAGCCGGTAACACTTGAAATTACACCTTCAAATTCTTCTCCGATATAACTTCTCATATATTCAACTTTCTTTAATTTCTCAGTATCCCTTTCTGCATCATCAGCACGTCTTTCGTTTATACTGCAATTCTTAGTTATATCAGGCAAAATTGTATTGTAATGTCTTATATATTTTTCATTTAACTTGCCATGAATATTTTCTTTAATAATTCTGTGTATCTGCAAATCAGGATATCTTCGTATTGGAGATGTAAAATGGCAGTAATATTTTGCTGATAATCCAAAATGTCCTTTACATTCCGGAGTATATTCTGCTCTCTTCATTGAACGCAAAGTAATTCTGCTTATCAAAGCTTCTTCACTTGTTCCTTCCACACTTTCTAATAACTTCTGAAGTTCTTTTGGATGAATTTCATCTCCCATCATCTTTATATGATATCCAAAGTTATTTATAAATGTAGCAAGTTGTGTCATTTTCTCGACATCCGGCTTATCATGATTTCTATATACAAATGGGAGTTCCTGCCAATAATACTCTTCTGCAACCGTTTCATTTGCCATAAGCATAAAATCTTCTATAATTTTAGTTGCTGAATTTCTCTCATAGGGTTCAATGGAAATAACTCTTCCTTTATCGTCTAATTTAATTTTACATTCAGGGAATTCAAAATTAATTGCTCCTCTTCCATATCTTTTCTTTCGCAAAATATCAGACAATTCTTTCATTAACTTAAACATCGAAATGAAATCTTTATGTTTTTCGCATGCCTCTTTTTCACCTATAAGTACATCCCTTACCTGTGTATAAGACATTCTTCTGTCTACATTAATTAATGTTTCCACTATTTCATGACTTATAATATTTCCATTTTCATCAATTTCCATAATACAGCTAAGTGCAAGTCTGTCTTCTCCCTGATTTAATGAGCAAATACCATTAGACAATTTATGTGGAAGCATTGGTATTACCCTGTCTACTAAATAAACACTTGTGGCCCTTTTTCTAGCTTCTTTATCTAATGGAGAATTTTCCGTAACATAATTACTTACGTCCGCAATATGAACTCCTAAAGTATAAACTCCATTTTTCTTAGAGATTGTGATAGCATCATCTAAATCTTTAGTATCTTCTCCATCTATTGTTACAGTCTGCCAGTTTCTAATATCTTTTCTTCCAACTTTATCTTCTTCTCTTACATAATCAGGTATGTTTTCTATCTGTTCCATTACATCTTCCGGAAACTCTGTAGGTATATCATAAGCTTTAACGATAGATAAAATATCTACTCCCGGGTCATTTACATGACCTATAATTTCAACTATTTTTCCTTCCGGCTTTCTTCCTTCCTTTCCATAATCAGTAATCTTGGCAACTACTTTATGTCCGTTAACAGCCCCCATAGATGCTTTGAGTGGAATATATATATCTTTTACAATTTTTTGATTATCCGGTAATACATATCCAAAGTTTTTGCTTTTTTCAAATAATCCAACAACTTCTGTTATTTCATGGGATATGATTTTTATAATTTTACCTTCTTTTCTTCTTTTTCTTGTTCCATCATTCTTAGTTTTGTCTTCAGGTAATACTGCAACTAAAACCGTATCATGGTGAAAAGCATTATTAACATTCGCAGCCGGAATAAAATAATCCTCTTCTTCGCCCTCTACAGTAACAAATCCGTATCCTTTTTCATGTGCAGTAAATATACCTGTAACTAGTGTTTCTTTTGCTATCGAATACTTTCCTCTTTTTGAAACAGATATCTTTCCTTCATTTATTAATTCATTTAAGACTATTTCTAATAATCCTCTATCTTCCTTTTTTACATTTAATATTATTGCTAATTCTTTTATTTTCATAGGAACATAGTTTTTATCATTCATTAAATCTAATATGATTTTCTTTCTTTCATTAATTAATTCCATGATTTCTCCTTACTCTATTATTATAAATTTGTAAAATACTTTCTATTTATGCATATTATTTTTCAAATGAAATCTCTTCATTTCCAATTTATTTCTATAATTATTTTAGCCATTTTTTCTTTTTATAATAAAAAGAAAGTGTTCCTAAAAGGAACACTTTAAAAATCATAATTATCCTAAAAATTTAAGAACTTCATATTAAGAACAATTGAAAGTACAAAGAATAAAACAATCATAACCTTTGTAATCTTTTCTAACTTTCCTTCCATTGAACGTCCTTTATTCTTTCCCCAGTATGATTCTGCTGCACCACTGATTGCTCCTGTAAGTCCAGCCTGCTTTCCTTCCTGAAGTAGTATTACTACTGTTATAACTACACAAATGATAATGTATATCACTGATAATACTCTTAATAATGTAATCATTTCGAACCTCCTATTAGTATGTATTGCCCCTCCCTTAGGTCAGCGGCTAGTCGTCGGAAACATTTATTAAAAATGAGCTTCATTCATTTCGTTTCCTTCTATACCTATTCAAACGCGAATACATAAATATTATCATATTTGTATGCTTTTATCAAGTAATTATTCCAATCTTTTCTAATTTTATTCTTTGATTTTCTACTATTTTTTTATATATTCTATTTTCTTCTTATCTTATCACCTAAAAGTGTAGTTAATCCTAGCAAAAATAATCCTGCTAAAATTCCCACTCCAGGTACTAACTGCTTATTATCTTTCGAGAATCCGACTGTAGCTGCTTTAAAAAATGTGTCTGCCACCTCATCTGTTGTCTCTTCCACAATCTCATCAACACTTTTACCTTCATTATTTTCTTCAACATTCTCTTCCGGATTACCATTATCTTCTATTTCTTCCGGATTGCCAGCGTTCTCTACTTCATCGGGATTACTATTTTCAACCTCCGTGTCAATATTTTCACTTTCGCTTTGTACTGTCTTGTCACTATTTTGTCCATCTTCTATAGATTCCGTCTCATCAGATTGAGTCGTTTCCTGTATTGTTTCCTGAACAGTTGCACTTTCTGTTTCATTTTGTTTACTGTCTGTGCTTTTTTTCTTCTTTTTATCAGCCTTTCTATTGTTTGAACTGTCACTTACTTTTTTACTCTTGTTTGAATTGCTCTTTTTACTTATTAATTTTGTTGTTCCTGTATTTACAGAATCACTTTTTTCGTTTGTCACTACACTGTTTTCTGCACTTTTTGCTTCATTTTGAGTGCTTGCTGTCACATTGGCTACAGTAGTTGTTTCTTCCTTTTTTACTGAATTAGAATCACTTTTTGAGTCATTCTTAGAATCATTCTTCTGAGTACTTTTATGATAGCTGTCTGATACTCCGTCCCAATCATCCGGAACTTCATCTCCCTTTGTTCCGTCAAATCCTCTCCAAGGAACCGCCTTTCCTGTATGATCATCATATCCATCCAAATCACAGTCTTCCATTACTGCTCCAAACACATGATAATTATATACAGGTTGTACAAATGTAATTGCCGATGCTAACACTAAAGTAAATGATGCTGTAATTATTTTATGTTTTAAGGATTTATTAATCATTTTATTTCCTCCAAATTTCACCTTTAATATTATACTGTCTCATATTCTTCTTCTATTTTCTTTGCTTCTTCTACTGACGCTTTTACTTCTTCGCCAACTGTTATTTCATCTTCCTGTTCAAATATTGTTTCATTCAATGCATTTTCCTGTCTTGCTACTATAGTTGCTGAAACCATAGCTCCTGTTATATTAGTAGCTGTTCGTCCTGTATCTGCCAATGCAGAAATAGGTATTGTTAAAACAATAAGTTCAAGTGGAAGTCCCATTACCGTAAGAACACTTGCCGTTGTAACTGTTGCTGTTCCCGGCACTCCTGCCGTTCCAAATGAAACAAATAAAGCAACAATAATCAATAAAATATAATCAGTGGCACTAAAATTTAATCCTAAACCATTTATTCCGTAAACTGCTACAAGGATAGGCCATATTCCTGCACATCCGGGCATTCCTATTGTTGTTCCAAGCGGTGTTGTAACATTTGCCACCTGTCCTTCTACACCTATCTTATCGGTTAAAATTTCTGTTGCTACCGGTAAAGTTCCTGCACTTGATTGTGTAGAAAAAGCAATAATCTGTGCCGGTAAAATTTTCTTAAAAAATTTGCCTGGTTTTACCTTTGCGAACACCTTTAATAAAACATAATTAATTCCCCATGTGTCAATTATAAAAGCTATAAATGACACAATCAAAAGCATTAATAATGAATAAATTATTCCTGATGAGCTAAGTCCATTGCCAACACTTGTTGCTACTAATGTAAGAACTGCGTATGGAGTAAGTTCTACAACCCAGTCTAATATTTTGAAAATTATCTCTTTTACTGCCTCTACAAAGTCTTTAAATGGTTTTACTTTTTCTTCATTTTCATTAGCAAGAATTACATATGCAACTGCTACTAAAATTGCAGTAAAAATCATTGGTATTGTATTCTCCTCAACCACATCTGAAATTACATTTCGTGGAAAGAAACCTATAAAGATTTCTGAAAAAGAATGAACTTTTCCTTCAAATGTCGAAGCATCTACCCCATCTATGGATAAAAATGAATTTCTTCCAACACCAAATGTAAGACCTAACCCTAGTGCAAGCATTATTGCAAAAAATGTTGTTGTAACAAGCCATCCTATAGAACGAAGTCCTATTCCTTTTAACTGTTTAGGATTTGTAAGTGTTGTAATGCTACTTATTACCGCTACTATAATAAGCGGACTTACTATAGCACTTAATACACTTACATATGCTTTTCCAATCGGTGTAATCCATGAAGTATGTCCATTAAATATAATTCCTAAAATCACTCCTGCTGTTAATGCCAATATAACTGATATTGTAAAATCTACTTTATTTCTTATTAAATATAATCCTGCAAATAGTACTAAAACTACTGCCAGGGCTGCAAATGCAATCCAATCAATGCTCATCTTTTTTCTCCTGTATCTCTTATTAACCGTTTGCAAAAATCCAATAAATTAATTTCATTTACTAAAATACATTTAGGATAATTGCAAACAGACTTTTCTTATTTTACTGTAACTGCCTTAATTTTACTCCAGCCAGAATAAATCTTTTTACCAGATTTATCTTTAACAAAGGTCCTTACTTTATAGTAATATTTCTTTTTCTTTAATTTGCTATTTACATAAGCTGTCTTTTTAGCAGCTACACTTTTTACTTTTTTGTACTTTCCTTTTTTCTTATCAGCTCTAAAAATTTCATATCCTTTTGCATTTGATATTTTGTTCCATGTAATCTTAACTGATTTTTTAGTTACCTTAACCTTAACTACAGGTGTTTTTACTTTTGTTTTTGCGGGTACACTTGTTTCATTATTACCTGTTGTCTGATTATTTGTCTGGCTACTTGCTAAAGTTGTCGACTGTTGATTCGCTGTTGTTTGTTCTTCATTTTTTGTTTCTTCAGATTCATTTTCTTTATTTTCATCAATTTTAACTCCAAAGAAATCATCTAAAGCATTAACTGCCTCTTTAGCAAATTCTACATAACTTAATCCATCAATTTCTGCAGGATTACCATTTCTATCCACAGCTTCTTTTGCTTTCTGTGTGCCTAAAACCCATGTAAGTTCTAACATATATTCTGTATAAGTTCCGTCATTTGCTGCATTTTTATGAATCCACTGTTTTGTAATTGGATTCTCTTCATTTTTGTTATATGAAACTAAAAATGGCATTTGTAATCTTTTAGCATTTGTTGTAACTGTATTATCGCCTTCCCATGGAGCAACATTTGTTAATTTCCCATTCAAATCACCATTTGGATAATAAGTAATACTATTGTTCTTTTTAGAATTATTTTCAGTAATGAAATTTCCAAAATACTTAACTAATTCACCATAAACATAACTTATATTGTTATAACCATTTTCGATATTAACATTATTTCTTGAATTAAAAACACTGCTTCCACTTAATACTTTATCAATTTCATCTCCTGTTCCAAACGTTAGCTGATTTCCTAATGTAGTATCATATACATAAACTGTCTTTCCTACCTTATTTGCTCTCTTTGCCACACTTTCGATTATAGCCTGTGTATTGTGGCACCATGATGCTCCAAAGAAAATTACGTTATCTCCATCTGAATTTAAAATATCTAAAAGTTCAGGAAATGTTACCTGATGAAGACTAAATCCTTCCTTATCTGCATCTGTAAATAATTCTGTTTCTTTTCCTGTTTTATTAGCTGTTTCTTCTCCATTATTGTAATTAACATAAGTAGCTGAGCCATTATATACTCTCTTAAAGAATTCAAAATTACTTCTTTCATCTGCTAAAACAACACTATTTTCTTCATCTCCTGCTCTAAATACTTTTGCTATTTCCTTTTTAGCACTTTCCTCATCAAATTCATCATTTTCCTTTAGTTCATACGAATCTGTTATCTGTGGATTTGCTCTATCATTAGAAAATGCTAATAATAAAGTATCTTCTCCGTTATACTCATCAATAATTTCACTGTTAGGAAGCAATTCTTTAATTGAAGTCCATAACTCATATATTGATTTTCCTCTGCCTGCCTTATATATACTATTCTCATCTGTTATGTCTAATTGATATCCATCAATATACGGATCAAAATGATAAATCTTTGTTATTCCATCTGCCTTTGCCTGCTCGTTAATCGCTTTTATAACCTTTTGCGAGCTTTTATGTTCAGGACCGGCAAACACAATATAGTAATTTCCCTGACTACTTAAAATATCTTTCAGTCTTTCCTGTGTTACATTTTCAAACACATTATCTTTTTCAATTCCAATGTATGAATCTATTATGTAATTTCCTGTAGTAGATGCTTCTGTTTTTGTCCACGGATATGCTTTTTCATCCGCTTTAACTATTTTACTTGTTCCTGTAACTGCTGTTGTAATTGTTATTGCAGTTGTAAGTATCACTGCTGCTATCTTTTTTAAATCTTTTCTCATTTTTTCATTCTCCTATCTGTATATGTATTTATTTGTTTATGCAAAAATTAATATTGGCTCTTTCTTCTCGTATTATTTCATAAGAAAAGGGAAGCACTTTTTTTGCTTCCCTGATACTACATCTATATTTATTCGGTAAGAGTCTTAATTCGACGCACACAAACAAGGTATGATGTAATATCTGCGAAAGCAACACATCATACAACACATATATTCCCTAATTGCTTCTAATTTCTTTGTTGTGTACATATTCTCTTCCTCCTTTTTCATATATTTCCTATGTGTTTAGTAGGTTTTATTGACAAATTAAATGTTACCACCTATTTCCTACTATGTCAATAGGTTTATAGTATTTTATTTATTAATTTATCATTTATAATAATTTTTCTAGTCAAAAAATATTTGCTGATTATTTCTTGGTACCTATTTTCACAAGTCATTTCCAATATTACATTTAACTTTTTAATTCTCTAACTGCTTTTTCTAATTGGCATAGTGCCTTGTCCAATATAGCTTTCGGACATGCAATATTAATTCGAATATAATTATCTCCTTCTTTTCCAAATATATGTCCCACGTCGAGCCATAATCCAGCCTTATGAACTATAAACTCTTCCAACTCTTTCCCTGAAATTCCAAGTTTTGAGCAATCAAGCCATACTAAATATGTGCCCTCCGGCTCTACAAGTTCAATTTCAGGTATCTTTTCTTCCAAATATTTTCTAAGATAACCTAAGTTTGAATATATATATTTTTTTAATTCTTCTAACCACTCTTCCCCTTCTTCGTACGCCGCCTGACATGCAATTATTCCCATTATACCTACCTGGCTATATCCAACTTTCGAAATTTCTTTTTTTATTTTCTTTCTTATTTCTCCATTAGGTATAATAATATTAGATATCTGAAGTCCTGCAAGATTAAATGATTTTGAAGGAGCCGTACAGGTTATTGTTATTTTTTCGTATTCTTTTGATAAAGTATTAAGCATAATGTGTTTGTATCCGGGATAAACAAAATCACTATGTATTTCATCACTGACAATATACACGTTATGCTTTATGCAAATATCGCCTAATTTTCTTAATTCCCATTCATTCCACACTCTTCCAACAGGATTATGCGGACTACACAATATAAATAATTTCACATTATTATCAACTATTTTCTTCTCAAAATCTTCAAAATCAATTTCATATTTATTTTCTTTTCTAACCAAAGAATTATTAATAAGTACTCTATCATTATCTCTAATCACTTCACTAAAAGGATAGTAAACAGGATTTTGAATTAATACACTGTCACCTGCATCCGTTAACGCTCTTATAGCCATTGCAATTGCAAATACTACCCCGGGAGTTTTAATAATCCATGAGTTCTTAATTTTATATCCAAAATGTTTTTCGTACCAATTTGATACTGTCTCATAATAATCTGCTTTGCTGTCACTATAGCCATATATTCCATGGTCTACTGTATTTTTTAATCTATTAATTATTGCAGGTGCAGTTTTAAAATCCATATCCGCAACCCATAATGGCAAAATGTCTTCCGGCATAAGTCTTTCTCTTGCAAAATCATATTTTAAAGAATTTGTATTTTTTCTATTAATTATATTATCAAAATCGTACTTCATATTTGTTCTCCATTTCAATTAATTATTAAGATTAATTTAATTTTATTTAATAGATTTTTTTGCTTATTCTATTGCCTGCTTTAAGTCATTAATCAAGTCATCCACTTTTTCAATTCCAACAGACATACGCAAAAACTGTTCATCTATTCCAAGCTGTTCTCGTACTTCTTTTGGTACATCGCCATGTGTCTGAAGCATTGGATATGTAATAAGCGTTTCAACACCACCAAGACTTTCTGCAAATTTAATTAATTTTACCCTTTCTAATATTTTTCTTGCTGTTTCTTCTTTATCTACTCTAAAAGAAATCATACTTCCAAATCCTGATGATTGTTGTTTATTTATCTCATATCCCGGATGTTCTTCTAATCCTATATAATAAACATCTATTACTTTGTTATTCTGCTTTAACCATTTTGCAATTTTTATAGCATTTTCCTGCTGTCTTTCTACACGAACTGATAAGGTCTTAATACCCCTCATCACTAAAAAACTGTCAAATGGTGAAAGGCAACATCCTGTAGTTTTAAAAAGAAATCTAATTTTTTCTGCAATTTCAGGCTTATTCGTTGACAAAAATCCTGCTAAAGTATCGTTATGTCCTGCTAAATATTTTGTACCACTATGTATTTCAATATCAACTCCAAGTTCTAATGGTCTTTGAAAATATGGTGTAAGAAATGTATTATCAACTATAACTAATAATTTCTTTTTCTTTGCCAAATTAACAATTTCTTTTAAATTACTTACTTTCATCATAGGATTGCTTGGAGTCTCTAGATATATTGCCTTTGTATTTTCTTTAATTTGTTTATTTATATTATTAATATCAGATGTATCTGTATAGGAAAATTCTAATCCCTGATTATACCCAACTTTCTCAAACATTCTAACTGATCCACCATATAAATCATTCGTACAAATAATATGGCTTTCTCTTTCAAACAATTCTAAGCATAATCTTATTGCTGCCATTCCACTTGAGCAGGCTACTGTGTCAATTGCTCCTTCTAATGATGAAATTATTTTTTCTAATGCATCCCTTGTTGGGTTACTTTCCCTTGTATAATTATGTCCTGTTGTTTCTCCAATACCGGGATGAAAAAATGTTGCTGTCTGGTATATTGGAACTGAAACTGCTCCATAAGAGTTATTGTTTTCTATACTGTTTTCGCCATGAATACATTTTGTTTCTATACTATATCCCATATTTTTTCTCCTTTATATTTTATCTTTTGTTCATTTCCTACATTTCCTATTTATTTAGTAGGTATTGTATTGTTTTTCTCATCATTTGTCAACTTAATTTCTATATTTTCTTTGCAATTTTTTCTATATTATTTTTGTAATTATTCTATATCTTAGTAATCTTAATAATTTTTCTACATTGTATTTGTATTTTTTTCTATATCTTAGTAATTTTTCTATTATTTCTTTATATTTTTCTATCATTTCTTTATAATTTTTCTTCAATTCTCAATAACTGGTTATATTTTGCTGTTCTTTCACTTCTACATGGTGCCCCTGTTTTTATAAATCCTGTATTTAGCCCTACTGCTAAATCAGCAATAATTGTATCCTCCGTTTCTCCCGAACGGTGTGACATAATAGCTATATATCCATGACTTTGCGCCATTTGCACAGCTTTAATTGTCTCTGTTACACTTCCTATCTGATTTGGCTTTATTAATATTGCATTTGCACATTTCTCTTGTATTCCTTTTTTCAGTCTTTCTACATTTGTAACAAATAAATCATCACCAACTAATCGTATTTTTCTACCTAATTTTTCAGTAATCTTTTTCCATCCATCCCAATCTTCTTCATCCAATGGGTCTTCTATTGAAAATATCGGATATCTGTCAACAATATCACTCCACATATCTATTAATTCATCTGTTGTCAATTCGATTCCTTTTTTAGGCAATCTGTATTTTCCTGTAACTTCTGCTTTCCACTCTGAAGCTGCTACATCCAAAGATATTTTAAAATCTTTTTCAGGAATATATCCTGCCTTTTTAACTGCTTCAATAATCAAATCAAGTACTTCCATTTCGTTATTTAAATCCGGTGCAAATCCACCTTCATCACCAACTGCAACAGATAAATTTTTATCTTTTAATAATTTTTTCAGTGCATGGTAAACTTCTGCACACCATCTCAATCCTTCTTTAAATGTTGTCGCTCCAACAGGTAAAATCATAAATTCCTGCACGTCTATATTATTAGATGAATGAGCACCTCCGTTTAAAATATTCATCATGGGAATAGGCATTTTGCACGCACTTATTCCACCTGTAAATTTGTAAGTAAAAATATTTAATGCTTTTGCACATGCATTTAAATTAGCCATCGAAACAGCCAATATTGCATTTGCACCTAATTTTGATTTATTATCTGTTCCGTCTTCACTTAACATCATTCTGTCAATTCTTCTTTGATTAAGTGCATTTTGTCCTATAAGCATTTCATTTATTATTGTATTTACGTTTGTTACAGCTTTTTTTACACCAGCTCCTAAATATCTATCTTCACCATCTCTAATCTCCGCTGCTTCAAATTTTCCCGTTGATGCACCGGACGGTACGGCTGCTCTTCCTGTAATCAAATCAGTTTTTGGATTTTCCCCTCTAACCGTAACTTCTGCTTCAACTGTAGGATTTCCACGTGAATCTAAAATTTCTCTTGCTTTTACATTTACAATCTTTAAATATTGTTCCATATTCTCTATCAGATGCATTTTTAGCATCCCATTTCTCCTATATTATTTAATGTTCCGTTAATATATAAAGATTTTTCAATCTACTATGCCTCACTATTTTCACGAAGTTCTTACTATTTAGATAACGGTATATATGTCTTTTATTTAAAACAAATTTATATAAGTTCTTTGTATAAAACACTGTTATATACATTCTTTATACATAAACAGGGAAACACTATTTTACTAGTGTTTCCCTGTTACTTATTTTTATTCAATTAAGTCAAAGAGTTCTACATTGACCTCTCTATTTATTATTTTACAAGTAATGATTTTCCTGTCATTTCTTTTGGCTGTTCCATTCCCATTAATTCGATTAATGTAGGAACGATGTCTGCTAAGCATCCACCTTCTCTTAATTTATACTTAGGATCAGCATTTACTAAGATAAATGGTACAGGATTTGTTGTGTGAGCTGTAAATGGTTCACCTGTTTCATAGTCAACTAACTGCTCAGCATTTCCGTGGTCAGCACAGATAAACATCTGTCCATCAACTTCCTTAATAGCTTCTACTGCTCTGCCTACACATTCATCTACTGCTTCAATAGCCTTGATAGCTGCTGATTCAACACCTGTGTGTCCTACCATGTCAGGATTTGCAAAGTTAATGATAATAACATCATATTTCTGTCCTTTAATTGCGTCTACAAGCTTATCACATACTTCATAAGCACTCATTTCAGGCTTAAGGTCATATGTTGCTACTTCTTTAGGTGAATTTACTAAAATTCTATCTTCTCCCTTATTTGGTTCTTCTACACCACCATTAAAGAAGAATGTAACATGAGCATATTTTTCTGTTTCAGCAATTCTAGCCTGAGTCATGTTATGTGCAGCTAAATATTCACCAAATGTATTTCTAATTTCAACTTTCTTAAATGCGATTAATTTGTTAGGAATTGTAACATCATATTCTGTAAAGCATACAAATACTAAATCTAATCTTTTTCCTCTATCAAATCCATCAAAATCATCTGCACAGAATGCTCTTGTAATCTGACGTGCTCTGTCTGGTCTGAAGTTACAGAAAATAACAGAATCTTTGTCATTTACTGTTGCTACAGGAGCATCATTTTCCATAATTACTGTAGGAATAACAAATTCATCTGTCTTATCTACTGCGTATGAATCTGCAACTGCCTGTACAGGGTCTGTAGCTTTATTTCCTTCTCCCTTTGTAATAGCATCATATGCCTTAACAACTCTATCCCAGTTATTATCTCTATCCATTGCATAGTAACGTCCTGAAATTGAAGCAATCTTTCCAACACCAATTTCAGCCATCTTATCTACTAATTCCTGAACATAATCTTTACCTGATGCAGGAGGTGTATCTCTACCATCTAAGAATGCATGTACATATACCTTTTCAAGACCAAATTTCTTAGCCATTTCAATTGTTCCATAAATATGTGTATTATGGCTGTGTACACCACCGTCTGATAATAATCCAAAGATGTGTAATGCACTGTTGTTTTTCTTGCAATTTTCCATTGCCTTAACTAACTCTTCATTCTTAAAGAAATCTCCATCCTGAATTTCTTTTGTGATTCTTGTTAATTCCTGGTATACAATTCTTCCTGCACCCATATTTAAATGACCTACTTCAGAATTTCCCATCTGTCCGTCAGGAAGGCCTACTGCCATTCCACTTGCATAACCTTTTACAAAAGGATATTCTGCCATAAGCTTGTCCATTACAGGCTTTTTAGCTTCTGCAACAGCATTTGCTTTTGCATTTTCATTTAATCCATATCCGTCTAAAATCATTAAAACTGTTGGTTTTTTGCTCATTTTTCTCTCCTTAAATTAAACTTTATTTTTCTATTCCCCATGAAATTTCCTGCTTCTTCAAATTAATTGCCACTGCATTCTCACGGGTTCTTTCGCTATTTCCTCTGAAATACAAAATATCGTATCCTTTGAAAATAACATTCATATCATAACCACAGTTACTAACTGTGTTGGTTAACATTTCCTCAGTCTGTTCTTTTGTAATATTAGTCTTTACTTTTGAGTAGCTGCTTGCAGAGCCTACATTCTGCTGCACACAAAAATATATTGGATTTCTCTTAACATTAGAGAATGTATTATTTTTTACATGTATGCCTTCTATTCCGCCACCTGAAATAGCATGTGCTCCACTACTATAAGCTTTCTTACTCTTTAATCCAATTTTGTTAAAAGTATTATTTTCAATGGTTGCATTCTTCCAGTTGAGTATAAATACACCATTGTCAAAAATATTTTTAAATGTATTATTAGTTATTACTACATTTTCGTGATAAACATTTTCACCATTCTTCTGTGAATACTTATGTGTACCAACACCACGTGTAACTCCATCAAATACATTGTTTGTTATTGTTATATTTTTATTATCTGTTCTATCCTGTGCAACCCACACTGCATTAAGACCATGTGTTTCAGGGTCCGGAGTATCAAGATTAATAGCCTCTTTCATATAATTTTTAGCCCTTGTACTTGCTTTAGAACCTTTAAATGTACAATTTTCAATAACAACATTCTCTACACCTGTAATTTCAAGGAAATGTCCTCCATTCTGATTTTTAAATGTTATTCCTGAAACTTTTACATTTTTATTGTGGGATATTACAATTGTTCCTCCACCTTCAACAAAATTATTGTCAATTGTAGCATTCCCTTTACCTGTTATTGAAATGTTCTTTGCACCACTTACTTTTTTACATGACCCTTTTATCTTGCTTTTTGATGGTGGACATAATGAAAATACATTATTTGATGGTGGATATCCTGCTCCACCGGTTTCATATATATTTTTTAATACAACTCCATTCTTCAACACAACCTGAACATTTGATGGAATATATACAGAATTAGACATTTCGTATGTGCCTTTTTTTATAATAAATTTACCACCGCCTGCTTTTTCTAATTGCTTCATATAATAATTAAAAGCTACTGTATACTTCGTATATTTGTTATAATTAGAATACTTTTTTATTTCTGAAGGAATTGACTTTGTTGTCATTGTTATTGTTTTCTTAGCATATACATTCTTTGCCTGTATATGGGTTACTCCTGTTACACATAGCATAACTGCCAATGTAGACACTAATCTTATAATTATTTTATTTCTTTTCTTCATATTCATATTCCTAACGAATTTTTTGTCTGATATTAAACAAAAGAATTTTAATTTTAAAACTTACTCCTTAAATTTAATATCTGATAATAGTTAATTGTTATTAAATACTCAATCTGTTCTTCAATAAAGGGCTGATGCAATTTTGTTGCAACAACCCTTATTTAAAATCTTATTTATTATAGAAAACAATCTTTCCAAATTCTGCTTTAAGGCTTGCACCACCAACTAAACCACCATCTATGTCAGGTTTAGCAAGTAATTCTGCTGCATTTCCAGCATTCATTGAACCACCATACTGAATTCTGATAGCTGCTGCTGTTGCATCATCATATACTTCTGCGATACATTCTCTGATTGCTGCACAAATTTCTTCTGCCTGATCAGATGTAGCTGTCTTACCTGTTCCAATAGCCCAGATTGGTTCGTAAGCGATAACTGCTTCCTTAGCCTGGTCTGCTGTTACATTTAAGAATGCAATCTTAATCTGCTGACGGATGAAATCAACTGCAACACCCTGTTCTCTCTGTTCAAGAGTTTCACCACAGCAAATAATAGGTGTAATACCATGTTCAAAAGCTTTTAATACTTTCTTATTTACTGTTGCATCTGTTTCTGCGAAATATTCTCTTCTTTCTGAATGTCCGATGATAACATACTTAACTCCAACATCTGTTAACATGTTAGGAGCTATTTCTCCTGTATATGCACCACTTTCTTCAAAATACATATTTTCAGCACCGATGTTGATGTTTGAACCCTTTGCTGCTTCCATAGCTGGTACTATTGAAATAGCTGGTACACAAAATACTACATCTACATCTTCATTAGCTACTAAAGGTTTTAATTCATTGATTAAAGCAACTGCCTCACTAGGAGTTTTGTTCATTTTCCAGTTACCTGCGATAATTTTCTTTCTCATAATTATATAATCTCCTCTATATTTAAGGCATGTCAGTTAAAAGCATATTAAGCCTTTAACTGTTGATGATGCCTTATATAATATTGTATATCCTACTTATCGTTTGCTGCTGCAACACCTGGTAATTCCTTACCTTCGAGGAATTCAAGAGAAGCTCCACCACCTGTTGAAATATGTGACATCTTATCACCAAATCCTAACTGGTTAGCTGCCGCTGCTGAATCACCACCACCGATGATTGTTGTAGCATCTTTAAGATCTGCCATAGCTTTAGCAATTGCAATTGTACCATTAGCAAAGTTAGGCATTTCGAAACATCCCATTGGTCCGTTCCATACAACTGTCTTAGCTCCTTTAATAGCATTAGCAAATAATTCTGCTGTCTTTGGTCCGATATCTAAACCTTCCATATCAGCTGGGATTTCTCCACGTCCTACAACCTTGAAGTTGCAGTCATTTGAGAAGTTATCTCCAACTACTGTATCGACAGGGATTAATAACTTAACACCCTTTTCTTCAGCTTTCTTCATCATGTTTACAGCATATTCTTTGTAATCTTCTTCAAGAAGTGATTTACCTACTTCTTCACCAAGACCAGCCATGAATGTGTATGCCATACCACCACCGATGATTAATGTATCAACCTTTTCAAGAAGGTTTTCAATAACTGAAATCTTTGATGAAACTTTTGCTCCACCAAGGATAGCTACGAATGGTCTTTCCGGATTGTTAACTGCGTTTCCAAGGAAATCGATTTCCTTCTGCATTAAGTATCCTACAACTGCTGTGTCAACAAATTTTGTTACACCAACGTTTGAACAATGTGCTCTGTGAGCTGTTCCGAATGCATCATTTACAAATACATCACAAAGTGAAGCTAATTCCTTGCTGAATTCTTCTCCATTCTTTGTTTCTTCTGCACGATAACGTGTGTTTTCAAGAAGAATAACATCTCCGTCTTTCATTGCTTCAACTGCAGCCTTAGCATTTGGTCCTACTACTTCAGGATCTGCTGCGAATTTAACTTCCTGTCCTAATAATTCTGAAAGTCTTACTGCAACTGGTGCTAATGATAATTCCGGCTTTGGTTCTCCCTTTGGCTTTCCAAGATGTGAGCAAAGGATTACCTTTCCACCATCAGCTATTAATTTCTTTATTGTTGGCAAAGCTGCTACTAAACGGTTTTCGTCTGTGATTTTTCCATCCTGTAATGGTACGTTGAAGTCACAACGAACTAACACTCTCTGTCCTTTTACATTGATATCATCTACTGATTTCTTATTAAGCATTATATGTGCTCCTTTCATTTAAGCGCGTCATACGCGTAGTCTCATAAATCCCGGAATCAGTATAAACTTTATTCCAAGATTATATGCGCCCATGAAATGTACATCCATATAGATGTGGCGTTCATTTTATTCAGCGCAATATAAAAGGGTCCGGTCCAATTAAGACCGGACCCTTATGGATCTTATTTAAAGATTTCTTATTTATTATGCTAATTCTGAGAAGTATTTGATTGTTCTAACCATCTGGCTTGTGTATGAGTTTTCATTGTCATACCATGAAACAACCTGTACTTCATAAGTATCATCATCAACCTTTGATACCATTGTCTGTGTAGCATCAAATAATGAACCATATCTCATTCCAACGATATCGCTTGATACGATTTCGTCTTCATTATATCCGTAAGATTCGTTTGAAGCTGCCTTCATAGCTGCATTGATACCTTCAACTGTGATATCTTTTCCTTTAACTACAGCTGTAAGAACTGTTGTAGAACCTGTTGGAACTGGAACTCTCTGTGCAGAACCGATTAATTTTCCGTTTAATTCTGGAATAACTAATCCGATAGCTTTAGCAGCACCTGTTGAGTTAGGTACGATATTAACTGCTGCAGCTCTTGATCTTCTTAAATCACCTTTTCTCTGTGGTCCGTCAAGAGTCATCTGGTCACCTGTGTAAGCATGAATTGTTAACATGATACCACTCTGGATTGGAGCGTACTTGTTAAGTGCATCAGCCATAGGTGCTAAGCAGTTTGTTGTACATGAAGCAGCTGAAATGATTGTATCATCTGCCTTTAATGTTTCGTGGTTTGTATTGTAAACGATTGTTGGAAGATCGTTTCCAGCTGGAGCTGAAATAACAACCTTACGAGCACCAGCATCGATATGAGCCTGTGCTTTAGCCTTAGATGTATAGAAACCTGTACATTCTAATACTACGTCTACTTTTAATTCGCCCCAAGGACACTTTGAAGCATCAGCTTCTGCGTAAATCTTGATTTCTTTTCCATCAACGATGATTGAATCATCTGTAGCTGAAACTGTTTCAGCCTTGTCATATTTACCCTGTGATGAATCATACTTTAATAAGTGAGCTAACATCTTAGGACTTGTTAAGTCATTGATAGCTACTACTTCATAACCTTCTGCTCCAAACATCTGTCTGAAAGCAAGACGTCCGATACGTCCAAAACCGTTAATTGCAACTTTAACTGACATTTAATTGTCCTCCTATTAAATAAGATATATTTTGTTAATTAATATTAACCTATTGATTATTCTACATAAATACTTTCCAAATATCAAGAAGTTTTTTGCATTTTTCTCATATTTTGTTAATTTTTTGACAAATAAAACGTTTTTACTTTTATCTTCTCATTAATATAGTAATTTTCAGCAAAATTTGTTATATTCTACTCATAATTTTTTTCTTTGCTAATTTGTAATTATTTCAGATTCAGGTATAAATATATATAACAAACGATAGGAATTTTTTCGCAATTTTGCGAGCATAGTGTAAATAAAAAAAAGTAATGTTTGAGCCTTTAAGCGAGTTTTACTTTTTTATTTATTATAAACGGCGCAGCAAAATAAGAAAAACAACGTGTTTGGAATATATTTATACCTGAATCTGAAACATTAACAAATTGCAATACATATTACATAAGGAGAATATACGTTATGTTATCTGATTTTCATGTACATTCTAAATTTTCTGCTGATTCAGATGAGGATTTGGAAAATATAATTAACAAAGCCATAAGTTTAAATATGAAAGATATTTGCATAACTGATCATCAGGACTGGTTCTGGCCTGTCCCGGGTGAATCATTTGATATAGATACTGATTCATATTTTAATGAATTAAACATATTAAAAGATAAATACTCTTCAAAAATCAATCTTCATATTGGAGTTGAGCTTGGCATTACATGCGACAACTACAAAAAAAATGCTGATTTTTTAAAATCATATCCATTTGAATATGTCATTGGCTCCTGTCATATTGTAGACAACATGGACCCATATTATTCTGAATTTTGGGAAAATCGTAATGAAGCTGATGCTTTCAGGACTTATTTTTCAACTTTACTTGATGCATTAAAATTGTTTAATTCATTCAATACATTAGGCCATTTAGACTACATAGTCAGATATGCGCCAAATAAAGATAAAAACTATATTTGTAGTGATTATTTCAACATTGTCGAACAGATATTTAAAGAAATAATTCATAAAAATATTGCTTTAGAAATTAATACCGGTGCACTTGCAAAAGGAATGGATTTTGTAAATCCCCACTTTGATATGCTTTCATTTTATAAAGATCTTGGTGGAAAACTTGTGGCTGTAGGCTCCGATGCCCATGTTGCTGATAATATAGGATATGGTTTTGATAAAGCCACACAACTGATAGAACATTTTAATTTTAAAAATATAAATGAATAACTAAAAAAACTACAAAACTTCATTTAACAATCTGAAGTTTTGTAGTTTTTTCATTTTTATTATAAAGATTAATTTATCCTATTTCACTATTCCATGTTCAAGGAAAAACTGTTTCCATCTTGGCACACATGAAGGCATAAGATGAACCCCATCACTTGTGTACTTAGGATCAAGAGCTCCTGTATCTTTTTTATCAAACACTTCATTTTCATCAAGCCATATTATATCGTATCCGTTTGTAAGTTCCTTAAGTTTCTTATTTCTTTTATCTATTTCCTTATTTTTTATATAAGTTTCTTCTTTGTCTTTCTTTTTTGTCACATGCATAATACTTTGAATAAATATTATTGCATCAGGCTGTTTTTCTCTAATAGTATTTATTACTTTACCATATTGCTCAGCAAATGTATCTGCTGTTCCTGTTCCAACTTCATTTATTCCAAGCATTATATAAATTTTTTCAAATTTATTTTTATCAAGTGCCTTTTTCACAGTTATTTTTTTATTGCCTGATTTTACGATTTTTTCATCTAAAATCTTCCATACAGACACACCCTGTTCTGCGTAAAATACTGTTTTATCCCAATTTGCATACAAAGATATTGTCTGTGTTCTTGAATCTCCTATAAATAAGGCTCCATCCAAATATGATTCATCTACATTTACAAAATCACGATGCTGTTTTTCCTCTGTAACGACTTCTGTCTGATTTTCTCCCGATTCATCCGTAACTATCTGGATTTCTCCGGTATCATTTTGGATTACTTTTTTTCCTTTATTCTCTTTACTTTCCTGCTCAGCTATCTTTTTAGTTTCATTGTATTTTATTATGTCTTTTGTTCCCAGAAATATTCCAAAAACCATAACAGATACAACCATCACAATCAAGAATCCATATTTATCAAATATAGCCTTTTTATCCATCTGTTTTCTCCTGTTAAAATATAAATATCTTAATTAATTTAAAATTTCATCCACCTAAGTGGTTATTATCATTTTTAAAATCTAAAGTACAAAAACGGATTGCTTGCCGCTGTACTCATTCTATACACACATACCCAGAATATTATAATTAAAATTACTGATGCTACTCTTGTTCTTCTGTATTTTTCAAATATCTTCATTGGAATACTTAAACTAAAGATAACTGCAAATACAAAGAATATTCCGTAATGTTTTATTGCATCAACATAATCTAATTTATTTACAAATTCTGTGCTTACATGTGAAATCATTGGGAATAATTTTGCAAAATATAATTTTATGTCTCCCATTTTATCAAGTGCAAATATCATCCAGCTCATCGGAATTATAAATATTATGTATAAATGTCCAAGCATAGGGTATTTATCTAATATATTTTTTAATCCGAGCTTTTCTATTGTCAATAATACAAAGAACAACAAGCCCCAGCATACGAAATTCCAACTTGCGCCATGCCATAATCCTGTAAGTCCCCATACGACAAACATATTAAATATTGTTCTTGCGAATCCTTTTCTGTTACCGCCAAGTGGAATGTAAACATAATCTCTAAACCAGCTTCCAAGAGTAATATGCCATCTTCTCCAAAATTCAGTAACGGATGTTGATATATATGGATTGTTAAAGTTTCTTGGAATTTTAAATCCTAACATTTTTCCAAGACCTATTGCCATAAGTGAGTATCCGTAAAAGTCAAAATAAATCTGGAATGTGTATGCAAACATTGCAATCCATGCCATTGGTGTTGATATGCTTGCTATTCCGTAAGTCTTAATAGATTCCCAACACATTCCCATTATATTTGCCAAAAGCATTTTTGATGCAAGACCTACAATAAAAATTCTTATTCCATCCTGTAATAAAAGTAATGATGTTTTTCTCTTTCTTATCTGCTTAGCAATATCCTTATATACAACAATCGGACCTGCAATAAGCTGAGGATACATACAAAGATAAACGCCTAAATTAATGTAATTCTTTTCTGCTTTTGTTTTCTTTGTATAAACATCAATGACATACGATGCTATCTGGAATGTGTAAAAACTGATTCCAAGTGGTAATGTAAGACTTGTTTCTATTCCCGTAAAAAATGTAAAATATTTAAACACAAATAAGAACAGGAAGTTATATACTAAAGCTACGATTAATGTTATTTTGTCATAATTATTTTTTTCTTCTCCATTATGTTCAAGTATCTGATTATCATATTGAAATTTTCTGATAAAAATACCTGCAAAATAATTTACTGTCAGCGATAATAAAATTAATGGAATATATTTCATTTCACCGACTGCATAAAATATTAAACTTGCAACGAATAAACATATATTTTTAAACTTCATTGGAACTAAAAAATATATTAATATTACTATCGGTAAAAAATAAAATATAAACTGATTACTGCAAAATAACATCTCTTCCTCCGCCTGTGTCATGCACAATTATTTTATAACTGTGACTTTATATAATTATAAATATTTTCGTAAGTTTCTTCTGTATAATGAAGTCCATCCTGAGTTTCAAATCCGATGGCATTCAAATAACTGTTTGTGTCTATTACAATGACATTTTCATCTAATCTGTCTATGATTTCCTGATTAAAATAATCTATGTCATCATTCTTAATGTGATAACCACTATATGTCTCCTGTTCTTCATCTACAGGATTTACAAGCATATAATAAATCTGACAATCAAATGTCTGTGACATTTCATTTATTTTATCTACGTATTTGTCGATGTTTACTAAGTCATTAACTCCTAATCCTATAATTAATGCTGTATCATCATCAATCTCATACTTTATATTATTCATCTGGTTTATCAAATAGTCGTATCCTTCACCAACTTCACAAATAAACACATCTTCATCTGTCGCATTTGCTTTTTCCATTCCCTTATATCTGGAATCTCCTACAAACAAATATTTTCCATATTCTCTTTTTGTTCTTGTAGTTTCATTTTCACTTCCACTATCATGTCTGTTTGCTTTTCTATACTTACTTTTGTAAGTTTGTGCCTCAGGTACATTTTCATGTATATTATCTGCTAATGATTTAGTCATTTTAGATTCAAGCCCAAATCCTGCTCCTTCTACACAAATAATAATAACTGCTATGATAGCAATCATTATCGTGCCTAAAACTATACTTGTCCTATTGTTTTTCTTATTATTCATCATTTTCATATTATCTTTCCTCTTATTAACCAACATTATCGTAATCTGATTTTTCTTTAAGTAATGTTATTTAAGGCCAATAATTTTCGTAATAGCCATAGCCATTCTATCATATAAGCAACAAAAAACAACAGATTTTGACAAAGTTAATCTTTATTTAATAAATTTCGGACTTATGTAATATTTAGGTAACAAAGTTATTACATTTTTCTCTGTTTCATTATATTTATTTGATATTTTATGATATAGTTTTACTGTTTTACTTCATAATTTTACTGTTTTATTTCATAATTTTACTGTTGAAATTCAAAGATTATTGAATACATATAAAAACATCCACACAAACTCATTTTATAACAATGATGCTTATGTGGATGCTTTTACTTTTATATAATTCATTAGTTTTCTACTGTTCTCTTTGCAGTTTTATTAACTTTTTCATTATTTCTACTGTCCTGTCAATTTCATCTCTTGTATTTTCATGTGATATAGTTATTCTTACTGTTCCATAAGCATACTCTTTCTGAACATTTATAGCCATAATAACCTGCGACGGTTTTCCTCCTGCCGCCGCACAGGCCGAGCCTGCTGAAATACAAATGCCTTCATTTCCCATATCTTCAACCAATTTAGCAGCGTTTATATTTTTAAAACTAAAATTTGCGTTTCCGGGAAGCCTTTTAAATTTATGTCCGTTAAGTTTTACATCATCAATTTCATTCATAACACGATTTATGAGATAATTACGCAAATACTGTTCTTTTTGCATTCTATAACTCATGTTCTTAATCGACTGAATTGCTGCCTGCTCCATTCCAGCAATTCCTGCTACATTTTCAGTTCCTGAACGCTTTCCATTTTCCTGTCCACCACCCCATATAAGTGGTTCAAAATCATCTATATTTCTTACATAGAGAAACCCAACACCTTTAGGTCCGTTAAATTTGTGTGCACTTACACTCATCATGTCAATATTCATCCTTGCAACATTTATCGGAACATGCCCAAATGCCTGTACGGCATCTGTATGAAAAGTTATTCCATATGCTCTCGCTAAACGCCCTATCTTTGCTATCGGTTCTATTGTTCCTATTTCATTATTTGCAAACATGACCGATATAAGCCTTGTATTTTCCTTTATAGATTTTTCTAATTCATCAATATTTATTTCTCCATCCGGATTTACATTTAGGTAAGTTACTTCTGCACCTTTTTTTCTAGCGTATTCACAGGTATTTAATACTGCATGATGTTCAATTTTTGTTGTAATAATATGCGAATTTTCAATATCTTTTATTTTAAGCACAGCACTATTATCTGATTCAGTTCCTCCTGATGTAAATATGATATTTTCAGGATTTGCATTAATCATTGCTGCCATCCTTATTCTTGCTCTTTCGACGATACTTCCTGCCCTATCTCCAAAAGGATAATTTGCAGATGGATTTCCATACTCATCTTCTAAAAGCGGAACCATCGCTTCTTTTGCTTCTTTACATACTGCCGTAGTTGCAGCGTTATCTAAATATATCAAAATTTCACCCTCTCATTAATCATTTTTAAGTACTTTGCATCATATTATGAACTAATAAATTTTCTGCTTTATTTTTCTTTATAGTAAAAAGCAGAATGGAGAATTTTATGTCAAAACAGACTACTATTATTTTAGGAACCATTATGCTTACATTTTCCGGGATTGCAAGCAGAGTTATTGGTTTCTTATATAGAATATTCTTATCTAACTTAATTGGTGCTAAAGGGCTTGGCCTTTTTCAAATGATTTTTCCCGTACTTGCTTTCTTTATTTCTTTTTCATGCGGCGGAATACAAACTGCTGTATCAAGATTTGTTGCTGAAAGTAAAGATTTAAAAAAGAGTTTTTCAATATTTACGGCAAGTATTATCATGTCTGAATTTCTTGCTGTTATCGCCTCGTTTATTATGTATTTTTTTTCTAATGTTTTGGCTTCTTTTTTAGGCGAACCAAATTGTGCCGTACTCTTAAAATATGCTTCTTACACTATACCTATGACTGTTCTCCATGCCTGTACCGTGGGTTTTTATCTTGGCTTAAAAAGACCTCTTATCCCATCAATAGCTCAGGTTTTAGAACAGGTATTCAAATTGGCTTCCCTTTTTATTTTTTATGTTATTTTTACATCTAAAGGATATGCCCTAACGCCTAAAGTAGCTGTCTTCTCTCTTATTTTATCTGAAATTGCGGGAACTGTTTACTGTATATTGGTTGTCTCAAATTATGGAATTTCATTTTTCTCAAAAGATAATTTTTCAAATATTTTTTCAAAAATAAAAATGCTCTTTAACGTTTCGTATATTCTTACGCTTAACAGAATTTTACTGACTTTCTTTCAAAGTGCGGAAGCTATACTAATTCCGTTTATGCTTGTTAAATACGGCCTAAGTTCTAATTCAGCTATTACCTTATATGGAATTCTTGCAGGAATAACTTTGCCTGTAATTACATTTCCATCAGCTATTAGCAATTCTATTGCAATGATGATTATGCCTACAATTGCTGACGCAAATGTTTCAGGGAACAAAGAAAAAATAAAAATTACAACAAATTTCACAATATGGTTTTCTTTAGTTACAGGTATTTTTTGTATTGGCTTTTTTATTTTTTTCGGAGATTTTATTGGGAAAGATATATTTGGTCATGCAAGTGCTGGTTCTTATATTAAAACACTTTCATGGTTATGTCCTTTAATGTACATGTCCATATCTTTTGGCTCTATTTTGCATGGTCTTGGAAAAACTACTGCTGCGTTTATTCATAATATGGTTGCCATAATTATAAGATTATTATTTTTACTTCTACTTGTTCCTTTTTATGGAATAAAAGCTTATTTCTGGGGAATGCTCTTAAGCGAATTGATAACTGTTTCACTTCATTTACGCTATATTTCTAAAGAAGTTACTGTTAATTTTTCTCCTGTTGCAAACATAATAAAACCTGTCATCTGGCTAACCTTAAGCCTGACAACAGGTTATATTTTCATTCATATTTTTAGTGGTTCATCAGCTTCCCACTCTTTGATTTTTAATTATGGCTCACAATTTTTGTGTGCAATAATTATTAGCCTTCTATTTTTTTCATTTGCCTATAAGCAATGGCAAAAGTTTAAGAATTTACTGAACTAAACTGATTATTATAAAGTTCATAATAAAAGCCTTTATTTGCAAGTAATTCATGATGATTTCCCTGCTCTATAATCTTTCCATCATTCATGACAAGTATTGTATCTGCTTCTTTGATAGTTGAAAGTCTATGTGCAACAATAAAAGTTGTTCTTCCTTTCATCATCTTAGCAAATGCTTTCTGGATTCGTATTTCCGTTCTTGTATCAATAGATGATGTAGCTTCATCTAAAATAAGCATTGGTGGAAGACAAAGCATAACTCTTGCTATACAAAGTAACTGTTTCTGTCCCTGTGAAAGATTTCCGCCATCATCACCAATTACAGTATCATATCCATTTGGGAGCCTCTTAATAAAACTATGTGCATGGGATAACTTGGCTGCTTCTATTACTTCTTCTAATGTTGCATCCTCTTTTCCCATTGCTATATTATCTCTTATCGTACCATTCTTAAGCCATGTTTCCTGTAGCACCATTCCATAAGATTTTCTAAGACTTTTTCTTGTTATATCTTTTATATTATGACTATCCATTGAGATTTTTCCACTATTAACATCATAGAATCTCATTAAAAGATTAATTATAGTTGTCTTTCCACATCCTGTCGGTCCTACAATGGCAATCATTTTCCCCGGTTCGACACATAAATTTAAATCTTCAATTAATTTCTTATCAGGTGTATATGAGAAATTAACATGGTCTAATTCAACACTTCCTGATGCATTTTCAATATCTATTGCATTTTTATTTTCGATTTCCGGTTCTTCTTCAAGAAGGACAAATACTCTTCCTGCACAGGCAATTGCATTTTGAAGTTCCGTAACAACGCCTGAAATTTCATTAAATGGTTTAGTATATTGATTTGCATAACTTAAAATACATTGTAAATTACCTACTGTAATTCCTCCTGTTATTGCAATAATACCACCTGATATTGCTACTCCGGCATAAACAAGACTGTTAACAAATCTTGTTGACGGATTTGTGATTGATGAGAAAAATGTACCCTTTAAATAATATTTTCTTAAATCCTCATTAATTTCATCAAACTGTTCTACAACTTCATCTTCTCTTCCAAAAGCCTTTACAACTTTTCCATTTCCAATCACTTCATCTATCAATGCCGTCTGCTTAGCTCTTGTTTCTGACTGTTTTTTAAACATTGAATAAGTTCTTGTTGCAATAAATTTAGCTACAAATAAAGAAACAGGTGTTACTAAAACTACAACCAATGTAATTTTAATACTTATTGTGAGCATAAATACTAACGTCAATATAATTGTAACAATACCTGTAAATAACTGAGAAAATCCCATAAGCAAGCCATCTGCCAACTGGTCTACATCTGTGATTATTTTACTTACTGTTTCTCCATTAGAATGACTATCAATATATTTAAGTGGCAATTTCTGTAAGTGTTCAAATGTCTCTTCTCTAATATCTCTTACTACATTATAAGTAATTTTATTATTACAGTTATTCATTATCCACTGTGCAAGTGCAGCTATTAAAGTAAACGTGGCTATTTTAACAGCTATAAGTCCAATCCCTGTAAAATCTACCTTTGCCTTACCTAAGATAAGGTCTGTAGCATTTCCTAACTGAATTGGTACATACAATGAAAGAGCAACATACACTAGTGCAAAAAATAGTGAACCACCAAGTAAATACCAATATTTTTTTATATGCTTTATTACTTTTTCTAAAGCCTGCTTTTGAGTCAATGTTTTTTCTTTCATCTTACATTCCCTCCTTTTCCGGCTTTTTAAACTGTGATTCATATATTTCCTTATACACTTCACAATTTTCTAATAAGTCCTTATGAGTTCCAATTCCCATAACATTTCCATCATCAAGCACAACAATCTGATCTGCATCCATAATTGAAGCAGTCCTCTGGGACACAATAAATACTGTCATATCTTTTAACTTTGCTATCTCTTTTCTCAAATTAGCGTCAGTTGTATAATCAAGTGCTGATGAACTGTCATCTAATATAAGAATTTCTGGCTTTCTTACTAAAGCCCTTGCAATTGTAAGTCTCTGTCTCTGTCCACCTGAGAAATTTCGTCCATTTTGTTCTACAACAGAATCTATTCCATTTTCTTTCTGCATAACAAAATCATAGCTTTGTGCCTGCTTTAACGCTTCCATCAAATCATTTTCTGTTGCACTCTCATTTCCCCATAAAAGATTACTTCTAATTGTTCCTTTAAATAAAACTGCTTTTTGCGGAACAATTCCTATTTTATTTCTAAGACCTTCTTCAGTGTATTCCTTAACATTTGTTCCATTTACTAAGACTTCACCATTAGTTGCATCATAAAATCTTAGAATCATATTTATAAGAGACGTTTTACCTGAGCCTGTTCCACCTATTACACCTATAGTCTGTCCTTTTAGAACCTTTAAATTAAGTCCTTCTATCGTATTTTCACTAGAACATGCATACATAAGTGAAACATCTTTAAATTCGACTGCAATTTCTTTATTCTTTCCTTCTGTTTCATTTCCAAATTTCATTGAAGATTCAACTTTCATAACATCTTCAATTCTATTTGCACAGGCAAACGCTTTCGTCAGATTAATAATAAGATTTGCAAGTTTTATCAATTCTATTAAAATCTGTGACATATAATTGATAAGTGCCACAACCATTCCCTGTGTAAGATATCCGACATCTACTCTGATTCCACCTACATAAATAATTCCAATCATGGCAAAATTTACTACCACGAATGTGAGTGGATTCATAACCGCTGATATTTTTCCAACAAAAATCTGAAATTTATTTAATGCATCATTACTTTCATTGTAACTATCAATTTCATTCTGTTCTTTATTAAATGCTCTGATTACTCTTGTTCCGGATAGATTTTCCCTTGTTTCAGATAAAATTTTATCCAAACCATTCTGAACTTTTTTATACATTGGGATTGTTGCAAGCATAATTCCAAATACAATTACTGCAAGAATGGGAATCGCTACAACAAATACAAGTGCTACCTTAACATCTACTGTAAATGCCATAATTGTTGCGCCAAACACAATAAACGGAGACCTTAGGAACAATCTTAAAAACATATTAACCTGAGACTGAACCTGATTCAAATCACTTGTCAATCTTGTAATAAGTGTAGATGAGCCTAATCTGTCAATCTCATCATAGGAAAATGTCTGAATGTGTTTAAACAATGCATGTCTTACTTCTGTTCCAAATCCTGCCGCTGCCTTTGCTGCAAAATACTGTGCCGTTAAAGAGCATGTAAGTCCAATTATAGCAAGTAAAAGTAAAGCTCCTCCCATTTTCAGAACATAAATATTATCCCCTTTAGCAATACCATTATCTATTATTTTCGCCACTACTAAAGGCACAAATAATTCAAACGATGCTTCTAACATCTTAAAGAGGGGAGCAAACACTGATTCTTTCTTATAATTCTTTAAATACTTTAATAAACTTTTCATTTATATTTCTCCCATTTTTTAAATGCTATTCTTATTATGTAAAAATATTATGGCAGGTATACTTATTTGCACACCTGCCATAGCATTTTATCACATTATAGTAGAAAAATGTTAATCAATTTCAACGCTTCCCATATCACATTCTATACTTATCATCTTTTCTGCACCATTATCTTTATTTCCATCACTTGAAAAATCAGATTTGTCGATACAATTTTCAACATACAAATCAGCCATATTTATATCCCACTGATAATTATATGCACTAGTTCCATCATTCAATGTCATTTCTGCATTTCCCATAGAGCAGACAATCTTTCCCGCACCATTTATCACTCCTTCTATATCTAAATCTCCCATAGATATATCAGCATTTAATGTATCAGTTGTTATTCTATCAATTGAAACTTCTCCAGTATTTACCTCAACATCAGTAGACGCTGATTGTAAATTGTCGATTGATATACTTCCTGCACTGGAATTAATTGTTGTATATACAGCTGACATATTTTCAATATCCGCCTCTCCCGCTGATATACTTAAATTAAAGTTACCATATGATTTTCCACTTGGTAAATATACAGTTACATCTTGTGTGCCCTTTTTCCATTTTTTCTTATATTGTATTAAAACATTTAAGGAATCTCCTTCATTTATATAATAAACTTCCATTATATCTGCATTATAAGAAAATCCTATCTGTTCTTTGTTCCATTCCTCAACATCATATGACGCTGTCAATAAATCAAGTTTTAAATTATTCACTGACGTCATATCAATTGTATCACTATTATTTTCTAATTTAGTCATTCCTGTAGTATCGTTCTTTTCTATCTTAACCTTAGCCTTCGCAAAAGTTTTCCCTATCTCTTCTTTAACAATATTACTTCCACCTTTCGAGATTCCAGCCACTATACACACGATTCCTAGTACAACAATAATAGCACCAACAACTGCCGTAATTTTTATAAATTTCTTCATACATTAAACTCCTTTCTGCCTGTTATTTTGTGAACCAATTCTACAACTTGTTTAAATAACCAAGGCAAAAATCTTATGCAAAACAGAACTTCCGGTACTACCAGTAAAACAGCTATACCAAATAAAATTAAACCAATTCCCATAAGAAGTATTGATGTTGCAAATCCATATCCTGAAACAATTGCAACCACAATCAACGAGAGTCCCGCTACGCCTAATCCAATTATAGTTCCGCCAAGACCAAAAACAATTCCTATAATAACTCCTAATATTCCACTCCATATTGGAAATGTAACTGCCGCAATTATGATAGCAACAATTATTTTAATTGCTCTTTCATCATTTTTCTTATTGTATTGTCCTGCATTATTATATTCATATTGTGCTGTATTTTGAGAATTATTATATGAATATTGTCCTGCATTTTGACTATTATTATAGCTATTGCCGGTATTTTGATTTGTATTGTATGAACCACTTGTATTATCTCTATTATAAGTTCCACCTACATTAATATTTTCACTGGTTATATTCTCTCCGCTATTAATGCTTTTCTTTAATCTCATCGCTATCTGTTCAGGTGTTCCTACACTTTCAGGTACAACCATATCTTCCGTGATTCCTGCATCATCAAAATATTCTTTATAATAACTTAAAGCATCATATCTATCATTAAAAGAAACATCTGATAACATTCTTTCTAACGTTTCCATAAAAACTTTTCTAGTCATTTTCATTACCTCCTGATTTTTCATTTTCAAATAAATCCGTTATCTTTTTAGAATAATTACCCCATTCAGTTACATACATATTAAGCTGGCTTCTTCCTGTATCAGTAATTTTATAATATCTTCTATTCCTTCCATCTATGGCTTTATCGTACAATTCAAAATATCCTTCCTTCTGTAACCGTCTAAGTACCGGATATAACGTTGATTCAGATACGCTAAGAACACTTCTAACATCCTGAGTTATCTTATATCCATAGGTTCCTTCCTTTTCCTTAGATACGACGGCTAATACTATTGCATCTAATAAAGCTGCTCCTGTATTAAATATCATAGGCTTTCCTCCATATTATTTTGTTATATATATTATATGGCGTATAGTATTGTATGTCAACTATATATTGTTATACACAATGAGCCAAGTACTCTCTGTTTTTTGCTTGCAAGAAAAACTGAGAGTATTTGGCAAATGTATAATCACTGAGAAGTAGCGAAACGGATTCGAAGTGGTTATGCATGGCGAAGCCTTGTGTATAACAAAAATATAGCGTAATGGTTTGTACCTACCTACAATCGTTAGATTTTTGTCTAACTTTTTAGGTTTGGTCTAAACCACTACGCTATAACTTTTATATTTATTAAATTTACAAATTTCTGTATTTACCAAGAAACTCTTTTGTTCTCTGATTTTCTGATGCAAATACCTCTTGCGGTGTTCCATCTTCTACAATAACGCCATGTTCCATAAATATAATTCTATTTGAAACTTCTTTTGCAAATGACATTTCATGAGTAACTATAACCATTGTCATATGTTCATCTGCCAATTCTTTTATAACTTTAAGAATTTCCTGCGTCAACTCGGGATCAAGAGCTGATGTTGGTTCATCAAAAAACAAAATATCCGGTTTCATTGCAAGTGCTCTTACAATAGAAACTCTTTGCTGCTGACCACCTGATAACTGACATGGATAAGAATCTTTCTTATCTGCTATACCCATTTTTTCAAGCAATTCCATCGCAGTCTTTTCAACTTCTGCCCTATCTCTTTTTTGTACATGAATTGGTGCATCAATAACATTTTTCCATACTGAATAATGTGGAAAAAGATTGAAATTCTGAAATACAAGCCCAAATGAATCTCTGATTTTCTTTAATTCATTTTTCTTTGCATACATTACTTTGCCATTCTGTGTATCAGCCATCACATCATTATTATATGTTATTTTTCCACCATCAATTTTTTCTAAATTAACTGCACATCTTAATAATGTTGACTTTCCTGAACCTGACGGTCCAATGATAGACAATACTTCACCTTTATTAACTGAAAGGGAAATGTCTTTTAACACTTCTAAATCACCAAAGTGTTTCTGAATATTATTCATTTCTAAAACGCTCATATTCCCCTCCTATTTGTAATAATTTAATTTCTTTTCTGCAAAGTTCATTACCCATGCAACTACACTATTAAAAATAAAATAGAACACACCTGCAATAATAAATGGTGTAAAGCTTGTATTAGATGATGCAATCTGCTTTGCTACTGTAAACATTTCCAAATAAGCAATTGAGAATGCAAGTGAAGTATCCTTTACAAGACATATTACTTCATTTGTAATTGATGGAAGAATTCTTTTAATAACCTGCGGTAAAATTATTTTAAAGAATGTCTGTGCCTTATTATATCCAAGTAATCTTGCTGCCTCATATTGTCCAACAGGCATCGATTCAATACCTGAACGATATATTTCTGCAAAATAAGCTGCATAATTTAAGGCAAATGCAACTATTATGGCAATAAATCTGTAACTTCTTGGTATACGAATATGAAGTAAATAATTAGGTCCAAAATAAATTGCCATTACCTGCAACATCAATGGAGTTCCTCTCATTATTGCTATGTACACTGTTACTATATATCTTATTATTCTGTTTTTTGCCATTCTGCCAAATGCAATAACCAAACCAAGCGGTAATGAAAACAGAAGGGTTAGAAAAAATATTTTTAATGTTTCTACCATACCTTCTGACATCTTAGATATCATCATATCCAATGGCATTTTTGCTGCTAACAACATCATTCCTGTTTGTAAAGTCATTATTTCCTCCAGATTATCTTAGATTATTCTCCTAAGCAAATCATATCATCAATTCCATATTTTTCAGCAAGTTTTGTTACTGTTCCATCTTCATACAACTTCTTAATATCTGCATTCACCTTATCTCTAAGTTCAGTATTGCCTTTCTTAAATCCGATTGCATACTGTTCAGAATTCAATTTCTCATCAAGGATTTCATATCCATCATCTCTTGATTCAATCTGATATTTAGCAACACCTATATCCATTGCAACTGCATCTACTGTTCCTGCCTGTAATTCAGCAAATGCTGTATTGTAATCTGCATATTCCTGTAAATCTGCAAATGTCTTAGCTAAATCTTCCTGATCCCCACCTTCTTTTAATAAACCAAGTGCTGCACTTCCTGCCTGAACACCTACGTATTTATCTTTAAGGTCAGCTAACTTCTTAATTCCTGAATCTTTAGCAACAATCATAACCTGTTCATTATTTACATATGGGTCTGACCATGTATAATCATCTTCTCTTCCATTCATTGTAAATCCATTCCAAATACAATCAATGTTTCCATTATTTAACTCTAAGTCCTTTGAATCCCAATCAATAGGAGTCTTTACAAGTTCCCATCCTTCGATATCACAAACAGCCTGTGCAAGTTCAAGGTCAAATCCTGTATACTCACCATTATCATCCATATATCCGTAAGGTGGATATTCAGCATCAAATCCTACTGTAAAAGTTGTTTTTCCACTGTCACTCTTGCTACCATTATCTTTACTTCCATTATCCTTGCTTCCACATGCAGTCATTGAAAATATCATTGCACATGATAAAGCTAATGCTACAAATTTTCTCATAATTTCCTCCTAAATTAAAGATGTTTTCTTTCATTTATCGTTTTACTACTTTATCAAGCTAAAGTGTACCACGTAATGCTATCAAATTGCAGGAAAAAAGTCAACTTATTTTTATTTTTCCAATTAAAAGCCACCATTAAAATCTATTTTCTTAATGATGGCTTTGCTTTATCTTCTTTATGATGCCAGAGTCAAAAGGTTTAAGCCCACATGAGCTTGCTCATGTGGGGATGAAAGCCCTTGTGAGCCGCCCCAACATCTTATTTATTTTTATATTTTCTTGTAGCAGAATATTTTCCATAAATTTTATTTCCGGCAACTATTTTGTACGCTCTTACCTTAACATAAATAATTTTATTTCTATATTTGCGTCTAATATATTTATTTTTATTTTTTCTTATTGTCTTTACAACTTTAAATTTGCCTTTCTTTCTAACTTTTACAGAAACCTGATATCCGTTTGCACCACTTACTTTTTTCCAACTTAGGCGAATCTTCTTAAGGCTTTTCTTCTTTACTTTAAGTTTTTTAACTTTACCAGGTGCCTGATATTTTTCACCATTACCTACTCCACCTGTACTAACGCCTTCTTTATTTAAGTTTTCACTATTCGCAGTTGTTGTCACATCTGAATGGTTATTATCTTTTGTTGACTGATTTTCTTTAATTTCGTCTTTTGTTGTAACTTGTATCTGCTCTGTTGTAGATTCATGCAACTTGTCAGTTGTTGTTTGTTCTTTACTTACTGTCTCTTCCTGTTTTTTAGTTGTTGTCTCTTCTTTTGTTGTTGCCTCTTCTTTAGTTGTAGTTTCATTCTGCTTTTCTGTTGTTGTTTCTACTTTACTTGTTGTCTCTTCTTTTGTTGTAGTTTCACTCTGTTTTTCTGTAGTTGTTTCTACTTTACTTGTTGTCTCTTCCTTTGATGTAGTTTCGCTCTGCTTTTCTGTAGTTGTTTCTGTTGTTGATGAAGGATTATATGTTCCTGTTTTATTTGGATTTAATATAATAACAATAACTGTTCCGTCATCTGCTGATATTTCAACTACATTATATTTGTATGTAATGTAATCCACTGCTGGATTTATAAACAATCCTGTTCCTTCTGTTCTTGTAACTTTTTGCCCGTTAATTGTCGCTGTAAAGTTTGCTGCTGATATTCCGCCTACTGCCATATAAAGCTCGCCAAATCCTGTATTCTGGAACTGGCATACATTTAATGCTCCGTTTACTACTGCATATTTACATCCTGATAAGCTCTGGTCAAATTCATTATTTTTGTTATTTCCTATGTCAATGTAATTTAATGATGCATATTTTGAATCATCAGTCGCAGGCTTTGTTGTTGTTTCTTGTTTTGTTGTAACCTCATGTTTCTGTGTTGTTGTCTCTGGCTTAACTGTAGTTGCTTCAGGCTTTGTTGTCTCCTGTGGCTTCTGTGTTGTTGCCTCCGGTTTCGCTGTAGTTGCTTCAGGCTTTGTTGTTTCCTGTGAATCATCCTTATTTGGATTTTCTCCATCTCCGCTCTTGTCACCTGCATAAACTGAATTTGCCGGTACATCAACATATGTCTTATCTGAGAAATATGTTCTTTGTGTCCTATCTGTGTGATTTTCTACAACGTAAGTCTTAACTCCATTTTTCTCTAATACAACTGAAAATGGAGTACTTCCTGTTATATCAAAATTCTGGTTTCCATATTCTTTCAAACTTGTAATGTAAGCTAATGTATGTGCTCTTGATTCACCATTTTCAACTTTTCCGTTATCACTTAAATCAACTTTTGCAAGTGCTGCATCCGGGTCATAGTATGCATAGTATTCAGCAACCACGTCCTGATTTGTCTTAGGATCAGTAAGCATATCTTTTTTTCCGTAATTTGCACAAATCTGTTCCTTGTTATTTACAAAATGAGTCCACTGCTTACTGTTTTCTCCTATGCTGTCAACTACTGCCTTAACTTTCTCTTTATATTTACCCATATAAAGTGTTGCCCCTGATATTGGAAGCATTGTAATTGTAGTAACTTCTATTGGATTTTCTGTCCACCATGCCGTATGGTCATATCTTCCGCCAAATAATCTTGTTACTGTCTGGATATTATAGTTATTGCTGTCTTTATATTCTTTAGTAAAAATCTCATTATGTACATCATAGTAATAGTCTTCAATTGCAGCTATTTCTGTTGTGTACATGTAAATTCCAAGGTCTCTGATTCTTTCATCGCCAACAGCTTCTCCCCAAAGAATAAGTGAAGACCATGCATTTACTGACTCTGATGATGATTCCTGGTTGTTACCACCTGAAAGTCCACCATTTTCAGCTAATACACCATTTTCATCAAATTCATAGTTTGCAACTCCTGATGCCCATGAATGACCTTCGTATATATCAAAATTTCTTAAAAACGGATATCTTGTATCGCTGTTTTTGTTATAGCTGCTACCATCTCTATTTGCATTTGCTATATCTCCTATCATTTCATAAACCATTCCGCCCCACTCTTTTGCCCACTGTGGATCTTTCATTGCAACTGTTGCAGCTGCCTTTATCCAGTATCCGTAATGGAAATGGTGGTCATTTAATTGTTTATCTGAATCATATGATGTAGGATAGCCAATAAGTGTTCCATACTGTTCATCATAATAGAAGTAGTCATCTTTATACTGACCGTTTATATATGCCTGATATGGGTCAAACCAAAATTCCAAATAATCTTCAACACCTTCAACCATGTCATTTGTCATAGTCTTCATGTCGTTATCTTTAAACTGGTCTGCAAGCCATATTGCATCTGATCAATGTATTAAGATTTTTTCCTACCCAGTATGTATCATATCCGCCATACTGAC
>QFCE01001056.1_pt1 | contig 93545 bp, 89 predicted proteins | sample 5346091 | NCBI WGS metagenome assembly QFCE01 (sample SAMN09062252, study PRJNA434731) | Human gut metagenome, whole genome shotgun sequencing project. | isolation source: stool timepoint A chromium assembly | host: Homo sapiens | collected 2015
GGCGTCGCGATTAACATCGTTAAGCACGGAACCAGAATGATCTTCAGCGCGCCCGGAATGAATTTGTCGATCATGCGTTCCACCCAGGAAGCAAACCAGATCGCAAAGACCATCGGCAGCACGGAGGATGAATAATTAACAACTGTGAACGGAATCGCCAGGAAGGAGAACGTCGTCGTACCTTCCGCGATTAAGCCTGCCCAGCTGCCCGACATCATCGCTGCGCAGATCGTCAGCGCGACGAACTGGTTCATCTTGAACTGCTTCGCTGCGGAAGCCGCTAACAAGAACGGCAGGAAGGTAAAGATCCCGTTGGCGATCGTGTTGATCACAAAGTAGGTATTGCCGGAGCTGTCTAAGCCGAATACGACGGCAATTGTCAGAATGGCGCGGACTAAGCCGGCGCCGGCCAGTGCGGGAACGATCGGGTTGAAGATGCCCGCGATGGTTTCAAAGAAACCGGTTAAAAGATTCCCCTTCTTCTTTTTCAGATCGGATTTGACGTCGTCGAGATTTTCTTCGACCGCCGCTTCTTCGGAAAGACCGGTGAGTTCGATGAAATCCTTATACACGTTGGCGACGTCGGTGCCGATGACGATCTGCGTCTGTTTCCCCTTGTTGACGACGCCCATCACGCCGTCGACCTGATTGAGCGCTGCTTCGTCAACCAGCGAGGTATCCTTTAAGTTCAGGCGCAGGCGGGTCATGCAGTGAGCCGCGGTGGCAATGTTGGCGGTGCCGCCGACATGCTTGAGGATGTTTTCGACCAGTTGTTTGTTTTTCATTCTGTTTTCCTCCTTATTTATGCGCTAGTATCTCGACTTCACACAAGACGCCCTTGGGAATCTCCCGCACGGCGACGCAGGAGCGGGCCGGGCAGTGGGTGAAGGTTTCGCCGTAGATCTGATTGAACGCCGCGAAATCGTTCATGTCCGCTAAGAAGCATGTCGTTTTCACAACGTCGCTGACGGTCATGTCCGCCGCTTCCAGAATTGCCTGAATGTTTTTCATCACCTGCCGGGTCTGGCTTTCAATCGTGTCGCCCGCGATCTCGCCGGTTTCTGGATCGACCGGAATCTGACCGGAAGCGAATAAAAAATCGTTCAGTCGGACAGCCTGGGCGTAAGGTCCGATCGCTGCCGGCGCTTTGGGTGTTGCAATTTTTTCTCTCATCTGAATCCCCCTTTTTGGTAAATTAATTTTTACACTTTCAGATTATCACTGAATAATAATTTAGTCAACAACAAATAATGAAATTATTTTTATTGATTTAACCGGTTACATGCTCTATAATGAAAATGTAAATGAAATTTAGTTCGGTAAATTGAAGAAAAGGAGTAAACCAATGAAACAACTGAAAAGCTTTCCGGAAAACTTCTTCTGGGGCGCCGCTTCGGCGGCCAACCAATGCGAAGGGGCCTGGCAGGCCGAGGGCAAGGGCGTCAGTATTTCCGACGTCATGACCAACGGCACGCATAAAGAACCGCGCCGGATCACCCCGGTGATCAACGAAGACCGCTACTTCTATCCAAGCCACGAAGCCGTCGATTTTTATCACCATTATCAAGAGGATATCGCGCTGTGCAAGGAGATGGGCTTCAATATCTTCCGGATGTCCATTAACTGGACGCGGATTTTCCCCAACGGCAATGAAAGCGAACCCAACGAAGCCGGTCTGGAGTTCTATGACCGCGTGTTCGCCGAGCTGAAAGCGGCGGGCATTGAGCCGTTGGTTACGATCTATCACAATGAAAATCCGTTCGCGCTGACGCAGGAATGCAACGGCTGGGCCGACCGGCGCTGCATCGACTATTATCTGAATTTCTGCCGGGTTCTGTTCGAGCGTTACAAAGACGTCGTCAAATACTGGATTCCGTTTAATGAAATCAACTGCCTGACGACCAAGCTGGGCAACTGGAATCATGCCGGCATCCTCAACGAAGGCACGGAGTTCTTCACCGATCAGGTCGATAACCCGAACCTGCGGTTTGCCGCGCTGCATCATCAGTTTGTCGCCAGCGCCCGGGCGGTGAAGCTGGGCAAAGCGATCAATCCGGATTTCCAGTTCGGCACGATGATCTGCCATATCACGGTGTATCCGCTGACGTGCAATCCGGATGACGTGCTGATGACCCAGCAGGAAGACCTGATGCGCAACTGCTTCAGCGGCGACGTCCAGGTCAAGGGTGTTTATCCTTATTATATTAAGCGATATTTCGAGCGCCAGGGCATCGAGTTTGAGATCACTCAACAGGATTTAAAGGATCTGCGTGAGGGCACAGTGGATTTCTATTCGTTCAGCTATTACATGTCCAACTGCATCAGCTCGGATCCAACCAGTGCGCAGGTGTCCGGCAATGTTATGGGCGGGGCGAAGAATCCGTATTTAACTGCGACGGAGTGGGACTGGCAGATCGATCCGAAGGGACTGCGCTACACGCTGAACCATATTTATGATCGGTACGGCATTCCGGTCATGGTGACGGAAAACGGTCTGGGTGCCCGCGATACGCTGACGGAAGACGGCAAGATTCATGATGCTTACCGGATTGATTATCTGCGCCAGCACATCGAACAGATGCGGCTGGCGATCGACGACGGGGTAGAGCTGATCGGCTATACACCGTGGTCGACGATGGATCTGGTCAGCGTGTCCACCGGTGAGATGGAGAAGCGCTATGGATTCATCTATGTCGATAAGGACAACGAAGGCCGCGGCGATCTGAAGCGGTACCGCAAGGACAGCTTCTTCTGGTATAAAAAGGTCATTGAAACCAATGGCGAGGATCTGGATTAAATTTTATTATCTATGGAAAAGGAGCCTTTCCCTATGAATATTCATAGCGGAAAGACTCCTTTTCGGTTTGTGGGATTTCGTTTGGATCGGGCGGATGAAGCATTACAGACTGGCGACGTAATCACCGACCTCGCGGCCCAATGTGATCGCCATACCGATACTGACACCCGGAATCGGCGTAAAATACTGGAATCCCCAGCGTTCGCCGCAGCAGTTGCCCGTAACGAACAGGCCGTCAATCGGATCGAGGTCATGATTCAGAGCCTGTTGATTCTCTGTTGCCATGATGCCGCCGACCGTGACTAATGCATGGCCGCCGATTACTTCGCTTTGGATCGCAAAGAACGGCGCGTCCTGGACAGAGAACAGATAACGGCTTTCCTTGCCGAGATCCTCATCGACACCCTTGGCGCACAGTTCATTGTAGCGATCAACCGAGGCCAGGAAGGTTTCTTTCTCTGCGCCTTCCAGCTTGAGGTCTTCCGCTAACTCCTCCATGGTATTGGCGGCATATAAAGTCCCGGAACCGAGGATGAAGTTTTCCACAACATAGCCTTCTTTGCCTGCGGCGACCGCGGCGTCCAGCGCCGCCTGCACTGTCGCGCCGTCATCGGCGGCCAGACTTTCGTGATTGAGGAAAATCGAGCCATGTGCGGCTGGGAAGTATTGCAGATACTCCATGTAATGCGAATCGAAAACACTGGTGATCTTTCCTGATTTGCGAGCGGACTGGACACTGTAAACGCCGTCGCCGACCGCTTCGGTCGTGTAGCGCTTGTAATTCTTATCCAGCCACAGGATTCCCGCCGGCCCTGCCGGCGCTGGTTTGAATTCGATGCCGCCCATCGCTGGCAACGGGCGTGGCTCCAGCTGCGCTCCGGCCCAGACCGCCATTTTGATGCCGCTGCCGTCGCGGCCCATGCTGATTGTGGCTTCCGTGTTGTGCAGAGCGTTGGTATCGACCAGTTCCGGACACAGCTCGTTGACCATCTGCGCATCGGCGCCGAAATCTCCGGCTGCCAGAATGACGCCTTTGGCCGCGTTGTATCGAACGTAGTTTCCATCTTTGTTGATCGCGATCACGCCGGTGACTCTGCCAGTGTCATCTTTGATCAGCTGATAACCCGATGTGGAATAATGGATCGTCAGGCCCATGCCGACGGCGTAGTCCCGTTCTTTTTTTGCTGCATCGATCAGACTGAAATTGCCGTCGAAATATCGCCCGGAAAACTGCGCGGTACCTGGCCAGAACTTCTGTCCGCCGCAGGTGCCGCTGAAATCATAATGCGTCGGATACGGCATGTTGGAAACGCGGATGGTATTGATATCGTCCGGAGAAAACGGCTCGATGTACCAGTCAAAAGCCGAACCAGACTTCTGCAAGAATTTCATGACCAGCGGCGCATTGCAGCGATACAGCGAACGCATCTGCCAATCCTGCATCGCTTCAACCGGATCGACTTCCGGTACGCCGTGGTTTTTCAGCCATTGGGAATTCAGATGACCGATGTCGTTGCCTAAAACACTGAAAATGTCTTCATCCTGCTTTTCCAACGTGATGACGGAAACACCTTTTTCAATGGCGGCTCGGCTGGCGGCAATGCCGGCGTGGCCCAAACCGACGATGATGACGTCGGCGTCATAAGTTTCCTTAATTTCGCTGTCGGCAACTGGAGCCGGTGCTGTCCGCCAGTCAGCAGCAGGGATTTCAGGAGTGGGGGTGGATGGCGATTCAGGTTCGTTCTGGGACTGAGCTGCGCAGCCGCCTAACAAGCCGGCCGCTGCCAGTCCGGCAGCGGAAGCCGCAGCGCCTTTTAAAAAGTCGCGGCGGGTGATGCCTTTAGTGTTTTTCATTTTCTTTCCTCCTCGATTTGCCCTCATTTTACGAATTTGTGAAAATGTTTGCTAGTGAGATTGCGTGATCGGAAGGATTCGTTGCTTAATCGGTACAGGCCGGCAGAAAAATCTGCAGCGTGAATTGATGATCAGCGTCATCCAATTGCACGATACCACCTAAATGCTCCGCCGTTTTCTCAATGGAGCAGAGTCCCAGACCATGCCCTGCTCCGTCTTTCGTGGTCGCCGGTCGGCCATCGGACCAAGTGAGCGGCCGGGACAGCGGATTGCTGATCTGGATTAAAAGCCAGCCGTTGCGCTGCGTGATCCGCAGCCGGATTTTCCGCTCATTCTCCGGCAGCTGCTGACAGGCCTCGATTGCGTTGTCGAGTGCGTTGCCAAACAAGGTGACGATATCCATCGGCTGCAAAAACGCCAGATTCTGATATTCAATCGTCGCCGTTAGAACTATGCAGGCTTGCCGTGCCTGAATCGTTTTATCCGCTAAAACAGTGTCCAGTGCATCGTTATCCGTCGTCATGATCGGGATATAATCCTGCATTTCTTTCTGCAGCGCGTGCAGATATGTTTTCTGATCTGGCTGGGAAAGCTGTTCGAGATAATTCAAATGATTTTTCATATCATGATATTCGCGGTTAGTCCGCTCGATCAATTCCTTTTTCAGTTGAATCTGTTCGATTTCCTTATGCTTCAGCTCAACTCGAAGCTGCAGGTTTTTTTCCGTTTCAATGAGTTCGACTGTCTTTTGATTGTTGATGACGAAAGTCAGTCCGCAAATACATAAAAGCACGCAGATGGCCAACGGAAGTGAAGCGTCGAACCAGCCGGCGATTAAATGTGCATAATCCAGTGTGGAGGCGATCAACAGATTTATGTATAAGATTGAAAATAAACACAGGCCCATCGCCAGCAACGTCCAGAAATGCAGATACCGGTTGATCTGCGGACGAAGCAGCCGGCGCGCAATTTCAAAGACAAGCAGAATACCAACTGCTCCTATAAGGGGAAAAAACGTAGCGGATAAGCCGGGATAACGCCGCGGAAGAATATAGCCGAGGTGCTGAATTCCGCGCTTCAGCGGAAAATTAAGAAAAAAGAGCAGCATCCAATTGTAAATAAAATTCTTGAAGTCGGACTGTTTGTCCAGCAGCAGGAACGAACCGAGAATAAAATAATAAATCAGATAATAGATCGTATGGTAACGGTCAGGCAGAATCCGGGTCAGCAGGAAACAAGCCAGCACTGCGCTGATCCATAACGGATATTTCAACTTGTTACAGCGGGCGGGTAAAGCGGCGAATAACCGGTGGACAGCCCAGACTTCCATCCCTGCGCCAATCAGCTCAAACATCCTGACGCGCTCCTACATAGCGGGCAAAAGCCGCCAGAAAATCATTTTTCTTCATACGGCTTACTGGAATCACGGCTTCGCTGTTCATGATCACTTCCTGCTTGCCGAAGCGATGGACATGTTTCATATGGATCAGATAACCTTCGTGGCAGCGGAAAAAATCAGGATTGTTCAACAGTTCTTCAAAACGGTTAAGCGTCATGTTGCATCGGCAAAGCTGGGTCCCACAATGAATCCATAGCTGGCGCTGGCGAATTTCGGCATATTCGATTTGATTTATTTCCAGCTGGGTTTCCCCTTCCAGCGTGCGGATTAAAATTCGCTGCGGCGCCGCTTTGTCAATTCGTGCATATGCTTTATCGAGGGCGCTGAACAATTCTTCAGGATTTAATGGCTTCAGCAGATAGCGGAAGGCCTCGACCTGATAGCCCTGGATTGCGAACTGTTCCATCGACGTGATAAAAATCAGGCAGACCTCGGGATCTTGTTTCCGTACGTAACGGGCGGTTTCTATTCCGTCCATCTCGTCCATCTGGATGTCCATCAGCAACAGATCGTACTGTTTTCGAAAGCTTTCCAGGAAGGTTTTCCCCTGAGGATAAAGATCAATGACGGCACAACGCTGCCGCTGGTGAAGATAGCTTTCCAAGAGGTCGTGGTATTGATGGGCAGTTTCTAATTCATCTTCAATAATCGCAATGTGATTCATGACTTTTTCTCCGAATTCTATTCAATTTTGACACAGGCGGTTTTGTGCCGCCGCAATGTTTTCCGGGATTGCCGGACTTGTCTTTATTTATCCCTATTATACCGAATTCCCGACTTTTTTTGAGAAGAAAAAAGGATGCCTTAAGTAGATCTATAAATAAAGAACAACGATCTTCTAACTTGGCTGTAATGGTCAAACGCTAAAGTGTCATACTCTGGATCCACCGTATGAAAGTTTTATAAAAGTGTTGAAAACGGGCTGACTCTGTCAAAAGTCTGACGGTTCCGCTGCATTTTGTCATGATCTTTCGTTTTTCGTAAAGGTTGCGAGTAAAGCAGGCTGTTATAATGAAGACAGAGAATCAGGAAAAAATCTTTTCCACAAACAGATCATATCCAGACAGGGAGGCTTGATCATGGGAAAACTACTCTTAGTTGAGGATGAAGCACCGATCCGCACCTTGATGCGGATGGCGCTGACGACAGCGGGTTATGCTGCGCTGGAAATGAGCGACGGCCGGACCTTGATAGAAACGCTGGAACAGGGCGGGATCGATCTGATTCTGCTGGATGTGATGCTTCCGGGCGAGGATGGTTTTACGCTGTTGGACAAGATCCGCCGTTATCAGGTGCCTGTGATTTTTGTCAGAGATTCAGATCCGGAAGCTGGACAATGACATGGGTCTTGCGGTTTTGGGCGACGGCAGCGGAAAGCTGGGCTATTTGTATATGCGTTTGTCGGACGGACAGCCGCTGGTGTTCGGTACGGGCAAGTTTGTTCAGGACTTACTGCACTCTCTGGAAACGGAGGTTTATTCAATCGTGGAATGACCAAAAGACCGACATCTTTTACAACTCCATGACAAATCAAATACAGCTTTAGAACAACTGCCGGCTAGACTATCCTCAGGAAATGAGGAAGTGCCGATGTTGAAAGTCAATGAACAGAAACAAAAAAGAATCGAAGTTGAAGGCCGGAGCTACGACCGGTTCGCGATCCCGACGCCGGTTATCGTGGAAGGCGATGATCTGGACGCCTTGTTGACGCAGCTTGTATCGCCCGAATTGGAAGCTGGCGATCTGGTGTTTATCAGCGAAAAGATGGTGGCCTGCACCCAGGGCCGGGCGATCCCGTTGTCGGCGATTGTACCGGGGCGCTTGGCGCGGCTGCTCAGCCGGTTTGTGACGAAGACGCCGCGCGGCATCGGATTGGGGATGCCGGAAACAATGCAGATGGCCATCGAGGAATGCGGCGTGATCCGGATCCTGTTCGCGGCACTGGCGGGGGCGCTGGGCCGGCTGTCAGGTCAGAAAGGCTGGTTTTATCAGGTGGCGGGGAAATAAGCGTCGACAATCGACGGACCGTGCGGCTATACCCTGCCGCCCTACAATCATTACGTCGTGCTGGGCCCCTCCGATCCGCAGGCCGTTGCCCGGCATTGCGCCGAGCGGCTGCATCATCCGGCCGCAATCATCGACGCCAACGATTACGGCGTTGAGATTCTGGGGCTGTGGCCCACGTCCCTGTCCCGACGCCGGCTGGCCGCCGCATTGCGGGATAATCCGCTGGGGCAGAGCTGCTAGCGAACACCGGTTGGGATTCTGCGCCCGGTTGACGAAAGAGAAGCTGAAGTCTGCGCGAAACAGGATGGGATGACCGGCGGTTTAACGGAATGCCAAGCGGATCATTCAACAAGCACGAATTAGAGCGAAGGGCGGAAGTCTTCTTTGAATAAACGGCAGTATGGCGTTTATCAGCGGAAAACCATTCAATTTTCTCAAAGCAATCCGAGTTTGGCCAAGACATCATTTTTGATCTGGAAACCCCTTCCTTCCATGGTGAAAAAAGCGCTTAACTAAGGCGAAAATTAAGAAATTTGGGATTGCTTTTGCGAAGGCGCTATGCTAAGATATATAAGCACTTACTTTGGACACGCGAAGAGGTCCAAGGCGGAAGGAGAGTAATTATGAAAAAAGGAATTCATCCAAACTACCATAAGGTCACAGTCACCTGCACAACTTGCGGCAATACGTTTGAAACAGGTTCAGTTAAAGACGATATCCGCGTCGATACCTGCTCAAACTGCCATCCGTTCTATACAGGAAGACAGCGTTTCGCAGCCGCTCAGGGCCGGATCGAAAAGTTCAATCAGAAGTACGGATTGAAGAAATAACAACGCGAAAAAGGATAAGGAGCGCAAGCCCCTTATTTTTTTGACTTTGAAGGGGAACCATGGAATCTGCTTTAATGATAAGGCTGAATAAAGAATGGGGGGGATCGTTGATGTTAGCGATGTTCAGCGGGGCGCTGTTTGTCCTCGCGCTGATCTACGGGTTGTTTTTAATGATTAAGGATCGGAATGTAACGAAGAAAAAGTTGAAACGGATGACGGATAACCGGCTGTTGACGGCTGTCAGCAACTGGCTGTTCCATTATTATCGCGAAGGTCTGGAGGAACCCGAGCTGCTCGTGCAGATTCCGGATGTTCACCGGCATGTTTTAACCCTGCCGATCGTCAACGAGGAAATCGGCTGCGGCGGCATTCCTCAGCTGTTGGCGAATCATGGCATGGACATGTTAATTTATGGTAAGGAAGCGGCCGAAGCCTGGGGTCTGAATTTCTATGCCGAGGCGCTGAAGGAAGCGATCCGGCGCAGCGCCGCGGATCCGGGGAACGTGGCGGAAGCGTTGTATGATGATCTGGAAAGCGAGATTTATACGCCGGAACATCAGGCGGAGTATCAGAAGACGCTGCTTCGCGTGATCCATGAAAATATTGATTCTTTCGGCTTTTAACCGTTCTCCAAGGGTGGAAAGTAGACATCAATTCCTGTACAATAGGAAAGGATAAATTAAACAAAGCGTTCAAGGAAAGAAAAGGAGCGGAATTATGATGTATCATCAATACCGCCCGGGCTATGTGGAAGTCATTTCCGGGTGTATGTTTGCGGGTAAAACCGAAGAGTTGATCCGGCGCATCAAGGTGCTGGAATTTGCGAAGAAAAAAGTGCTGGTGTTTAAGCCGGCGATTGATAACCGGTACAGCGAAACCAAAGTCGTTTCCCATGCCGGAAGCGAGGTCGACAGCATCGTGATCCGGGAAGCGAAGGAAATTCTGAACTACGTCGACGATTCGGTCGATGTGATCGCCATCGACGAGGTTCAGTTCTTCGATGAAGATATTATAGAAATCTGCGATTACTACGCGAAAAAAGGCAAGCGGGTGATGGCGGCCGGCCTGGATATGGATTTCAAGGGCGAACCGTTCGGCGTGATGCCGATTCTGATCACCAAGGCGGAATTTGTCACGAAGCTGACGGCCGTCTGTACGATCTGCGGTGCTCCGGCAACCCGCACCCAGCGTTTAGTCAACGGCGAACCGGCCAATTACGACGATCCGATCATCCTGGTCGGCGCGTCGGAAAGCTATGAAGCACGCTGCCGGCATTGCCACCAGATTAAAAACAAGCCGTCCCATCTGGGGCTGGACCATGACTGAAGCGCTGAAAAAGTGGATCGCACCGAAAGATTTCTATAAAAAAGTATTTCTGATTTCCGTTCCGCTGGCCTTGCAGCAGCTGCTCAACAGCGCGATGGGGATCGCCGACAGTATGATGGTTTCCTGGATTGGTCAGGTGACCGCCGTTGGCACTGCGGCCCAGATTGAAAATCTGATGATGACGGTGGGCTTCGGCGTCGCCAGTGGCGCGGGGATCTTCATGTCGCAGTTCTTCGGCAAGCAGGATTTGAAAAGTGAGAAAAAGGCGTTTGGTCTGGGCGTGATCCTGAGTTTGATCAACGCGCTGGTCTGGGTTGCGGCTTCGGTTTTCTTCGGCCGTCAGCTGATGCGCTTTTACATTCCGGATCCGACGGTCATCGAATCCGCGCTGCAGTATCTGATGATCGCGATGATCTCCTATCTGCCCGGCGCGCTGATCACGATGTTCTCATTCGCCTACCGCTGCATTCAGAAAACGCATGTGCCGATGTTGATCGGTCTTGTCAGCATGGCGGTGAATATCGTTTTGAACTACTGCCTGATCTTCGGTCACTTCGGATTTCCGCAGATGGGCGTGCAGGGCGCGGCGCTGGCGACGCTGATCGCGCAGACGACGGGTCTGGTGATTCATATCGTCTACGCTTATAAATCGAAGCAGTCGTTCATCGGAACGCCGCGGGAAATGTTCGCGCTCAGCTCGGACTTTGTCCAGCCGATCTTACGCCGGGCGTATCCGTTAGTGCTGAATGAATTATTTTTCGGTTTCGGCAATACTTTATATATCCGCGCGTTCGGGCGCTTGGGCACCGAAGCGATGGACGCTTACTATGTCGGCAATCAGATCTCCAACATGTTCTTCTTTATCGTCCAGGGCTTAAACAGCGCCAACGGTGCAATTCTGGGCGCTTCGTTGGGGCAGGGCGATCTGGAGCTGGCAAAACGGCAGGGAAACTGGTTTGTGGCGCTGGCCGTCGTGCTGTCGGCCGTGTCGTCGCTGTTGATTCTGGGCTTCGCTCATCCGATGGTCGATCTGTTTGGCTTGCAGAACGCGAACGTCGTGCAGGAAGCGGTGCTGATCGTCCGGATCTTCTCAATCCGGATCTCGCTGCGGATGTTCAACGTGCTGGTGTTCTCGGCGCTGCGGGCCGGCGGGGATTCCAAATTCCTGGCGTTTCTGGATGCGGGAATCATGTGGATCGTCGGTCTGCCGCTGGCCTTCATTCTCGTTGAAGGTCTGCATTTCACAAGCATTGCGCTGGTCTTTTTGATCATTCAGGTGGAACAGCTGGTACGCATGGTCATCGGCTTAAAGCGTTACTTTAAGGGCGCGTGGCTGATCGATTTAACGCAGGAAGTAAAAACTGCATAAGGAGGGTAAATAATGGATGCAATGATGAAACGGCTTCAGTCGATTGAAGAACGTTACAATGAAATCAACGAGGAAATGATGTCTCCGGAAATTGTTTCCGATCCGAAACGGCTGGCGAAGCTGGGCAAGGAACAGGCCTCGCTGAAACAGTCCGTAGAGGCTTACGAGGAATTAAAGGGCCTGAATTCGCATATCGAGCAGGCGGAGGAAATGGCGAAGGAACATGATCCGGAGCTGAAGGAAATGGCGCAGATGGAGCTGGAGGAACTGCTTCCCAAGAAAGAAGCGCTGATCACGAAGATCGAAGTGCTGCTGATCCCGAAGGATCCCAACGACGATCACGACTGTATCGTGGAAATCCGCGGCGCAGCCGGAGGCGACGAAGGAAATATTTTCGCCGGCGATCTGTATCGGATGTATGTGCGGTATGCGGAAACGCAGGGCTGGAAAATCCAGGTGCTGGAAATGAGCGAATCGGAAGCTGGCGGCTTCTCCATGATTTCATTTCTGGTCAAGGGCGACGAGGTGTACCGTCAGCTGAAATTTGAATCCGGCGCACACCGCGTGCAGCGGGTGCCGAAGACGGAGACTCAGGGGCGGATTCATACGTCGACAGCGACCGTCCTGGTGCTGCCGGACGCGGAGGAAACGGATATTGAGATCGATCCGGCGGACTTGACTTTTGAAACACACCGGGCTTCCGGCGCCGGCGGGCAGCATATCAACAAGACTGATTCCGCGGTCCGGATCGTGCATGTGCCGACTGGAATTACAGTCAACTGTCAGGAAGGCCGTTCCCAGCATGAAAACCGTGAAACCGCGCTGCGCTTAATCCGCGCGCGGGTCTTTGAAGAACTCAATCGTCAGAAAGAGGAAGAAGAAGGCGCAGTCCGGCGGGCAAAAATCGGAACGGGCGACCGTTCGGAAAAGATCCGGACATACAACTATCCGCAGAACCGTGTGACCGATCACCGGATCGGCTTTACGATCAACCAGCTGGACCGGATTATGGAAGGGAAACTGGACGACGTGATTGCGGCGCTGCTGGCGGAAGAACAGCGGCAGAAGCTGGCGGGCGAAAATAATGCCTAGTTTCCGTGAGCTGATTCACGAAGCGCTGCCGTTATTGGAGCAGGCGCAAATTCCGCAGGAAACGGCGCAGGTATTTCTGTTGGAGCTAAGCCAGAAGGAAAGCTATGATCTGTATCTGCATTATGAGGACGAAGCGCCGGCGGAGCTGGTCGAACAATATCAGGCAGGGATGAAGCGAATTCTGAAACAGGAGCCGATGCAGTATGTCCTGGGCTATTCCTGGTTTTATGGCTATCGGTTAAAGGTCAATGAAAATGTCCTGATCCCCCGTCCGGAAACGGAAGAGCTGGTGGCGAATATCCTGGCGGATCTGGATGAATATTTCGCGGATGTGGAAACGATCGACGCGGTGGATATCGGTACCGGCAGCGGCGCGATCGCGCTGTCGCTGGCCAAGGAAGAACCGAAAATCCGCATGAGCGCTACCGACATCAGCGCGGAAGCAGTGGAAGTGGCGAAAGCGAACGCCGCGAGCTTAGGCGTCGACGTGAAGTTTCTGATCGGCGATATGGCGCAGCCGGTGATCGACGCGGGAATGAAGGTCGATCTTCTGATCTGCAATCCGCCGTACATTCCGCAGGAGGAAACACTGGAAGCTTCGGTCAAGGATTATGAACCGCACGTTGCGCTGTTTGGCGGCGAAGATGGCTTGAAGTTCTACCGTCAGGTCTTTGCGGCCGCGCCGCAGGTGCTGAAGGACAGAGCGATGATGGCGTTTGAAATTGGCTGGAATCAGAAAGCGGCATTGTTGGCGGAGGTCAGAAAAACCTTCGGCGATGTGCGCGCCGAGGTGGTCAAGGACATCAACGGCAAGGACCGGATGTTGTTCGTCTACTTCAATCTGTAAGCTTGTCCTGTGCAAGATCCTGGTATAAAAATGGAAAACCCGTCCATCCTGAAAGCAACAGGAAGGGCGGGTTTTTTTATGAAGAAGCTGATGGTAATGATGAGTCTATGTTTGTTCTGTTCCCTTTGTACGATCGTTGGAGAAACGGAAGAAGTTCGATTTCAGATTCAGGCGGATTCCCGTGTTCATGAAGAAGCCGGTCTGAAAAATCAGATTTATGCGGTGTACTCCGAGTTAACTGACGGCGTGGACACAGAGTCCCGCCCGGTGATCGTCGCTCAGAATATCAAACGATTTGAAGTGAACGAGGACATCCGTGCGGAATATCAGAATAACACCGTGGTGATCACGCAGGGGGACGGCAAAGGCAGCCTGATCCATGGCAGCTTTGATGCGTTCAGCTGCGGCCGCCCGGTGAAACCAAAATCCTGGATAGCGGAACTATTCGGACATGAATAATCAATTCAGGTTTATCGAGGAGCTTAAACGCATTCGTGTTCAAGAAAGCGCAGACATGAGCGCGTTATTAAAAAGATCAAAAAAAATAAAACAATTTTATTGAGAGGTCTATGGCCCAAAGATGAATCGACGGTAAACACATTTAACGAATCTATTTTCCAAAAATGAATCATTTTCAGAATTGGAAAATAGGATGGTTCTCTCTTCAGGTCAAAGTTGATCGCAAGGGGATTTACAAACTTGATTTTTCAAGATATGATAAATAGGCTCATAGAGTAGGAAGGAACAGGGACTGAGGTCGTTTCTTCCGTTTTTTTTATGGCTGCTTTAAGGAAGAGAGTTACTATGATTAAATAGAATCCGCAAGGATTGTCTGGAAGAACTTTTCGTTTACAATGGAAGCATGACGTAAAGTGTGTTATGAATCACAACAAGCGGTATCCAGGAACGCGGTATGAAGAAAGAGAAATAAAACTTAAACGAAGGTAGAGGACTGAATGAAAAAAACAGGTTTGATCGTCTTACTCCTGCTCTGTTATGGCTGCGCCGCTGAAGTGCAGGAGAATCCTCGATCCACAGTGGATCCTGAACCGATGATATCCAGCACTCCCGATACTGTCAGCGGAGATACTTATTTTGAAGAAAATCCTAAAGCTGGAAATGCCGTCTTCGTATGTCGTCAATGGAAAGAAAATAAGATTGACGATCGTTTCAGTCTGCCTGAAGGTGAATCCGTTTTTTTAAGAGACAGTCTCGTTTTCATTTTGTATCCTTCAGAAAATGATTTTGCCCGACTTCACATAACAAGCCGAATGGAAACCGAATATGATAAATGGCTGGATGGTGAATATCGGTCATCAGGCGATCATATTTATAAATTTTCTGTGAGCTATGCCAGTCCGAAGCGCTATGGGTTTGATGGCCCTGAGTCCTACAATGACTTTGTTACTGAAGGGGAAGTGTTCTCCGGTTATTTTGTGATTGAAGAAAATACATTGTACTACTTAGGAGATTCCGAAGATTTCTCAAATTATCGAAATTATCCGGCTTGTGATACCAAGCAAGAGTGGTCTTTCTGACGTTGGATTGAGGATAGAACAAATGGAACTGACCGACGTTCAAAATGAATCCGCTGGTTATCGGTTCGCGCTGTTGAAGATGAACAAGTCATCCGTTGGGAATAGACCGGCGAATTTGTTTTATTCGTTTGAAAGGCGGAAATCAAAAATATCCGTTTTCTGTTTTGAGCGAAAGACTTAACATTAAGGAATTTTATGGTATAACTTTCTCATCAGGTTCTAAAGGAGGAATCGAAATGATTTTACTGACTTCACCCGTTCAAGTGGGGCATTTGCGCTTAAAAAACCGGCTGGTCATGCCGCCGATGGCGACGTCCAAGGCGGAAAATGGCAAGGTTACGCCGGAGTTGATTCACTACTATCAGGAAAAATCCGCAGGCGGCGCGCTGGGATTGATCATCATGGAACACAGCTTTATTTCGGCGGAAGGGCAGGCCAGCGCAAACCAGACGTCGATTTCCAGCGATGAGGATATCGTGGGATTGCGCGAACTGACAGAGGCGATTCACGCCAACGGTTCGCCGGTATTCGCTCAGCTCAATCATGCCGGAAGCGCGGCGAAAGAAGAAGTCACCGGCTATGTCCCGTTAGCGCCCAGTGTGGTCAAACATCCCAAGGCGAAAGACGAATGCCTGCCCAAAGCCATGACAGCGCAGGATCTTGAAAAAGTGATCGCTGATTTTAAGGAAGCTGCCCGCCGGGCCCAGGCCGCCGGCTTTGACGGCGTGGAAATCCACTCGGCTCATGGCTATCTGCTCAACCAGTTTTATTCGCCGCTGACCAACCGGAGAACGGACGACTACGGAGGCTCGCTGGAAAATCGGATTCGCCTGCATTGTCAGATCATCGAAGCGATCCGCAGTCAGGTTGGTGCGGAGTATCCGCTGGCACTGCGGTTAGGCGCGTGCGAGGGGCTTGAAAACGGAAGTACGCTGGCAGACGCAATATTCGCTTGCGCGGCATTTGAAAAGGCCGGCGTTGATCTGATCGACATCACCGGCGGCTTAGGCGGTTATGTTCGTCCGGGCCACAGCGAACAAGGCTATTTTCAGGACTATTCCGCCGCGATAAAACAGTCGGTTTCGATTCCCGTGCTGCTGACGGGCGGAATCACGGAAGTCTCGGCCGCGGAGGCGCTCTTGCAAAGCGGGAAGGCCGATCTGATCGGCGTCGGCCGGGCGATCCTCAAGGATTCCGGCTGGGCAAAAAAGGCGATCTCCGCTTTCTTATAAAACCATGAAGTTCTTAACCGCTTAATTCGTAAGATTTTTCCATCCTCTGTCCGCAAAGAACAGAATTGGAAAAATCTTTTTCTTGTCCGCGCCGAAATTTTTGACTGCGGAAATTTCTTTTCTGTTTCAGATCAGGCCGGCTGAAAAAACGCACGATCGGTATGAACAACTTTCGTTGTATAATGATAGCAAACGGGCCTCGGAAATCAACGGCGCCCAGGAAAAAGGGAGATGTGGTTATGCTTGTTGAAATTACAGAAACCTGTCGTCAAACGGAAAATTTGAACTACCCCTGTGAACATCTGACCGTCGGCTTTATCAGTGAAGAACAGCTGCAAGCGCTGGCCCGGCAGGCCGGACTGCATCTGCCGATCCCCACGGAAAGGGAATCCCTGATGCGCAACGCCGTCAGCGTCAGCGAGAATGCCTTCTGGTGCGTGCTGCATCTGATCAATCCCGGTCAGATTCTGGGACAACGGGATAAGATCGGCCTGTTGATTGTAAAAAACTGTTTTTTAGTCGTCGATCTGTTCGACGAAGACGACAGCACCGGCGAAGCCGTCAATCGCATGCTTCAGTCGCTGCAGCCAAAGAAAGCGACGCTGCCGCGGTTGGTCACCGGCTTCTTTCGGGAGATTCTGATACAGGATCCGGATATTCATGAAGATCTGGAAACACGGATCGACACGTTGGAAAAAGAAGTGTTCGACGCCAGAGCACCGCACTTTCGGCAGCAGACTCTCCAGTTGGGCAAAGAGCTGCTGACGCTGAACCGCTATTATGATCAGCTGATCAACATCAACGATCATCTTGAAGAAAACAGCAACGACTTGTTCGCCGAGGACGAGCTGCGCAGCTTCACACTGTTAAATGATCGAATCCTCCGCTATCGCGACAATGTGCAGCTGCTGCGCGACCGCCTGACCCAGACGCAGCAGTCCTATCAGGCCCAGCTGGACTATCAGCTGAACAAGTCGATGAAGACGCTGTCGTTAGTCACGACGATCTGCCTGCCTTTGTCGCTGATTGCCGGCTGGTATGGTATGAACTTTACGGCGATGCCGGAATTGAAATGGCGCTATGGCTATCTCTATGTGATCGGATTGAGCGCGGCGGTCGTCAGTCTGGTGATCGTTCTGTTAAAACGCAAAAAAGGGTAGAGTCTGTTCGCAGACTCTGCTTTCTTAACTTTAGCTTAACCTGCGAATGGTTATAATCGTAGATGTCCGGAGAGTGAAAGGAGAACCGCATGAAACTGTTGATTGTGGAAGATGAGGAAGATCTGGCGCTGGGGCTGAAGCGCGGGCTGCGGAAAAACGGCTACGAGGTCGACTGGACCGGCGAGGGCCGGGAAGGGCTGGATCTGGCGCTGGCTGAGGATTACGGCTGCGTCCTGCTCGATTTGAATCTGCCGGGATTGGATGGACTGGATCTGCTTCGCCGGCTGCGCGCGGAGAAGCCGCAGCAGAAGATTCTCATTTTATCAGCGCGCGGGACGGTGGCAGACAAGGTGAAGGGGCTTGACCTGGGCGCAGATGATTACCTGGTCAAACCGTTTCACTTCGAGGAACTGCTCGCGCGCATCCGCAATCTGACCGGACGCCGTTTTGTGCGCCAGGACGCCGTTGTCTGCCGCGGTTCATTGCGGATCGACACCGGCAGTCATCAGGTGTATGTGCGGGATCAGCGGCTGAAGCTGACCGCCAGGGAAACGCAGATTCTGGAAACGCTGGCGCTGCACGACGGCAAGCGGCTGAGCGCGGAAACGATTATCTGCCAGGTTTGGGGCGAAGACGAAGATCTGTTTTCCAACGCCTTTAAAGTTCACCTGTCTTCCCTGCGCCGTAAGCTGGCCTCGGCCAGTGGGGAAGACTGGATCGAATGTCAGCGCGGGCTGGGGTATTGCCTGAAGGAGAATCCGGATGAAAAAGCTTAGTTTACAGGTCAAGATTACGCTGCTGTGCACGGCGATTCTGACCGCAGCCTGTGTGCTGCTTACCCTTTCCTCCATGATGTTCAGTTCCCACGAATTGATCGGGGTAGCCAGGCAGGCGACGACCGTGATAACCGATTATGCCGTTTCGGTTAAAGAAGCATACAACCTGCAGCCCGCCCCAACCGCAAACAGCGGCCGTGAGGAGATCAAGGTTGATCAAATTGTCATCAATTCCAATCTTGCGGATTTTTACAACGAAAATCTTCCTGAGCAGGTGGAACAAAGCATGGTGGCGATCACAACCGCGGCCAACGATCAGATTCAGATTCAGGTTGTCGGTTTGATGACGGCGATCATTCTGTTGGGCACGTTGGGCATTTATCTGACCGTTTCCCGCTTGACACGTCCGCTGCGTCAGTTGTCGACCTCGATCAGTACGCTGGACGAAGATCAGCTGTCGGTCCGGCTGGAAGAAAACGGCATCCGTGAGGTCGCGGAACTGAGCCATTCGCTCAACCAGATGATCAGCCGGCTGGACGAAGCCTTCGAACGGCAGAAACGCTTTACTGCCGATGCCGCGCATGAGCTGAAAACACCGCTGGCCTCGATTCAGGTCAATCTCGACTCCCTGCGGCAGGAAGAAGAATACACCGCCGAGGAAGCGGCCGAGGTGCTGGAAGTGACCCAGCGCAACATCCGCCGGCTGAATCGACTGGCCGAAAATCTGCTTCAGCTCAACAGCGCGCAGGTGATCGAGCAGCGTCAGCGCTGTTCCGTTCACGATTGCTTTTGCACGATTATCGAGGAGCTGGATCCGCGGATTCGACAGAAACAGCTGAGTGTCCAGCTGGCCGAAGCTTATCCTTGTCTGGATACCGATCCGACGCTGCTGCTTCGCTGCCTGTATAACTGCGTGGAAAACGCCGTGAAATACACCCCGGAACACAGCACGATCCGGATCGATTTAAGCAAGCGGGAAGATCAGCTTCAAATCCTGATCGCCAATCCGTCACAGCCGATCAGCGAAAGTCAGTGCACCCAGCTGTTTCAGCCGTTTTACCGGCTGGACGCCTCGCGCAGCCGCAAACTGGGCGGCAGCGGTCTGGGCCTGGCGATCACGCAGGAAATTGTAACCCGGCTGGGCGGAACGATTCAGGCAGTCTGGAAAGACGGCGAATTCCAGATTCAGATTCTGCTTCCGAAAGGATAATCAAGCGGACTCTGGACAGACAGAGCGCTTCCGAAATCGGAATTTCTGAGCTTGATGATCCGAAGCGTCTCTTTCGCATTTGAGCTGTACTGCATCATTGAATTGAAATCAAAACGGACTTTTGAGGAAAGTTGTTTTCCTTGCGCCCGTAGAAAGGAAATACACTATGAATTTCATTCAGCGTGCGCTGCGGCACTTATCCCGCAGCAAGACAAAATCACTGCTTCTTACTCTGACGTTTTTTCTGATCGCCAACTTTGTGGTCGTCGGCTTTTCGATCAGCGCGGCCGCGGCGGAAGCCAAGATTGAAACGCGCCGCAAAATGAATCCGGTCGTCGAGTTTACGATGGACTTTGACGCCTGGTATGAAAAATATATGAGTCTGGATTCGGAGGAACGCAAAACCTTTGCCTATCCGAAACCGGATCCGGAGCTGGTGAGAAGAATGTTAGCCGATTCCCGCGTTAAATCCGCGGACTGGACGCGCTCCACGTTGGGCTATGCGGACGGGTTTGCGCCGGTGGAGATCCAGCGGCCGCAGAAGACAGAGGACGAGGAGGACGACGGGATGTTTTCCACCTCAGTCGTCGTTTCGGAAACGATGTCCGGCAGCGGGCAGGCGACGAACCAACAGCCCAACATGACGCTGCTGGGACTGCTTTCGCCGCAGCTGAACAAGCTGGCGGACGAAACGTGGAAACTGGCCCAGGGCCGGATGATTACGCAGGAAGAAATAGATAACGGAAGTCCGGTCGCCGTGATCGACAAGCGGCTGGCGGAAGCGAACAATCTGTCGGTTGGCGATTTCATCCGGATCAAGCTGTATTCTGACGACGAGATCAACGCTGTGGCCGATACTGCCAACGACAACGTCCTTGAACTGGAGATCGTCGGGATTTTGGACAGCGCGGAGGAGCTGAGCAGCGAGGAGCTGCAATGGGCCAGCGAATATTCCCATCCGGCCAATCAGGTGCTGATGCCGCTGCCATTGTACGCACAGCACGACATCGCGCTGATGGCGCTGTTCCATCAAGCCAACCCGAAAGTGGCCGAAGCCAGGCTGGAAGACTATAACCCGTCCAGCGCCGTGTTTGTGCTGAACGATCCGCTGGAGGTCGATGCCTTCCGCGACCAGTATAATCAGAATCTTGACGAATATCTGATCATGGACGCCAACGACGAGATGTATCAGCGTCTGTCGAAGCCGCTCGACACCTTGACGGTGTTCTCCGATCTGATCGTCGCGGTCGTTCTGATCAACGCGGTGGTGATCATTTCCTTAGTCAGCGCATTGACGTTGAAGACGCGGGAAACGGAGATCGGGGTCTTGCTTTCCCTCGGCGTGTCCAAAGTCAAGATTGTCGGGCAGCTGTTTACGGAGCTGTTGATCACGGCGATGATCTGCTTTGCGCTGGCCTCCGCGACGGGGTCGATGCTTGCCGGAAGCGTCGGCGAGAAAGCGCTGGCGATGCAGGTGCAGGAAAACCAGACAAGCGAGCCGGGCGTCTTCACGTATTCATCTTCGGATTCCTTGTTTAACGAAGTCAGCCAGGAAGAGGTGACGGCCAGCTATCACGCCGGTGTGGATGCAGGCATTTTGATTCAGATCTTTATTTTGGGCGTCGGCGTGGTCTTCATCAGTACCCTGATACCGTCGATGATGGTGCTCCGTTTCAATCCGAAAAAGATTCTGATGAGTCAGAATTAGAAAGGACAACCACATGTTAAAATTAGTAAACTTAAATTATGGCTACACCGACGGCGCGAATCGCCGCAGCATCCTGCGGGATTGCTCGTATACGTTTGAGGAAGGACGGTTTTACACTATTCTGGGACCTTCCGGCAGCGGCAAGACGACGCTGCTTTCGATCCTGGCCGGCTTAGACAGCGCTGAAAGCGGCGAGATCTGGTACAAGGATGAACAGATCACTCCCAATCGGCTCTATCATTACCGCCGCAATCAGATTGGCATCGTGTTCCAGCAGTACAATCTGATCAACTACCTGACCGGCATTGAAAACGTCGAGCTGGCCATGACGGAAACGGACAACGCCGTGCCCGAAAACCGCCGGGAAATTGCTTACGCGCTGCTTGAAAAGGTGGGGATTGTACGCTCCAAGGCGGAGCGTCCGATTTCCAAACTGTCCGGCGGCGAGCAGCAGCGGATTGCGATCGCGCGGGCGCTGGCGGCCAATGTCGATCTGATCTTCGCGGATGAACCGACCGGCAATCTCGACACAGCGACCGAACAGGAAATCATCCGGATCTTCCGCCTTCTGGCGGAAGACTTCGGCAAGACCGTCATCGTCGTTACGCATTCGGAAACCGTTTCCCGTTTCAGCGATGAGCGGGTGCTGCTGGAAGACGGGCAGCTGCATCGGATGCCGGCGGCGGAGGCGGCAGGGGTCTGAGAACCGGGAGTGCGGAGCAAAGATTGTTCAATATTACAACGAATAAAGCACCGCCAACTTGAAATGTGAAAAAAGTAACAAAATCATAGCCTTTCAAATCCTGCCGAGGTATAATAGATGTAGTTAAAAGGAGGAACAATTCATGATGATTCAAGATCGATTTGCCGGCAAGGTCATGGTCGTAACCGGCGGTACCTCGGGAATCGGCAAAGCCGTATGTTTAAGAGCGGGCGCGGAAGGCGCGAAGGTCGTGATCGCCGGACGAAATCAGGCGCGCGGCGAAGCGATTGAAAAGGAAATCCGCGAAGCGGGCGGCGAGGCGGTATTCATTCAATGCGACGTTACCAGAAAAGAGGATATTATCAATCTGTATGCCAGGACCGTTGAAATTTACGGACGGCTGGATATCGCGATCAACAACGCGGGCATCGTCGGCGATTCCAAGAAGATCGAAGATCTGACGGATGACGACTGGTTCAGCGTGGTCAATGCCAATCTGAACGCGATGTTCTATTGCATCCGGGAAGAAATCAAATATATGCTGAAAAATGAAAACGGCGGCGCGATCGTCAACACGGCTTCTGTTGCAGGAATCCGCGCAACCCCGGCGGGACCGGCTTATGTCGCAAGCAAGCACGGCGTCGTCGGTCTGACGAAATCCACGGCGATGGACTATGCCAAAAACAACATCATCTGCAACGCGGTCTGCCCGGCCGGCACCGATACGCCGCTGACTGAAGCGGCCAAGGAAAAGATCTATGCCAAGATCGCCGAATTGAAGGCGCAGGGCATTGATCCTTCCGAATTCATGAAGAATTCCATGATCGCCGGCAAGACCCAGACCCTGCAGGGCCGCAACGCGACTTCGGAAGAACAGGCGTCGACCATTCTGTACTTCGCTTCCGATGAAGCGCGTCACATCACCGGTTCGATCGTCGTCGCCGACGGCGGTTTCACCGTCTATTAAGCCTGAAATCTGATAACCAACCAGGAGAACGGGAGACATCTTCCGTTTTCTTTTTTGTCCTTTGGGAATGAAGGAAAAGAATCGTCAGACGGCGTGATCACTTGAAGCTCAGGATTGAAATTGAATTGGGATCCGAGGCAGAATCATTACAAAATGTGAAACAAATTCGTCAGCTTAAGAAAGTCTTCAGGAAGTTCACGGAACCTTCACCCGTTTTTGATACGAATCCCATAATGTTTGTTTATAATACAAGCATACAAGGAAGGAGGTATCCAGACGAATAATCAGCTGAGAAAGCATAAAAAATAAGTTCCCTTTTCATAAAATAATTTTCCCCCCTCTTAAACTATAAAAACAAATTGGAAGGCCGGCTTCCCCTCCGGCCTTTCGAAAGCACCTGCCGCTCCCCTCGGCAGGTTTTTTCTGTTTTTCTTTTAAAAGTAAATTTGATGGAAAGTCCAGTCAGGAAAAGCTTGAAAATTTCCCCAATCTGGCAGAAACTAAAGTTAATCCAGAACGAAGTGTGGATATCGAAAAATCGGAGGAAATGTCTATGGAAATCAAGCACATACAAGACCATCTGATGAGTGTAGAAGAAGGATATGTCCGTTGTTTTCTGATTGAAGGAGAAACAGGAGCGCTGGTGATCGACGGCGGGGTGGAAACAGGTCTGCGAAAATTTATGGAAAAGCAGACGTCTCAGAAGCTGACGTTTCTGTTGACGCACAGTGATCCTGATCACACGGCGGCCTGCGGCGAGTTTGAAGAAATCCTGCTTCATCCTGCCGAAATGGCCCGGCTGGCGCGGAAACAGAAAATTCAGAACCGATTTGCCGCCATACAGGAGGGGGATTTGCTTGATTTTGAGCCGTATCATTTTGAGGTTGTGCTGATTCCCGGCCATACGCCCGGCAGCATCGCCTTGTGGGAAAAAGAAAAACGGTTTTTGATCAGCGGCGACAGCGTGACGAATGCGACGACGTTTCTGTTTGGCGAGGGCCGGAGTCTGCCGGCGTATTTATGCAGCCTGCGGAAACTGGCGGCGATCGCGGGCCAGCTCAATGTGATCTATGGTTCACATGGACCGGTGGAGGTCCCGCCAACGAGGATCAACGAGTTGATCGCGTTGTGCGAACGGGTGGAACGCGGTGAGATTCACGGGGTGCCGGCCGAGCGTTTTGCGGGCGATATTCAGGAATATCGTCATCAGGGCGCGGCAATTTATTATCCAGCTTTAACTCAAGAATAGAAAAAGACGGCTGTCTTTCTGAGATTCCGGCGGCGATTGCCGGAAAGGCCAGAGAGAGACCGTCTTTTTTTGTCTTGTTGGACTAATCCAGCTTACTTTCGCCATTTGTCAGCTGGTAGCGGATTTGCGAGCGGTCGAAGTCCGGAATCTCATCGCTGAGGATCACGGCCTGATCCAGCCGGGAGAATTTCACCGGATAGAGCTTATTGAACTTGGAGCCGTCTGCCAGAACGAACGTCGAGCTGGAATGGGCGATGACTTTCGCCTTGACGTCTGCCTCCTGTTCGTTGGTCGTCGTGAAGCCGACCTTCTCATGGATGCCGTTAACACCGAGGAATGCGATGTCAAAAAACAGATCGTCCAGCTGGCGCAGCGTGAGATTGCCGGTCACCGCTTCGGTCGTCCAGCGGATCGTGCCGCCCAATAAGATCGTGTGCGTCAAGCTGCGCTTGAGCTTCGCGATATGCGGCAAACCGATCGTGACGACCGTGATGTTTTTCGCGCGCACATAATTCAACATTTCATAGGTGGAACTGCCGGCGTCGACGTAGATCATCTGATTGTCTTTAATCATGCTTGCGGCCAGACGCGCGACCTGATTCTTGCTTGAAATATTGGTTTCGGATTTGATCAGCATCGGCGGTTCTTCGGACTGGCCGTCGTTGAGCCGGACGCCGCCATGATACCGGCTGACCATGTTGAGATCCTCCATCTGCTGCAGATCACGGCGCACCGTCGCTTCGGAAACACGCAGCAGCGAAACCAGCTCACCGACGCTGATCGCGGTGTTTTCGCGGCACAGGTCGATGATGGCCGCCCAGCGTTGTTGTTTTATCATCGTTTTCGCCTCCGGAATCATTATAACATTCATTCGTGTTCCATGATCAAATTTGAACGAAATAATTCGTGATTCAATCAAAAAGAATGATTGCTTCTGCAAATGACCGTGATTGTTTTCAAAAACGATCAAAATATGCTTGAAATCAGCGCTGATATCGCTTACATTGAAAACGCAGGGAGGTATACTACGATGATTATTACACTCACGCTGAATCCTTCGATCGACTACACGCTGACGGTGAACGAACCGCTGCTGGACATCGAGGTGAACCGCACGACTGGTGAACAGCTGAAGGTTGGCGGCAAGGGTTTGAATGTTTCGATGATGCTGGATAAGCTGCAAATCCCGTCGCGGGCAATCGCGCTGCTCGGCGGCTTCACCGGCGATTATATTGAACAGGCACTGCGGTCGTATCCGCGGATCAATCTGACGCGGGTGCCGGTCGAGGGCATGAACCGGATCAACGTCAAGCTGTATCATGGGCCGGGCACGCTGTGCGTCAACGCCCGCGGGCCGGAAGCCGGAGCTTCTGTCCGGCAGACGCTCTTAGACTTGCTGGAAGCGGCAGGACCGGACGACTGGGTGCTGGTGTGCGGCAATATGATGCGCGGGTTGGACGCGGATTTTCTGACTGGGCTGTGCGCGAAAGTGCATCAGCGGCAGGCCAGACTGGTCATCGACATGGAAGCTTTGTCCCCCCAGTTAATTCAACGGTGCCGGCCGGATTTGATCAAACCCAACTTCTACGAGTTCAAACTGCTGACCGGACAGCCTGACCTGACGCTTGACGAACTGCCGCAAGCGGCCGCGAAGCTGCGCGAAAGCGGCGTCGGCAACATTCTTGTTTCGTTGGGGGCAGAGGGCGCTCTGTTGGCAGGCTCTGACGGGATTTACCGACTGAGCCAAGAGCCTGTCGCAGCGGTCAATCAGGTCGGTTCCGGCGACGCGATGCTGGCGGCGTTTGTCGGCCGGTTATCCGAAGGCCGGTCCAAAGCGGAAGCACTGGCCTGGGCCGGGGCGGCAGGAAGCAGCGTCGCGATGACCCATGATGAAGTGAGCGCCGGCCAGATCGCTCAAGGACTTCACCGCATGCACGTTCACAAGCTCTAATCCAGCTGCCAGCCATCGAACCGATGGAATCCGAAGAAAAAAGAGGAGAGAAAAACCATGGCAAAAAAATTGAATTACGCCGACATGGCCGCCGCGATCATTACGCAGCTGGGCACTCAGGAAAACCTCACCAACGTCAATCACTGCGCGACCCGGCTGCGCGTGGTTGTCCGCGATCCATCCAAGGTTGACGCCGCGGCGCTGAAGAAGATCGACGGCGTGCTGGGCGTCGAGGTCCGCGAGAATCGGTTCAGGTCATCGTCGGGCAGATCATCGAGGATCTGTTTCTCGAAGTGGAAAAACGCGTCGGGAAGTCCAGCGCCGGGGGAGCGGAGAAGCCGCAGGAAAAAAAGCTTGTCGCAATCTTCTCCAATTTCCTGCAGCTGATGGCGGGGATCATGAGTCCGGTCATTCCGTCCCTGATCGCCGCCGGCTTTCTGACCTGTCTGTTATTGCTTCTGAATCTGGTCTTCGGGCTGGAATCGACCAATTCCACCTATGTCATTCTGAATAACCTGGCGCAATCCGTCTTCTACTTCCTGCCGGTCTTCGTCGCTTACACCTCCGCAAAGAAATTTGACACGGAACCGGTGCTGGCAATGCTGCTGGCCTGCTGGCTGCTGTACCCGGATTGGGTAGCGATGGCTGCAGCCGGCGGCTATACGAGCTATTTCGGTATCCCGGCGTTGTTGACAACGTATAACGGCGCGGTCCTGCAGATCATTCTGTCAGTTTGGGTGATGTCCAAAATCGACCAGCTGCTGAAAAAAGCGCTGCCGCTGTCAGTCCGTCATTTCTTAAAGCCGTTCCTGCTGATTCTGATCACGTCAATCATCACGCTGACGCTGACCGGTCCGTTAGGCGGGTTAGTCACGAATTATATCGCGATGTTCATCGCCTGGATCCGCAATTATGCCAGCTGGGCGGCGGTGCCGGCGATCATCATCTTTGCCAGCACGATCGGTCTGTTATGCCCGGGCTTCCATCTGGCGCTGATTCCGATCGCGACGACCAGTCTGGCCACAGTCGGCTACGACGATTTCATCAATATCTGGTTCTTCTGCTGCACGATCACGCCGGGCTTCATCGCGCTGGCCGTGGCGTTAAAAACCAAGAACCGCCGGTTAAAGGAAATCGCATTCCCGGCTTCGATCTCAGCACTGTTCGGCGGCATTTCCGAGCCAACGACCTACGGCATCTCCTATAAAATGCCGAAGGTTTACTTCTGCAGCATTGCGACTTCGCTGATCACCGGGCTGTACGCGGGCATCGTGCATCTGAAATGCTTTGGCTTCGGCGGCTATTCACTGACGAATATCCTGCTTTATCTGGGCGAAAACGGCGATACGACAAACTTCATTAAAGCGTTAATCGGCGTCGGCATCATGGCGGTATGCTCGTTTGTCTTCGTGTTGATGACAAAGTGGGACGACAGCGTCTATAACGAGGACGCGGACGAAACTGAAAACGCAGCGGTGGCTCTGACGTCCGTCGAGCTGTCCGCACCGGCGCAGGGCGCGTATATCGCGCAGGAAAACATCGCCGATCCGGTCTTCGCGGCCGGTACGCTCGGCGCCTGCTTCGGCATCCGCCCTGAAACTGACGATGTTTTTGCACCGGTGGACGGCGTGATCAATTCCATCGCTCCGACCCGGCACGCCATCACGATCAAGGCGGCCGGCGGGGCCGAGGTGATGGTGCATATCGGCATCGACTCGATGAAGCTAAAAGAGCATGAAATTGAAACACTTGTGCAGATCGGCCAGACCGTCAAACGGCATCAGCCGATCGCCAGGATCGACCGCAAAGCCTTCAAAGCGAAACAAATGGACGATTCGATTATCGTCATTCTGTTAAACAGCGCGGCTTACGCTCAGGTTCATGCCGATGATCAGCGGCAGCAGCTGATCGCCGCGGCATAGAGAAACGGAGGAATCGGAATGCGGAAATATGCGAAACAGCTGTTGGATCAAATCCATGCGAAGGAACATGTTGAAACCGTAGACGGCGTTCCTGTCTTGATGAAACCGGTGCCGGACGACGACCGGGCGCATGTGCTGGATCCGCGGCTGCTGGAAGTGATCCGGATGAAACGGAAAATGTTTGCCCGGCGGGCACAGAAGGGTTACCGGCTTTCACAGGAGCGTTATCGTCCGGATAAAGTGACTGAGGATTTGTGTACTGTGGAAATCGACGTGGATGAGCGGCTGATTGATATCGGTCACGATCATAAAATTGACATCTATCTCTACCGGCGTCAAACCGATCAAGGCTGCCTGCCTGTGCTTATTTATCTGCATGGCGGCGGCATGATGGCCGGGGATATGCGGCTGTTTGCCAATCAGATGCGGTTGATCGCTGAACTGGCTCATGCCGTGGTGGTGTTTCCGGAATACCGGCTGGCCCCGGAATGTCCGTATCCCGCGTCGATTGACGACGCCTGGGGAACGGTGCAGTGGGTTGCGGAACATGCCGACGAGCTGAACGTCGATCTGAACCGTCTGATGGTGGCCGGCGACAGTGCGGGCGGAGCACTGACAAACGCTTGTTTATTAAAGGATGAGAACGGTCTGATCAAAAAAGCATTTGAAATCTATCCCGCCGTGGACAGCACGGATTACCGCAGACAAACGCGGTATGTCTGGTCCTATGACGCTTATCCGATTCTTGAAGAACAGCGGGAAGAAGCCTTCAGCCGGATCGACCGGATTAAAAACAGCGCCGGCGTAAGCGAGGCGGAAAGTCTGTATCTGCAGGGGAAGACCAGCTATGAGAATCCGCTGGTTTCCGTAATTTACGCCCCGGCGGAAAGAATGGCGCAATTCCCGCCGATGGTGATCGTCAGCGCGGAATATGATTACCTGCGTGTTGGCAGCGATTATTTTGCCAGCCTGCTGCAGGAGGTGGGCGTAAACGTGAAGTCGGTGCGCTACTGCGGTTGTGATCATGGCTTCCTCGATCTGCTGGGGACGATCGTACAGGCGGAGGATCTCTGCGGTTTGATCGCTGAAGAAATCCGCGCGATGAACGGATAAACGATCAGGGAGACGGCCGAACCCGTCTCCTTTTTCCTCCGTTTCCGCCCAGTTCAGGTTTTCTTTGTGATTGGTGCAGTTTAGGCGTGCGCCGGTCTGGGACGTGTGCGATAATGAGGGCAGAGAAGCGAGTCAGAAAAGTGTATCGTTTGAACCAGCCATCCGGGAGTGGATGGGGGAGGAGTGAAATTTATGTTGGTAACGATGAAAGAAATTCTCGACAAGGCCAGCGCCGGCAATTACGCGGTGGCGGCCCCGAATCTGTGGACGGAGCTGGACGCCCGGGCGGTGATCGACGCGGCGGAAGAGCTGCGGGCGCCGTTAATCCTGGATATCGCCTACCCGGCCAATCCGGATCTGTTTCTGCTTTGTCAGATCGCGCGGTATTTCGCTCAGCACTCAGCTGTTCCGGTTGCCATCAATCTCGACCACGGCGGTGCGAAGAAAGAAGTGCTGGAAGCGTTCAGAGCCGGATTTACGTCCGTCATGATCGACCGGTCGGCGTGCCCGTTTGAACAGAATGTGCGGGAGGTCAGGGAAATTGTCGAGCTGGCGCATGCTCTGAACATTTCCGTGGAAGCCGAACTGGGCCATGTCGGCATGGCGGATCAATATGAAACCGACGGCGGCGCAGCGCTGACGGATCCGGAAACTGCGGCGGAATTCATCCGGTTGACCGGCGTGGATTGTCTGGCGGTGGCTGTCGGCACAGCGCACGGCGCTTATCCCAAGGGCATGAAGCCGAAGCTGGATTTTGCGCGGCTCGCGGCGATCAAGGAAAAGACCGGTCATTTCCCATTGGTGATGCACGGTTCCTCCGGCACCGATAATGAAACGCTGCGGAAGGCCTGCCGGATGGGGATTAATAAAGTGAATATCGCCAACGATCTATGTCAGGCCGCGGCCAAGGCGGCGAAAACCGCCGATCTTGAAGGCAATCATGCCTATGATCTCAGCGCGGTGATCTATGAAGCAGTCAAGACGAAGATGATGGAGATGATCGGGGTCTATGGTTCCGCTGGGAAAGCGGAATCGAAATAAAAATGAAAAAGAAAGCGCCGCGGCTGCGGCGCTTTATTCGTCTAAGATCGGCGTCAGCGATTCATTCCAGACAAACTGACTGGCAACAGTATAGACGTTTGTTCCCGGCACATGATATTTCGCATCCGGATAATCCTTGTAAGCAATGATATTGCCCATGCCGTTGGAGAACGTGCCGGCATTATACAGCTGCGATCCATCATAGCCCAACTGCTCTAACAGGCAGATCGTGTACGCCGCTTCCACCCCGGCCGTGGAGATGAAGACGATCGGCTGATCCTGAGGAAACAGGTCGCGAACAAGACTTTCCGATTCTTCATAATTAGGGAAGAAGCTGCCGACGTCACCCATCTGCGCAATCACCTTGCCGCTGTCATCCCGAACTTTCGTCATCCGATATAAGACGTTGTCCTCGCGCTGATAATCAACCAGTACGCCGTAAAACGGAATGTTGACAAACCCGGCGACAGAGCCTTCCTCAGCCAGCTGCGCTGGGGAACGCAAGTCAAAGTAGAGCACGTCGTCAAGAAACAGATAGTCGTCCAAATTGGTGGGGCTGATCGGCGAATCGCTCATCAGCGCACTTTGAGGATTGGATTTTTCGGGCAGTGCGGAGGGCGTGGGCGTCTCTGACGGCACGGGCGGCGTTTGCGGTTTTGCGGCGCATCCGCTTATCCATAAAAGACAGAGTCCTGCAAGTAAAATTTTATATTTCATTTTATTCACCTCGTTGAATTTCAAATTCGACAGTTTCCGGAAGCGGAAGGGACGTCAGGCGGCGTTGTTCCATGCCTTCGCTGACGGTGAGCTTTAAATGCTCTTCGGCCGGCTCACACCAGGCATAATCAATGCCAAGCTGCGCTTTGTCTTCAAACCGGCGGATCATCGCGCGGCGCTGGAGGGGGTCTTCTATATTATAAAGGACAGTGCTCAAAACATCCAGCGTTCCCGCCTGATCAGCAGCGCTCAACGTTACGCTGCGCAGCCAGTTTTCGCTGTATCCGGTGCGGGGATTGAGAATGTGATGGCGGCGAATCTGTTGATCGCCGTTTTGGATCAGAAAATAATTCTGGTCGTCGGCTGACGTTGAAACGACGCCCTGACGCAAGGTGAAGGCATAGAGCAGCGAAGCCTGACCGGAGGGATCGCGCACGCCGATCTTCCAGGCGTATGGCGCATCTTCCGGTGACCAGGCGATGATGGAACTGCTTCCGGCGTCCAGCAGAAAGGGGGTGTTCAACGGCTTCAGAGCGGCGGCCAGCTGATCGAGAATGTAACCCTTGGCCATCGCCCCCAGACTGATTTCAAGCGCTCCTGAGCACGCCCCCGGTTCAAAGCGGACGGTCATCGCCTGAAAATCCAGCTGAATCACTTCACTCAGTTTGCCAGCTTCAGGCAGACAGCCGACGATTGCGCTGAGTGCTTCGGGATTCGGATCGGTATTCTCGGTGGGAAACGGCGCGAATTTGGGTTCCCATAATTCGCTCAGCGCTCCCAGCAGGGGATGGAACAAACCGTCGCTCAGCTGCGATAATTCGATTGCGCTTGTGAGCATTGCGGCAAGTTCAGGTTCGATCGGAATCGTTTCGCCGGGATGGTCATTGATATAAGCGACGTTGTGCAGCAGATTTCCCTGATCGTCGAGATAGCTGTGATGGGAGTCTGCCAGTTTGTGCCATTGGGGTAATTGAGCTTCGACGATCGCCGTCGCTTCCTTTAGCGTTTTCGGATCCGTCATGGTCAGCTGGATTGTCGTATTGAGCGGAAGAACGAGATTTCCCTCGCTGTCCGTTAAAACGTCAAAATAATTTGTGAAAGTTTTTTCTTTGGCGTTTTCAACGGAAACGTCTTTCTGACACCCTGAAAACAGGCTTAAACAAAGGAAAATTATTGAAAAAGAAAGTAATTTCTGAAAAAAATTCAAGTTTTGAACCTCCTTGACCGGAGCTCTGTGAAAGAATGTAACAACTTCCCCAGTTGTTTTCCACAGGCCGAGTTGTTATAATAATAACATATTAAAGTGTCTTACGCACAGTGATTATCCAAAGTGAAAAAGCAGCGTTCATCCAGGACTGCTTTTCGTCTGTGCACGGTGCCGGGAACATCGTCAGGACGCTTTAATACTGTTTCAGGGAGTTTATAAAACAAGGAGGGAATTCATGAAAAAAGTTTGGGCAATTCTTCTGTCCTCTCTGATGGTGCTGACGTTAACGGCTTGCGGCAACAGCGGCAGCGGAACGCAGACGCCAACTCAGGGAACTGAGGGCGGTTCATCCACCCCATGCACAGCGGAGGGTGAAATCACGCTTGACAGCATTAACGAGTATCTGAACACAAGCGCCGACATGGGCGAAGGTTCGATGGCAAACGTCGTTGCGGTCGTACCGATCAGCCATATCAATGGTCCGCGTGAAGAAACCGATTTCTATGCCTTCGTCAATTTCAAGTATAAGGCGAGAAATTACATCAAGTATCAGATCACGTATTTGTCCTGCACCTGCCGCTCGGCGGATGTCAATTACTGGATGACAGCGTATGTTGAACTGACATTGCCGGAAAGCAAGAAGCTGGACGACGCGCAGGTTCGTTTCCTGTCGTTTGACCGCGACAGCGCCGATAAGTACACGGCGGGTTTCTGGGGCGACAGCAATCCGACCCCGGCGGGAGCGACTTACGACATGTTCAAGGCGGAATACATCCCGTATTTCATCGACAAGGACTATGCTTACATTAAGACGCTGAGCACGGTCGACGATATCGCAGCGGAAGATTACACTGCCGGCGAAGGCCGCGAAGGGCTGACGCTGGATACGTTTACCGGGTCTTCGGTTTCATCCAACAACATCATCAGAATGCTGAACGCGCTGATGGAATATCACGGCACTGACGATTATTTCAGTGCTGAATAAAAAAGGGAAAGAGGAAAAATCCAATGAAAAAGTTATTTGCGATCGCTCTGTCTGTTCTGCTTCTGGCCGGCTGCGCTTCCGCACCGCAGGAATGCCCGCCATGCGCAACTCCGGACGCGGCTGAACCAACGACGGCTGCTCCGGCACCGCTGCCTGAACCACGCGATACGACGAAGACCTACAAGCCTTCCAAGGATGCGGCGGATGAAGCCTGCACCGCGGAAGTCTGGGCTACCGGCTGCTCCAGCATCAACGTTGACAATCTGACGGAATACCTGAACCGCGACGATGTTCTGTACATCGACCTGCGCGATTACAACGACTATGCGAAAAAGCATCTGAGAAACTTTGAAGTTATTCCGTACTTTGCGCTGATTTTTGACGAAGCCGCAGGCACGGAAGGCAAGCCGCAGCTGTATGGCGGAACGCTGGAAGAACCAGTCGCTACGTATGAAGAATCCGCAGCGCTGTTAGAAGCCATGTTCCCGAAGGATAAGACAATCTTCTTAATGTGCCAGTCCGGCGGACGTGTCGCCCAGATGATGAAGCTGATGAATTCCTTAGGCTACGACATGAGCAAGATCTACAATGTCGGCGGCATGGGCCAGTTCACAGATTCCAAGTTTGCTCCATATACGACGGACAACGCGGAAATCGTTCTGGAAGCGACCTATTCGTTTGAAGGTCTGACACCGGCTACGAAATAAGCATTTTTAAACGCAAGGAAGCAGCGCCGAATTCAGCGCTGCTTTTTTTGCGCCTTTTTTACCAATTCTGGTCGACTGTGCCCGTTGTGTACGCCGTTCCAACAATGGTATAATAACAATGTTTTTATAACCCGCCGGCCGCATGGAAACAGGCCGGTTTATTAACAAATACAGAGGAAAACAACGATGGTCTTGATCAGAAGAGGCTCTGATTCCAAGGCAGATTCCAGCATGTTTTCCAAGATCCGGCACGCTGGGGCCGGGCGTTTTGACCGTTGTGATGAGCGGTGAAACGTGGAAGCTTCAAAAAAGAAGGAGGAAATCATCTCATGATGACTGTCGAACAATGCTATACTCAGCTCGGCGGCGATTACGCGGATATTACTCGGCGGATGGGAACGGACGAACGGGTGATAAAATTTCTGGGTATGCTTTTGCGGGACAACTCGTTTGAACAGCTGAAAACGGCGCTGGAAAAGGATGACTATGGGACGGCCTTCCGCGCGGCGCATACTCTGAAGGGAGTGCTGCTGAATTTAAGCCTGACGTCCCAGGCCAAGGTGATCAGCGAATTAACGGAGGTTCTGCGTCCGCAGCAGGCGAATGACCAGATCGGACCGCTGTTTGAAAAAGCGAAGGCTGCCTACGCGGAACTGACGATGGGGATTGAAGCGCTGCTGGGAAAGAATGAATAATGATGAAAGCTCGCGATAAAGTATTGATCGTTGATGATTCTGATATCAACCGGTCGCTGCTGGCCGATATGCTGGCGCAGGATTACGAGTTGTTGGAAGCGGCGAACGGATTGGAAGCCGTCACGATCATGAGTCAGCAATACAATGAAATTTCATTGGTCTTGTTAGACATCGTGATGCCGATGATGGATGGCTTCGAGGTGCTGGCTTCGATGAATAAGGCCGGGTATATTGATCATATCCCGGTGATTATGATTTCTGCGGAAACCTCCTCCGCTTATATTGATCATGCCTACGATCTGGGCACGGTGGAATATATCAGCCGGCCGTTTGACGAGAAAACGGTCAAGCGGCGTGTGAAGAATACTATAATGCTGTATGCCAAACAGAAGTATCTGGAAAACATGGTTACTGAGCAGCTGCTGGAAAAAGAAAAAAACAACCTGGTGATGGTTGAAATATTAAGTCATATCGTCGAGTTTCGAAATGGCGAAAGCGGACTGCACGTCATGCATATCCGCGTCATTACGGAAGCACTGCTGAAACAGCTGTGTCGGATGACGGACCGCTACAACCTTACCACGGAACAGATTGCGATGATCTCCAATGCTTCCGCATTGCACGACATCGGGAAAATTTCAATTCCCGAGTCAATCCTGAACAAACCGGGGAAACTGACGCCTCAGGAATACGCTGTGATTAAAACCCACAGTGCGATCGGCGCGGAAATGCTGGAAAAAATCCACTATTTTGAAACGGAAAAGCTTGTGCAGGTGGCACGGGATATTTGCCGGTGGCATCATGAACGGTATGACGGCCGCGGTTATCCGGACGGACTGAAGGGGGAAGAAATTCCGATTTCTGCTCAGGTTGTTTCCCTGGCGGATGTCTACGACGCTCTGGTCAGCGTCCGTGTATACAAAGCGGCTTATACGCATGAAGAAGCGATGCAGATGATTTTCAACGGGGAATGCGGCACCTTTAATCCTTTGTTGCTTGAATGTCTGAAGGAAGCCGGCCCGACATTAAAGAAGGAGCTGAAAATTCGCTCGCTTTCCGGCGCCTCCCGGATTGAGCTGCAGGATATGGCGCGGAACCTGATTCAAAGCGGCAACGCCTCCAACCGAACTCTGGCATTGCTGGAACAGGAACGGACGAAATATCAGTTCTTTGCTTCGATGTCCAAGGAAATTCAATTTGAATATAATTTCCACTCCGATTTGTTAAGCATCTCCGAATGGGGTTCAGCCCAGTTGGGCATCAACGAAGTGATCATGCATCCGCTGAAGGATTCGCAGATTCTCAATTTGTTCGACAGCGCAGATTTTAATGATTTCCTGACAAAGATTCGCACGGCAGAGCCGGAGAATCCCATTCTCAGCGGCACTTATCCGTTAAACATTAAGGGTGTTTCACGGTGGTTTAAGGTTGTTGCGCGGCCATTATGGGTGATGGAGGAATCTTCAGAGCTCACCGGGGTGATCGGTAAATTCATTGATGTGCATGATGAACAGATAGAACTGGATCAGCTGAAGCAGATGGCAAAAATTGATTCCCTGACGGGGTTGTACAACCGGGCTTACGCGAAGCGGGCACTGGATACGATCTTGAACACCGGGAGCCATGCGAGTCAGAATTTTGCGCTGCTGGTCTTCGATATCGACTTTTTCAAGAGCGCGAATGATGAATACGGCCACCTGTTCGGTGATCAGGTGCTGGCCAACATCGCCCGCCGGATACAGGCGAACGTGCGCAAATCGGATATTTCTGCCCGGATCGGCGGAGATGAGTTTCTGATCTTTATGGAATACAAGGATCATCTGGAACAGATGATTGAACGGATCTTTCAGGCGCTCAATGGCAGCTATCAGGGCTATGATATTACGGTCAGTATGGGCGTCGCCTGTTTTCCGCAGGACGGACTGGATTATCTGACGTTGTTCCATCATGCCGATCAGGCGCTGTACGCCGCAAAACGCCGCGGCCGCCGGCAGTATTGTCTGTATGAGAGTTCGATGCAGGATTTATTGACCGGGGTATCGGCTGAGGCTTAAGCGAGGGGCCAGAGGAATATCAGGATCCCGGCCGGATATCCGAATAGTCAAATTAAAAAAGAATGAAAAAGAGCGGTTTTCTCAAACGACCGCTTTTTTTATCAGCGTTCTTTTAGTCAGGCAGGGCTTGAAAATAAAAAAGGAAGCCGCGCTTCCTGTTGAAAAATGAGAATTAATCTTTGATATTTAACAGTTTGCGATAAGCTCCGGAGGTCATGCCGGCGTCGATGAAATTGCCGACGCTGATTGCGATGAAGGGAAACAAAACGACGCAGTTGACGTCATATTCGCCATACAGGCCGTTCAGCATGAGCATCAGACTGACGCCGAAGATGATCAACGAAACGCCTACCACAATTTTTCGCGTGAACGTTTTCTGATACCGCTCGTAATCCGCCTGAAGATCGCAGATCAGCTCCCCGCTTAAATGGAAGTTCTGCTTTTCGATCTTTTCAATCTCCTGATAATCCATTCCGTTTTTGACCAGCAGCCCGACGCCGATCGCGATAAAGAACATCATGATCGCCACGCCCAGATCATTGTCAATCGCGATTACCGGCATGACTCCGCACAGGATAAAACCGACGCCGACGCTGATCCAGCGGGAAAAGCGCTGGTTGAGATCCAGATAGCGTTCTACCGTGTCGCGGTCTGTGGTGTAGGCGAAGCGTCCGATCAGGGAATCCTCTTCGTGGATATCGTCCGGCAGCGTGACCGTGGAACGGGTTTCTTCCATCCAAGCCTGTTCTTCTTCTTCCAGCGGTTTAAAAGACGCCGGCTGTTGCCGGGTTTCCTTCATCAGTTCATCCAGAGAAATCCCCAGCAGGTCGCTGAGCTGGATCAGCTTCTCGACTTCCGGATAGCCTTGTCCGCTTTCCCATTTGGACACTGCCTGACGGGAAACGTTGAGTTCAAAAGCCAGCTGTTCCTGAGAAAAACCAACTTCTTTTCTTCTTTTTTGAAGTTTTTGCGCAAAATTCATGCGTGCTCACCAACCTTACATTGTTGCCTTCATTGTATTCGAAAATGAACAGGAAATCTACCAAGTTGTGTTTGCGTTTGCGGGCAACTTTAAGTTGCGGGCTTAAAAGCAAGGTAAACAGCGGCAAATTTGCCATATTTTCTCTCTTTGAAAATTTCTGTCTGGACAAAAGGTTCGGTTGTTTTACAATGAGGGGGTAGAGAGCGGGGGTTTTTCCATGGAGAGTTTAATTTTGTCCCTCAACGTCGTACTGCCGTTGTTATTTCTGATCTTGGTGGGGCAGGGTGTGCGGCGGTTGAAATTGTGCGATGAACGGACGTTGAAACAAATGAATCAGCTGGTTTTTAAATTATTTCTGCCCTGCACCTTGTTTAATAATATCTTATCAACAGATTTGAAAACGGTGCTGCAGCCGCAGTTATTGATGTATGCGGCGGTCTGCGTCTTGATCGCCTGCGGTGCGGGCTGGCTGATCATGCCGCGGATTACAGCCGATCCGCGCAAACAGGGCGTCATGATCATGAATACGTACCGGAGTAATGCCGTGTTGTTCGGCATGCCGATCGTGCAGCTGATCTATGGGGATTCGCAGTTAGGTGTCATGTCGATGTTGATCGCAGTGATTGTTCCTTTATTTAATATTCTGTCAGTGATTGTATTGGAATCCTTCCGTGGGGGGAAAGCGCGCTTATCCAGACTGGTTGGAGGGATTGTGACCAATCCGCTGATCATCGCGTCAGCGCTGGGGTTACTTTGCTTGTTTTCCGGGGTTCATCTGTGGAAGCCGATCGCGTCGGTGATCGGTGATATGGGCAAGGTATCCACGCCGCTGGCGTTGATTATTCTGGGAGCGGGCTTCCAGCCGGAACACGTCGCTGACAATCGGAAAGAACTGATCGCCTCGGTTTCCGCCCGGCTGATCTGGACGCCGCTGGCGGCGCTGGGCTGCGCGGTGCTGCTGGGGATTCGCGGAGTGGCGTTAGTCAGTCTGCTGGCGATTTTTGCCTCGCCCAATGCGGTGTCTTCCTATTCGATGGCCGAAGGAATGGGCAGCGACAGCGAACTGGCGAGTCAGGGCTTATTGTTAAGTACCGTGTTCTGCATCCCGACGATCTTTCTGTGGATTTTCTGTTTCAGTCAGTGCGGCTGGATTTAACGCGGGGAGGGAACCATTATGCGTATTTGTTTTCAGACCGATCCCCGGTTTTGTCCGGATCTTCAGCTTGAGCATCAGCGGGTGCTTGCCACAGTCCCGGCTGCCGCTTGGAAGCTAAGATTGTGGTGAACCCCCTTTAACTCTCAGGAGAGCAAATTAAAAATATTGCCCGCAGCTTTAAGGCTCTTATTCAGTGTCTGGGGCTGGCTTGGCATTTTTATAGAAAGAAGCAGGCGGTATAAAGCGTTATGGAAAGAAATGATACCTCCCAGAGTGATTTGGTTATTTACCTTGTCTGCTTAAGAGGGTTCATATCAGAAAGCTTTGTACTCCCTGCCTTTTTATCTTGACTGAGTTTGGAAAAGAAGCGGGTTCAGAGTGGTTCAGTCTATGCTCCAAATTTTATGGAGCAGGCTGTCTTCGCATCGGATGTCAGATATGCCCCTGTGACAGCGGGGGAAAACCCGATTCTCTGCGTCTTCCACTGCCGTATCCCTTTACCGATCAGTTTATTGACAAAAAAGGCGGAAAAGAAGAAATCATCCGTGTTCCGGAATCCTTTTTCACATTCTTATTCAGGAAACGTTGACATAAAGCGCGGAGTTCGACTATAATGACACTGTTCATCGGAGGGGAAATCACAAATGTGGTTTGCTGGATAAGATGGCTGACTGAAACGTCAGTGTCTTATCCTTTTTTGATTGATGGGAGGTTTTTGGATGAGAGCAGAATTTAGGCTCTTTCAAAAATAGTGTTGGTGAGAGAAAAACCGAAACAAGAAAGACGCAGATGAGTTCCAGAAATGGGACTCATTTTTAATTGAGAAAACGGCAGGGAACTAAGGTGTTAGAAATAAGTAAAATGCGGGTCTTAAATTGAATGAAAGAACGATAACCGAAAGCCAGGCGCTTGATGACCTTAATCAGATTATTCGTACCTTCAATCATGCCATTAGAAAATGAGTAAGTCAAGGCGTTGATCACTGCCTCTTTCCGTTCCACTAAGGACTGAATGGCGGTATTCATGGGCTTGGAGATCAAAGGATCAGGATTCAGACAAGCTTGGAGGAAGGCGTCAGGATCTTTCCGGTTGAGCGCGGTAAGGAGACTCTGATAGAGCTCATAAGTCGCCTTGAGCTCGGGATCCAGTTCAACTAAGAAGTGGACAATGTCAATTTCGCGCATCAGAGATGGAAAGCAAACCCATTTTTTGAAGTCCTGATCATTCAGGTCATCTTCAAATTTAAGAAGGAGTTTCCAATAGCGTTTGAGCTTATTGTAATGAGGCTTACTCTGATTCATGAAATTGACGCGGGTCTTATTGAGAGCGCGGCTGAGCAGCTGAACGATGTGGAAGCGGTCAAGAATGATCTTGGCGTGAGGGAAACAGTGGTGAACGACAGAGAAGTAAGGGGAATACATATCCATACAAACGGTTTTAACGGCTTCGCGGGCTTTCCTGGAATAGCTCATGAAATAGCGGATGAGAGCGGGCATTCTGCGATCAGGAAGGATATTGAGGATCTGACCGGATTCCGCGTTAAGAAAGAGAAAAGACATTGAAGCATCAACCCCTTTGACAGAGCGAAACTCGTCAAAACAGAGATGAGGGGGAAGAAAATTCCGCTGGACTTTAAAATCCTGATAGAGCTGTTGAAGAAGGGAATTCACCGTAGCATGAGAAACAGAGTGACGGAAAGCGATATCTTTTTCAGAAGTCTTCATCTTGGCGTCGAGGACAATGGAGAGACGAGTGTTATTGGAAATGAAACAATGAGGGAGAACGATGGAAGTCGAAGCAGTAAAAGTATGGCCGCAATGTTTACAAAGGAAGCGTTGTTTTTTGAGGCGGAGATAAGCGGGGCGGCGGGAAACGGAAGGCAGGGTGATGAGGGAGGATTTCGTACCATGTTTGATGATAGCCGAGCCGGGGTTGGAGGACCCGCAGAGAGGACAGGAAGAGGGAGGGTCATAAGAAAGCGAGCCGGAAAAGACAAGGGAGTCAACCCCACGAATCGACTGAGAAGAGACACAATCCTCAGAGAAATGAAGATGAGGGTCTTTTAAATTGAGAACAGATACGATAGAATGAGTAATGGACATAGTGAGATTTCCTTTCTGTAATTTGTGGTGATTTTATTGTAACGGAAATTCTTACCTATGTCTCTTTTTTTATGCTCAAGAAAAAAAGGCGTTGGTTTCCACCAACACCAAAATTTATAGAACCGTTTTTTTGTGCTGTAAAACAACAATGAAGGACGCTGTAAAAAAAATACTAAAGAAAACGCTTGCAAAGCATATGATAATTGGTATAATAAAATCATAAGGTGGATTAGTAAAGAAACCACTTGAAGCGCGCTTAGGAATTGACAAGGAGGAGAGTGATTGTGAGACATATTCTATTAGCTTCTCACGCCGACTTCGCGAAAGGCATGCTCAGCGCAGTCGAATTGATTGCCGGAGTTCAGCCCCATCTCAAAGTGTACAGTGCTTATACCCAAGCCAGCGACGTTCATTTCAAAGATCAGATCCTGAATGATCTGAACCAGATCGATCCGGAAGATGAAGTGATCCTCGTTACCGATCTGTTCGGCGGCAGCGTCAACAACGAGCTGCTAGATTTAACCCACAGGCCCAAAACCTATCTGGTCACAGGCATGAATCTCTTGCTGGGGCTCAGCTTGATCCTGGCCCCAAAGGAGGAACCGGCAGAAACGCTGGTCCGCCGCTGTGTGGAGGAAGCCCGCCAGGGTATTCTCTTCTGCAATGACCCGCTGCCTTCAGCCGGGGATACCGATGAATTTTAAAAGGAGAAGATGAAATGATCAAGCTCTTGCGTGTCGATCACCGCTTGCTTCACGGCCAGGTTGCCTTTTCCTGGACGTCCCATCTGTCCGCTGACTGCATTCTTCTCGCCAGTGATTCCCTGCTTCAGGATGAACTGCGGATGACGTCGGTCAAACTGGCCCGGCCCTCTGGCATCAAGCTGGTTGTCAAAAACATCGAGGATTCCATCCAGGCGATTCAGTCCGGCGTTACGGACAAATACAAACTGTTTATCGTCACCGATACGATTGCCGGAGCGGTAAAAATCGCCCAGGCGGCGCATCTGAATCAGATCAATCTCGGAGGCACAAAATCCGCACCGGACAAAAAGAAATTGTCCAAGGCCATTTATGTCACTGAAGAAGAGGAAGCCTTGCTTCGGCTGTGTCTTCGTGAAAACATTGAACTCGAGATCCAGATGATTCCATCCGAAAAGAAAATCAACGCACAGACCATTCTGTAGAAAAGGAGAATGTATGCTGATAACACAGACTTTACTGATCACATTGATCACACTGCTGGCCCGCTGCCACACGCTCTTTGGTACCAGTCTGATCAACCGCCCGATTATTCTGGGCATGCTGACAGGCTGGATCATGGGGGACATCACCCAGGGAATCATCATCGGCGGGACGCTGGAACTGGCCTTCGTCGGGGCGGTTTCCATTGGCGCCTATATTCCGCCGGACATGGTTTCCGGAACGATTCTTGGCACCGCCTTTGCGATCAAAGCCGGAGCCGGGGCAGAAACCGCTCTGGCTCTGGGTTATCCGATCGCCACGGTGATGCTGGCCATCAGTTCACTGGGCACGCCGATCGGCTTGTACCTGATGCACAAATGCGACAAATATGCCGAAAAAGGCGATCCGAAGAAATTTGAATGGATGTACTGGGTAACCGGTTTTGCCTCCAAGCTCTTGTTTCTTCCGATTGTTCCGCTGGCCTTCTACTTTGGTTCCGATGCGGTCACCGCGGCGCTCAACCACATTCCGGAATTCGTTCAGACCGGCATCAATATTTCCGGTGGTCTGATTCCAGCCCTGGGCTTTGCGATGCTGGCACAGATGATCATGAACAAACGCGTGGCGGTGTTCTTCTTCATGGGCTTCTTCGTTGTCCAATACTTCGGCATCTCAACAACCGGCTGCGCAATCTTTGCGGTGATTCTGGCGGTCGTGCTGGTTCAGATTGAAGCGAAAACAGAACGAAAACAAGTTCAGCAGGAGGTGGAACTCGATGACTTCTAAACCGATGGAGATTCAGGAAACCAAAATCACAAAAAAAGATCTGATGAAAGTGTTCTGGCGTTCCATTCCGATGGAATTTACCTGGAACTATGAACGGCAGATGAACCTGGGCTATTGTTACGCCCTGCTTCCGGTGCTGAAAAAATTATACAAAGAAGAAGACCTGTCTGACGCGATGGTGCGGCATATGGAATTCTACAACACAACCCCGTTTATCATCACCCTGCCTCTGGGCATCAGCGCCGCGATGGAAGAGTTAAACGCCAAGGATCCGGAACACTTTGACAAGACCTCGGTGTCAACGGTCAAGACCGCTTTGATGGGACCGCTGGCCGGGATCGGCGACAGCTTCTTCTGGGGTACGCTGCGGATATTGGCAACCGGGGTGGGTACATCGCTGGCCTTGCAGGGCAACATTCTCGGACCCATCCTGTACCTGTTGATCTTCAATGTCCCGCACTTTGTCCTGCGTTATCTGTGTACCTTCTGGGGCTATAACCTGGGCACGGACTTTTTGCAGAAGGTGGAAAAATCCGGAGCGATGCAGCTATTGACCTACGGAGCTTCGATTGTCGGCTTGATCGTGGCTGGCGCCATGACGGCGGAAATGGTGTATGTCACACTGAATGTCACGATTGGTGTCGGCGAAACCGCAACGGCACTGCAAGGTATTCTGGATGGCATCGTGCCGGGTCTGGTCCCGATGTGTCTGTTCGGTATTGTATATTGGCTGCTGAAAAAAGGCATGAAGCCGCTGCCGATGACGTTTCTGTTGATGGGTGTGGGCATTGTCGGAGCGTTCTTTGGCTTTCTGGCGTAAGGTTTAAAAGAAACAAAAACTCATAAAAAGAAAAAAGAACTCACAAAGTGAGTAAAGGAAGGAGAATTTAATCATCATGAACCTGTACAAATTTGAAAAAGATGAATACCTCAAGATGGGAGCCCTGGTCAATTCAAAACGGCCGGAGCTGGAAGCGATCGCTGAGCAGCTGCATCAAAGAGGTTATGACAACCTCTTTCTGACCGGAGTCGGCGGAACGACCGCGGAGTTTACCTCAATGAAGAAAGTTGTCGAAAATCATTCCTCCATCCCGGTTTACTGTGTGAATGCCGCCGAGCTGATGCTGGAAGGAAACAAACAGCTGAGCCGCAATTCGATTGTGATCACCGGAAGCAAGTCAGGCGATACCAAAGAAACAGTGGCTGTGGTCAACTGGTGCAAGGAACGCGGGATTGAAACCGTGGCGATCACCAAGGCGGATACCCCGCTGGCCGCGATTGCGGATCACGTCTGCCTGCTGGATTCCAGCGGCGTTGAAAACACCTACCTGAGCTTCTATTATATCCTGCTGAAGCTGGCTGAACTGCGCGGGGAATTTCCGGATTACGCACAGTTTGTCCAGGAAATGGAACATGTCCATGAAGGCTTAGTGTTGGTTAAGGAAAAATTTGAACCGGTCGCCGCGAAGATTGCCAAGCAGTATCACAAGGAAGAGTATCAGATGTGGGTGGGTTCCGGCACGATTTGGGGCGATGTCTACATGTTCACGATGTGCATTCTGGAAGAGATGCAGTGGAAGCGGACCAAGGCGGTTTCGTCGCCAGAGTTCTTCCATGGTTCGCTGGAGTTGGTCGATGAGGATACCCTGGTGATCCTGGTCAAAGGCGTGGATGCCTGCCGTCCGCTGGATGAACGGGTTGAAAAGTTCTTAAATCAATATGCTGAGAAGAAAGTGATCATCGATCTGGCGGATTACAAGATTCCGGGTGTCGATGAGAAGTTTGCGGATATTTGCAGCCCGATGGTGCTGGAAACGATCACGACTGGCCGCTTAGCCGCCCATTGGGAACATCACACCGGTCATTCGCTGGCTTTCCGCCGCTACTATCGTCAGTTTGATTATTAATACCATGCAGGCAGTGATCTTTGATATGGACGGGGTGCTGGTGGACAGTGAACCGGTCTATATGCAGCGGTTTCTGCGGTTTATGCAGGAACATGGCGTAGCGCTGGATCAGAAGGCTTATCGGAAAACGGTGGGGTGGTCATCACAGATGACTTGGGAATGGGCGCTTTCCCACTGGCCTGAAGAAATTACGGTTTCCCAGCTGCAGGCGAAATATCGTGCTTATTGGAAGGGACAGCCCGTCCGTTATGATGAGGTGCTGGATCAGGACGTCCTCCCCGTACTGAATCAGCTGCATGCCTTAAAAATCAAGACGGCACTGGCTTCCTCTTCACCAAGAGCCGCGATTGACCAGATGTTGAAGCAATGTCATCTGACAGACGAGTTTGACGCGATTGTCTCCGGAGAACAGTTTGTAAAAAGCAAGCCGGACCCACAAATCTACTGTCATACGGCACAGATGCTCCATGTTCCGTGTTCTGCCTGTCTGGCTGTTGAAGATTCAACGGTGGGGATCACCGCAGCCCGTGCCGCCGGGATGTTCGTGCTGGCAAAGCGGGATACCCGCTTCAACTTTGACCAGTCCCAGGCCCATGCGCCAATCAGCCGGTTAAAGGAACTTCTTGAGAGGGTAAAGACGAAGGAAATCACAGGTTGATTTCCTTCGCTGCTTTACGGCAGAACTCGGGAAATCTTAAAGCTCATCCTATTATAATAAGGAGAAGAATTATGAAACCTACAATGCAGACTTATATTCTTTCCAGCAACGCGGTTCTGAGAGCGAATTTTGATCGCCGCCGTGAACTGACTGAACCGCTGCTTCAAGCCTGGCGTAAAGCGCCAAAAGGTCAAATTTTGTTGATTGCCTCTGGCTCAAGTTACAACAGCTGTATCTGTGCTAAGCGGTGGATGGAAAAAGTGATGAAGCAGAGTGTCCGGGTCGTTACGCCATTCACGTTTGTCCACTACGAAAATTCACTGGAAGATGTCGGCTTGTGTGCTGTCTTGTCGCAAAGCGGATGCAGCACCAACGCGATTGAAGCTCTCCGCTTGATTAAAAGGTCGGGCCGTCAGGCGATTGGCATCACGGGCAATCCGCACAGTGATTTCCAACAGGAAGCGGATCAGGTGATCGATTGGGGTGTCGGTGAAGAGTGCATCGGTTATGTGACCCAAGGGGTTGTTTCCCTGATTTTATTTCTCTGGTTGTTTGCGCTGCGGATGGCCGAAGAACAGCAGCACCTGACGTTATCCCAGCTTCAAACTTATGAAGCACAAATGAGGGAAGCGATTGAAGCTCATGCCGAAGCTGTTTGTGCTGGTGAAACCTGGATTGAAAACAATTACGCGTTGGTCACCTCAATGGATCAAGCATATGTCATCGGGGCCGGGACTTGTTATGGCATAGCGCTGGAGGGGGCATTGAAAATTGGTGAAACGACCGGCATTCCCACGGCTGCCTATGAAAGCGAGGAATATCTGCATGGCCCTAACTTGCAATTAACACCGAATTACACTGTATTTATTCTGGATCCCGGCGATGAAACAACCTCAAGGATTCAAGTCATAGCTGAAGCCACAAGGCAGGTAACCTCACGTACTGTTTTAATCCGTCTGAATCCGGATGATGGTGAATCCACGACGTTCTCCATTCACCGGAAGCTCGATGAAGCGCTGACACCGCTGGCTTTTCTGCCCTTGTTTCAATGGATCGCCTACCGGGCGGCTGAGGATCTTCACCGGTGGAACAAGCATCCGCTGTTTGCCCGTTTTAAAGCAAAAATTGCTTATAAGACGGAATCCTATAACCGTCAAAAACAAGCTGAATCAACGACAAAACCTATCCTCTGAGCATCGCTTTGCGGATAGGTTTTCATTTTTAAATAGAGTAAAAATTTCTTTTGACATTCTTGATGGAAGAGTGTGATTGAAGAGCAAGTTTATAAGGGTTATTTCTTTTTGTTTAAAACATATTTGGTGGAACGGGCATGGCCTTGTACGCTGATTTCATTTTTAGCGATAAGGGAATTCAGAATTTTTCTGGCGGGGAATGCAGAGCAATTTAACAGCTTTTCAACATCAGACCGTGTAATTTCTTTCTTCTTTGATAAGAATGCCAGTAGTTTTTCTTCTGGACTTGACGAAGCTTTGTCAGTTTCATATTCTTGTTCTTCATTCTGATTCGGAAGAATTGTGATGAAGGAAGAGGGTCCCGGCAAAAACTCAGGTTGTCGCTTTCCATCCTGATAACTTTCTAAAATTCTTTGAATTCCGGTTCCGAAACTCTCGATTAATTTTAGGCGATAAAAGATATTGGCAAGCAGCATATTGCGGGATTGGGAAACACCGCGCAGAATGTCATCAAGGGTTAGCCCTTTTACTAATCCGCCCAGTGATACAAATTCCATCCGATCCGTAAATACATTGATAATTGTGCTGGCTGAGTAGTTGTAATCTCTGTGAACGAGTGTATTTAACAAAGCCTCTCGCATAGCATATTTCGGATAATCAAAAGATTCAATTCGCTCCAGCCCAATAAAGTCAGCATGAACATTGTTAAATAAACTGATGTATTCATAAGCCTCTTCCAGTTGTTTTAACAAGGATCCAGTAAATTCTTTTCTTGTTTTGAAACGTGTTTTCCCTGTGCCTTCAAATACCGCACATTTTACACTGTGTTCGCATTGATCTGATAAAAGAAGGGCAGTGTTGGTGTAAAAGCCATCAACATCAATAAGACCGAGAGATTTCATATTTTCAGTTTTCAATGGGATATGGCGATTGTAAAAATAATCCTGGGTGTAATGAAATGTTAAATCCTGATTCAGTGCTCGCATTTTATCAAAGGTGATTCCGTCGTTTTGACGGATCAGATCACGGTTTAATTCTTCGCTGAGTGGAATTAAGATTTTGTCATAGGGTGGTTTTCAATAATATTCATGCACAGGTCTCCGATCTATTCTAGTCCATTTTTATCGTGATAATATCGCGATTTCAATAACGATTCATCACGAACTATTGAACAATTCTAAAGTAAATGATGATAAGCCTGTCCTTCGTTTGCGAACGATTATGTCAGCAACAAGGCAAACAATAATGCCGGAAGCAGATTGGCAACCTTGATCTTGGTGTTAAACATCAGATTAACACCCACACAGAAGATCAGCATAGAGCCGACCATGGACAGATTGGCAATCATGGCACCACTCAGAAAAGGAGCGATAAACTGCGCCAGCAGTGTGATAGAACCCTGAAACAAAAGCAATGGAATAACTGAAAAGATTGCACCCTTGCCAAAAGCCGAGGTGAAGATCATGATGATCAGGCAGTCAAGCACGGCCTTGGTCATCAATAGTGACGGATCTGCGGATAAACCATCCTGCAAGGCACCGACGATGGCCATGGCACCAATGCAGATGGTCAGGGAAGCGGTAATAAAGCCTTCCATAAAGCGCGTATCCTGTTCGCTTCCGGTTTTCTTTTTCAGCCATTTTCCAAATCGTTCAAAGCGGGATTCTATGTCTATCCATTCACCCAGCAAGGCACCCAATGCCAAAGAGATCACCGCAAGCATTGTTCCCCGCGTGCTTATCATTTCTTCCTGAATTACAATCATTTTTTCCAAAGCCCCCGCGATTCCAATAAAAATAGTTGATAATCCCAGTGCCTGCAACAGCGTATCTTGAAACCGTTGGGGCAGACCTTTGCGGAAAGCCAGTCCAAAAAGACCACCGCCAATGACTGCCATTGCGTTCATTAAAGTCCCCATCCCCGGCATGATGATTCCCTCTCTCTTTGTTTCTTTATTAAATCAGTACTTCTTTTATTTCTTGAATTTCCCATAGGTTTTATAAGTTTTTGCTTCGTTATCCATGACTGTCTGGCTTGGCTTGTAGTCCGGATTATCATAAATGTTGGCATGCAAATGGGATACCATGTCACTGTAACTGCGTACCAGATAACCGCCCAGACCCGGACACCGCATGATGTCATCATATTCACCGCTAGGCTCCTTGTAGGTTTCAATGTTGCCCAGATCAAAGCTCAATAAGGAAACCAGATAATCTTTAATATCGGAATTGGTTAAATTTGTCGTGATATAGGGAAGCATATCGTTAACGATCTCCATCAGCTCCAAGATATTCTTGTGTTTCAGCTTGGCGATGATCGCGTTGATGACATTGTTCTGCCGGTCCATCCGGACAAAGTCACTGTCGATGTAACGCTGCCGGCAATACATCATGGCATCGTATCCATTTAATGTGTTTACACCAGTATGCACACTGTTTTTGGTTTGACCGCGCAAAGCACCGACTTCCTTGGCGGTTAAATCAATATCAACACCGCCGATCAAATCAACGAGCTTTTCCACAGCATTAAAGCTGAAAGTCACATATTGGGTGATGTCCAGGTCTAAGTTATAATTCAAGGTCTGCACTGCCAGCGTAGCTCCGCCAAACCAATAAGCCCAGTTAAAATGACCGTATTTCTGATGCTTACCTGGTATCCAGACAACAATGTCACGTTCTTGGATGTGATTTTTAATTTCTTGTTATCGAAATCCAGCGAAACGATTTTCATTGCATCACTGCGGTCTTCGTCCGTGCCGGTGGGCCCTTGACTGTTGTCGGCACCAAACAAAGCGATATTCACGATATTCCGCTCTTTTACAGCTTCACTAACCTCGGGTGCGATTTCCGCATCATCATTTTCGATTTTCTCGGCATGTTCCATTTTGTTAAGCATTGAATCCATGGCTAAGTTCGCTGCGGCATAGCTGCATCCGCCAATAACCAGGATCACGGCGATGATTATCAATCCTATTTTTACACCTTTTTTCAAACTGTTCACCCCTGTTTAATCTTTAGCTTTCCGCTTATGAATCTATCTTTTTCATTATACCAGTTTGAAGAAAAAGCGAAACCGCAAAAATAAGAAAACTGGGATCAAAGAGGATAAACTGGGTTTGTGAACACGGATTCAATCAAAATAACTTAACGCTAAATAACAGGGTCCAAGGATATTGTAAATTCGTCTTGTGTCATCAATAAATTTATTTCATCACAAAGTGAAAAGGTAATTCCACTCTCATTGGAACAATTTAATTTTATTTCCAATCACAAAAGCAATAGCAGGCTCCATTCATTGCTTTTGATTCATAATGAGTTTATAGCTTGGTTTATTCTTTTTCAGATTAAACACTAATTTATTGTGGATTATATATTAAATTTGCGGTTATAACCTGATAAACATTTGATAAAATGCGATATCCTATTCTTATCGGGAGGTGACTTTTATGATAAACAGACCCATTTATGTTGATAAGATCATAGCCTATGTGAATACACCGTTTGTGAAAATCCTGACTGGAATCCGCCGCAGCGGAAAATCAACTATTTTGAAAATGCTGATCAATAAAATGAAAGAACGGGGTATCCGTAACGAGCAAATATTGCATTATAGCTTTGATTCTTTGGAATATGAGGATCTAAAGAGCGCTTCGGCATTGTTTGCGCACTTGAAGCAGCGTTTGTTTTTGAATGGCAAGACCTACCTTTTTTTGGATGAGATTCAGGAAGTAGAATCGTGGGAAAAAGTTGTAAATTCGCTTATGACTGGATATGATGTCGATATTTATGTAACCGGCTCAAATTCCAGAATGATGTCCTCTGAAATATCCACCTATCTGACCGGCCGTTATATCGCATTTCGCATATACCCGTTATCCTTTTTTGAATATATGACCTTCCGTAAAGAATACACCGAGGTTCTTGATCCTCACACAGAACTGGCCAATTATCTGCGGTTGGGAGGCTTCCCGGCAGTTCATTTACAAAAATACACTCTGGATGAGGTCTATACCATTGCTAAGGATATTTATAATTCCACCATTTTTACCGATATTGTAAGACGCAATCAAATCCGCAAGGTGGACCAGCTGGAGCGTATAGTGAAGTTTGCTTTTGACAATGTTGGCCGGACCTTCTCTGCGGCTTCCATTTCTAAATATCTGAAAAGTGAAAATCGGGCGATTGATAACGAAACGGTTTATAACTATCTCAGCAAGCTGGAAAACGCTTATATCCTCCATCGCTGTTCCCGCTTTGATGTCCAGGGCAAGGAGATTTTGAAAACACAGGAGAAATACTATCTGGCTGATCCGACTCTGCGTTACAGTGAACTCGGATATTCCGCAGATAGTGCGGCGGCTATGTTGGAAAACATCATTTATCTTGAGCTGCGGCGCCGGGGATATGAAGTATACGTTGGAAAACTGGACAATGCTGAAATTGATTTCGTTGCGGTTAAGCAGGAAAACAAGCTGTATATTCAAGTGACTCAGGCGATCGGCTCTCCTGAAACCGAAAAACGCGAATACGGCAGGCTGCTTGACATTCGTGATAATTATCCTAAGTATGTGTTGCGTACAGACGCATTTGCGGGCGGCAATTATGAAGGAATCAAAACCATGCACATTGCGGATTTCCTGCTAAGTGATGAATATTAAAAAAAGATTGTTCACCCCTGTTTAAGCTTTAGTTTTACGCTTATGAATCTATCTTTTTCATTATACCAGTTTGAAGAAAAAGCGAAATGACATCAATAAGAAAACTGGGATTAAAGAGGATGAACTGAGTTTATGAACACGAATTCAATGCAGAATCATTATTTTTGAATTATCTGACAAAATAAGGTATTGCTAAATACTGTTTAGTAATATCTTATTTTTTTGACTGAACCATTATTCAAATTTGAAGACACTTATATGAGTTATGAAGATGCCATTAAGACAATGCAGGAAATTGCCCATAGCCATTATTTCGAGTCTTAGTTGGACAAGTCTGGCTTTTTCCGTCCCGCCAGGATCAACAGGACAACCGCAAGAATAATGATCAGACAACCTATGATCTTGGCCCAGGATAATTCCTCATGCAAAAACAAGGCTCCGCAGATTACACTGCCGATCGGCTCAAACAAGCAGAAAATGGAGGCGGTTGAAGAACCTAAGGCCTCGATTCCTTTCTGAAGCAGCACAACGGCTAAAAAAGAAGTCATCAAGGCAATCACAATCATGGTCAGATAAGAAATCACCGGCTGTTGGGTACAAAGCGAGCCGGTGAAAGAGCCGACCACAAACAAATCACAGGCCGCAAACAAAGCCAGCCAAAAAGAACACAAGAAGGGATTCAGCCGGGATAAACCTTTCTTTTCCAACAGCACCATATAAAAGGCATAAGTCATGCCGGAAGTCAGCGCCATGATCACGCCGGCTAAATTTGTGAGATTACTGAAATCCATGAAAAAGAATGTGCCGGTCAAGGCCAGGATTAACGACAGAACTTTAATTTTGCCCAATTTCTCGTGATAGAAAAAACGGCAGAACAAAGCGACGAACAGCGGGTAGAAAAAATGCAGCGTGGTGCCGGCGCCGACGCCGATATAGGAATAACTGCTGTATAAAAGCAGCGGCGTAAGACAGGATCCCATTGTTGCGACGAACAACAGGGCGAGAAACTGATCCCGCGGCAGCTTAACCGAAACCCGGCTGCGCCGCATCAGAACGAACAAAACCGGAAGCACAAACAAATTACGGAACATGACCATGGTCAGCGGATTATTGCCCCAATCATAAGTCCAACTGACGAAAACCGGCGAGATGGCAAACAAGAGAGCAGAGAGGATCGTTAAAACGATGCCTGTCGTTTTCATGACGCATTCCTTCTTCCTTTTCTCCTTTAATTATAAACCTCTGGAAAGTCAGGTGAAGCAAGATGATTGCACGAATGTTGAGGAAGTCGATTTTCATCTTGATTTTTCCATGAAATCTCTCTATAACTAAATCAGAGCCTGAAAAGGAATTCCGTCAGGACGCTCCAAAGTCATGGAGACGGGAAACGGAAAACAGGGGGGAATAATGAAACTGATTGAACAAACCAATTCACAAAAACGGGTTTTTACCGGACGGCTGATTCATGTGCGGCATGATGAAGTTACCTTGCCCGACGGGACGGAAACGATCCGTGAGGTCGTTGAACATCCCGGCGGCGTGGCGATCGCAGCGCTGACCGATCAGAATGAGCTGCTTCTCGTCGATCAATTCCGCTACGCCCAACAGCGGATCATGCGCGAAGTCCCGGCAGGCAAACGAGAACCTGGCGAGGATCCGTTAGTCACCGCGAAGCGGGAACTGCAGGAAGAAACCGGCTATACCGCTGAAACCTTTGAGTTTATGGGCGAGATGGTGCCGACCGGCGCGTATCTCGAAGAAACAATACAGATGTATTGGGCAAAGGGACTGACCTTTGTCGGTACGCATCTGGATGAAGATGAATTCCTGAACTGCGTAAAGGTGCCGTTAAAGGACGTCGTCGATCAGGTGATGCGCGGTGAGATCATCGACGGGAAAACGATCGCGATGACGCTGAAATTACAAGCTTTATTGGAGGAAGAACAATGATGAATTTCGACTGTTTTGATCAACCGTTTTCATCCAACCGCTATTCGGTGATGGCGCACAGAGGGATGGTCTGTACCGGATCGGCGCTGGCGTCGGCAGCCGGCTTGGAAATGCTGCGGCAAGGCGGCAATGCGATCGACGCGGCGGTGGCGACGGCGGCTGCCCTGACGGTCGTGGAACCGACGGCCAACGGACTGGGCAGCGACGCGTTTGCGATCGTCTGGCATAAAGGAGAATTGATCGGGCTGAATTCTTCCGGCTTTGCACCGCAGGCGATCAGTGCTGAACAGGTCAAAGCTCAGGGTCATTCGACGATGCCGACCTTCGGCTGGACGCCGGTCACGGTGCCGGGCGCGGTCAAAGCCTGGAAAAGCCTGAACGAGCGCTTTGGAAAGCTGACGCTGGCGCAATGCCTGGCCCCGGCGATCCGCTATGCCCAAGAAGGCTATCCATGTTCCCCGGTTTTAGCGCATTACTGGCAGGCGGCTTTTGACAAGTACAAAAAAGAATTTGCCGGGAAACCGGAGTTTGACGAATGGTTTGCGACGTTCGCTCCGCAGGGACAAGCGCCGCAGGCGGGGGATGTGATCACCTTGAAAAATCATGCGGAAACATTAAAAGAAATCGGCCGCACGCAGGCGGACAGCTTTTACCATGGCCCGCTTGCCGATCAGATCGACGCCTGCAGCCGCAAATATGGCGGGTACCTCCGCAAAGCGGATCTGGAAGCGTTTGAAAATGAATGGGTCACTCCGATCCGGCTGAATTACCGCGGCTATGAAATCTGTGAAATTCCGCCGAATGGGCAGGGGATCGTCGCTCTGATGGCGCTGAATATTCTGAAAGAATTCCAATTTCATGAGAAGCTGCACGTGGAAACGGTTCACCGTCAGCTGGAAGCAATGAAGATGGCGTTCAAGGATGGCTTGTTCTATATTACAGATCCGAAGGCAATGAAGGTGAAAACGGAACACCTGCTTGATCCGCAGCTGGGACGTCTGCGCGCCGCTCAGATCACGGACATTGCGCAGGATCCACAGATCAGCGAGCTGCCGCAGAGCGGAACGGTGTATTTATGCACGGCGGATGAGGAAGGCAACATGGTGTCCTATATACAGAGTAATTATATGGGCTTCGGCAGCGGCATCGTCGTTGAGGGCACCGGCATTTCCTTGCAGAACCGGGGTCATGATTTCTCGCTGGATGACAAGCATGCCAATTATTTAGAGCCGCGCAAGCGGACGTATCACACGATCATTCCGGGATTTTTGATGAAAGAGGGCAAAGCGGTCGGCCCGTTCGGCGTCATGGGCGGCTATATGCAGCCGCAGGGGCATGTCCAGGTAGCGATGAACCTGATCGATTTCCATCTCAATCCGCAGATGGCGCTGGATGCACCGCGCTGGCTGTGGGAACGGGACAACCGGATCTACGTTGAACCCCACTTCCCAACCGCTTTGGCGAAAGCGCTGCAGAAGCGGGGACACCGGATTGAAGTCTGCCTGGATCCCGGCGTTTTCGGCAGGGGACAGATGATTCTCAGAATGGAGAACGGCACGTTGATCGGCGGGACAGAATCCCGTACCGATAGCAACATTGCCTGTTTCTGACAATGGCTTCGACATTGGAATTTGTCAGGTATGTGAGCGATCAGCTGGCTTTGGCCGGCACAATTACCTGGAAACGGATGTTCGGGGAGGTTGGCCTGTATTGCGATCAGGTGTTCTTTGCGGTGATCTGCGACGATCAGCTGTTCATTAAAATCACGCCGGAGGTGGCGGCCAGGATGCCGGATTGTCCCAAAGCGCCAGCTTATCCGGGCGCGAAGGAAAGTTTTTTGATGGAAGATCTGGATGATCGGGAAAGACTGGCACAGATCGTCCGAGCGACCTGTGACGCTTTGTCCAAGCCAAAGACCCGGCGGGCGAAAACCGCAAAATCTGAATGATGTCTAAAAATGATGTCTAAGATAGAACGGCAGGTTATGCTCTGTTCTATCTTTTTTTCTTTTTTTCCTGAATCCGGCAGTCAGTAAGCGGGGATGAACCTGTCGTCGCCGGCGGCAGTGGGTTAAAGAAGAAATTTCGGCAGAATTCGTCTTATTGGAAATTCGGTTTTGCGGTTTTGTCGTAACCGTCCGGGCTTGCGCGAGCGTCGTGCAATGCTCCTGTTGAACGGTATTGGAAGATGCGTAATTCCCATCGGGAGATAAACCGCGGAATAACTTTGACTTCTTCGCAGCACCAGACAGTACCGGAAGTAAAATAAAAGGGGACAGGGAAGCTGTGCTTTAAAAGAAAAACGAGGGAAATCCAAAACGGGAATCCCTCGCTTTCCATCCAGACAACGGATGTTCAAATCCTTAATGTTACAAGCCGTTAAGGACGATAACGTTCTTCATTATAAGCGTGCGTCAGTTTTTTGAACTGATCGTCCGGTTCTTCGTCCTGAACTTCCTGCCAATATTCCCATGGCGTCGCAGAAGGGGCGAACGGATGTCCTTTCCGAATTCGCTCCTCAACCGCTTCTTTATATTGTTTTCTTACGGGCGAAAGTGCTTCCGGATGCAGCCAGGAATGCAGACGCTGACGCAGTGTCGGCCGGGGTTCCAGCGCGGAGACCGCGATTTTTTCACTGCGGAAGTTGCCTTCCAGAGAAGGGGAATGCGTTTTCCGGATTAAGCGGATGAACCAGCGAAGTAAGAGAAAAAGCAGAAGCCCGGCGGCGATGATGAGGATCAAAGTCAGAATTCCATTGAAAAGCGGCGAAGTCGTCATTGCGGATTCTGGGTTCTGCGTGATCGTTGCTTCGCTCTGGGGCGGCTGCATCGTGACTTCTGTTCCCGTTTGATGCGCCAGAATCCAGCGGATCAGACTTTGCAGCGACAGGATGATCGCCGAGAAGACAAACGCGAAAATTTCGATCAGACGGCTTAAAATCCAGGTCAGCACCTGGCCTGCTCCCTCAGCGGCGGCAAGAATCAAAGCGCTCAGCGGCCCGATCGCCAACGTGGCCGCAAGCTGAATTCCAGCCATCTTGAGCAACAGTTTTTCCTGATCGGGATCGAGCTGGGACAGGGATGCCGGATCAGCCGGATTGAATAGTTGAGACTGCACGCGCAGGCATAACGCCGCCAGTGCCAGCAACAACGAGCTGCGGATCAGGTCCGGACTGGCGCTGACCGTATTGATGAGGATCAGGATTAAGCCGCCGATCCCCAACCGTCCCCAGGAACAATCCCGGAAATTTTCCAGCGTCAGGATCAGGCCGGTTTCCAGAATCAATCCGACGGCGGTTAACGCAATCGCCGGAATATTTTTCTGCAAGGGAAGCAGAAGCGCAAAGATCACGATGTTCAGCCACAACAGGCCAGAGCGCAGCGCTGGTTTTTTCTTGTTGGAAAGCAGCGACAGGCTCCATTGCAGGATGAAGAACAGGACACATCCCGGCAGGAAAAGCATTCCGGACAGAAACGCCTGCGCCAAGACAAGCATGATCCACAATCCGCACAGAACCTGTTGGAAGGCGATCAGATAAGGAAAGCACCGTTTCATTTTGTTCCCACCTTCCGCAGCGGCAGCGCCTGACAACGCGCCGGCAGTGTCCTGGGATCGGGCAGCGTCCAGCAGACCAGCGTGACGGCCGTGCCCTGGGCGCAGAGTTTCATCACCCATTCGCGGATGGCGTCCGTCAATGAATTGAGAATGAACAGGCAATGATGCGAGGCATCCAACAGCTGTGGATATCGCTGAAATAACCGCGTCGGTTCACCCAGCGGATAGGGTGCGGCACAAGCTAACAGATCCAGACAGCTGACCGTATGGTTCAGACTGGTATCGCACGCCGAGGTATCTGCGACGGTAAAGCGCACGACGGCATTGGTGACCAGCGCTGCAGACAGCTGTTGGCGCTGGCTCTGGTCCAGTACGGCGGCCGCGAACTGCACCGCGCTTTCCATAAATTCTGCATCATCCGCAAACAGATTCTGAATCGACTGCAGGATTAAGAAAATCGAAAATGCCGGATCGGAGGTATGATCGTATTCTTTGACATAAAACGATTGATACCGCGCCGTCGCCCGCCAGTCGATATCGCGGAAGCTGTCCTGCGGCTGGTAGGGACGCACGCCGGTATAAAAGATCGGATCCGGATAGAGCCAGCGGCGTACTGACTGCTGCCCCTGAAGACCACACGGACTGGCATCCAGCGCCGCCGGGAATTGCCGCAGGGGATGGACGACGCATAAACGCGGCGCAGCCTGCGGACCGTCCAGCTGGGTCAGATTCAGATAATCGGAAAGCGTCGTTGCGGCCCGGAATTCGCCAGCCCCACGCTGTTTCGCAGTGAATTGCAGCGTGCGGGTTTTCTTCTGACGTCCACTCAGCGTCGTATGCAGGACAAACGCATTCGTCGCGCTTTCGCCGGTCAGGGACAGATCGGTTTCCTCGCATTCCAGAATCGCGGGAAAAGTGATCCGCACCGCGGCATGCGGCACGCTCATCCGCTTTTTATTCTCCAGAATCACCGTCAGCGTCAGCGTCTGTCCCGGTTCCAGCCGGCTGACGTCGCTGAGCAGCGTGACCGTTAACTCCCGAGCGCCGCGGCGTTCAAAATCATAGCGTCCCAGCTGGGCGAGAATCAGACCGAGGACGAAGATGAACAACAATGTCATGAGGAATCAACCCTGAAACTTTTCAACCGGAACCGGGATCTCTTCCAGAATCTGCGCCAGCACGGCTTCCGCCTGCCGGTCCGATCCGAGGCTTAATCCGCCCAGAATCAAACGATGCGCCAGCACCGGCTGGGCACAGGCTTTCAAATCATCCGGCAGCACATAATCGCGCCCCTGGATCGCGGCCGTTGCTTTCGCGCAGCGCACCCACGCCAGCGCTCCGCGGGGACTGACGCCTAATTGAATCCGCTCATGCGCCCGCGTTCTGCCTACGACCTGCAGCGCATACGCCAACAGCTCATCATGGATCTGAACTGCGTCGACCTCACTGCGCAATGTAAGCAGCTGTTTTCCGTCGAGCACCGGCGAGAGCTGCGGCGCGGCCGCCTGTGCGCTGAGATTTTTCAGCATTCGCTGTTCCTCCTGCGGCGAAGGATAGCCGGGATGAATGCGAATCATAAACCGGTCGATCTGCGCTTCCGGCAGCGGGAAGGTTCCCTGATTTTCAATCGGGTTCTGTGTTGCGATGACAAAGAACGGCTCTGGCAGCGGATAGGTTGTACCCTCCACGCTGATCTGGTGTTCTTCCATCGCTTCCAATAAGCTTGACTGGGTGCGCGGGGCGGCGCGGTTGATCTCATCCGCCAGCACAAGCTGGGTAAATAACGGACCCGGCCGGAACTCAAATTCCCCTTTGGCCTGATTGTAGAACTGAATGCCGATCAAATCGGACGGCATCAGATCCGGGGTAAACTGAACCCGTTTAAACGAGAGGTTCAGCGATTGGGCGACTGCTTTAGCCAGCGTCGTCTTTCCGGTGCCGGGCACGTCTTCTAACAGAATGTGGCCTCCGGCTAATAAACTCATCATGATCAGGTCGCAGCTCTGTTCGCTGCCGACCATGATCTGTTCGATATTCTTCTTTAATAAGGATGCGGCTTCCTGACAGTTCATGGATATTCCTCCTGCGATTTTTCTTATTTTAACATGAATTACGCTTGGGATTCGGAAAGTCGGTTGAAAATAGCCGGGGAAATTGGAAAAAAACAAAAATTTCAAAAAATTTTGATGAAATTAGACAAAAAGTCCCAAACTGTTCACCGCTCCTTCATTGAATCTGAAAGCATTCAATGAGATAATAAAGCCAATCGGAAATTGGTGTTTCCTGTCGCAGGAAAGGACTGATGACCAATAAGGAAGACAGGAGGCGGATGAAATGTATGAACGCATGCTGGACGGCGGGCATCGTCCTTCCACTCTGGAAATTCAAAATACGCTGGGCATGAAAGCTTGTGCTTATCTGACCCTGTTGGAAACACGGCTTGCGGATCTTTACGATCTGCGCAAAGAACTCCGCTTTCCTTTTGGCAACGATTACGGTTGGGGTGTGAAGTACAGTCACAAGGCTGTTCACTTAGTTTACGTCTTTTTTGAACAGGGAGCGTTCACCGTGATGCTTCAGATCGGCGACGCGCGCGTGCCGTTGATGAAAGAGAGCCTGTCCTCATGGAGTGAAAAGGCGCGGACTCTGTGGGAAAACCGGTATCCGTGCGGGGAGGAAGGCGGCTGGATCCGTTATCGAATTCTGGAACAAGAGGAAATTGAGGAAATAATCCGGCTGATCATGATAAAAAAAGCGCCGCCGAAAAAACGGTGAAATACCATTGGAAACCAATGATAGAAAGGGGCTGACTTATGCGAAAAGGCAATCGTTTATTACTGATTTTGACCGGCATACTGGGATTGTGCGCCGCGGTGCTGCTGCTTCTGGTCAGCGTATTCCGGGTGGAAAGCCTGACGATTATCGAACAGAATACCGAATTGATCTATCAAAGCAGTTCGGCGGAAATGATGGGCTTTGAATTCAGTTATTTAAGCGCTCAGGACGAACCGAAAACCGTTGCAGCGATGCGCTTTGTCGCCAGGGATTTTCCGGTCTATGTGATCGGCCGCACGACGCAGAGCTTCGGTCCGTTTGAAGTGACGACGGTGCAGGCGGTCATCGCGCCGATGGATACGGAGTGGCCGGAAAGCGGCGGGCTGGACTTGTCCGACGCGATCCTGACGTTCACCGACGGCAGTGAGGAACAGATCCGGCTGGGCAAGCTGAAGCTGGTGCCGAAAGAAAAAAATGAAGGTCCGTATGAAATTACGGAAATGACGTCCAAGGATGACGGAAGCTTTACGATTCGGTTAAACGCGACGAAAATGCTGCATTTTGCCAGTATTTCCAGTACGACCACGGAAAATGTGCTGGATGTGCTGGAATTGATTATCAACGACAAGCCGGTGGAGGAATGGAAAGGGTTGCTTGTGCCGCAGGGCGAGATCGTGATTCAGGGCAGCTTTAAGGACAAAACGGTCGATCCGCTGCAATCCATGCGGCTCAGCCCGACGATGGTTCTGGAAGATGAAAAAGGCAATCCGTTCGATCTTCAGTTTTCCACCCAGCGCAAGCGGCAGGAAGGGTTTAACGTCTTCAACCTGTTGTCGACCACGCGGAAGGGAGGCAGCGAATGAAAAAGGGAATGCTTCTGATTTTCTGGGGCCTGATGTTTCTGACCCTGACGATCGTAAAACTGCCTTGGGAAGGGCTGGTTTGGGGTTTTAATATGATCGGCTACGGCTTGTGCGCAGCAGGCATGCTGATGAGCTTCAGAGCCAGCGAAATCCGCGCGTTTCTGATCTCCGGCGTCGGTCTTTTAGGCGCGATGATTTGCTGCCTGTTGTCGTTGGCGGCCAGTCTGCCGCTGCGGTACAGCGGCATTCTGATGCTGGTATGCCGGATCTTTGAACTGTTCGGCTTTGCGAAAATGTTTGAAGGGTGCTGGCGGCAGTTCCGCCGTCGCCGGCTGCGGGAAAAAGCGAAGGAAACGGATCTCCGCATGAAAATCTACATGCTGGCGTTCACGTTATGCGCCATCGCCGAGGCGGCCTGTTGGTTCATCGGCGCGGCCTGGGCCTCGCAGATCGTCCAGCTGATCATCCGGCTGGTTTACGGCATGTTGATGGCGTGCGTTATGCTGTATTCGGAAAGCGACTCGCTGCTGCCGCGCGAGGAAGAATCGAGAATTTGAATTTGATCAGAAAACCGGTTCGCCGGTTTTTTGTCCTTTTGGCGAGTGGAAATTGAAAAAATGATAAAACGGAATCGCACGATTAGGGAAGTGTGTTTTCAGATGTGAAGAAAGAGCTTCTGATTTCATTCGGATGATTCGATTTTATAAAAGAAGCGTTAGCAAGTTGATTAGACAGTTTATCTTACAAATATCAATATGATTTTTTCCAGAATCCTACTTAACCAGACGATTGGGAAAACAATCGTTTTCTTCCTCTTTATAAGTTCATAAAATCTGTTATAATAGTAAACGTTTTGAGAGAAGAAATGTCAGTCGCAATCCCCTGACAATAAACAAAACACGAAAGGAATTCAATAAGATAATGAAAAACAAAACTTTAATTCGTTTTTGTATCAGCGCGGTGATCGCCGCGTTGTACGCCGCCGTTTCTCTGGCATTAGCGCCGCTTTCATTCGGACCGGTTCAGATCCGGATCGCGGAAGCGATGACGCTGCTTCCGGTTTTATTCCCGGAGGCGATTGCCGGCGTGACGCTGGGCTGTTTTCTGACCAACTTGATCGGCGCGATCATGGGCGTCAATTTGTTAGGCTTTTTTGATGTGCTGGCGGGGACGCTGGCGACTTTCCTGGCCGCTCTTCTGACCTGGAAGTTCCGCAAGCTCTGCGTCAAAGGACTGCCGCTCGTTTCAGCGCTGATGCCAGTGCTGTTCAACGCCGTGATCGTGGGCGCGGAATTGGCGTATGTTCTCTATCCAACCGCTTTGGTTACCGGCTTTATGATCAATGCGCTGGAAGTCGGTTTTGGCGAGCTGATCGCCTGCTTCGTTCTGGGCTTGCCGTTAGTCAAAGCGCTGGATAAAGCGCAGGTGGCCAGGCGCTTCGGATTATAAAGGTAAGATTGACTCTGTTGAAAAGACCTCTCAAGACAGACTGCTAAAGGGATTTCGGACGCTTTCGGGCGTCTTTTTTTGTACCATTCCTGATAACCACTTTTTAATTCTTCTAATTTCATGAAAGACCTTGCCTTCCTTCCCCTCTATCCTTTACAATGAGGGGAAAGAAGGAATGTAAGAATTACGGGGTGAAAGAATGGGCCGGGAAAGAAGGCAAAGGAAGAAACAACATCATTGGACAAGAACGCTCACGGTCATGATGATCGGGATTTTGCTTTGCGGCTGCAGCGTGAAGCCGACATCGGATGTGCCGATGCCTTCGTTGGTGCCAACGCCGACAGCGAATGAAGAAACTCTATTACGGCAGTTCCTGAATGATAAAGGTGTGATGGATCGCCTGAATGCAGCCTGGTATGATTTTAGTCATCAATATGAACTGGACATCACTGAAGCGGCATGGGTCTTTACAGATACATTGGGTCAAGGAGATATTGTCGTCAATCTAATTAATTCTGAAATCACTTTTGGTTTTCCTGATGTGACGATCGAATACAAAAAGAAAGATCGCGTTATTAAAACAGCAGTATTTTCAGCGCAGCTTATGATGAATTTGGAGAGCTCTGATTCTGTTTGGCAATCGGAAATCGTTACAGAAGACCATCAGCGGTTCCTCATTCAATTCGACCCGCAAACTTTGGAGATTCAAGACGCAGAATTGAATTCTAAGACGTTAGGGAAGAAAATGAATTTTGCACCATCGCTTTATGGTCAGTGTTTGAGTTATTTTAAACGATATTGGAATCAATCGCTGACTCAGCGCACTCTGATTCAACAAATGGTGGCAGTCGCTGCTGAAATTAAACCAGGAATGAATCTGAATGAACTGGCAGAAAACTTTGCTATACTTTATGACCAGCATGTTGATATTCTGGAACCTGGGGCGATCACGCCGGATATCACGCTGGAAGTAGAAATGAATTTTAATGATAAGGATACGCTATACCTGAAGGATACGACAAAACTTGAGAAAACATTGTACCTGTTCACCGCGATGGATCAGGGCTTCGACGATCCCTCTGCGATTGATTGGGAAGCGCTGGCGCCAACCTTGATGAGCGCGATTCCTGACTATGGCTGCGATGGCCGATATTGCAGGAATGCCGAAGGACAGGTGCGGTTTGCGGACTTCGCGATCCGCGAGGGCTATGGCTCGCTGGTTACCCAGCCGGACATGAACAAGGCGGCAAAGGTGTTGAGCGGGCAGGATTATGTTTATGACGATTATGATAACCGGAAGTTAAGCAGCGGTGTCGTTTACAGCCAAAGTGTGAACAGCTATGTCGCCTATTCCCGCGAAGGCGACTGGCTGCCAGCCAGTCCCGGTGTGATCGTTCTGGATCAAAAACAATCAGATAATCGAATCACCGTGGATTTTGTGACCTATGTGCCTCATTGGGATAACAAGCTGATTGTAGAAGGGATTCCGATCGAAGCCGAAAATGGATTGAACAATGCCAATCAAAAGATTATTCAGACGGTGAAAGATAATCTTGACCGCATGCCGCACTGGACTGCGGAGCTGGAAGATACCGGCGATGATCAGTTTTATCACCTGCTTTGGGCTGTCCGGTATTAAGCGCAGGGAAAAAAGAGAGCGTTAACAAAAAGAAAACTATCCGTTTGTCCGGGCGGATAGTTCTTTTCTATGGAGAAATTCAGCGTTCTATCCCGCCTGCGCAGGAAGGGAAAGGTTGTAGCGTAACTACGGTTAACCGTGATATAATAGCACAGGAGATCAAGGGTGAGCGTATATGAAAAAAGGTTATTTTATTACATTTGAAGGCCCGGACGGCAGCGGGAAAACCACAGTCAGCACGGCGGTGGCGAAGCGGCTGCAGGAAATGGGCGTTGATTCCCTATATACCCGGGAACCGGGAGGGATTGAGATTGCGGAGCAAATCCGCCGCGTGATTCTCGATCCTGCCAACACGGCAATGGATAGCAAGACCGAAGCGCTGCTTTACGCCGCGGCCCGGCGGCAACATTTGATCGAAAAAGTACTGCCAGCCTTAGCCGAAGGCAAGGTCGTAATCTGCGACCGCTTCGTCGACAGCTCGCTGGCTTATCAAGGCGTCGGCCGGTATTTAGGGATCGAAGAAGTTTTGTCGATCAACGAGTTTGCGATCGAAGGCCATTGGCCGGATAAAACCTTGTATCTCGACCTGGCTCCTCAACAGGGGCTGGACCGGATTGCCAGCCGGCAGGACAAAGACCGGCTCGATCAGGAAAAGATTGATTTCCATCTGCGCGTCTGTGAAGGCTATCGCCAGGTGCGTCGGCGGTTTGCCGAACGGATGATCGTGATCGACGCCTCCCAGCCGGTTGAGCAGGTGATTGACGATTGTGTGAAAGCGATTGGAGCGCTGATCCAACGTGAAGTTCGCTGAACGCTTACAGGCTCAGCAGCCGGTCGTTTATCAGACGCTGAAACACGCGTTAATGCAGAAGAAACTGGCGCATGCGTTTCTGTTTGTCGGGCAGAAGGGAACGCCGCGTCTGGAAACGGCGCTTCTGTTAGCGCAAAGCCGGATCTGTCAGCACGTTCACGACGGATTCGCCTGTGAAGAATGCATCGACTGCCAGCGGATTGCGGAGGGCAACTATGCCGATCTGATTCTTCTGGACGGCGCGTCCAAGTCGATTAAAAAAGAGGAAATTCGCTCGCTGCAGGAACGTTTCAATAAAACCGGACTGGAGCGCAGCGGACAGAAAGTCTATATTCTCAACAACGCGGAGAACACGACGCCCGAGGCGTTCAACAGCCTGTTGAAGTTTCTGGAAGAGCCGCAAGGCTCTGATACCCTCGCGATTCTGATTGTGGAAAATCAGGACCGGATTCTGCCGACGATCGTCTCCCGCTGCCAGACGCTGACCTTTCGGCCGCTGACGCAGCGTCAGATACATCAGATCGCATTGGAAGAACAGCTTGACGAAACCGACGGTTATCTGTTGTCGCACATGATCCGCGACGTCGATCAGATCAAACAGACGGCTGAGGATGAAGCGTACCAGAATGGAATGCTGATGATGCGCCGGTTTATCCGTGAATTCCCATTGTGTGAAGAAGAAGTGCTGGTGTGGATGCAGACCGAGTATCTGGGAAGCAAGGATAAGGAGAAGGACAAACGAACCTTCGGTTATTTTATCGACTGTCTGCTTCAATTTCTCCGCGACGCCGCGGTAGGGCATACGGAAGGCCCGGCCTGGATGGCGGAGGAAATAGGAAACTGGAATCAGCGTCCGCTGCGGCTGGATCGGCTGATTATCGTTTTGCTTGAATGCCGGGATAAGCTGTCCCGTAGTTATAATCTGCCATTGTTGGCGGATCAGTTAATTTATCAAATGAAGGAGGGAATGAAAGATGAGTGAAAATCAGGAAGCTGTAAAAACGGAAGAATCCAAACCGGCTCCGGCTTACCGCTATGTCGTCTCCGTGCGGTTTAAGAATTCGCGTAAGGCGTACAGCTTTGGCGCGAACGATGAAACGCTGGAATATGGCGATTATGTCGTCGTGGAAACTATCCGGGGCGTCGAGATGGGCGAGATCATCAGCAGCCTGCGCGACGTGTCGATGCACACCCAGAATACGCCGCTCAAGCCGGTGCTGCGCAAAGCGACCCGGCATGACCGCGAGATGTATGCCGAAAATAAAGATCTGGCCAAAGAAGCGCTGGCCCGCTGTCAGGAAGCAGTGGCCCGGCTCAAGCTGGATATGAATCTGATCAGCTGCGAATACACGCTGGATCGAAGCAAGATCATCTTCGTCTATGTCGCCGACGAGCGTGTCGATTTCCGCGAGCTGTTAAAGGAACTGGCGGGGATCTTCAAGTGCCGGATCGAGCTGCGTCAGATCGGTCCGCGCGATAAAGCGAAGATCATCGGCGGTCTGGGCACCTGCGGCATGGAAACCTGCTGCTCGCGGTTCATGGATGATTTTGACGTCGTGTCGATCAACATGGCGAAGAACCAGCTGCTGGCTCTGAACATTCAGAAACTGTCGGGACAGTGCGGCAAGCTGATGTGCTGTCTGAAATTTGAGGATGAGAATTACAAACAGCTGCGCGCCGGATTACCGAAGATGAACGCCCAGGTCGAATATGAAGGCAAGCTGTACCGCGTGACGTCGATGAACGTGATCAACGGGACCGCCAAGCTGGAAAATCGGGAAAACGTGCAGTTTATTACGCTTGCGGATTTAATGGAAAAGGGCGTGTTCCGTCGCCCGGAAGCCCAGAACGCAAAAAACAAAGAGAAAGAAAACCGGCCTGGCGAACGCAAGGATGACCGCCGGGATAACGAACGGAAAGAAAACAACCGTAAGGAAACGCACGAGCGTCGGGAAGCGGAGGCGAAGGAAACCGAGCGTCAGGACGATCGGAAAGTAACCGATCGAAAACCTGCCGAAGAGAAAAAGCAGGAACGCAGAGAACCTGCCCGGCGTCCGGCTGAGAAAAAAACGGAAAAGAAGCCGGAAGAAAGAAAACCGGAAGAAAAGCGCCGCGAGGATCGCAAACCGCAGGAGAACCGCAGACATCAGAAGCCGCGGGAGAGCGGGAAGGAAGTCAAACCGGAAGGCGAAGTTAAGGCGCAGGAAGGTGATGGCGAGGCGAAAACTCAGGAGCGGAAACGGCCGAATCGCCGCCGGCGGCACCCTGGCCGCAAAGAGGGTCAGCCGAAAAATGCGCCGGGAGAGGATCAGAAATGATTCGCCAGCAAAGCTTTTCCAATGAAAAACCGACGCTGTATCTCGTACCGACGCCGATTGGGAATCTTGAAGAAATGACGCCTCGGGCGATTGAGATTTTGCGCACAGTGGATGTGATCGCCGCGGAGGATACCCGCAACACGATGAAGCTGCTTCAAGTGTTCGATATTCATACCCGCATGATCGCCCATCATTCTCATAACGAACGGGAAAGCGCCAAAGGATTGTTAAATCTGCTTGAACAAGGTCAGTCCGTCGCGGTGGTTTCCGACGCCGGGTATCCCCTGATTTCCGATCCGGGGCAGAATATCGTCGAGCAGGTAACGGCCGCGGGGTATAACGTCGTGCCGGTGTCTGGCTGCAGTGCTTCGATCAACGCGCTGGTCGCGTCCGGTTTGAAAGCTCAGCCATTCTTGTTCAAAGGATTTCTTTCCAGCAATGACCGCGAGTGCGTGAAGGAGCTGGAAGGGTTGAAATCCTTGCCGTTCACCATGATCTTCTATGAAGCGCCGCATCGGATTGAGCGGATGCTGGGGCATTGTCTGGACGTTCTGGGCGACCGCAAAGCATGTCTGGCCCGGGAAATCACCAAGCGGCATGAGGAATTTCTGCGCGGAACCTTAAGCGAGCTGAAAGCGGCGGCGGCCGGTCTGAAAGGCGAAATGGTCCTCGTTGTGGAGGGCTGCGGACAGGAAAGCCAGCCGGCTCTGGATATGGCGCAGATCACCGATCAGATTAACGAACGGATCCGTTCCGGGATGTCCGCCGCTGATGCGATCAGGCAGATTGCGAAGGAATCCGGCGTGTCCAAGAATGAGATTTACCGCGCATATCATCAGGAATCATAAAGAAGAAAGCTCTTTTTGGATCGGAAATCCCCGATACCGAAAGAGCTTTTTATATCGAATTGGGAAATAATGAAAAAAATGCCGAAAGGATCAGAACGGATTCAACATAGACTAATGCGTTTTCTGCCGGATTTCCTTAAGTAAAGTTTTGAGGAAGCACAGGCAGAAACCGGCCAGCCCTGAAGCAAGAACTGTAAAAAAGATTCCCTGCGCACCTTTCTGCCTGGCAAACAGAACGATCGCCAGAGAACCGGATCCAAGGGTGATGACGGTAAGCACAAGAAATAAGCCGCTGAAGAAAATCAACCCCAAAATACGCAGCGGCCGGGGCGCGGAAGGATTTTCGGCAGACCAGCCTAACAAACGCACGAGCATTGCCGCGGCAAAATCAAGGAACAGCTGCATCATTCCACCTTCTTTTCATGGTTCTTTCCTTTATCTGCTTTCACAGCTTTTATAAACTTACGGCAGAAGGAAACAAAATCGACAGCCCGATCAACCAGAAAGCTGTAAAAAAGACTGATCCAAAAACAAAACGTCAGGGCCCGGATTATCCGGTATTCCTGATTTTTTGTTTTCTTTTGTACCACGGCAGAAGTCTGCCTGTCAACTCCTGTTTCCATTTTTGGCAATGCGCTTCATTCAGGATTTTTCCCCTCGTTGTCCACCGGAAGATCCCGGTTCTCAAATGTCGGCGTCCAAGGGGGGATATTCAGCATATCCGTTCGGAAAACCAATCAAAAATTTAAAAAATTTGAACGCAGCGGCTTGACTCTCAGAAAACTTATGCTATAATGATAACAGTTATCGTTATTAGGAGGTGAGATGATGATTCGCAGGAATTCAAGGCAACGCCAGCTGATCCTGGATGTGATGCGCGGCGAAGGAATTCACATGAATGCCGAGCAGGTTTACCAGAAGGTAAAAGAAGCTGATCCTTCCATTGGAATCGCAACCGTCTATCGCAACCTGAATCTGTTGTCGGAACTGGGTGAAATCCAGAAGTTCCAGGACCGCAGCGCTGGATTCATGTACGATGGAAATCCGAAAAAGCATCATCACTTCTATTGTCGATACTGCAAGCGGTATTTCGACGTTTCGTTCTCCGTGGAGGAGCAGATGATCCGCCAGGTTGAAGACCAGATGGGCGTCAGCGTGGAAGATCTGAATATTTCGTTGGAAGGCTGCTGCAACCAGTGTAAAGACAAACAGGAAAAAGAGAAAGAAAGAGGTAAAGAACAATGGAATTAAAAGGATCAAGAACTGAACAGAACTTAATGAGCGCTTTCGCCGGCGAATCTCAGGCCCGCAACAAGTACACTTACTATGCAATGAAGGCTCGTGCCGAAGGCATGGAGCAGATCGCGAATATCTTTGAGGAAACAGCGCGCAACGAACAGGAACATGCGATGCTGTGGTTTAAGGCTCTGCATGGCGATCAGATTCCTTCGACAGACGTTAACCTGCAGGATGCGGCCAATGGCGAAAACTACGAATGGACTGACATGTACGCTGAATTCGCCAAGATTGCGCGTGAAGAAGGCTTCAACAAGATCGCGGCCCAGATGGACATGGTTGCCAAAATTGAAAAGCGCCATGAAGAACGTTATCTGGCTCTGTTAAGCAATGTGAAGGAAGACAAAGTCTTCAAGAAGGAAGAAGACGTCATGTGGAAATGCCAGATCTGCGGTTATACTCTGGTCGGCAAGAACGCTCCGGGTCTGTGCCCGCTGTGCGGCTATGCGAAGTCTTTCTTCGAAGTTGAAAAAGCCAACTATTAATTTCTCTGATTCACAGGATCCGCTCGCCGGGTCCTTTTTCTTTTAATCCTTATTTCTATTTCAAGCTTTCGCTTCAGATTCCGCTCCGGTTTATCACCGATCCCATTCATATTTATGGATTCCGGGACATACATTGGAAACAGAATCGGAGGAAAACGCAATGAAAATCAGAATCCTGCAATGCGATCCGATTGACCCGCAGGCCGAGGATCAGGTTCACCGGATCCGCCATCAGACGGGCGATCTCGTCATTGAGTACATCCAAATTCAAGATGCCGGCAGCCGTCCCGAAAAATGGGATCAGACAATTCTATGTTCCTCGAAAGCTGTGGATCCGCAGCTGGCCGCTTCCTTTCCCCAGCCAATTTTAATTATCAGTCCTCAACCGCTGGCCGGTTATCCATCCTGGCAGATTCGCAGTCGATTGACGGACCCCTGGAATGGCGAATGGCTGGTCAAAATGATCAGTCAATTAGTGCATAACGGACAGCCGCTGAACCAAAGTCAATGCCTGGAATTTGTGAAGGTGAAAAAGGAGCGCAAAATCAGCGCGGAACTGGAACATCTGCTTTCTGGCATCAAGTCCCGGGATTATCCTGCGACGTTATGGCTGTTTGTGCAGGATCGGCAGAATGAGGCGATGGAGCCGGAGGGAGAGGCGCTGCCTTTTCCTGTCCATTGTTACTGGATGAAACAGAAAGCAGACGTGAACGTCGCCTGTCTGATCTATCCCCAAGTTCCCTCAACTGTCTGAGGCAGGGGACAGGCTCAGCCATTTCTCTTTTAAACCCTGAACCAAGAAGAAAAGCACTCGCAGGAGTGCTTTTCGCATGTCTGATTCGAAAGGACAATTAAAGCTTGCAGACGTTCGCAGCCTGTTCGCCGCGATCGCTCTGGACGACTTCAAAGCTTACCGCTTCGCCATCGTCTAAGGTTTTAAAACCTTCTGTCTGAATCGCGGAATAATGAACGAAGACGTCTTTTCCTTCATCCGTCGTGATGAATCCGTAGCCTTTTTCAGCATTAAACCATTTGACTTTTCCTGTAACCATGAGCTGTCCTCCTATGCCACTATAATAAAAGACACATGAGCGCGGGAATTAACTATCCTTTCCTCATGTGAAATTATAGTTATAGCCTTGAAAATCTAACTACAATATAGCACGATTTCCTGGCGGAATCAATCCGGATTTCATGATAAATTTGGATGAAATAGTCGGTTATTGTTCGAAATTGTAATAATTTTAATGGATTCCCGGATAAAAATCAGAAGCGAAAAGAAGACAGAATCAGTCCTTTTTTCAATGCTCTGCATCCTTGTTTGAAAGAGAATTCCCCGGGCCTGAAAGACCCCGCAAAATTGATCAGCAGGAAGCATTCTGATAGAAATTTGTTCAGAATTTGACTATGATAATCAGGAAAGAAAAGATTTCTGTTAATTTCCAGAATTCTGGGAAAGAATGAATAAAGGAGTGATGCAGGATGGCAATCAATCAACAAATAACCAACGACCTGACCTGGGTAGGTGTCCAGGATCCGCAGCTGAAGGTATTTGATATCATCATGGAAACGGAATATGGAACGACGTACAACGCGTATATCCTTAAAGGCACAGCGAAAACGGCGCTGATCGAAACGGTCAAGCTTCCGTTTTTTGATGCGTTTGAAAAGCGCGTTGAAGCGGTGCTGCCAGTCGATCAAATCGACTATTTGATCGTGAATCACACAGAGCCGGATCATGCCGGTTCGATCGCGAAGTTGTTGGAAGTGAATCCGAATCTGACCATCGTCGGCAGTCCGGCGGCGCTGCAATTCTTAAAGGAAATCGTCAATCAGGATTTCCGCTCACTGACAGCGGCAGAAGGCATGACGCTGGATCTGGGCAAAAAGACGCTGCGGTTTATCATGGCGCCCAATCTGCATTGGCCGGATACGATGGTTACATTGGCACAGGAAGATGGGATTTTGTTTACCTGTGATTCGTTTGGCGCACATTATGCGTTTGAAGGGCTGCGCGTGAGTGAGGTCGAGGATCAAACGGCCTATCAGAGTGCGTTAAAATACTATTATGATCATATTTTAAAGCCATTTCGCCCATTCATGCGGAAAGCGCTGGACAAAGTGGCCGGGCTGGATGTGAAGATGATCTGTCCGGGTCATGGACCGGTGCTGGATTGCGGGCTGGAGGAGATTTTAAACCAATATCGTAGGTGGAGCGCGGAACCGCGGTTGGAAAACAAGCTGATTCTGGCCTATGTCAGCGCTTATGGCTATACGGAACAGCTGGCGCAGGCGATCGCCCGGGGCATTGAAAGTGCCGGCTGGAAAGCGGAATTGATGGAACTGACGCAGACCCCGGTGACGGAAGTGGTGGAAAAGCTGGAACAGGCCCGGGGATTTCTGTTGGGATCGCCGACGATTCTGGCGGAAGCACTGCCGCCGGTCTGGACGCTTCTCTCTTATTTGAATCCGGTCGTGCACGGCGGAAAGTTTGCGGCAGTCTTCGGCAGCTATGGCTGGAGCGGGGAAGCGTTCGCTCATCTGGAAGAGCGGTTAAAACAGCTGCGGATTACGGTCATGCCAGCCTTGAAAGTGCGGTTTAAGCCGTCCATGGCGCAGCTTGAGGAAGCAGAACAGGCCGGACGGCGCTGGGTGGAACAGATCGCCGGGAAATAAACGGGATTTATTAAGCAAACGGATTTCCTTTCAATTAAAGAAGGAGCCGCTTTCTTTCAAATTCATTTCAAGCGCATAATGGGAATTCACGAAAACAGATGGCTGCCGCTATGGAGGTTCTTAGTCGAATTTGCATGATGAAATAGGCAGGATAAACGGTTATACAACGCTTTATCCTGCCTGTTTCTTTGTATGGAAATTCTATTCTTACCCTGAGCCAGGGAAGAATTACTGCGGATACCGTCTGTTTTTTAATTGTCCTCAATCTTCAGAATCGCAGAGGGACTTTTGCCATAAGGAAAGTTTAAAACGCAGGGGAATGCCGCCGCTAAGAAAACGGTTCCGTCTGAAATATGATTCTTTTCGCCAGATTACAGGAACTTCCAGAAATCCGGTGAAAGGACGCTTGCTTTTTTTTCACAGTCATGGTAAGCTGATTACGCTTAAGGTTAGATATAGCTAACTAAAAGAGAAAAGAATCGATCTGACGTCGACTCTTTTATTTTTCCATCAATGTTAGATTAAACTAACATTCAACGATGAAAGGAGAACGTTATGCTTCAACGATTTAAAAGTACGCTGATTCTGACCGCAGTTCTCTTGGGCTGTTCCGGGATTTCGTTATTGATCGGCGCGGCGGATTTCGGCGTATCCGACGTGCTGAATGGAAACTGGGAGGCGCTGGAGATTCTGGTTCTTTCCCGCCTGCCGCGGCTGCTGGCGATTTTATGCACTGGCATGGGCATGAGCGTGGCCGGCTTGATCATGCAGCAGCTGTGCATGAATAAATTTGTTTCCCCCTCGACCGGCGCGACGATTTCCTCCGCTCAGCTGGGAATTCTGTTCGCTTTTCTGTTCATGCCCGGCTCGACGCTGTGGGTGCGCGCGGGCTTTGCCTTCGTCAGCGCGATTGCGGGAACCTGGATCTTTGTGGCGTTTATCCAGCGGATTCAGTTCAAGGACGTTGTGATGGTGCCGTTAGTCGGCATTATGTTCGGCAATGTCATCGGCGGAATTACGAACTATCTGGCGTATAAATACGAAATGACGCAGGCGCTCTCCTCGTGGCTGGTCGGCCACTTCTCCCTGGTGATGAAGGGGCGCTATGAGCTGGTCATTCTGGTTGTGCCGTTAGTTCTGGCGGCGTTTGTGTTTGCCAACCATTTCAATATCGTCGGCATGGGCAAAGACTTCTCAAAGAACCTCGGCGTGCCCTATAACGCCGTGTTGTTTCTGGGATTGACGATCGCCGCGATGATCACCGCCAGCATCGTCGTGGTGGCCGGCAGTATTTCCTATGTTGGACTGATCGTTCCCAATCTGGTCACGATGTTCAAGGGTGATAAGCTGCGCGGAACATTAGCCGATACCGCGCTGTTCGGAGCGCTGTTCGTGCTGGTCTGCGACATGCTCGGCCGGATCGTGATCGCTCCGTATGAACTGCCGATCGAGCTGATCGTCGGGATTTTGGGCAGCCTGATCTTCATCGGCCTGCTTTGGATGCGGCTTAACGGAAAAGCCCGTATCGTCAGAAAACCGGAAGGAGGCTGCAGAGGATGAAGCGCTGTGATGCCAATCATTTTAAAGCGGCGGTTCTGATCACGCTGGCTATTCTGGCGGTGATCGGCTATCTGACGCTCAACGTCAATCCGAAATATGTCGAATTCGCAATGCGCCTGCGCGTGCCGAAATTATCAGTTATGCTCGTGACAGCCTTCTGTATCGGCGGCGCGTCGATCGTCTTCCAGACATTGATTCAAAACACGATTGTGACCCCCTGCCTGCTGGGGATGAATTCGTTGTACGCCCTGATCCATACCGCAGTGGTGTTCTTTCTTGGCTCCGGCAGTCTGATCGCCCGCCATCCGCAGCTTTCGTTTCTTGTCGATCTGACGATCATGGGGGCAGCCGCGATCCTGATTTACGGGACGTTGTTTAAGAAGATGAAGCATCAGATTCTCTATGTGCTGCTGGCGGGCACGGTCATGTCGACGTTGTTCTCCAGCATGCAGACGACGCTGACCCGGATCATGGATCCCAACGAATACGACGCGCTGTTAAGCTCGCTGGTCGCCAGCTTTTCCAACGTCAATTCCAGTCTGTTGGCGATCTCAGCCGTGCTGATCGGCTTGGTGATCTTCGCGCTGCGGAAGGAGCTGAAGCTGCTCGATGTGATCGCGCTGGGGAAGAATCAGGCGATAAATCTGGGCGCGGATGTGGACAAAACGATCCGCCGGTTATTGCTGGGCGTAACGGTGCTGATCGCGATCGCCACGGCGCTGGTCGGTCCGATTTCCTTTCTGGGCCTGATCATCGCGAATCTGTCGCGGCAGCTGTTTAAGACATACAGGCATACCTGGCTGATTTTTGGCGCGGCTGTGCTGGGGATGATCATTCTGGTCGGCGGACAGCTGATCGTCGAGCATGGTTTTTCTTACAGCATGCCGGTCAGCGTGTTCATCACGATCGGCGGCGGTTTGTATTTTTTGATTCTGTTATTTGGAAAAGGGAGGCAGCGGGCATGATTATTAAACAACTGACAAAGCACTATGGCGCAAAACGGGTCGTCGACGAGGTGAGCTTCGAAATTCCCAAGGGCAAGGTCCTGTCCCTGATCGGTCCCAACGGCGCGGGCAAGTCGACGGTCATGGGGATGATTTCCCGGCTGGTCGCTAAAGATGCGGGACTGGTGCAGTTTGAAGGAAAGGATCTGGCGAAGTGGAACAGCCGCGACCTGTCCAAACGGCTGGCGATCCTGACGCAGTCCAACAACATTCAGATGAAGCTCACGGTGCGCGAACTGGTCAGCTTCGGCCGTTTCCCTTATTGTCAGGGGCGGCTGCAGGAAGAAGACCGGCGGAAAGTGGATGAAGCGCTGGCCTACATGGAGCTGGAAGCGATCGCTGATCAATTTATCGACGAGCTGTCCGGCGGGCAGCGGCAGCGGGCAATGATCGCGATGGTGATCGCTCAGGATACGGATTATATTCTGTTGGACGAACCGACGAATAACCTCGATATCTACCACGCGTCAAACATGATGAAAATCGTACGCCGGCTGTGCGATGAATTGGGAAAAACGGTGATTCTGGTTCTGCATGAAATCAACTACGCGGCGTTCTACTCGGATTATATCTGCGCGTTTGTCGGCGGTAAGGTAGCACGATTCGGGACTGTTGAGGACGTGATCACCAAGGAAAACCTTTCGGCGATCTACGGCGTGAATTTCGAGATTCAACAGGTCGCGGGCCGGCCGCTGTCGATCTATTATTAATAGGTTTCTAAAATTTGAAAAAAGGCGAGAGAGAAATTTCAGCTGAATCGGAAAGGAAAGTCAGTTTGAATGATGTGAATCACAGGTTTTCCCGCAACAAATCATAGTTCACAAAGGAAAAACAAAAAGGAGAAAAGAATATGAAGAAATTAACGGGTTTCATGGTCGTCGGCTTGTTGATGCTGAGCGCCTGCACCGCAAAACCGCAGAAGGAGGAGCAGCCGAATCAACAACCAGTTGCGACGATGACGATCACCACACTCAACGGAAATCAGGAAAAAGGTCCGCTGGAAGTCCCGGTCGATCCGCAGCGGATCGCAATTCTGGACATGGCGGCGCTGGATATGCTGGACAGCTGGGGATTGGGCAACCGCGTCGTCGGCATGCCGAAATCCTCAACGGTCGATTATCTGAAAGCATATAATGAAAATAAAGCGATCGTAAATCTGGGGACGCTGAAAGAAGTCGATATGGAAGCGCTGATGGCCAGCGAACCGGATGTGATTTTCATCGGCGGCCGGCTGAGCGCGCAGTACGACGCGTTGTCTGAGATCGCTCCGGTTGTGTATCTGAGCACCGATGCCGAGCTGGGCATAGTGGAAAGCGTGAAGCAGAACGCCATGACTATCGCTTCTTTATTTAATATGGAAGACAAAGCGAAGGAACAGCTGGCTGGTTTCGACAGCCGAATTGAAACGCTGCGTCAGGCGGCCAAAGGCAAAACCGCGGTGATCGGCATGGTGACCTCCAGCAACTTCAATACCCTTGGCAACGGCAGCCGCTGCTCGCTGATTGGCAATGAAATCGGCTTTATCAATCTGGCGAACGATGTGGATTCCACCCATGGCAACGAATCGTCGATGGAATTGTTAGTCAAGCTGAATCCGGAATATCTCTTCGTGCTCGACCGTGATTCCGCGATCAATACCGAAGGGGCGAAGCTGGCGGAGGAAGTCATGAACAATGAACTGACCGCCAGGACGCTGGCCGCGCAGAACGGTAATATCGTCTACCTCACGCCGACGGTCTGGTATCTGGCAGAAGGCGGGATTACCGCGTTAGACGTGATGCTTCAGGATCTGGAAGCGGCGTTATTGAAATAAACAAAGCAAAAAGGATGAAGGTGACTTCCCTCAATGAGAAGTGCATGTTCATCCTTTTTTGTGAAAAGATTGGGAGGGAGTGTGAAGCAGGGAGAGAGAATCGGGATGTTATTGCAGCGTGACGTAGCCGTAATACGGTGTGGTTCCTTTCTTCGTGGCATTCTGGACTTTCTCACTCTTGAGGATCGGTGTGTTATAGCTGAACAGCGGAATGATATAGGCCTGCTGCTCAATCAGGTATTCTTCAGCCGCATGCAGTGCATTCATATACTCCGTATGATCCACAATCTTCGCAGCGTCCTCAATCATCTGATCATAAGCGGGATCCTCGACCGCAGGAACGACTTGTTGTCCAATAGTCCACAAGGTCAAAAACTGGGATGGATCATCGCTGGCGGTGTAGCCGTACCGGGAGAGTTCAAAGTCGCCGTTGTCGATCTGATTATAGAAGACGCCGGATTCCACAACCTCCAGTTCGCAGTCGATTCCGATATTTTTCCACATCGCTTCCAAAATCTGCGCAACGTCGGCGTGGATGAAGGAAGAAGAATATTTGTATTTGATTTTTAACGAATGGGCTTCGTCATAACCGGCTTCTTTCAGCAGCGTCTTCGCCTGTTCCGGGTCATACGCCTGCAGAGTCCCTTTCGCGTCGGCTTCCTTCCGGAAATCCCCATCTGCGCCGTTAAGTCCGGATGGGACATAGCCGCCTAATGCCTGATAGTATTCCTCAGGGCCCAGGGTGGAAGCCAGAGCTTTTTTGTCGATGGCAAGGGCCAGTGCTTTCCGGACCCGGCTGTCTTTCAGGCTTTCCGGAGCGGTAGAACCAGAGTTTATTGCGATGAAGTAGGAGGTTGGAGACGGAATATTCCAGACTTCGTTCTGGTTTGGATAATTGACGCCAACATCAACCGGAACGTTTAACGCGACATCAACTTCGCCATTTTTATAAGCGAGCGACTGGGCGTCGCTGTCCGGCATGACCAGAAATGTAATCTGATCCAGCGTGATTTCATCAGCTTTGTAATAGCTGTCATTTTTGACGATGACGGCTTTTTCGTTCTCATTGCATTCCGCCAGCTGGTAAGCGCCGATGCTTGGATAACCGGGTTTTAATGCCCATGTGGAATCGTGCGCATCCGCAAAATCTGGTCTTAACGGCGCAAAGACGTTGCCAGTTAACAGATTCAGGAAAAAGGCGCAGGGTTGTTTCAGAGTTAAAACCAGCGTAGACTCATCCGGCGTCTGGACTCCGTCAATTTCGATCGTTTCCGCGTCCAGATCGGTATTTGCCGCAATTTCTTCCGCGCCTTTTAAATAGGTGGTCAGATTGTAAATCGTCAGGGAGTTTTCCGCGCCATAGGTCAGGTTGCGCAGGATGGCATATTTAAAATCCTGTGAAGTCAGAGCTTTTCCATCACTCCAGGTCAGCCCTTCCTTGATTTTTATAGTATAGGTCAGACCATCGTCGCTTACGGTGCAGTTCTCGGCAAGCTCAGGAATGACGTTGCCATTTTCATCCTTGGTCATCAGACTGGAAAGGGTATGGGCAAGAATGTAATTGTTGACAGTCTCTGTATTGAAACCGGGGTCGAGCGTTGTGATCTGGCCTCCAACCGCGACGACAATGGAATTTTGTTTTGTTTCCGGTTCTGGTGAAGAAACATTAGCGTTGGAAGAACAGGCGGTGTTCAGGATGAATAAGCCTGCGCAGAGAAGCATATTTAATTTTTTCATGGTTATTTTCCTTTCTTAGATGAGTTTCGTTAAAGATGCAGAAACATCGTCGATAACGTTTCCTGGAATGTTGGATTTCTGATTTCTGTTTATGAATTGATATGTTTACAGCGGGAATCATCAACATCACTCCTTTCCAGAATCCTGAGGGAAAATAAAAATCGTCCCCAGCCTATGCTAGAGACGATGGATTCGCGGTGCCACTCTAATTGCCGGTTTATTCCGGCCTCCTCAAATCCTTAACGCGGATATTCGGACTTTCCTACTGAATTCAGAAAGTCATCTCCCAGATGCGTTTTCATTGGAAACGTGCCGCTGACCTTCCACTCTGTATCAGCTCGCTGATGGATTTTTCCAATTACTTTTTCTGTTCATTGATTTTATGGTTCTTAGTTTAAACGAGAAATGAAAAGATGTCAATGCTAGAATGATTATATTTTCATAAAATAAGAAATATTTTTCATGCGGAAAAGAAAGAGAAATTCATACTCTTTATTTTATTCCGGTCTCGTTTTGCTGACTATCAAATTTCTAAAAGCAGACAAAGAAAAATGAGGAGTAGTTCATCCTCATCTGTTCGTAAGTAAAGTTCTTCGGATCAGTTTGCTTTTTCAACTTTGACGGTAGTAAATTCAGTATCGCCGGTGACGCTGAGTTCGCCTGTGTAGGTGACTGTTACCTGATCACCATCTTTGATACCCTCCATTTTGAAATTTTCATCAATCGGGAAAACATAGGCGTCTTTTCCATCATCCAGAATAAACATGACATTTTTGATATCGCTGATTTTTCCGGTGATGGTTTTTTCTTCACCTTGTTTCGCTTCGGGAGCCATTGTCGGTTCTGTGGTTTCCGGCTTATCCGCCGGCGTTGCCTCCGGCATACTGGACGTTGCTTCCGGTGTCGGCGTTGTTTTGTCTTCCTTGGATTGGCAAGCGGCAGCCCCGAATAACAGACCTGCGGCTAAGATGATCATCACTATCTTTTTCATTTCTTTATCCTCCATGTATCCTTTTGGGTGATACTATAAGATTAGAGAAATTGAAAAAGGAAAAAATTGAAGGAAGCAGGAAATGTCATGAATTTGTCATAATTTTATTCGCTGTATTCGACAGGCTTCCAATTATTAGCCTGCATTTGAGTCCAAATATCATCCCAAGTACTGTTCATTACTTGAATATTATTAGACCCGGTATACCATTTATTATTATCAGGATTATAAATAAGACGTGTATTCCAATTTCCTTCTTGAATTGTGGAAGCATAGATGATCGCATTGTCCATGGTAGGATTATTATAGGAGCTTTTATGATTGAAACAGATTTGGATCTTATAGTCCCCTGATGGCAATTTCGCTGTTTCAACGACTCCCTTTTCCAAAGAAGGCCAGTCCCCTCCATAAATTTCATTTTTCATAAACTTACGTATTTGATCGTTATTCATATAACCAATACATTCTTTCATGAGATCTGAATCTTTTACAAATTCCTGCATGATTGAAATCACCGTTTGTTGAATTCCTTTTGGTGTATAATCCAGATTATCGCTGGCAATACTTCCATGTTTTGAGCATCGAATTAAACTCACAACACCTTTAATTTCGATTGCGGTTAACTTTCCTCCTGACGCGCATTTCGGTGTGGAAATAAAATATTCATCATCTTTGTTCTTTAATAAATCCTCAATCGACACCGGTTCACCTTTGATCTGGTAAGCATTGTACATTTCCATGACTTTCTGCCGTGTCTGCTGACACTGGACTTCAGCCGCAGTGGACGTAAAGCCTGTGAGTCTTGGGACCAATATGAGTAACAAAGCAACCAGGATCGCAACGACGACGATTAACTCGATTAATGTGAAACCGCGCTTCTTTTGTTTTTGCATAATTATACACATCCCTCTTTGATAACCATTATATCATGCTTTAGCGATTGAGAACCAGTGAAACAATCGTAAGAAAAAAGCGTTGACAGACGAGATTAAGGCTTTACATCGGCAGTTTCTGTGACTATAATTAAGAACGTAAAGGTAGAGAAAAGAAGAGTAGCTTCTCCATTTTCTGAATCAGAGAGCCTGAGTCGGTGAAAGCAGGACAGAAAACAGAAGCGAACATGGTCTTGGAACTGATTATCCGAACAGCGTAGGATAAGACGTGACTTCGCGTTAAGAAGCAAGCGCATATCGAAAAGATATGAAGTAAGGTGGTACCGCGCGAAATCAGCGTCCTTTCAGGGACGTTTTTTTATTATCATAAAGGAGGAATTATCATGAGCGAAAAATATTACATTACAACGGCGATTGCCTACACGTCGGGCAAGCCGCACATCGGCAATACCTATGAAATTGTTCTGGCCGACAGTATTGCCCGGTATAAGAGAATGTTGGGATACGATGTTTTCTTTCAGACCGGAACGGATGAACACGGCCAGAAGATCGAAGACAAAGCCAAAGCCGCAGGCGTAGCGCCGCAGCAGTTTGTCGATCAGGTCGCAGGGCAGATCAAGGAAATCTGGGATCTGATGAATACGTCCTACGATAAATTCATGCGGACAACCGATCCGGATCATGAGCGGCAGGTTCAGAAGATCTTTAAGAAACTGTATGATCAGGGCGACATCTACAAATCAGAATATGAGGGCTGGTATTGCAAGCCTTGCGAATCATTCTTTACCGAAAGCCAGATCGTCGATGGGAAATGTCCGGATTGCGGTGCGCCGGTTGAAAAAGCGAAGGAAGAAGCCTATTTCTTCCGGATGAGCAAATATGCGGATCGCCTGCTGAAGCATATCGAAGACCACCCGGAATTCATTCAGCCGGAATCCCGCAAGAATGAAATGATCAACAACTTTATCAAGCCGGGTTTACAGGATCTCTGCGTTTCCCGGACTTCCTTTACCTGGGGCGTGCCGGTCGACTTTGATCCGAAGCATGTCGTCTATGTCTGGATCGACGCGCTGACCAACTACATCACCGGTCTGGGTTATGACTGCGATGGCAATCATGGCGAAAAATTCAAGCACTACTGGCCGGCGGATGTCCATCTGATCGGCAAAGATATTCTGCGTTTTCACACGATCTACTGGCCGATCATGCTGATGGCGCTGGATCTGCCGCTGCCGAAGCAGGTGTTCGGTCATCCATGGCTGCTGGTGGGCGAGGGCAAGATGTCCAAGTCCAAGGGCAATGTAATTTACGCGGATGATCTGGTTCGTTACTTCGGCGTCGATGCCGTGCGCTACATCATGCTTCATGAAATGCCGTTTGCCCAGGATGGCACGGTCACCTATGAATTAATGATCGAGCGGATCAATTCCGATCTGGCGAATATCCTCGGTAATCTGGTCAACCGCACGCTGTCGATGACCAATAAGTATTTCGGCGGGTTAGTCCATAACGCAAACGTCAGCGATCCGATTGATGACGAACTGATCGCCTTGGCTAAAGCGACGCCGGCGAATGTTCAGAAAAAGATGGACGAGCTGCGGGTTGCGGATGCGATCGACGAGATTTTCGCTCTGCTGCGCCGAAGCAATAAATATATTGACGAAACAATGCCGTGGGCGCTGGGCAAGGATGAAACGAAGAAAGATCGTCTGGCTACCGTATTGTATAACCTGCTGGAAAGCATCCGGATTGCGGCCGTTCTGTTGGAAAGTTATTTGCCGGAAACGTCGAAAGCCATTCTCGATCAGCTCAATACGCAGCAGCGCAGCTATGATTCCGTGCTGACTTTCGGTCAGCTGGAAGATGGGATTCACGTAACGCCGAAGCCGCAGATTCTGTTTGCGCGGATTGACGAAAAGGAAATGCTGGAAAAGATCGAAGCGGAACAGCCGAAGAAAGCGCCGGTAAAACCAGCGGAGCCGGTGAAGCCGCAGATCACGATCGACGACTTTGCGAAGATTGAAATGAAGGTCGGACAGGTTCTGTCCTGCGAAAAGCATCCGAAGGCGGATAAGCTGTTGGTGTCTCAGATTGACATCGGTGAAGAAAAGCCGCGGCAGATTGTCAGCGGGATCGCGGGCAGCTATAAGCCGGAACAGATGATCGGTAAGAAAGTCGTCGTCATTACCAACTTGGCGTCGGCCAAGTTAAGAGGCGTCGAGTCGCAGGGTATGATTTTAGCCGGAATGGGCGAGGATCAGATCGAGGTGCTCTCCGTTGAAAAGCTGCCGGTCGGCAGCACGGTTCGCTAAGTCTCAGGAATTCCTTGCTGGAATAAAGAAAAAAGAAAACGCAGAATGAGAGAGTTCTCTCACGCTGCGTTTTTTTGATGGTGATCGCCAGTGATGACGTTGATTTTATCACCTGTAAAAAATTTTGCGAATTTCCGTTTTTCAATACTGCGTGTAAATCTGTTCGATCCGATCAAGCAGGGAATCCGTCGAATTGCTGAACCATCCTGTCGAATAAGCCTGATAGTTAAGGCGAAGAGTATGATCGCCGTAGATCTCAAGATTCCAGGTCTGATTTCCATCGCTGAGAAACAATTTTCCTGTTCTTACGGGGATTTCATGAGCGGTTTTCTGAGAAAAGAAGAGAGTACGGGTAAAACGATCTTTTTGAAAAAGCAGACTGAGCTCCCTGATTGTATCTTCCTCCGTGATTTCAATCGGCTCGCACGCTGTATCGCTGGTTATGATTTCACAATAAGTCAGGCTGATTATCCTGGAATTGGCAATGAGCATTTCTAAAGAAACCGTCGTTTTGATTTTAAAGCCGCAAAATCCAAGAAACAAGAGAATGAAACTCAGACTCAGGCCGATACTTTTTTTCATTTTTCTCCTCCTTGGCGAAGTGAATTCTTGTAAATATCCTGCCGGTCAGCTGACTTTGCATCCAGAACCTTTGCAGCCGCGTTTAACGAGCGACCGTCAGACAGGACTTCTGACTTTATATTATCATAAGCCGGCGGCGAACTTCCATGATATAATCAAACCAACAGAGAGAGGGAGGATCAACTCATGCGGATTGACGATTATGCAAAATGGCTGCGGACATTGGTTTCCGAAGCTGTCGTTCAGAACTATATCAAGCGCTGCCGGCGGGTGGAAAAGAATCTGGACGTCAGTCTTGATCTGGAATTCAGAAAAGACGGGGGTGCTTCCCTGCTGGATCAACTAACGTATACAACGGAAGACTGGCAGAAACATCGTCCGCTGCGCTGTTCCTTAAACTTCAAGGCCGGATCAGACTGGTACAACGGGTTGGCTTCCTTAAAAACAGCGGTTAAAAAATATTTTGAATTCTGTCAGGTTTCCGTTTCATCGCAGGAATATTGAACTTTCAATCAGATTCAAAAAAGAAGAAAACGCGCGGCAGGGACAGCGCTGATGTCCGCTTGATGAAAAGCTGGAAATGGAGGATCAGAAAATGAACGACACACTTCAATTCGCCACGCGCGGAGAATTCAGGGCATGGCTGGAAGACCATTGCTTATCTGAGGAAGGAATCTGGCTGGTGTTGTGCAAGGCAGGCGGGCCGAAAACGATTAAAGCGGGCGAAGCGCTGGAAGAAGCGCTTTGTTTCGGCTGGATTGACGGTCAGATGCAGAGTCTTGACGATAAAACGTATCGCAAATACTTTTCGCAGCGCCGCGGGAAGAGTAAGTGGTCGGAAAAAAACAAGCAGCTTGTTCAAATGCTGGAAGAACAAGGCCGGATGACTGATTCAGGTCGGAAAAAGATTGCAGAAGCCAAAGCGAACGGACAATGGGACGCGCCGAAACCGGCGGCGGTTACCGAGGAACAAATTGCGTCGCTTTCCGCCGTTTTGGAAGCTTATCCCCAAGCCTATTCCAACTTCCAGGCGATGTCCATGTCGGTTAAAAAAACATATACCCGCGCTTTCCTGGATCCTAAAACCGAAGCGGGGCGGGTTAAGCGCATCGCCTGGATCGTTGACCGGCTGAACAAGAACTTAAAACCGATGTGAGAGAGAAGTAAAATTAAACAAGCAGGAAAAACGCTGTCAGATTCAATGGCAGCGTTTTCTCATGGACTTTAAAGAACCGGCGGATCGGTATTAAATAAAGACTGGCGTCAAAAGAACGCCAGTCTTTCGCAAGACTTTATAACGAATTGACCGGTTGATGCACAAATCAAAATTGACTTTTCATTTACCAATCGCCTGAGTGAAAAAAGCCCGCATATCCGCTCCCAGCAGTTTCGCGCTTTCTTCTCCCAGATAAGCCATGTGACCCGACGGATATTCACCGATCACAACCCGGCTTGGATCTAAATGGGAATGTGTTGCCAGATAACGGGCGTTGCCGGCTGTCGTGCAGAGATCGTACAAACCGCTGGCAAAGAAGACGCGCAGCTTCGGATTGCGCCGCATCGCTCCGGCTAATGCCTGAGCCGGCGAGGATTTTGACTTTCGCTGCCACGTTTCGTTGACGTCGAAGACCAGTCCCTTACTGCTGCGGTTGAAACTGATGTTCAGCTCCTTGCAGATCAGCGCGAAAGCCGTCTGGAAGGCAGGCGTGTACTGGCCCATCGCTGGATCATCCGCAATGACGTTGGCATCCCGGATCGCCGGATCGTCTTTCCAGGTATAGCGGCCATCATAGAAACCAACGGCCAGTCCCTGATCCTTTAACAACAGATGGGCAAATTCCTTCTGCATATCAATCCGCAGATGATGGCGAATCCAGAACTCGGTTTCAATGCCGGTGAAATACGTCAGTTTTTCTGCGATGGCCGCCTGTTTTGCTTCCGGCAGCGCGTCGCCCTGAAACAAGGCGCTCAGGTATTCTGTTTTGGCGAAATCGAAGGCCTGAGCGATAAAAGCATCCCGATCCGGTTTGCCTTCCGGATGATGATAGTGATTTGTTGCCGCCATCGTGATCAGATTCACGGCAGATGGTTCTGCCGGATTGGCTTCAAAGAACGTGCTGCCCAAAAGCATGATGCCGCTGACGGACAGCCCCAGCGTATCCGGTTTGACCGGCCCCGCGCCCAGCAGCTCCGCCGCTAACAAAGCCGAACGGCCGGTGCCGTAGCTCTCGCCAGCTAACAGGATCGGGCTGTTGCGCCGGTTGTAACGGGTCAGCCATTGTTCGATGAACATCGCCATTGCCTTCACGTCGCCATCCGCGTCATAGAATTCAGGATGATAGTGATTTGTTGCCGCCATCGTGATCAGATTCACGGCAGATGGTTCTGCCGGATTGGCTTCAAAGAACGTGCTGCCCAAAAGCATGATGCCGCTGACGGACAGCCCCAGCGTATCCGGTTTGACCGGCCCCGCGCCCAGCAGCTCCGCCGCTAACAAAGCCGAACGGCCGGTGCCGTAGCTCTCGCCAGCTAACAGGATCGGGCTGTTGCGCCGGTTGTAACGGGTCAGCCATTGTTCGATGAACATCGCCATTGCCTTCACGTCGCCATCCGCGTCATAGAATTCAGCGCGCGCTTTTTCCTGAATCAGGCGTCCAAAGCCGGTGCCCACCGGATCGACCAGAACGATGTCGCACAGATCCAACAGACAATGCGGATTGTCTTCCAGCTCAAAGGGCGGCACGGTCGGCAGATGCAGCTCATCTTCCAGCTTGACGCGCCGCGGACCAAACAGTCCGGCGTGGATCCACAAACTGGAGCACCCCGGACCGCCGTTATAGGCGAACAAAACCGGACGGGTTGCCGGATCCGCAACATCGCTGCGGAAATACGCGTAAGAAAAGATCGTTGCGGTCGGCTGCCCTTCCTCATCGACAAAGAAATTATCTTCGCTGACGGTGCGGTATGGGATCGTCTGACCGTTCAAAACGACCGAGCCTTGCGATTCAAAACGGGACTTTTCAAGACATTCTTCAATTCTCATGGATTTCTCCCCCACTTTCTGATTGCTTAATTTTTAGTATACACCACGGCGGAAGCGGATGACAAGCAGGGAAGTCGGTTCAGAGCGAACGTGCGCTATAACTGAACGGGAGCGTGGATGCAGGCGAGTGTGCCTGAGGGCAGCCCGGTGCGTTCCGCGAGAACGGCACATTTGACTTTTAACAGGAAGTAACGGTTTTTATCCGGCTGATCGATCAGGCATTCGAAGTTGGCCTGACCTTTGCTTATCAGGACGTCGGCTTGACGGTAAACGGCCTGGAATTCTGCGCCAGTCCGCGCAATCAGCGTGCCGGGCGTATCGTCGCCGCTGCTTATTATTGTTGCCCATCGTTCGATTCCAGCCTGCCGAGCATCGGCAGCGATCACATCGTTGACAACCGGACAACCGCGCACGGCATAATAAAGCTGCAGTTTCGGATTCAAAATACGGATCTGTTCCAGAAGCAGCCTGTCGATCATCACTTCGCCAAAATTATCGCCCAACGCCAAAACGGTCTGCGCCCGGATCAGATCCTGCCGGAAAGTGTCCGTTTCCTTAAAGGGTGAAGAGGAACTCAGAATGACATGTTGGAAATCCTGAAGCATCTGCGTGAAATCTGGCTGATGAAGCGGATTAAAATCGAAACTGTTGGCCAGCGCAGCCAGCCGCAGTGCTTCCGCAAACGGATCGGCTGCCGAGCGGATTCGCCTGATCAGCGCCGGGATTTCTGCCGCCACCTGTGTGTTGACCTGTTTTCGAAGTGAAGCGTAGGGATCTCCGGTTTTTGCTTTTTGCTTGATCAGGCGGTAAAGCAGGCCAATGGCCAAAGGCGCGGGCTGATCAAAATCAACGTTGGCGAGCGTGTGGAAAAAAGCGCGGTAGAAAGCGGGACGGGAAGCGGCGGGGATCAGGGCGGCGCAGCGGACGCCCAACGATACCAGACAGGGCAGGCATGCTTCCTGGATTTTCATGATTTACCTTCTTTCGTTTTTTTGTCAGATTCTGGTTTGAGTATACCGGAACCAGATTGGAAGAGGCAACCCCGGACTGTCAGCTGACAGACTGACGCGTTAAGCGAGTCAGCCTGAACTACCTGCCATGACATCAGGTGGACGTCATGGGACTGACGCCATAAAAAAGCGGCAGATCCGGGGGAAATCCGCCGGACACATGCCGCTTTGAATACTTTTAAACGTTGGATTATTTGTTAGCCGCAGCCAGCTGACCTGCGATCCGTCCATAGTAGACAGCGCCGCCGATGGCCATGCCGCAGCACGGATATTCGTCGCCGAACAGTCCGGTGAAGGCAACTTCGCCTGCCGCATACAGACCCGGGATCGGATTGTTTTCCGTATCCAGAACCTGAGCGTTGATGTCTGTTGTCAATCCGCCGAAGCTGACGGTAACGCTTGGATTCATCGACAAGGCATAGTAAGTGTCACCCTCGATCGGGATCATCTTTTCCGCCGGCTTGCCGAAGTCTTCGTCAACACCCTTGGCGCACAGCTCGTTGTAACGGGTAACCTGATCCGTCAGAACCTTGGCGTCAACGCCCATTAAACCTGCCAGTTCTTCCAGTGAGGAAGCTTTCAGCGTGGAATCCAGCGTCAGCGCATACTGGACAGTCGGCGCGGTTTCGTTCGCGCTGGCGATGTACCAGCCGTGATCCGTTCCCGATTTGAAGATCGCGTCCGCGACATGATACATATAGGTATATTCGTTGGCAACCCGTTCGCCGTTGCCATTGAGGATCAGACCTGCTTCTTCGTTGATGCCGACGCCGGAATAGTAGTTCAGGTAAACTGTCTGAATTTCCGGAGCGTCAAAAATCTTGGCGTTGACCTGTTCGCCCAGCTTCAAGCCGTCGCCGAGGTTGCCGGCCGGAACGCCTGTCGCGTATTTATCACCGATCGAAGCGGCATACCGGCTTGTCATTTCACGATTGCTGGCATATCCGCCGGTAGCGATGATGACGTTTTTGGCATTGACAGTCACCTTACTGCCGTCAGCTTTGGTTCCGCTTAAGCCGATAATCGCCCCGTCCGCATCCTTCAGGATGGTATCAGCGGTGGTGCCGTAGAAAATCTCACCGTTGTTTTTCAGATATTCTTCCGTCATCGGCACTGTGATGTTGCCGCCGAAGCCGTCGGTCATGCCGCCGCCATGATGGCCTGCCGCATTGGTCGTGTTATGAACGCGCCACGGCGTCAGCGACTGATGGATGGCTTCCACGTCGTAGATCATCACGCCCATGTCTTCCAGCCACGTCATGTTTTCAACCGAATTGTCGCAGAATGCCTTGACCATTGCTTCATCCAGCTGATCGGCGCCGGCCATGGTTTTCATGTATTCAAGCAACTGATCCGGGGTGTCTTCATATCCCTGTTTCTTCTGCCATTCAGTGCCGGCTGCCAGAAGCTTGCCGCCGCTGCGCGTCGTCGCGCCGCCGGTAACGCCCTGCTTTTCCAGAATGACGACTTTCGCGCCGGCTCGGGAAGCTTCGATACCGGCCGCCAGACCGGCTGCGCCGGCGCCCGCGATGACAACGTCTGCGTCGAGCGTGACATCTTCAGCTGTCTTCTCAACCGGAACGTTTTTCAATGCTTCCGCATCGCCGCCCGCTTCGGTCACAGCGCTGGCTACTGCCGTTTTGATCGCCGCGGTGGTGATCGTGGCGCCGGTGATGTTGTCGACGCCTAATGACTGAGTTTCGACAATCTGCATCGGCAGAACTTCAACCGGGGAAGTTTCCAGGCCGTAGCCGATTCCGTAGGTTTCCTGATGATCTTTGACGACGATGTCTGTAATCGCGTCTTCGCTGACTGTCACTTCCACGGTGACGTCGCCCTTCATGCCGGGCGCGGCTGCCGTGTAGGTGCCGGCTGTGTAGGTCTGTTTGGCGGCTGCGTCCGGGCTTGGTTCGGTTTTCTTACCACTGTCGCCGCAGGCTGCCAACGACAGAACCATCGCTCCGCACATCAGCAGCGCCGCAAACTTGCTTGCTTGTTTCTTCATTTCTTTCCACTCCTTTTTGTTAAGGCTTTCGCAAAGTGATTATACAATGTCCTGTCGCAGGAAGGTCAATCCCTACTTTTATGCGGTCAAAGATTAGTGTATAATGAAGAAAAAGGACAACTATGTGAATATTTACAGCGCTTTCACAGAATAATCCGAACAAAACCGTTCCCTAAGAGGATGGTTTTGTTGTCTGATTTCCGGATCCATTCTCCATTTCGGATCCGATGCGCTATTACTGCGCCAGCCGGCAGTTTTCGGCAGGAACCGGGATAACGATTCAGAGAGAGAAGAGGTGATTCCCTTGCGGATTCAACAAGTCTGCCGGCAGACCGGTCTGACCAAAAAAGCGATCTACTTTTATATTGACCAGGGATTGATTCATCCCCGCCGCAGCACGGAAAATAATTATCTGGATTTCAGCGAGGCGGATGTCGACAGTCTGCGGATCATCGCTTTTCTAAGACAATATAATATTCCCGTGGGTGAAGTGGAGAATTTGATCAGTCATCCAAGCATGACGAATTTTTGTCTGCATAAGCAGCTTGCCGGATTGCGCATGCAGCTGCTGCGGCAGCTGGGGCTGATCCGGTCGTTGTCCTCCTTGTTGACGGAACTGCCGCCGCAGTACAATGTTAACGATCTGACGGAACAGATCAGCCGGCCGACGGCGCCCAGCGAGGCGGATCAGTCGATGCTTGATCTGGTCTGCCCGGATCAGGATGCCCGCATGATATCAATTTTTATCTGGAGTTCGTTTTTAAACGTGCCGAAAAGCGAATATAGGCTGTTTCTGTGGGGAAAGATTACCGAGCAGGCGCAGCAGGATCTGAAAGGATCGCTGCGTTATGTCGCCCGGATTATTTATGCGCTGGAATTTGAACAAATTGAAAACGATGCACGTCTGCGCTATTATGCCGCCCGGGCCATCTTAACGATGGATGAAGCGTTGTTTGCGAAGTTGAAGCAACAGGTTCTTGATCAGCTGCGGAAGATGGCTGAAAATCCGCTGGATCAGGCGTATTGGAAAATGAACTATGAAAAAGTCACGCTGCCGCTGGTTCGCTTTGTCAACGGGCCATTAGGCGATTTGATCGGCGAATATAACTGCGAGTATCTGACTTATACTAAAAACATGCAGCGGCTGGCGGCCAGCGTGCGCCATGAACTGCTCGAAGGCACGGAACAGGAACTCTACCGGAGGCTGCTGCTGGTTTTGGACGGGAAGCTCGATCTCAACGGGTATCCGGGACTGGTCAGCTTTTACACGTTTGAAATGGGCCTGTATATGATTTTGCCGCTCGATCAGCAGCGCCGGCTGCTGGAAAGCTAGTGCCTCATCGTTCTTTTGTTTTTTCCTGTCACTCTGTGCGGAAACTGAAGATGCCTGACTTCTAAAAGCAGGCTTTTTTACGCTTACTCCTTACGTTTGTTCAATGGATAACTGTTCAATGGATAACGGCTTATCCAAAATAAAAACTCCCTGCCTTTGCACGCTTGCCATGGATCCGGAATTCCGGATTGACCAGACAGGCGGGGACGCAGCCCTTGAAGCGGCGGCACGGGAGTTTTTTTTATTTTATTTTGATTCGGGATTCCAGCTGCTGAATCCGGTCTTCCGCCCGTTTCTTCAGCAGGAAGACGCTGAGAATTTCCGCAACATAGGTCAGCACGTTGATCTGAACCTGATCCCACAGCCGCTTTTCCCGGCATTCATCAAAGCCGATGTAGCCCCGCGGCCGGCCCCGGTCCTTGATCAGACATTGAAGCATGGATTTGATCTTCTGCGGTTCCAGCAGGCGGATCTGCGCCGGGTTCAGGGTGTGAATATCCTGACAATAGAAAATTCCATTTTCATCGAAGTTTTTCAGATATTGGCCTTCAAGGTCTTCTTGATAGGAAATGTGCTGGAGATTCTCTTTTTCCGCAGGAATGCCCTGATTGCACCATTCGAACGTGTTAGTGCAGAACTGATCGTCGTCGCTGTTTTCAAAGATATAGACGCGGCTGACGTCAAAATGCCGGCCGATGATCCCCAGAATTTCCTGAATGCAGCGTTCCAGGTCCTGCGCGTTGTAAAGCTTGTTGAAAATGAATTCGCTGATCTGCGGCGTCTCGTCGGTTTTGCTCGTGTTGGAATCGATCCGGGCATTGACGGCCGACGCGCCCTCCACCATTGGGAAAAACGCGTTCTCATCAGCCAGCTGATTGTAAAAAGCGAACTGGTTCTTGCCTTTGCTTTTCATCGAATACAGCGCCTGATCGGCACGGTGGAACCAGTAATGGAAATCCGGATTGACGGGCGAGGTCATCGCGATGCCGACGCTGCAGGATACTTTCAGGATCTTCTGATTGCGCAGTTCAATGGACTGGAAGGCGTCGATAATCTGCCGCGCCTTCTTTTCCACCTGTTCTTTGGAGGGAATATTTTTCATGAAAACCAGAAATTCGTCGCCGCCGACCCGGCCGAGGATATCCTCGCTGCGAAACAGCCGGCGAATCCGGGACGTCGCTTCGATTAAGAAGGCGTCGCCGAACAGATGGCCGAGCGTATCGTTGACCCTTTTGAAGTCGTCGATATCAATGATCATTAAGGCATTCTGCGTCGACTGGGTGGTCAGCCATTCCTGAATTAACGTCTGCGCCGTCTCCTTATTATAATATTGCGTCAGCGGATCGCGCTGCGCTTTCTCCAGCAGTCTTTGCGACCGTCGTTTTTCTTCGTCGATATTGGATAGAATACCGATCGCCTTGACGGGTTTCTGATTTTCATCCAGCTGCGTAGTCACGCGGATCCGGAACCAGACCGGCTGATGCTGGGCGTTGTGCAGCTGCAGTTCATCTTCGATGTAGGCTCGGCCGGCGCGGATCTGGCAGCACAAATCAGTGAATAAATGCCGCTGTTCCGGATAAAAATTCGTATTCTTTTCATCCAGCAGTCCGGATACCGTCAACTGCAGCGGATATCCCAGATACTGCTTCCAGTTCTCGGAGAACGTGAGTTCATCCGTTGGAATATTCCATTCAAAAATAATATCCTGCGTCTGGTTCATGATGATTTCATAACGCTGCAGGCTTAATCGGAATTCCTCGGCAATTCGCTTGGATTCGGAGATGTCGACCAGAATGCAGCAGAAATACTGCCGCCCCCATTCGTCTTGAAGATAGCGTCCTTTATCCAGAACCCAGATCGGCTCGGCGTTTTTGCGCAGCAGCCGAAACTGTAGTTCCTTATCGCAGCCATGACGCAGCTGTTCGCGGACCTCGGCGAGCGTATTCTCAAAATCACGCGGATCGATCAAGGCGCGGAAGCTGTTGTGCAGCTCAGAACGGATTTCTTCCCGGGTGTAGCCGGTCAGCTGCAGGAAGCTGTCGCTGGTCTGCAAGAGCGTCAGCGGTTCGTCGAACAAGCCGTGAAAAATACCGCCCGGTATCTGATCCGGCAGAAATGTTAACGACAATTCCTGATTTTGATAAGCGCTGGAAGCGATCTGAGCCGGACTGATCTGGACGAAACAGAATTTCCCGCGGATTTGGTCGCGGATCAGCGTCAGGATCAGCGAATGACATTCTTCTCCCTGCAGCAGGGCCTTAACGGTGGTCAAACAGTACCGTTCGTTTAAAACCGAACTGATCGGCGTCGTCGTACAGATTAAGGTTTCGTGATGCCGCGACATCTGATTTTTAATATGGCTGCGGACTTGTTCGCGGCCGGCATAGTCCTGCGGCGGTTCTGTGGCGTGCCATTGGACGTTTTCATCCAGCAGCGATTCTAAACAGTTCCAGTCGTTGTCGACAAATAACGCCTGAATGAGGGAAAAAACCTGCGGTTCGCCAGAGAATTCCGAATTGTTCATGTGGACGATCCTTTCTTCAACGTTAAGCGATATGTTCATTATCCTAAGTGTACACCATTTCCCAACTTTGCAAAAGAGCGGAAAGGCTAAAATGCAATCTTTGTCGAAAGAACTCAAAAACGAGGGAATCTGCGGTCTTCGCCAAAGCTTCGCCGGAAATTCAGTTTACTATCATGAACTATTCAAAAACAATTCACATTCCCATGGGAGAATAGCGATGCTTATTAGAGTGTGGAAAGCGAGCGTGATGAAATGAAATTCCAATTCTCACTGAAATCCCTGCATTGGACTAAAAAGAAAACACTGATTCTGGCGATTGGTCTTTGTCTGGCTGGGGCGGGGGGTTTTTATTTTTCCCGTCAGGGGACAACCCGAAAAAACAAAACGCAGGCGTCGTTTATTCGAACAACGGTGCTGAAAAAGACGACGCTGAACAATTCGATCAGCCTGACCGGCACGGTGGAAAGCGCGTCGGTCTCCAATGTGACAACCAATCAATCGCTGGCGGTCAAATCAATTCCGGTTCAGGTCGGAGACTGGGTGGAAGCCGGGGATATCATCTGTGTCCTGGATACAGAGGAAATCGACAAGAATATTGAGAAGACACTGGAAAGCTTACAGGAGAACATCGACAACGCGAAGGATTCACTGACTTCGGCGGAAGAAAATCTGTCCTGGGCGCAAAGCGATGCGGACAGTGCCTGGAACACGCTGGCGGAGAAGGAAAGCGCGATGAACAGCGCAAAGACGGCGTATGAATCCGCGCGCAGCTCTGTCGATGCGTTCCAGGCCAATGTCGATCAGGCACAGGCGGCTTATCAAAGTGCGGTGGAAGCGGAAAATCAGGCGCTTTCCACGTTGAACAGCGCGATCAGCGAGGGGACCTGCACGGGTCTGGAAGATACAGCCTGTTTTGCCGGGTCGGCATACAACACGGCCAGGCAGACCTCTGCCGACGCGAAAGCGAAAGCCGACAGTGCTCAGCAGGATCTC
>QFCE01002554.1_pt1 | contig 91785 bp, 80 predicted proteins | sample 5346091 | NCBI WGS metagenome assembly QFCE01 (sample SAMN09062252, study PRJNA434731) | Human gut metagenome, whole genome shotgun sequencing project. | isolation source: stool timepoint A chromium assembly | host: Homo sapiens | collected 2015
GACTATATTGGCATTAACACATGGACGGGCGCATCGCGGAGTTCGCCAAGTCCATCTACCCGAAGTTCCCGGCCAAGGGGCAGTCGAAGCTGCGCCAGTGGGCGCACGAGACCTTCGAGGCCTGCTACGAGTGCGAGCCAGACGACGCCTGGGAGGGCTTCAAGGAGCCGCGCGGAAAGGCGCTCGACCAGTTCATCCTGATGCGCACCATCCCGGCCTGCGTGCCCAGCCTCCCCGACCGCACCCTCAAGTGCGGATACGCGCCCTGGTCCTACGACGTGGACGATCTGCTCGGTTTCGTCTCCTTCATGGACGACGTGCTCATGCCCGCGGGATACGAGCTCTCCGAGGAGGAGCGCGACCTGATGGACCACCTCCACGGGATCTTCGCCGCCGAGGACGAGGACGAGATCTTCGGCGAAGGCGACGCCGAGGCCGATGCGCCTGAAGCGGACGACAAGCCTCCCTTCGACGCCGACGATCAGTCCCTTGAGGAGCCGTCGTTCGACGTGGACGAGGACGATGCCGACGGCCCCGCCCTGGCGAAGGCGGCCTGACATGCCTTCCAGCCGCCCGGCCCCAGCCACGGGTCGGGCGGCCCCTTCTCTTCTCATTCCCACCGACAAGGAGGTACCGACTGAAACGCACGCTCGATGTGATGGTCGTTCCTGTGGGCCGCGAGCCCGAGCCCAGGACCCTCGAAGCCGATGAGAGCGGCAGCTTTCTCAAGGCGCTCCAGGGCTGCGTGGGCGGCCCGATCGAGCCGCTTTCCTGGCTCTTCGACGACGCGCCCGCGGGCTACTGCAGCGAGGAGGGGACGCTCGGCGCGACCTTCCTCGACGCCAACCGGGCGGTCTACGCCGACAAGGCCATGGAAGACGCCGGGTTCCTGAGCCAGCTCGACTTCGCAACGCCCGTTTGGCGTCGAGCAAGGTCGCGCCGAGCGTCCCCTCCTCGCTGGACGAGCCCACGGGAGCGGCCGGGTTCCTGGGCCAGCTCGGCTCCGCAGCGGCCGTGCGCGAGGGCCCCCTCTACGCCATCTTGGTGGGCGACATGGTGTTTACCGGGTTCGACCCCGAGACGGGGGAGAGCCGCGACATCTCCCCCCGAGGAATGCGAGCGCGTCCGCGAGCGCTTCGGCGGCGCGGGCTCCATCGACTCGGGCGCAAACGAACTCCTGTCCCTCGCCCTCGCGGGCAGGCTCCGCCGATGAAGCGTCCCGAACGGGCGACGCCGCTCCCAAGACCGCCTCCTGGCATCTGCCCCTCCCTCCAGGTGCATCCACCTTGGGCACAGGCTGCACGGGACGGTGCCCGGGTGCCAAGGGCCGCGAAAAACCTTCCGCTGAAAGAACACGCTCGTGACCGGAAGCTCAGGCCTGCGGTTTTCGCTTTCCCCTTGCGCCCGGACGCCTTCCCGCGCGGTCGCCGACCCAAGGAGGTGCCCCTAAAGGAGGGGCGCCGCGAACACCAGGAGGTCATCATGGGAAATCGAGCCGTCATCACCACGCCCGAGCGCAAGGTCGGCATCTACCTGCACTGGAACGGAGGGCGTGACACCATCGAGCCGCTGCTCAAGTACTGCGAACTGCAGGGCTATAGGCCGCCGAGCTCGGACGAGTACGGCTTCGCCCGCATCTGCCAGGTGATGGGCAACTTCTTCGGAGGCTCCCTCTCGCTCGGTGTCGGCGCCTACACTACCGATCGGCAGATGGACCCCGGCGACAACGGCATCTACATCGTCGAGGGATGGCGCATCGCAGAGCACCTGCGGACGGAGTACGATGCGGATTGGAACCCCATCGGGATGCGCTCGTTCGGGCCATCCGAGGAGGAGGACTGGCACCAGTTCGACGACATGCTCCGCAGCTTCGACGCTTCCATGCCCGAAGAGCTTCGCCTCGGCGAGTTCCTGGACTCGGTGGAGGTTCCGGCAAGCGAGCTCAAGGTCGGCGACGAGGTGTGGATGTTCGACAGCGTGTACGGCAAGTGGGAGGCCTTCCCGGTCGTCGGCTTCGGACAGCCCGAGTTCAACCGCATCGCGGTGGAGGTCGATGTTCCAAACGGCAGGAAGAAGACCATCTACCCCGATCTGCCATACGTAGCCAAGTGCGATCACGACGGCGACTTCTCGTGGAACTGCAACAACTACGTCCATGATGACATGGCGCGCATCAAGCCTCGCAAGTAGCGCAAGCGGACACGTTCCCAACTAAGCCCGTCGGCCGCTAGGTCGGCGGGCTTTTCCCGTGTGTTGCGGATGCTGATTCGCGGCGGCTGCTTGCCAGCACGTTCGCCCGGTGGGATAATCCTTGTGTTCAAGTACATCGACAGGAACAGCCATGAAACTCTGCATTGAGATGGCTTCGGAAGCATACAGACGAGACGCTGACCGGAGCAAAGCCTGACAAATCGTCGGCCCCCGACAACCCGCAACGGGTTGTTTCGGCTTGCGCAGATGAACGATGGGCACGAGAACGGGCAGTCGTCCGTTCTCTTTTTGTTTTCACCCCATCGAAAGGCTTTCCATGTCAGTATCTACAGATCGCGCGCCATCCCTTTTGGAAGGGAGCGCCTCGAAGCGCCTGGCTGCGTTCTCCGCGCCGCTCGTTGCGGCGAACCTCCTCCAGTACGTCTACCAGTTCGTCGATATGGGCGTCGTGGGCAACGTCGTCGGCGAGGCGGGCCTTGTCGCGGTTAGCAACGCCTCCACCATCGTCTTCATCATCAGCTCGATAGCCATAGGGCTCATGTCGGGCTGCACCGTCGCGGTCGGCAACCGCGTGGGCGCTCGCGACGAGCAGGGGCAGCGCTTCGCCTTCGCCGCGTCCCTCGGAGTCGCCCTTCTGGGGGCGGCAGCCATAACCTTGGCAGGGACGGCGCTCGCGCATCCCATCTTCTCGCTCATGGGCGTTCCGGGCACCTCGCTCGCCCAGGCGGCCGCATACCTTGAGGTCGTCTCCCTGGGCTCGATCGGGCTCTTCCTCCTCAACGCCGCGTGCGCGTTCCTGCGGGCGCAGGGAGACTCAGTCGGCCCTCTCGCCATCATGGCCTTCTCCGCTGCAGCGAACGTGATCCTCGACTTCATCCTCATAGTCGGTTTCGGTCTCGGCGTAGTCGGCGCCGCCATCGCGACCGTGTCCGCCCAAGGCGTGGGAGCGGTCTTCGCCCTGTGGCTCGCTCGACGCAGATTCGCTTCTGCCCGAGGCATGTTCTCTTCTCTGCGAAGCGCCCATGAGCGCAAGGAGGCATTCGCAAGCGCTCGAACTGTTCTCCGCGTGGGCATCCCTATGGCCGTGCAGCAGGCCGTCATCAACCTCTCCTACGTCTTCGTGACCGCATGGCTTAACTCCTACGGCCCGACCATCGCAGCCGCCTCCGGCGTAGGCCTCAAGATAAGCACCATCGCTGGTCTTCCCTGCTGGGGAATCGGGCAGGCCGTCTCCGCATCGGTGTCTCAGAGCATCGGGGCCGAGATGCCGAAGCGGGCGGTTGCATTCGCCAGGTCGGGCCTCCTCATGTCCATCGTCGTCACCGTGAGCATCCAGGTTGTCGTGCAGTTCGGCGCGGAATGGTTCGTCTCCCTTTTCGGAGAATCGGGCAAGGGCCTCACCGAGGCGGCGGTCCTCTACCTTCGCATCACCTGCAGCGTAAATGGGATCTTCTACGCGTCGATGTATGCCCTCGATTCGTTCGCCCTGGCCTCGGGTGCGCCGAAGCTGGCCCTTGCCAACTCGCTCATCGACGCCTTCGTCATGCGAGCGGGGCTTGCGTGGTTCCTGTCCGTTCCCCTAAGCTGCGGATTCATCGGCATCTATGCGGCGCAAGCGGCTGCGCCGGTTCTGCCCGCCATCATCGGCTTCGCGTATCTCCGGCTATGGTCGAAGAGAAACTTGCCCGAGTAGGGATTGCCCTAGGCACTGAGAGCTTCAACCTATGCCTATAGCAAGAAGTCGGGAGGTTGCCGTCTTCATTGAATCGAAGCGACAGCAAAGAGGTATCAGCATCGCCGAGCTTGCACGCCGCATCGGAGCTGACAAAAAGAGGCTCTGGTACGTCTTGAGCGGGCAGCGCGAGATGCGTGTGGACGAGTTCATCAAGCTGTGCGCCTTCTTCGATATAGGCTTGGGCCGTTTCATAGACAAGGCTGCCGTCGAGCGCTTGCGTGCTCCACACCCGTTTCGCCAAGACTGATTTTGCCCGTCGGCCATCCGGTCGACGGGTTTTCTCTTTGCCTCTCTCGCCCTAGCCTTCGAGAAGCCGCTCTCCTACGCTGCCCTTCATCCCGCATGGCCGACCTCCGCATCCGGCCAATCCCTCCCGCCTCTAGTCCCGCATGCTCGCCGAGAACCGCGCGCCCGCGCAAGGACCGCGAAAACTTTTCCGCAGGGAGCATCACCTTCCAAGACCTCCGGAAAACTCAAGCCCTTGCAGGTTTCGCTTCCTCCCTTGCGCGGGTGCCCGAACCTCGGACGGCAGACGGGTCACGAGGCGGGGCAAAGGGCCCGGCCGAATAGACTTAGGAGGTCTACCATGAGCAATCTGAACGACAAGGCGACGAAGGCGGCGAGCCGCTACCTGGAGCACCGCGGGTACACCGTGCTGGAAACCGCCTGGAAGTGCCCGGCCGGGACGTGTGACGTGATCGCCGAGGACGGAGACGCCATCGTGTTCGTGGACGTGAGCGCACGTCGCGACACCGATAAGGGGTTCCCGACCGAGCAGTGCAGCGCAGGTGTGCGGGAGCGTCGAGAGATGGTCGCGCTTGCATGGTTCGCCGAGCACGAGGAAGCCGTGGACATGGCGGTGCGCTTCGACAACATCGCGATGCTCGTCATGGGCGACAGCCGGGCGATGATGCGCCATCACCTGAACGCCCTCGGCGGAGCAGTCGAGGAGTTGCAGCCGCGAGCCGCAGCGAGCATCCCAACTGGGGCCGATCTCCAGACCCTCCCGGAGGCCGCTTAGACCTCCTGGCCTCCATCGCGAGGGGCGAGCCCTCCGGCCTTCGGGCCGGAGGGCTTTTTCATGGACGAGCCGATCAGCGTTCGCACGAATCGCCCCTTAGCGTATTCCTGACCTCACTGGCACGCTGCCACTCTCCGCCTGACCGTATCTTGTTGGCCCTAAGTTCCTTTGCCTGGGCTCTTGTCAGGAAATGATAGATTTTCAAATCAAGCACCGCGCATAGTCGGACGAACTCATCGGCCCTCATTGCCCTGTTCCCCCTCAGGACGTACCAGAGCCTCTTGCCGTCGATACCGGCCCGGCGCGCAAGCTCCGCGACGCTGGTGCGTCTTTCACGCACATGGTCCATGCGTACAGCTATTTCTCTTGCGTGGTCCATCAAATTCAGTAGCCACCGAAGGCAATCACCGTTCCGGCAAGAAACGCCACCAAGATTGCAAACACCCTGACCGCATATTTGCTTTTTGCGCCAAGCCCTAAGTCCTTGGCCAAGGACTTAGCTGAGATACATACGTGAGTTGCTAACGCGACATCAATCAGTAGAGCAACAATAGCCCATGCTACGCTTCCGAAGTCCAAGAGCACATGCGCCGCTGCGATCACCCCAATAGCGATTCCGCTGACCCACTTCTTCAGCTGGTGTGCTTTCTTCTTTGCGCTCGGCGGCCTCGATCTGTCGCAGAGCATCTGGCGCGTGGTGCCGACACTCAACGCCACATGGACGGCGATAATGCCTACTCCAATCCACACGGCCCAGTTGAGTTCGTCAGAAAACATGCCCCAGCAGAAGAGTGTTCCCATGATTACATGGGCGGAAAATACCGCCAGCAGCAGCAACGCTGCTATCCCATTTGCCCACCTAAACATCTATCCTGCGCCCTACAGCGAACGCAGTAGTTTCACGAACTGCGAGACGTAGGAGGCCTCGTTGTCGAACCACGCCGCGACCTCCACGAGGTAGCCGTCGTCGAGCGGCGACACTTTTGTCTGCGTCGCGTCGAATATGGAGTAGAGGTCGGTTCCCGCGATATCGGAGGACACCAGCTCCTCGTCGGTGTAGCCGAACATCCAGCTTTCCTGGTCGTGCATAAGCTCGTTCAGCCTATCGACGTCGAGCGCTTCTTCACCGCTGTAGGAGACAACGGCGTACAGGGTGATCAGGCTACCCCTCGTGACCGGAATCCTGATGGCGTAGCCCGAAAGCCTCCCCTGAAGCTCCGGAAGCACGAGCCCCACCGCCTGCGCGAACGCGGCGGTCGTGGGGATGATGTTCTCGGAGGCCGTGCGCGAGCGGCGCAGATTGCCTTTGCGCTGCGCATCATCGAGCGTCATCTGCGAGGGCGTGAGCGCATGTATCGTCGTCGCGATGCCTTGCCGTATGGGAGCGACCTCGTTCAAGGCCTTCGCGAACGGGGCAAGCCCCACGGTCGAGCATGATGCGCCGGATACGATGTCATCGGCATCGGTCAGGATGGAGTCGTTTATCCCGTACACCACGGTCGGCACGTCGCTTCCCGCGGCTGCGGAGACGAGCACCTTCTTCGCGCCTGCGTCGATATGCGCCTGCGCCTTAGCACGCGAGCAGTACGCCCCACTACATTCGAGCACCAAGTCGATTCCGAGCTCGTCCCAAGGCAACTTAAGGGCATCAGGCTCGCGAAACGCTTTGACAGCCTTATCGCCAACATGAAGGATGCCCATGTCCTCGTCGAAAGAAACACTTATGCCCAAAGCGCCGTACTCGGTGCTGTGCGCCAGTAAGTATGCGATAGTCTCCATAGAGGCTATGTCGTTCACGGCCACAAGTTCCACGTCCTCGCACCCTATAAGCGAGCGCACGACCAGACGCCCTATGCGACCCATCCCGTTCACGGCAACGCGTTTCATGAGCTTTCTCCTTTTCCTAGTTTCCGACGATGAAGCAGATGAGGTTGATGATTTGAGGGAAGAGCGCCATCACCACGGCGGCACGTACCACCTGCATGATCACCACGTCGGTGTTCTTGACGCGCAGATCCTCCATGATGAGCGCCATGTCGGAGGCGCCTGCGGGGGACGCCATGAGCATGCCCTCCCTGCGCCCGTAGCCGAACAGTTTGCTCTCAAGCTTTCCGGCGGCGAAGCAGTTCAAGGTATATCCCGCGATAAGGATGAGCGCGGGCACGATGAGGTTGGGAAGCCCCGCGAACCCCTCGGCGGTGAGCAACGTTCCCAAGTAGCACCCGGCGAGGAGCTGACAAGCCTTCTTCACGACCTTCGGGATGAATGCGAAGTCGAAGGCGAGCTTCAGGACGGACACAGCCACGATGGAGGCCGTGAAGGTGAGACCGGGGATGCCGCTCGCCTTACCGAGCGCGCCCGCGATGACGGCCACGGCCAAGGCGGCTACTGTGGAGGCAACAGACTTCTGCTTCGACTTCACGCGCTTGGCGCCCTCTCCTGGCTTAGCGTCACCCGGGTCGGGATGTCCCTGTCGCGTGCGCAGCCGATCGAACGCCTCGATCATGATGGGGAAGACGCCGATGCCGAGCACCTGGCGGATGAGCTGCATGATGGTCACGTCCGGCGCGTTCGCGCCCATGGCGGCGGCAACGATGGGCGTGTCGTTGATGCCGCCCGGTACCGCGCACATGAGCGACGTGACAAGACTCAGGGATGATGTCGCCCAGATGAGGAATCCAACCACCAGATTCAGCAGCAGGAAGATCGCGAGCAGGAGAACCATCGGCTTTAGAAAGCCGCGTAGCCGAACAAGGTCGCTGCGCTCAAGGGAGCACCCCACGAACGCACCCGCCACCATCTGCACGAGCGTGCGCGTCTCGGTGGGAAGCCAAGCCTCGCCGGTGGCTATGCTCAGCACCGACACGCCTACGAAGGCGCCTATCATGAAGCCGGCGGGGACCTTGATCCTCTTGGCCAAAAGCCCGCACGGGATGCCCACCGTCAGGGTCAAAACCGCACATATGATCAAATGCTCGTCCACTTACGCTCCTGTCTGTTAATGCTTGGGCGAGTATAATGCTGAACGGTTTTCGACGTTACGAACAACGGAAGCATGAAACGAGCTATATACTGTTACGTATCGTTTCGGCCGTTTTCGCACAAGGAGCAATGGATGAACCAGGACGAAGCACTGACCGCAGAGGAAGTCGCCAAGCTGCTCAAGGTGAGCCGCGGCACCGTCTACTCGCTCAAGGACAAAGGCGAGCTGCCCTCGTTCCTGGTCGGGCGAAAGCTGCGATTCACCAGAAAGGCCGTGCAAGAGTACATCGAGCGCAGCCAGCCGGATCGTGAGAATCTGATGCAGGCAGCCGCAACCGCCACTACCGCACACCGGCCTGAAAGCTTCGTCATCTGCGGCCAGGACATCATCTTGGACGCGCTCTCGAACTATATGAACCAGGCGGGCGTTCCCAGTCTCCGCTCATACGTGGGGAGCTACGACGCGCTCTGCGCCCTGTACAAAGACGAGGTGCAGCTGGCTTCGTCGCATCTGTGGGACGGCGAGACGGACACCTACAACGTTCCCTTCGTGAGAAGGCTCCTCCCGGGCGTCCCCGTAGTAGTCGTGAACCTCACGTATCGCACCCAGGGATTCTACGTCGCCAAGGGAAACCCGCTCGGCATCAATACGTGGGACGACCTCGCAAAGCCCGGGATTCGCATCGTGAACCGCGAGAAGGGGGCGGGATCCCGAATCTTGCTCGACGAGCGCTTGCGTATGGCGGCCATCGACCCGCAAGGACTAGAGGGTTATGCAAACGAGGTCCAGTCACACATCGCTGTTGGCAGCACCGTTGCACGCGGACGGGCGGACGTTGCCGTCGGCAGCGAAAAGATTGCACGTCAGGTGGACGGCATCGACTTCGTGCCGCTCCAAAAGGAGCGCTACGACCTCGTGTTCAAAAAGAAGGATATCGACACGAAGCCGATGCGTGCACTTATGGGGATCCTTGAAACCGGAATCCTGAAGGAGGAGTTCTCGTCCCTCGGCGGCTACGACACCTCCGACATGGGCAAGATCATGTGGATGGGATGAGGGCCGCTATCCGCCCTTTAGCGTATTCCTGACCTCACTGGCACGCTGCCACTCTCCGCCTGACCGTATCTTGTTGGCCCTCAGCTCCTTTGCCTGGGCTCTTGTAAGGAAATGATATATTTCCAAATCAAGCACCGCGCATAGGCGGACGAACTCATCGGCCCTCATTGTTCTGTTCCCTCTCAGGACGTACCAGAGCCTCTTGCCGTCGATTCCGGCCCGGCGCGCAAGCTCCGCGACGCTGATGCCGCGCCTTTCGCGCACGGCATCCATCCGCGCAGCTATTTCTCCCGCATGATCCAACTATTCCGCCCCGTGGTGAAATCTCTGTGTCCTTGTCGGTCAACACGTCTTTGCTCAGCTCGAAGGCTATGGCTAACAGGGCCGAGGCGGCTTTATCATCGACGGAATAGTTGCTGGCGCTACCCCAGTTCTTCCAGCAACGTGGCAAGCGCGCCGGCGACTTCCCGGTTCAACGAGTAGTGCATCCAGCGCCCCTCCTTCCTTGCCTTCACCACGCCGCAGTCCCGGAGCAGCTTCATGTGGTGGGAGAGAGTGGGCTGCGTCATGTCGAGCTCGTCGAGAAGACGGCAGGCGCACACATCGCCCCTCTCGGCGACGATCCTTGCGATTCGCAAGCGGTTCTCGTCGCCAAGGGCCTTGAACGCGCGTGCCGCTTCCTCTGTGTTCATCATCAACCCCCATGGTTCACATCTATTGATAGATTTAAATATGCTCCTTCATCCGTCGCTTTTGGTCAAGTCCCTGAGAATCGGAACCCTGTCCCCGGCCACGCTCGGTACCCTCGTACCATCTCTTTCCAAGCCCGAGGGACGCGTTCACGAGGAGTATGAGCGCAGGAACCTCGATGAGGGGTCCGACCACGGCGGCGAACGCCTCTCCCGATGCCAGCCCGAACGTCGCTGCGGCGACAGCGATGGTCAGCTCGAAGTTATTGCCCGTGGCCGTGAAGGCGATGGACGCCATGCGCGGGTAGTCCGCACCCAGCCGGTACGCCAGCCAAGCACTCGCGAAGAACGTCACGACGAAGTAGACGACGAGGGGTATCGCAATGCGCAGCACGTCAAGCGGCAACTGCGCGATCATATCGCCCTTCAGCGAGAACATGACGACGATGGTGAACAGCAGGGCGACGGGCGTGATCTTCGATATTTTCGGAACCACCCTCTTTTCAAAGTAATCCTCACCTCTGGTCCGCACGAAAAGCCCGCGCGTGAGAGCTCCCGCCACGAGCGGGATGCCGAGATAGACGAGCACGCTCTGGGCGATCTCCCATACTGACACGTCCACGACCGTCCCCGCCGCTCCGAACGCAGGCGCCGCCACGGCCAGGAAGAACCATGCCATGGGGCCGTAGAGCACCACCTGGAAGATCGCGTTCACCGCCACTAGGCCAGCGGCGTAGTTGTTGTCGCCTCCCGCGAGCTCGTTCCAAACGAGTACCATCGCGATGCACCGGGCAAGCCCGATCATGATGATGCCGCTCATGTAGGCGGGGGCGTCGTTCAGGAAGATGAGCGCGAGGGCGGACATGAGGATGGGGCAAATCACCCAGTTGAGCAGAAGGGAGAGGGCAAGGAGCCTCTTGTCCCTGAAGACCTCCGGCATCTTCGAGTACTGGACCTTGGCGAGCGGCGAGTACATCATGAGGATGAGCCCGACGGCGATGGGGATGTTCGTGGTGCCGACGCTCATGGAGTCGAGCGCGACGGAGACGCCCGGGAAGGCGGCCCCGATGCCGACGCCTGTCACCATGGCCAGGAATATCCAGAGCGTGAGCAGGCGGTCGAACGCGCCGAGCCTCGCCATCGTCCCTTTTCCCTTTGATGCCATATCGTCTCCTTCTAAAAACCTGTGTAGATGAGATAGATCCCAATGAGCGCTATCACGGCCCCCATCGCGTATTTCAAGACATGGGAGAGTCGGCCGTAGCGCTTGCTTTCCGAGAGCGACCGCACGAAGCCCGTGGAGGTTCCGGCGATCACCGCGAGGATGCTATGGCCGACGGAGTACGCGACGAGCATGACCGCGCTCCAAGCGATGCTCCCGCTTGAGGCCACCACCGCGAGCAGCGCTATTAGCACGGGCGTGGAGCACGGAGAGGCGAAGATGCCTGCGAGCACGCCGGTGACGAGCGCGCCCGCGTACCCTCGCTTCGTGTTCTTGGAGGTGAGGTACGTCGAGGGGATCACCTCGACGACGCCGCACACTTGAAGCGCCATGGCGAGCATGAGGATGCCCAAGACGATGTAGAGCCAGCCTCCGCCGCTTCCGAGCAAGCTGCCCGCCGCCGTCGCAACGATGCCTAGTGCGCAGAACGCCACTGCCGTGCCCAAGGCAAAGACGAGCGAGAGCTTGAGCGACTGCGATGTGCCCTTCTGCTCGACCCCTCCCACGTAGGCGATGGCGAGTGACGCACCGGACAGCGAGCAGGGCGTGAAGGAGGTGAGCACGCCCCCCGCGAAAGCCGCCAAAGGCGCGAACCATGCGTTCTCGCCAATGAAGGCCGCTATCCAACTTATGGCCGCATCCATTGGCTACACTCCCATGTCCGCGAGGATCGCATCCATCTGCTCCTGGTTGAGGGCGCCCTGATGGGTCGTGAAGATGAGATTGCCCGAGTTGTCCGTATACTGCGAGAACTGCAAACCGTATTTGGCGGTGAGCTCCTCAGAGGGCTCGTAGGGATCTCCACCGGGCATCATGAGCACCTGTGTCGGGATCACTTGCACAGGAAATCCGTCAGCCGCATCGGTGTATTTCCACACATCCACAAACTTGACGATAGCGCGACCCCGCATCTCCTCGTTGGACTTCTTGAGCACAGGGGCCATCTGCTTGCAGGGGATGCAGCTGTCAGACCCGAAATCGACGATGGCCGGAACATTCGCCTCGGCTATGGCGTCCATGTCCACCGATTTGGCGCTAAGATCCCAGAGCTCTGAAGAGGATCCGGCTATCGCTGCGTCCTCGCTCGCAGGTTCGGCGTCTGCACCTGGCTCGGCCAGCCCTTTCACTCCCCAAAGCCCTGCTATTACAACCAGGATTGCAACGGCGGCTACGAGGATCGGGCGAGCCTTCCTTTGGGAAGCGCCTCCTCTTACCGGCTTAGCAGGAGGCGTCTCCCTGCGCTTGCCGCTCTTCTGCTTCTTGCTCACTCGCACTCCTTTTCTCTACGCCGTCGAACAGCTATAGCAGCTCCGCAATCTCTTCCGGCGCGAGCACCTTTCCCTGCGAGACGACCTTCCCGTTCACGAGCAGCGCGGGCGTGGACATGATTCCCGCCTCGGCTATCGCGACCGGGTCGGTAACGTACTCGACGTCCACCGAGCCGTCTGCCTTCGAAGCAGCGGCCTGGGCGTTCTCGTGGAGCTGGTGGCAGCGCTTGCATCCCGGGCCCAGCACCGTGAGCGTGGTTGATTCCGTCCCAGGCGCAGCGCAGGCGTCCCCGCAGTCGCACGGCGCGGCGGTATCGCCCTCGGACAACTCCACGATCTCCATCTCGCAGCAGCAGCTCTCCTTCTTTTCTTCCTTGCCGAATATCTTTCCGAAAAGTCCCATTTCTATATCCTTTCTCTTAAGGGCCTTCTGTCCTTGTTTTGAGGGCCTTCTGTCCTTGTTTTGCCCGCATGACGTTACGGCATGATGAGCGTGAATGCGAAGCCGGTGCCGATGGCCACGAGCAGGATGCACAGTACGAACGTCACCACCATCGGCTTCTTGAATATGCTGTTCAGGAGCGACACCTCGGGAATGGAGCAGCCCGCGCCGCCCAAGATGAGCGCGATCACGATGCCGGAGGAGACTCCCTTCTCCATGAGGATGCCAGCGATCGGAATCATCGTCTCCACGCGGATGTACATGGGTATGCCTATCACAGCAGCAAGCGGGATGGCCCAGAGGTTGTCTGCTCCCGCGAAACCCTCCAGAAGCTCGGTTGGTACGAACCCGTAGATGAAGGCACCGATGCCTGCGCCGAGGAGCAGCCAGCCGATGACTCCCTTGAACAGCCCGATGGCGTCCTTGAGGGCATACTTGCATGCCTGCGCCTGCTTCTGCCAGAACGTCCCCTTCAGGTTCTCCCAAGTGGCCTCCTCGCCGCCACAGCAGCCGCCCTTGACGGCGACGTTCTTGATGTAGCGGGAGAACCCAAGCGCGTCGAGCAGGAGCCCCACGCACACTGCGAACACGAAGGTGATGACGGCGTAGACCGCCGTGGGAACGGGGCCGAAGAACACGAGCAGGAGCGCGATGATGGCCGGGTTGAGGATGGGCGACGTCATCAGGAACGATATGGCTCCCGAGAAGGGTGCGCCGCTCTTGAAGAGCCCCACCAAGACGGGGATGGTGGAGCACGAGCAAAACGGCGTGACCGCACCGAGCGCCGCGCCCAGAACCGCGTTGGTCAGCTTGTGCGGGCGCGACAGGATGCGCTTGATACGCTCCTTCGACACCCATACCTGCAGCAGAGCCACGAAGAAGCTGATGGCGATGAAGAGCAGGAAGAGCTCTCCGAACAGGTAGACAAACGTGCCCAGCACGTTGAGTAGGTTCTCTATGGTGAATAAGTTGTCGAACATCTTGGTCTCCTAGGGGGCCACAAGGCTGACGGGAGAGTGTTGGGCTCGGAAAGCCCCGTCAGCCGGGCCTCGTGAATCGGTTACATGGCTATCGTACGAGGTGCGATCGATTCACACCGACCTGCACCGGTACCTTCGCTTGCATCTGCACATGCGCTATCCCTCATACGAATAGGGGCTGCAGCCAGTTGAACACGTAGCCGCTTATGATCATCCCCACGAGGCAGATGCCGACGAACGCGGCGAGCAGCTTCGGTTTCACCACGCGCGAGAGCATAGTGAGCGAGGGGATCGACAGCACGGTGACGCTCATCATGAACGCGAGGATGGTGCCGAGCCCGACTCCTTTTTGGAACAGCGCCTCGGCGATGGGAATGGTGCCGAAGATGTCGGCGTAGATTGGTGCGCCGATGAGCGTCGCGAGCACGACCGCGAGCGGGTTGCCGTCGCCGAGGACGGCCTCGATGATGTCTTGGGGAATCCAGTTGTGGATGAGAGCGCCAACGGCCACACCGATGAGGATAAAGGGAAAGACCTTCTTGAATGTCTCCGCCGTCTGCCCGATCGCATAGGACACGCGCTCCCGCTTCGTCATCGTCTCGGCCTGCTCAGCATCGACAGCTTCTCCGCGCACGAAGTCAGCCACCTGGTCGTTCATCCCCAGATGCTGGATGATGGAGCCGCCCGCAACGGCGATGACGAGGCCCACCACCGTGTAGATGAGCGCCACGTGCGGGCCGAAGATACTCATGATGAGGATGATGGAGGCAATGTCTACCATGGGAGATGAGATGAGGAACGAGAACGTGACACCGAGAGGCAGTCCCGCTCGCGTGAACGCGATGAACAGCGGGATGGACGAGCAGGCGCAAAACGGTGTCACGGTGCCTAGGAGTGCGCCGATTATGTTGCCGCTGATTCCCTTGAAGCGCCCGAGGATGCGCTTGCTGCGCTCGGGAGGGAAGTAACTCTGTATATAGCTGATGATGAAGATCATCACGCATAGCAGAATGACAATCTTGATGGTGTCGTAGATGAAAAAATGGATGGTGCCTCCCCACTGGGAGGTGGCATCCAGACCGAATGCGTCCACGAGCATGGCCACCAGATCCGAGAGCCACTGCATCTTGAGCACCTGGTCCATGAGGAACGAGCCTACAGCATCCATAATTCTCCGTTCGACATATTGATACATTTCTATGTTTTGATTAGCAGTATATTCAAACATCGAAATGTGTCAATATGTTAAGTCCCCTGGCTACGGAACCGAAGTCGGGGGCTACACCTCGGCGATACCGTGCTCGAAAGCGTATTTAACTAGGTCAGACCTTTTCCGCGCATCCAACTTTTGCATGAGCCGTCCCTTGTAGGTCTCAACAGTCTTCTCGCTTATATAGAGCAATTCGCCTATTTCTCTTTGGGTATATCCCAGAGCCAAATACCTTAGGACTTCCTCTTCCCGCTTGCTAAGCTCAATTTTCGTTGCAGGCCCTTTCGCATCCGATGCGCTCGGAGCGTCGAAGAGCGCCGCGGCAAGCACCGGATGCACGTACTTCTGCCCGTTCAAGATTGCCCTGACGGCAGCAAGAAGCTCTTCATCGACCGCCTGTTTCGAGATAAAACCATCGGCACCGACGCTCATCGCCTCGCGCAAGTAGGCCTTGTCTTTGTGCATAGTCACAAACAGGATGGGAGTGCGAGGGTCGAATTTCCGAATCTCCTCAGCAGCGGAAATGCCATCTTGATCAGGCAAACTGATGTCTAGAATTATGAGGTCCAAACTGCCGAGAAGCCTACGGGCGCTCTGGATGGCGTCTGCCGAGGTAGATGCTTCAGCCAGCACCTCGAGCCCCTCCACTTCCATGAGAATCTTTTTCAGCCCCGATCGGAACAGCGTGTGATCGTCAACCAGCATTATTTTCGCGCTCATTATTTCGATCCTGTATCTCTTAGGGGAATACGAGCGATGATCGTCGTGCCCGCACCCACCGCCGCCTCAATACTCAGCTTCCCTCCGAACATCGAAACGCGCTCATCCATGCCGAGAAGCCCCAGATGTTTTCCGGGCTCCAGCTTGGATACCTCGTCCACATCAAACCCCTTCCCGTTATCCTCAACCAAAAGCGTGATGCTCGAATTGATGACCAGCGAAACATCCAGTTCGTCCGCATCGGCATATTTCAGCGCATTCGTTACAGCCTCTTGGGCGATGCGGTAAACCGTTATCTCTATATTCGGCGGAAGCGAAGACGCGTCGCCCTGAATCGTCAGAGAAGCAGAAATCCCGTGCCTTTCCTCTATCTCCTCTAAGTACCTTTCAAGAGACGTCGTTAGCCCGAACTTGTCAAGCACACTCGGTCTGAGATTCCAAGCCAAGCGGTTGACGTCGTCAAGAGACTGCTCGATAAGGCCGCGAATGGCCTGCACGCGATCGACTTGCGATGGGCTCAAATTGCCGTCGCCGCGCAAATTCTGGAGCTCTATTAGCATGGCGGAAAGCGAATGGCTTGTCTCGTCGTGAAGCTCGCGAGCGATTCGCTTGCGCTCTTCCTCCTGGGAGTCAATAGCACGCTGCAACAGCATTGCGAGCGCCTCCTCCTTCGATGCCAGAGCCTCGATATATTGGTCGCGGTTCGCTTCGGCTTCCTGCAGGTCATCGAGCATCGCATTAAAGGACGCGGCAAGCTTGCCGATTTCATCGCGGCTCTTAAGGCGCGCTCGCAAATCCAGGCCGCCCGCCGACACCTTTTCCGTAAGGGCAACGAGACTTTTGACGTTTTTCAGGGTGCTTCTCACAAGAACAAAGGCCACAGCAGCCGCCAGCCCCATAATAGCGCACGTAAAAATGCCAAATTGCAGCATAGTCGATCGTAGCGCCGCATCGGCCGAGCCATAGCCCATGCCGAGCCTGACCGCGACGGGCGAATCATTGAACATGGGGATGGCGCAATCGACAACCACTCCGTGATCGGTGTTCAAGATGATGGAATTCTCAACATAACCGTCCTCGGTAAACTGCGGGGAATTCTGATCAATCAGTTCGCGACTGATCGTTTTGCCCAAACCCGATTCAACAACAACACGTCCGCCATCGTTTTCAATGAAGGCGTACACAACGTCCTCGTTGTCAGACACAGCATCTTCGAGCAAATCGCTCAATGCAAGAAGGTCGTTGGTTAAGTACAGGTCCACACTTCGCGTCGCGATATAGGAGGAAAGCGCCTTTGCTCGAGCATCTGTCTGAGACGCCAGAACATCAGACAAAAGGGCATGCATCCAAACACCGCAGCAAATGATCGCGGAAAGAATCGTTGACGCCACAACGAGAAACATCTTCGCCTGCAGGGAGAGCCCCCATGACCGAGCACTGCATTCTTGAGCCTTCATAAGTCGCGCCCCGTAAACCTACTGCTCAACCGAGACAAGGTCGAGCGAGAGACCCCCTATGGCCTCTGCAGCTTCGAGCACAACCTCGTAATCTTGCTCTTGGGGAACATCAAACCTGTCATAGCCCAAATCACGCATGATGGCGTCTCCTTCGTTGTTCGCGTTGATCTCAAGCAGCGCCTGGGTGAATCGGTCAACCATTTCGGTATCGGCGAGCGTTGACGCGACAATAGGAGGCATGCCGGCAAGGGGCCCCTCGTAGATGACAATCAGGTCTGCCAGCAACTCAGGTCTCGATCGGCAGAGTTCTTCGAACACGATGCTATCAACCGCAGCCGCATCGACCAGTCCGCGACACACCGCTCTTACGGAAGAATCGTGGCTGTACGTATAAATTATTTCGGCAAAACACGACTCATCGCACCCGGTCTTTTCCTGCAACGCGTAAAGGGCGGCAATCCTTCCAGTGTAGGAGAGGGGATCGGTAAACGCGAAGCTTCTGCCCACAAGATCCTCGAGTGAGGTTATGCCGGTATCCAATCGGGTGATGATATAGCACCGGTATAAATTGCTTTCATTGACCACAGGCGCAGCCACACCGTACACGATGCCCTCTTGCCGCCCCAGAACATAGGAAAGGGAGCAGATGAATCCGAAATCCGCTTCCCCTGTACGCAAAAGTTCGTTCGCCTCTTTGTACGTCTGGCGATGGGCGACTTTTACCGGCGCTCCCAGTTGCCGACCAACATAATTTACCAGTTGCTTATATTTGTAGAATGATTCTTCTGGAGATACCAGCGAAGCGAAGACTATGGTGATGGAATTATCTTCCTCTGGAGAGCCCTCTTGCTTGAGAGGTTCCGCGAAGATTTCGATTTGCCTCGCGTTCGCGCCAGGAAACGTACAGCCCGACGAAACCAAGCCCCAACCCAGCAATAGCCCAACCGCAACGGCCGATCTCCTATCTGTGTTTCCCATCATACCCAGCCCCCACTTAATCAGCTGCCCCAAAATGGGAGTCTTCCCCAAAAGGAAGACTCCCCATGACTCGATATTATCTCACGCCAAAACCGATCGGAAGATAATTCAACCCAATATGAGACAGCTCGCGGTAATAGTCTGTCCGGGCGCTATCCCTCATGCGAAGGAAAAATGTCGGGACCCACCCCAAAAGATATTTTTCGCAGAACAAATCCACCGCGTTCAGATGGCCTTCGTCTTCCGTTTGCAAGTATGCGAACACCTGACGATAGACAAACTCGAACATAAACCCAATGAAGTCTGCAGGCATCTTCTCTTGAGCATCCAGGGTCAGGTTCCGCTTCGCATAGAAGCTTGCTATCTCCTGGGTGACAGCCCCTCCCACTGCGGGAGAGGGACTCAGATAATAGGACGCGTAGGGAGGCGCGGTCATCTCGAAGGAACCGATGAAGAGTTGCGTATAGTCCACGAGAAGAGGGGTGAGATCCCCGGCCTCTAGAGAGTTTCTCATGGTCTCCAAGGAGGCAACCGCCGCCGGCTCGTCGGCATAGACCGACAAGAGAGCGTCGATGCTTACCGTTAGCGACCCATCCGGGCGTCGGAAGAGACTCGCAAGCAGTCGAAGCGCCTCTGCCTGCAGAGCCACGTTTATCCGATCCCGTTCCATCACCTGCATCCAGCTCACCTTCTGTCTAGAATTCGCGAATATAGAAGACAGCCGGATCGGTTCCCTCCTCGGGCTTCAGAACGCGGCCCTCGTGCTCCTGCAACGCACGGCTCACGTCGCTATTCGTATCTTCGAGGTCACCGAAGATACGGGACTGCGCAGGGCACACCTCGACACAGTAGGGCAGCAGACCGTTCTTTACCCGGTGATCGCAGAATGTGCACTTCTCCACCGTCGAGCTTGGGCGCACGACAGGATAGGTCGCCCCTCTGTCCTTGTTGATGTAGGGGAACACACAGCCGCTCTTTTCCTCCAGCTCCTTTGCGGAGCCCGTCGCTCCCTCAATGAGGGGCTCGTGCTTCTGCTCGGAATCGGCAGCCTCTTCATTGTAGTTGATAACGCCGTAGGGACATGCCTTGAGGCAGGTCTGACAACCGATGCACTTCTCGGAGTCGTGCACCGTAATACCGTTCTCGTCTTTCGTCATTGCGCCCTGGGGGCAAACCGCTACACAGGCCGCGTCAGTGCAGTGGTTGCAGAGCGTGGGAGTATATTCGTATCGAACAGAGGGAAATGCACCGGATGTCTCTATGATGTGGTGGGACCAGAACATCCCCTCGGCAACGTTGTTCTCATTTTTGCAACCGATCTGGCACGCTCCGCAGCCCACGCATTTGTGCAAATCGATGACCATTCCATAGCGAGTCATTTTATGCCTCCTCAACCTTCTCAATCTTAACGCGGGCCAAACCGCCATGGCGCGACGTGGAGCAGCTGATTCGCTCGTAATCGGCCGGGATTACCTCGTTGTTGTTCCCTCCGCGCGGGCGAGCCGACGCATAGTCGTCAGAAGCCGTGGAGCCATAGGCCCAGTGCCCCTGTCCATAGCACTTCACGACCACCCCGGGCCGCGTGCCCTCCCAAGGCTTAACGTTCACCTCCACTGAGCCCTGAACCGAGGTCAATCGCACCCGATCGCCCTCCTTCAATCCCAGCTGATCGCAGTCGGAGGGATTGACCTTCAGAACGTCATCCCAGGGCTCATCCCCGGGATCAGCATCCTTGAATTCCTGGTACCATGACGTGTTCGCAGAACGCCCCTCCCGGTTCAAGCGAGAACGATGCTCGCTGAATATGTAGGGAAACTCCGCGGGATCGCCGTGCCGGACGGGCTCCTCGTAATGGGGCACGAAGGCGAGCTCTCCTCGCGCGGCATAGTTGATAGCGGCCATAAGCTCATCAACCGTGCGCCCGTACGTGGCGGCATGCTCTTCGAGAATCCCCTTCAGGGTCTCACTGTAGAACTCGAATTTTCCCGTAGCGGTGCCGAAGTCGTCCCAATGCTCTCTGTACTCCATGCGGTCGCTGTTCCAAATTCCCTTCTCGAGGAATTCGTCCCAACCGTTTATCTCGTCGCCGCCGACCTCTTCGGAAGGAGTCCACAGCGGCTGCGTATAGCATTTCGTGGCAAACAAGGACAGCTCCTCGCCAGTGGTGGGCTGAGCGCCCGTGTCAGGATCGGCGAAGTTCTCCTTGTAGTAGTCCAAGACGCGGGTGAAGCCGCGCTCGGCGAGCTTTTCGGCTATGCCCCATACGATTTCCGTCTCATCGGTGAGCGTATCCCATACAGGATCGATAACCGGCTGCTCGATGGAGGCATAAGAGTGCATATCCTGCTTGTTCGAGACGAAACCCCAGCGTTCGAACATTTGATGGCGAGCAGGAAGCACGATGTCGGCATATTGCGACATCTCGGCAGGATTGAGCGTAATGTGGACAAAGAAGGGAATCTTTTCCAGAGCCTGCTCCCAGCGCTGCGCGCCGGTGCACGAGAACACCCAATTGTTCCAATAGCCCATCGCCACTTTGATGTCATAGGGCTCGTCGCTGTTGAGACAATCCGCGAGATGGTTGGTGATCACCTGGTCGCCCAGCTTCCCCTTCGCGACAGCGGGCCACTCCCACGATCCTCGCTGATCGAGCTTCGGTTGAGCAACGCCCGCCTGGGCGATCTCATCCTGGTAGGGCTTGTGATCCGGAGTGCTTGCCGTGGGAACCTTGGGGGCCCTGTTCGCGCCACCCTCGTTCTCGACGGAGCCGACAAGAGCGTTGAGGGCGTTTGCGGCCATCGACTGGTAAACTCCGCGAATTTGCATGGCGATGCCGGGAGACCACCAGGAAAGGGCGTTCGACCCTGCGGCGGCAAACTCGCGGGCGACGCGATAAATTTGATCGGCCGGCACGCCGGTGATCGGCTCGGCCCACTGGGGCGTCTTATCGAGTAGTTCGATATTCCACCATTTGACCAGGCCGTTCGTGTACTTCTCCGCAAAAGCAGCCTCATCGACGGGCTGGCCTTCCGCAAACAGATTGGCTCCGTCAGTGAAATCACCCACAAAATCTTTGTTCCACAGCCCTTCAGTAAGGATGACGTGGGCTATGGCCGAAGCTAGAGCGCCGTCAGTGCCCGGAATAACGGGGAGCCACTCGTCCGCCTTGGCAGCCGTGGCAGACAGGCGAGGGTCGATCACGGCAATCGTGGCATTGTCGGCCATGGAGCCGAAGTGATTCGAGATGTTAGCGATTTGGCGGTTGGAGGCAATGGGATCGGTGCCCCACATGAGAAAGTACTTGGTGTTCTCCACGTCGTAATCGCGATAATCCCAATAGCCTTCCGTCACACCTGCAGCCAGCTTCTCGGCTTCAGCGCAGATGGTGGAATGAGCGAAGTGGTTAGGCGTTCCGAACACTTCGGGAAACACTTTATAGAAAAGATCTGTCAACCCGGTCGAACGGCCCTTCGTAAACATGAACTTATGGGTCTCATTCGCGGCGCGCAGCTCCATCAGCTTATCGGCGATGGTGTTGAACGCCTCATCCCAGCTGATGGCAACGAAACCCGGATCCTCACCACGGCCCTTCTTGGGGTTGGTTCGCTTGAGGGGAACCTTAATCCTGTCGGGGTCGTACACCTGCTGCAGGGCAAGATGCGGACGTGGGCAGATGAACCCTCTATTTGAGAGAGAATTTGGATTGCCGGAAACCTTCACCGCCCGGCCGTCTTCCACGTAAACGCGAACAGAGCACCATGAAGTACAGCCCTGGCAAGACGAGTTCACCCACTTACCGTTTTTCTCGACCTCGGGAATCGCCCCATCCCCCGTGTCGGAAAAGGCCGTCTTGTCCGATTGGGCATCGGGATTGCTGCAAGCCGCAAGTCCCAGAATGGCGCCTGATGCCGCCGCAGTTCCAGCAAGCGCCGCAAAACGCCGACGATCCATTGTTAGCCGCATTGTCTCTCCTCCTCTTTTTCGCAGTGGAATCGGCGGTTTCTCCCGTGCAGGAAAGCGCAACCGCCCAATTCCTGGACAGTAAAAATATAGGAAGGAGACGACGTTCCTGCCTATCAACATAACTCTGATTCTTGTAGGATTTTTCCCTACAGCGCTCATTCCTGAAGGACTAGCACTAGGTTTAGGGGTACGGCTTCTTCGCTCAAGCTCAGATTCATCAAACGGGAGAATCGGGGTTCCTCTGGCGTGCTCAAACGAAAACGACCCCGCCGGAAGGCAGGGTCGGGAAGTTCATGGAGCGGGCGACGGGACTCGAACCCGCGAATACAAGCTTGGGAAGCTTGGGCCTTACCACTTGGCGACGCCCGCATGCGTGAAGCGAATTATAGCGCACCTTTTCCCGTTCGAGAAGAAACACATATTTCGACATGGTTGATCGGTCTTCCCGCAGAGGACGCAGAGGGCGGCTTTAGTCACGACCCCAGACGTAGCCACTATCGGAACACGAGGGCGGACTAAAGTCCGCCCCTACGGGGTTTCGACGGCCCAGCAATAAAGCCTTCTCAGCAGCACGATATCAAGAGATGTTGCAGTTATGCCAGTTTGATAATTGTTTCATGCAACCATTTGTGCCCATGATAAGGTGCCTGTCGAACAGCCAAGGAGGCACCTATGAGCAACTTCTTCCAAAATCTGCCGTATAAGTTGGCGAACTTCATGGCGGGGCGCAACGGGCCGGATGCGCTGGCGCGCGCGTCGCTGTGGATGGGCGTGCTGTTCACGTTCCTGGAAATCATCACCGGCCTGGGCATCTGCTCGCTTATCGGCATGGTGTTCCTGTTGTACTTCATGTTCCGCTGCTTCTCGCGCAATATTGCCGCCCGCACTCGGGAAAACGCCCGCTACATCGCCTTGACGGCCAAACCGCGCGCCGCCTGGGCTCGTTTCAACACGCGGTGGGATCAGCGCAAGACGACCAAATTCCTGAAGTGCCCACAGTGCGGCCAGTCGCTTTCCGTGCCCAAGGGCAAGGGCACGCTGAAGATCACGTGCCCGAAGTGCCGCAACCAGTTCACGACGAAGTCGTAGAGAGCCAGTCCTCAGGCTAAAATGCCAGCGGACTCATATCTTCGCGAACGCTTGAGAAAGGAATCGCATGGACGGGAAAGCTATTCACCGGTGCCTGCATGTGTTGGATTTGGAGAAGTCGATCGCGTTTTACGAGAAGGCGCTCGGCATGACCGAGATTCGCCGCATGGGGCCCGAGGACGGCTCGTGGACCAACGTGTTCATGGGCAGCGACGCCTCGGGCTTCCAATTGGAACTCACCTGGAACCGCGGGCGCACCGAACCCTACGACAACGGCGGCCGCGACTCGCATCTGGCCTTCACCGTCGACGACTACGAAGCGGCCCGCGCATTGCATGAGGAGATGGGCTGCATTTGCCACGTGAACGAGGCCATGGGGCTGTACTTCATCGAAGACCCCGACGGCTGCTGGCTGGAAATTCTGCCGAATAAGGCCGAGTTCGCGCCCCAGGCCGGCGTGGACGTGCTGGACGCCATGGCGCGCCGCCGCAGCCTGCGCCGCTATTCCGGCGAGCCGATGCCGCAAGCGCTGCTCGACCGCATTCTGGAGGCGGGGCTGCGCTCGGCATCGGGGCGCTCGCGGCGGCCGTGGGAACTCATCGTCGTGCGCGACCGAGCCATGCTGGATGAGTTGGCCGAATGCCGCGAACAGGGCGCAGGGATGCTCACCGGAGCGGACGCGGCCATCGTCGTCGTGGCCGACCCGACGCTCGCCGATACCTGGGTGGAGGACTGCTCCATCGTCATGGCGAACATGCAGCTGGAAGCGGCAGCCTCGGGTGTGGGCAGCTGCTGGATTCAGGGGCGCCTGCGCCAAGCGGCCGACGGGCGCTCGACCCACGAGTTCGTCGCGAACCTCCTGAAGGTGCCGGCCCCTTACCAGCTGGAGGCCATCCTCTCCCTCGGCATGCCCGGAGCCGAAGCCCCGCGCCGCCCCTTCGACGAAGCGCTGCTGGGGAAGGTGCATTGGGAGACGTTCTAGGATCCCAAGCCCATGCCGAGGCGGAAGTGAGCCCACTCCTTCGAGGGATTACGTTTGCAAGGCAAATAGATGGCTTCTGTCGACGCTTCATGCTTTGTCTTTTATGAGGAGCCAAGGAGCATGCGTTCGCTGACTCGGGCGGTGAAGGCGTGATCGGCGAGGACGGCGGTGAAGCTGCCCTAAGCGGAGCACTTCTACACGTAAGCCGAAATAATGGTTGCACGCGGACCGGTTCGTGGAAAAATGGAAGAGCAGATTAGTCAACGAACGCAACGCCATCGACGAAGCGCTTTCAACCGAGCGGAGGCAACAACCATGACCAACGAGACCATCGCGACCGAAACCACCGAGACCGTCGGGGAATTCCCCATCGACGAGCTTCTGTCTGACGGCATCACCAACACGCCGCCGTCGTTCGTGCGCGCCATTCTGGCCGCCGCGTCCGATCCTGCGGTGACCTCGTTCGCCGGCGGTCTGCCCAATCCCATTTCGTTCCCGCAGGAAAAGCTGCTGGAATCGATGCAGCGCGTGGTGGCCGAGCGCGGCCCGGAGGCCTTCCAGTACTCCGTCACCGCCGGCGTGCCCGAGCTGCGCGCCTGGATCGCCGAGCGCTACAACCACCGCTTCGGCACCGACTACACCGAAGAGGACGTGCTCGTGACCACCGGCTCACAGCAGGTGCTCGACCTGCTCGGCAAGGTGCTGCTGGACAAGGGCGACGGCGTCATCGTGGAGAAGCCCACCTATCTGGCCGCCATTCAGGCGTTCGCGCTGCAGCAGCCCGTCTTCCGCGAGGTGGAGCTGACCGAAGAGGGCCTGAACATCGACGAGCTGAACGCGGCGCTCGATGCCGGCGCGAAGATGATCTACCTCATCCCGAACTTCCAGAATCCCACGGGCCTCACCTACACCGCCGAGAATCGCGAGCAGGTGCGCGAGGTGCTGGCCGGCCGCAACATCGTGGTAGTGGAAGACGACCCCTACGGCGAGCTGCGCTTCGAGGGCGACTCGCTGCCCTACATCGGCGGCACCGCGCTGCCCCACGGCGTGATCATGGGTTCGTTCTCGAAGACAGTCACCCCCGGCTTCCGCATGGGGTACCTCCTCACGAAGGATCACGACTTGCTGAAGGCGCTCAACACCGCCAAGGAAGCCGCCGACCTGCACACCAACGTGTTCGCTCAGTTCGTGGTGCTCGATTACCTGCGCCACAACGACCTGGACGAGCACCTGGTGAAGATCCGCGAACTGTACCGCACCCAGGCCCGCGCGATGACCGACGCCATGGCCGAGTTCTTCCCCGCCGAGGTGAGCTTCACCAAACCCGAGGGCGGCATGTTCCTCTGGGCGACGCTGCCCGAGGGCGTTTCCACCATGGAGCTGTTCCCGAAGGCGCTTGAGCGCAACGTGGCCTTCGTGCCGGGCGACCCGTTCTACCCCGAGCCGGGCGCGCGCTCCACCATGCGCTTGAACTTCACCAACGCCGACGAGGAGACCATCCGCGACGGCATCCAGCGCCTGGGCGAAGTCATCGCCGCCGCGCTGTAAACCGTTTCGAAGGGGCACTCGCACCCTGTTCGTTTTCCATATCTTCCGTAGGGGGCGACCTTGGTCGCCCCTTTTTTGTCATGCAAGCAAAACGCGCTCGGAAGGGCTGACCAAGGTCAGCCCCTACGGTGGGGACTGGGAGGGCAGGCCGAGGTCAGCCCCTACAGTGGGATGCGCGATAGGGGGGATGCAGCGGGGAACGCGAGCTCTATCGGCTCGGTTGATCCTTCACGAAGGAGCCGACCGCGATGGCAGCCACAGCGCACAGCAGGCCGCCGATGGCCCACGCGAGCCAGAAGTACGGCGTCTCGTACTCGGGCACGAACAGCATGACCAAGCCGGCAATGGTCGCGACGATCATGATGCAGGCGCACAAGCCGCTGGTAAGCTGATCCTTGCGGCGCTTGCGTTCGATACGGGCGCGGGCACGCTCGATCTCCTCATCGGACGCCTCGGGCACGCCGAGCAGCGCGCAGATCTGCTCGTCGGTGTACATCGCGCGCAGGGCCGCCGCGTCGGAGTTCACAATGACTTTACCCTCGTCGCTTTCAGCAATCGCCTGCTCGCGCGCATCGTTGTAGTTGGCGATGTTCAGCCGGCCGAGCATCATGGAACCGTATACGATGCACCACACGCCGACCGCAATGAGCCCCATCATGAGCGCGGCCGCCTCGGTCTGAACAAATTCGCTCAAGGAGTCGGTCAAAGCCGTAAGCACGATGCCCGTAAAAACGAGCGCAATGCCCGCTACAAGCAGCCACGCGAAAAGACGCTGGGTGCGCTGACGATCTTCCACCGTGTAGAAATCCTGGATGAAGGGGTGGCTACGCTGAAACTCCGTATGTTGAAAAGCAGCTGTTACGATAAGGCCGAGACCGACGGCGATGCCCGCGAACAGGGGGATGAGGCTCGCGCCCGCAAGAGAGGGCGCTGTCGCCTCGGCCCAACCGGCCACGGCCATAAGAAGCGCCACGCCGATGAGAATAGCGAACACGCCCCAGGCGATTTTCCACGCGAAGACGCGCATGTGCTCGTCGTAGCCGCACACATCTTGGGGTGGCCCACCGGCGGCCTCGCGAAGCATAGCGGCGCGCGCTTGCACAGCGGCCGTGGGCGTACTGGTTGTTAGATCGCCCTGCACAAGGTCGTCCAACGTCACGTCGAATATCTGGCACAGCTTCAGCAGCTTGTCCATTTCGGGATAGGACTTCTCGGCCTCCCACTTCGTGACGGACTGACGACTCACACCGAGCATGAGGGCCAGCTGCTCCTGGGTCATGGCATGGGTAGCGCGAAGATGCTGAAGGTTGTCGCGGAAGCTCATGGTGGGCCTACTTTCTTTGAATGAGGGAGGCGCCCATCATCGACTCTCGGGCATCGCGAAGGAACCCGCACCGTCAGTCGTCGCCTTCCCTAGAGGGCAAGTTCGGTTGATCAACGATGATCACTTTACCTGTCGCTCAGGGTGCATTCTACCAACTTTCGGCATCAATTTCCGCAACACACAGGCGCCTTTTGGTTGCAAACCCCAGGTCAGGCAAGTTTTCAGCTTTGGCGCGTCTGCTCGACGAGATCGATAACCTCTTGCTTGCTGTGGACACCGAGCTTCGCATAGATATTTCGCACATGCATTTTCACCGTATTACGCGAAATCACAAATTTCTCTTCCATGAAGGCGAGATCGCGGCCTTGAGCTAGCTGCTCGAGCACTTCGGTCTCTCGCGGCGTAAGACCGAACTCATCGGCAAGGCTGCGACAAGGGCCTTTCCAGTATTCGTCTCCGTAAGCCCAATCTCCTATGGCATCTGCGGAAGAAGCCGCGGCAGCATTTCCAGCACTCCCAACACCCCCAGCGATGCCCGCCGATCGACCCGCGGCCGAAAGCCCTTCTTCGCCAATCGGAAAGCCCGCGCTTGGATAGATCGCTCCATCTCGATAGAGAACGAGGAGGAGGACAACATAGATGAAAACAATGACAAGCGGAGCAGCTTGGGAAGCTTCGGGATGGGATCCCATGATCGCTGAAGACCCGACCGCGATGAGAGCCCCTGCCAAATGCCCCGTCACCGCCGCAAGGCGCACCCCCGCAGCGGCCAAAACGGGTCGATGACAAGAACGAGCGAAGGCGATAGACATGATCCATATATTGATTTCGAACAAAATAGTGCCGACGTCGGCCAACGTCGAGCCAACATCCGGACCCGCGATGCTCAAAAACGGATCCAGCAAAAACGCCGCAGAGACACAGGCGATGGCAACGGCAAGAAGCGTTCGCGCATTCAGCCTAGGCGCGCAGCGAACGGCAAGACCTAAAGCGACAAGCACCACGAGCGCCGCCACGGCTTCTACGGCTCCCTTCGAAGAAGCGCCCGTTCGCACATAGCCCAACATGAGGGATGTGGCAACGATAACGAGCAAAGAACGTCCCGTCGTCTGCCCCCACATGCGCCGCAGACGCATCCCACATAAGGCAGAAGGGCGCGTCTGCGCACTTGACGGCACAGGCAAAAGCTCGTCCGCCCCTTTTGATTCCGCCAACAGAACGAAGCGACGCATCAAAACAAGAGCACCGAGACACCCCGCAATCTGGCAGGTCGCACCAAGAAGCAGAGCGACACCCTCCCCCGCCGATGCGCTGGCAAAGGCGAGGCGCAACATGATCTCGATCAAAAAGGCCAACGCCATCGACAAGGCCGCCGTTTTCGACGCAACATCGAATGGCAGCTTCGCAAGCAGCACCAGCACCGCAATAGTCAGAGGAGGCCCGACGGCTTTTACCAGAAAGACACACAGCATGGGCAGCGCACCGCTTTTGCCCGCGAAGAAAACCAGCCCGATGGAGCCGATCGCCAGAAGCAAGCAGCCACACCCCAGCGCTCGCTCCAAAGCCCTCTGCGAGCGGGTCTGGCCCGATGCCGCTTTTCCCCTCCTCGAAGCCCCAAGCAGGCGATAAGAAATACAAGGAGATACGCGGCGAACGAGAACGCTCGAATAGGAAGGTACCCGTTCCGAAACGCAACGAGCGAAAGCATGGAGTAATCGCACGTCCATGCTCCAACGAACATGCAGATGAGGCAGCTTCCCACGAGAGCGGCCTTACGCAAAGAACCGTCCCCCTTTGCCGGCGCCTTGTCCATTCACCCTTCTCCCTTTTCAGCCAAATCAGCGAAAGCCCAGTATAGACCTTTCTTTCTGATTGGCACACCCATTCTGGGTGTGAACGAGAAAAAGTCGAAAACACCCTTGCTGGGCGTTAAGAATCCTCTCGATACTAGCTAGATTGGCACTGCTCGCTATCGCAATGAAGCGAGCGAGGATGCCGGCACATATTAGGGAGGGCCGGCGAGAAGTAAGGAGGCTTTTAATGAGCACGGCAACCGACTTGATTGAAAACGCTTCAGGCATGAAGGCGGCTCAGCTGTCACGGCGCCATTTCGTGGCTGGCATGGGAGCTTTGGGGGCAACGGCGGCGCTGGGCCTTTCCGGATGCGCTCCGAAAGATAGGGCCCAGATAGCAGAAACCGGCGAGGACGAGGAAGCTGAAGATTTCGACGCCGTCATCATCGGTACTGGCGGCGCTGGCCTATCCGCTGCCATTGCCGCCTACGACAACGGTCTGACCAACCTTGTGCTCCTCGAGAAAATGAACGTTACCGGCGGTAACACCAACTTCTCTTCCAGCGGCATGAACGCCTCGGAAACCAAGTTCCAAAAAGAGCAGGGCATCGAGGACAGCAACGACCTGTTCGCCCAGGAAACGCTTGACGGAGGCCACAACACCGGCGATCCAGAGCTGGTGACGTTCATGTGCGACAACTCAGCTGAAGCCATTGATTGGCTTGACAGCCTCGGCATCACGCTGGACAACATCACGCTCACGGGAGGCATGTCGGTGAAGCGGTGCCATCGTCCCACCGACGGATCGGCCGTGGGCCTTACGCTTGTGCCCGGGCTCGTGTCCGCCGCCGAAGAACGCGGCATTCCCATTCGCATGAAGTGCGAGGCCAAGGAGCTCATCGTAAACGATGGAGCCGTGGAAGGCGTACTGGTCGACGAGGGCGGCAAATCGAAGAAGCTGAACGCCCATGCCGTTATTCTGGCGAGCGGCGGTTTGGGAGCCAATCAGGAAATGGTAACGAAATATCGTCCCGACCTGGCCGGCTATGTCACCACCAACCAGCCTGGCGCCACAGGAGACGGTTACGCAATGGCCGAAGCTGTCGGCGCAGAGCTCGTGCAGATGGATCAGATCCAGATTCATCCGACCGTCGAGCAGGAAACTTCGACGCTGATCGCCGAGGGCGTTCGCGGCGGTGGGGCCATCCTGGTGAACAGCGAGGGCAATCGCTTCTTCAACGAGATGTCGACCCGCGACAAGGTATCGGCCGCCGAGCTGGAACAACCCGGCAAGTTCGCTTGGTGCGTCTTCGACCAACAGGTTTACGACAACAACAAAGCTGTTGCCAAATACGATAAGGCCGGCATTGTCGTAACCGGCACCGATATAGCCGACCTCGCCACCAAGATCGAAGTGGATCCGGCTGCTCTGCAGACTACGGTCGACGCGTACAACGCCATCACCACCGACGGTGCCACCGACGAGTTTGGCCGCACCGAGGGCTGCATCGCCTTTGCCCCGGGCGCCATGTATGCCATCAAAGTTGCACCGGGCATCCATCATGCTATGGGCGGTGTCCGCATCAACGCGAACAACCAAGCGCTCGACAGCGACGGCAACCCCATTCCCGGCCTGTTCGCCGCTGGCGAGGTAACGGGCGGCATCCATGGCAACAACCGCATCGGTGGCAACGCTGTCTGCGACATCACCGTGTTCGGCAAGAACGTCGGCGAGGTCGTGGCGGGAATGTTCGCCTAAGGCATCGCTCAATCCCTTGACTTTCCCTTAGTTGGGAGAAACCCTCCCCCTCCCAACACATTACGCAAAGAAGCCCGAAGCCCCGAAGGTTTCGGGCTTCTTTAGAGCAGCGCCGCCAGAAAAGCAGCAAGCGCACCCGTGGCGGAGCCAATGAGGGCACCGACGACGACATCACGCGGAAAGTGCACGCCGCCGAGGACGCGGCAGATCGCAAGCACGACAGCCGCAACCAGCAGCACGACGGCAACGGGCGCGCTGGCCGCAAACCAACTTGCCGCGATGGCGAAGGCAGAGAAGGCATGACGGCTCGGGAACGACTTGCCCGCGCCATCGCGAGCAATGAGCGGCGCGATGGCGCAGCACTCGTAGGGCCGCGGCGCATTGAACCGCCTCCGGAAGAAACTCACTGCGACGAACCCCACGGCGGTGACGCCGACGAGGGGAACCAGCCTCCACGGATCGCTCACGCAGGCCCACCCGAGCAACAGCGCATAGGCCGCATAGAACACCACCACGATGCCGCGGTTGACGATGTTGAGCGCCCGAACAACGCCAGGGCGGCCCCGCAGGGGAGCCGCCCATTGCTCATAGCGTTGCTCATAATGTCGTTCGCAGCGTACCTGATTCGTTCCCACCGTTGCCGCTTCCTCTTACTGAAGATTGCCTCCCAGAGTGTACAACGAAGGGATGCGTGTTAACGGCGAATCTTGCGAAACGCCATGGCAGCCCCAACAGCGGCAACGCCGCTCACGAGAAGGATCACGGCGAACACCAGGCCCTTCTCATCGCCCGTCTGGGGAAGCGTCAGCACACCGTCTTTGGAAGCGGCCTCCGCTTCGGCATGATTGGCATTCCCCGCCGCAGCCTCGTCGATCACCTGGGTGCCCTGGCTGCCGCCATTGGAAGTCGCCCCCGTGTTCGGCTTGCTCGCATCCGAACTGCCACTCGAGGAGCCACCTGGCGTGCCCGATGCATTGCTCCCATCGTCCGCGTCACCGTTCGAGGGCCCGTCGGGCGTCACGTCCGGCGTTCCCGGCGTTTCGGGCGTTTCGGGAGCATCAGGCGTCTCGCCCGCATCCGGACCGTCGGGCGTATCCGCCGATTCGGTTCCCACTTCAATCTCATCGGGCCGCACGACAGGGCGCGTGTAGACAAGATTGATCTCATTTTTCGAAGAGTCCATGTTCACAAACACGTCCTCGGGGTAGCTGCCCACATAGGCCAAGCCGTCAACGGGCTCGGTCGTCTCGGCCAGCTCGTCACCTGTCAGAACATCGGCAAACAGCTCGTTTTTGCGTACCTCGCTGCCCATTTTCGTGAACTCGACCGTCTGATCACCAACCGTCTCGACCACCGTGTGGCTGTACAGCGGCATCGAGGCCGCGGAATCCAGCAAGGACGCCTCGTAGTAGTTCACCGTCACATCGCTGGACTGGCGGAAGTAATTCAGCCGAATGGCGTTCTTCGACGGATCTTCCGACACGGTCAGCTCGCGCGGCCAGCCGTCGAAGAAAGCGTATCCGGGATTGGTGCCCACATGATCCCATGCCTTCACCACGTCGCCCGGCTTCAAGCCCTCCACCGTCGTGGTGCCGAGCAGACGCGTACCGGTCAGCTCAGGAACGCCCCAATCTTCGAGCGTCGGATCGTCGTAGTGCACAAGTTCGAAATGATAGATGGTGACCGTTTGCGTCGCCTCCTCATCGGCCATCGCCGGAAGCGGTGCCGCAGCAAGGGCAAGGGCGAGAATGCCGACCATCACCGGCACGCTAAGGCGGCTTTTCAGCGCAGCACAAGATCGCGAAGCAAAAGTAAGCAGCGTTTTCACGTGAAATCTCATTTCAATCAGGGCCGGCTCGTCACCGGCATTCGTGGTTCCATCAATGTCTAGTATAGTGCTAGACTTACATAGCAACTGTACCAAAAGGGGGATAGGCATTCAACCACATATCCCCTAGAAAAGAGCGGAAACGATCCCGTTCCATAAGTTAAACATTGATGACTTTTTCACGTTGAATTCGGTGCAGCGCACCTCGAGGGCCGCTTCAGAAACGTGCGGCAAGGGGCGTGCCTGAGGGCAGAAAATCCCTCCAACCGCCCCCGTTCGCTTCCCCTACCCCTCCAGGGGCAAGGTGGCGCGCAAATCGCTGCCAAGGGGCGCCAAGCACGTCGCATTGAAATGCTCGGCCTCCTCAATCTGGCGCTCGTAGGCGCGCACGGCACGATCCCAATGACGGTAGGTATCGCCAGCGTCGGCACGATGATCCTGCAAGCCGTAGCGATCGCACAGGATATCCGCCACCGCGCGGGAGGCTTTCGTGGCCCCGTAGTAGTTCAAATGATCCCCGTAGTCGCGCGTGTCGGTGTCCCAGTCGATAGCCACCTCATCGTCGCCCGTATTCAAGTCGATCCAATCGATGCCCAGCTCCTCGGCCACCTTCACCATGCCGTTGTGGCGCGCCTGAGACCAGTTCTTCGTGGAAGGCGTCGCGATGAGCACCATCTGAGCGCCGTCGGCGCGACAGGCGTCAGCCATCTGGCGCAACACGGTCATCGTTAGCTCGGGCACCTCCTGCACCCGCTCGTCAGAAGCCATGTACTTCGAGGCGTCCGCCGGCCGTATTCCCCACTTCAGACGGAAGCCCTTCATGTCGTCGACCCAGGTGTTCTCCGGCGCGGCAACGAAGTCCTCCGGAGTGAGCGCCTTCCATCGATCGTGACGCTCAAAGATGGGGAAGGCGTCCTTCACGGCCGTTTTAACGAGCTTCTGCTCGTCGAAGGGTCGAAAAAGCGAGTTGCCCTCAATCATGACCACCTTCGGATTCTGCACCGCGAGCGCCCGGTTGAGCAGCGACTTCGAATAGGTGAGGTACTGCTTGCCAATGGCGCAGGTGTAGGAGGGAATGCCCGCGTCCTTCCAAATTTCCACAGGGGAAAGCGCACTGTAGGTTTCCGAGTCGCCGATGAACAGCGCGTCCAGAGAGTTCTCCGGCTCGCCGAGAAAGGCCTCGGCGGCCTGGTGCGCCGCGTTCAGACCCCCCACGCCGCCGTTGTTCTTCGGCTCGAAGACGCGCGACGCCCCGTACAGCACGAGAAGGCCCACCATCGCGAAGGCCAGAAGCGCGCCGGCGCTGCGAGCAAGCGAGCGCACACGGCTGCGCCCGAGAGGGGTTGCAACAGTGGGAACGTCCACCTCTTCCATAGGGGTAATAGGAGCCGCCGCCGTGTCCGACGCTATGAGGTTTTCCGTATCGCGTTTCTCTTCCATCGTCTTCCTCGTTCAATCGTACCTAACAGCAGGACTTCCCTTTCCCGTAGGGGGCGACCTTGGTCGCCCCTCCTCAAGCGGATAACCTCACCTGAGGAGGGCAGACCAAGGTCTGCCCCTACGGAGAACAACCTTCGAGGTGGCCCTTCTGCGCATTAGAACTGGGCGTACATCGGATCCACGGGAGCGTAGGCCGTGCCGTAAGCCCCGAAGATGATTACCGCCAAGAACAGCGCGTACCACACGGCCCAGCGCGCCGGGATCCTCCACGTGCCCACCGTGTCGCAGATAGCGATTCCGCGTTCGCGCAGAATGTCAACCACCAGCAAGAGAGCGGTGAATGCTATCACAACGCCGAAATCGTGCATATCCATGCTGATTCCGCTCGACACAATGCCCAGAAGGGTTCCGTCGGTCAGGGTCGCCGGCACGAAATCGGTGAACATGGCACCGCACATGGCGAGCCCCGCATCGAGCCCCTCGGCGCGGAAGAACAGCTCGCCCACCACGATGATCACGAGCGTACGCGCAATCTGGAACGCGCGATAGCCCACAGACTCGCGACTGATGCGCAACCGCTCGGCCAGACGGGCCGCCGTCGGATCGATGAGGCTGCCGGCCACAATGAGCACGAAGTAGTACATACCGAAGAAGATGTACTGCGAGCCCGCACCGTGCCACAGGCCGTTGCCGAGCCATACGCACAAAAGAGCTGCCGACGAGGCGAGCAGCGGCCCGTAGCGGTTGCCGAAGCGTTTGCGCGCCTTGCTCGTCAGCTTCTTCATCGGTTTGGAAAGCGAGACGGGGTAATAAATGTAGTCGCGCAGCCAGGTGCCCAAGGTGATGTGCCAGCGCTGCCAGAACCCGGAGGCCGTGCGCGAGAAGAACGGCTGGCGGAAGTTCTCGGGCAGACTTATGCCGAAGATGCGGCTCATGCCGAGGGCTACGTCCATGGTACCGGAGAAGTCGCAGTACAACTGCAGGGTATAGAGCACCGCCGCCATGGCAATCACCGTACCGTCGTAGGAGGTGTAGTCGGCGAACACCGGCTTCACGAAGGCATTCAGGCGGTCGGCGACGATCATCTTCTTCGCCAGACCCCACAGCATCCGCAGGCTGCCCGCGTACAAGTTCGGCCGCGTCATCAGCTCGCCGGCCATAAGGGCGTCAGCCGTCTGGCCGTAACGGCAAATGGGCCCCTCCATAATCTGAGGGAAGTAGCCGAGGAACAGCGCCACACGGCCCAGATTGCGATCGGGGGCCACCGTGCCGCGGAACACATCGATCAGGTAGGAGCCGGCCATCAGGGTGTAGAACGAGATGCCGATAGGGGCGGCCCAGACGGGCAGCTCCAGATTCAGCGGGATGCCCACCGCCGCGCAAGCGCCGTCGATGATGGAGCCGAAGAAGGCCAAGTACTTGAAAGCGGCCAGAAGCCCGAAGTTCACAACGAGGCCCGCCGCCAACACGAGCTTCATCTTCCGGGCGTAGCGGGCGCGGATCTCGCGCTTGCCGGACTTGACGGCTTTCACAGCAGCATCGCGCTGGCGGATGAGCGCGCCCAACCCCAAGCCGGTGAGGTAGATGGACAGCGTGGATACCCACAGCGCCAAGATAAGCGTGCGCGACAACCAGAAGAAGAACACGTAGCTGGCCATAAGCAGCACCACCCAGCGGGTACGGCGCGGGGCAACAGCGTACAGCACTACGACGACGGGAAGAAACGCCGCCAGAAATATGAAGGAGAAATATGAGGTCATAGGTCTTTTCGGTCGGAAACGTTCGGCAATGCGAGACGAGTCGGGACGAAGCGGGGCTCGCTCAGCCGGGACTCGTCGAGATCAGTCGGGCTAGTCGAGCTGATCTTCCACGAGGCGCTTGACCATAGCGGTGAGGCCGTCCACGGAGTTGAAGTTCTCTACGACCACTTCCACGGCGGGAATGGTGATGTCGAAGGCGTCCTCCAGCTCGGCCACGAGCGCCACGATGGTCAGCGAGTCCAGCACGCGGTCGTCCACGAGCGTCGTGCAGCCTTCCACCTCGGCTCCAGGAGCCAGTTCGTCCAGAATATCCAGGATGGTCTCGCGCTCTTCCATAATGGTCCTTTCTCGTCGGGCGCTTTTACTTATGGTTATAGCCGCTTCGCTTTCGCGAACAGGGTCTTGCTTGGGAGGGCTGACCAAGGTCAGCCCCTACGGGGGAATAAAGCTAGTCGCCCTCCTCCGTAGGGGGCAACCTTGGTCGCCCCTCAGTTCCGAATCACGGGTGCTTTACGGAACAACGGCTGGAGTGTTCAAGGGGTCGGTGCGGGTATGGGGGCGGGCCAGATGGGTCGTCCCGGTCTCGTCCGCCAGCACAATGGCGGGGAGCTCACGGGACAGCAGCAGCGACACGCCCTCGGTCATGCAGTAGGCGCCAGCACGCTCGAAGGCGAGCACGCGGCCCGGATGCATATCGCGCACCGGCAGCGACTTCACGAGGATGTCGTTGGTGGTGCAGAGCGACCCGCAGATCGTCCAAGATTCGGCGCTCGCCTCGGCGTCGTCAATCGCCGCTGCGGGAGACACCGCCTCGCACTGCTTCCCGTTGCCGTCGGTTTCTTCCAGAAAACGCACCGGGGGCTGCTTCATGGCCATGGCACCGCCGTAATAGGTGAGGTGGTGAATGCCGCCGTCGACAATGGCATAGTTCACCTTCTGGTTCGTCTTCGCGTCGACGACCGCCGTGAGGTACGTGCCGCAGCACGCGGTAAGACCGCGGCCGATTTCCAGTGTGAGCGGGCCCTGGAAGGCCATGGCGTCCAGCTTGTCGCCCAGCTGCTCGAGGAACGCCCGCTCGGCGGCCGGGTCGGGCGCGTCGAAGTAATCGACGGGAAGGCCAGGGCCGTATTCGAACTCGCGGCAGACGAACCCGCAGGTCTCTTCCAGCTCGGCCATGAGCGCATCGGCGCGGGCCAGTTCGCGTTCCACCCGGCGAAGCGAGGTCTTCTGCGTACCGGAGAATTGCTGCAAGCCGCGAACATCGATCCACGCATCATCACGGGCAGCAGCCACAAGAGCGCGGATATCGTCGGCATCCATCCCGAACTGGCTTCCGCAAGTAAGTCGCAGCAACACCGGCAAGCGACGGCCGGACTCCTGGGCAAGGCGGCGCAGCAGCTCGAACTGAGCGAGCGATTCCACGGTGTAGCGGTGGATATCGCCGAGGGACAGCGCGTGGCGCACCATGGCCTCGTCTTTGTACACGCCCGAAAGAACGATTTCCTCCGGGGCCGTACCGCAGGCCTCGCAAATGTTCAGCTCGCCCGGCGAGCACACCTCCAACCGATGCACGTAGGGCCGGATGATAGGAAGCGCGAAGGGATTCGCCTTGATAGCGAGGCAGAGCTCGGCCCGCGCCGGCAGACATTCCCGCAAAAGCGCCACACGATCGCGCAACGCCGTCTGCTCGAACAGGTAGAGCGGCGTGCCGTATTCGCGGGCGAGGGTCATCAACTGGGTATCGTTCATAGGTCTTTCTCCCGCTTCTTCGTCCGGGCGCGGCGACGGGCGGCAGCCTCGCGGCTCAGCGCCAGCAGCGCGGCGCGATCCACCTTCCCGTTCTTGGTGAGCGGCATCGCCTCGATGGGTAGGATCTTCGTGGGCATCATGAAGGGCGGCAGCGTCTCCAAGGCGTGCGCTCGCAGCGAAGCCGCGTCGGCTGTACCTTCGTAGAATGCGATGAGGCGCTTCTTCTCCTTGTCGTAGACGCAACGGCACCGCGTCACGCCGGACACCGCCTCTATGGCCAGATCCACTTCCTCCAGCTCCACCCGATGCCCTTGGTGCTTGATCTGGTTGTCCTTGCGACCGCGATAGAACAACTCACCCGCCTCGCTGTAAGCGCCCAAATCGCCCGTGCGGTAAACGCGATCGGGGAACCGGCGATGGAGCGGGTTCTGGGTGAACACCGCTGCTGTGCGCTCTTTGTCGCCCACATACCCCAAAGCAAGCGACACGCCGCGCACGAGGATCTCCCCTGTCGCGCCCGGCTCGGTCACCAATGAGCCATCCTCGCCGACGAGCAGCACCTGGCGGTTCGGGAAGGCGACCCCGAGGGGAATGCCCTCGTCATAGGCGCGATCGCGGTCGATGATGTGGTAGAGGCAGTTGCAGGTGACCTCGGTGGGACCGTAGAGGTTCACGAAGACGGCCTCGGGCAGGTGATCCATCCACGTGCGCAAATGGTCGACGGGCATAACCTCGCCGCTGAACATGACCCGACGCACCGATGAGAGCGTCTGCCCCTCAAGCCCGTGCAGGCTCGTGATGAGGCAAAGCGCTGCCACCGCCCAGGTCATGATCGTGACTTGCTTCTCTTCCAAGTAGGAAACCAGCGCAGCGGGTTGAGAGAACAGCGTGCGCGGCACCACCACCAGCGTGCAACCGCAGGCCAAGGCGCCGTAGATGTCCTTCACCGACACATCGAAATCGAAGGGAGCCTGGTTGGCCACGCGATCGGTTTCCTCGAAACCGAACAGGCGCACGAAGTCGTCGATGAAATCGATGATCGCGCGATGGCTGACGGCAACGCCTTTGGGTGTGCCGGTAGAGCCAGAGGTGAACAGCACGTACGCGGGATCGGAATCGATAACACCCGCGCGGGCGCACGCAAGCAGCGCCTCGTCCACGGGGTGATTAAGAAGATCTTCAGCAAGAAGAATCTCCGACAGCCCAGTGCTTTCGCCGACCTTCTCGGCCGCATCGAGCGTGAGTTCATCGGCAACAACGAGCGGATCCTTCAAGACCCCGACGATGCGCGCCAATCGCTCAGCGGGCACCTGCGGATCCACGGGGACGTAAAATCCGCCCGCGCACAGCGCGCCGAACATGACGCTGAGCGCATCGATGCCCTTTTCCATATAAACGACCACCGCCCGGTGACGCGCGCCTAACTCCGCCAACGCGCTTCCCACCTTGCGGGCCCGTAGGTACAGTTGTCCATAGGTGCAGCTCCCTCCCTCGTCGATCACCGCGCAACGCCCAGAATGTCGCGCCGCATCGTCTTCAAGGTAGGAGAGCACACTTCTTCGCAAAGCCATGTGCGTATCCCCTTTGATATCACCAGCCTCAGCCACTCTAGCACGTTCTGCGTAACTGAGAAGATTTCTTCATAAACGATTTTCTTAAGTTTCTGCAAAGTGTTTGCAGAAGGCCCGCATTCTCTCTGTTTTCACGTGGAACATGGCACATTTCCACTCGGCGAGCGGCACGCGCTATAATGCGGGCAGCATCCGCCGATGAGGAATCCACCGACCCGAAGAAAGGGGCTTCCATGCGCAGGAAAGACCGCGAGCAGAGCGAGGAGTTCGGTTGGAACGTGCTTGAGACGTGCCCCTACGCCGTGCTTTCAACCACCGATGACGAAGGGCTGCCCTACGGCATTCCCGTGTCCCCCGCCGTGCTCGATGGCGTCATCTACTTCCATTCCGCCAAGCACGGCACGAAATCGAAGCTTTTACGCAAGCACCCTGATGTGTGCCTCGTCGGCGTGCGCGATGTGGTGCCGCTGCCCGAGGCGTACTCCACCGAGTACGCCAGCGCCGTGGTGCGGGGCACCGTCGCCGAGGTGACCGACGATGCCGAGCGCATTGCCGCCCTGCAGGCCATCGCCGAGCGCTACGCCGCCGAGAACCTCGGACATTTCGAGGCCGCCCTGGCTGAGGAGCTATCACGCACGCTCGTGTGGAAGATCACCCCGACCGAGATAACCGCGAAGGCCCGCCTGCACGCTTAACGCGCCCCCTACGGACTATTCCTGCGATCAAGGGCACTCCCCCTAGGGGAACAAAACAAGAAGATACGGCGTGGGTTGCGGTTTGACTCAGGCGGGGTATGATGGAACCGGCGCGCGAAAAGAGCAGCGCGCCGTCGCGCAAGCAGAGGAGGAAACCGTGCAAATCATCGAAGACAAGGTGTACGCGTTCTCGAAGGACAACCCGCCATGCTACACCGCCCAGCCGGGCGAGGTGCTGCAATTCAACACGCTCGATTGCTTCTCGGGCCGCCTGACCGACGAGACGGTCACTATGAAGGACATGGACTTCTCCTACAACATCACCAACCCCGCCGCCGGCCCGGTGTACGTGGAAGGGGCTGAAGTGGGCGACGTGCTTGTCGTGGACATCTACGACATTCAGGTGGCCGACGAGGGCACCATCGCCACTGACGACCATTGCGGGCCTCTGTTCGAGGGCACCGACTACCGCACGAAGAAGATCAAGATCGAGGGAGGCATGGCCGACTTCAACGGCGTGCGCTTCCCCATCAACCCTATGATCGGCGTCATCGGCACCGCGCCCACTGAGGGAGCCCCCGCCGACGGCTTCGTGGGCAACTACGGCGGCAACATGGACAACAAGCTCATCACCAAGGGTACGCGCCTGTACTTTCCCGTGCGCGTTCCCGGCGCGCTGCTGCAGATGGGCGATGTGCACGCCACCATGGGCGACGCCGAACTGTGCGGCACCGGCATCGAGATTGCCGCGCAGATCACCGTCCGCGTAAACGTGCTGAAGAACTTCGAGCTGAACTGGCCGGTACTGGAGACCTTCGGCCCGGCAGGCAAGTGGTACGTGAACGCCAGTGCCCAGGAGTACAACGAGGCGCTCGTGTGCGCATCGAAGGAGATGCAGCGCCTGCTCATGAACATCACCGGCTGGGATGCCGTGGAAACCTACATGTACATGTCGGTGCAGTCCGACGTGGAGATCAGCCAAGGTTGCAAGCCCTGCGAAGTGCAGCTGTCCCTGCGCATCGGCACCCCGAAGCTGACCGAGTTCCCCCCGCTGGTGGGGTAAGCGTTCCCCTGCCCGCGCCGCAGCGCCGCCGCGGTGCCGTCATCGCCGTCACCGCTCTGCTCGAGAAGCCGCCTGAGAGGGCGGCTTCTTTTTGGTCTCTATACCTTCTCCCTTGGCGGAATACGGGCCGCTTACGCTTCATAATGCTGTGCAAAATGGTAAACTATGGCCGCGCAAAAGCGCAGGAAAGGGGAATCGCCCGACCCGTGTTGGGAGGGATCACGGGCCGCACGATTCACGAGGAGAAGACTTGGAAGGGATAGAGAGGAGACGTCTATGTCACAACCCATCCAAGAGCCGACTATCGGCCTCGGCGAGGACATCGAGGCGTTCGGCTACAAGCAGGAGCTGAGGCGCGGCCTTCAGCTTCACGACGTCGTTCTGTACGGCGTTTTGTTCATGGTGCTCATCGCACCGCAGTCCATCTGGGGATCGCTGCAGGTTGATTCCGGTGGCCTGACCCCGCTCGTGTACATCATCGGATTCGTTGCCATCAGCTTCACGGCCCTGAGCTACGCCGCGATGTCCAGCAAGTTTCCCATCGCGGGTTCGGTGTACTCCTACGTGCAGCGCGCCATTAACCCGCACGTGGGCTTCATGTCCGGTTGGCTCATCTTGCTGGACTACATCCTGGTGCCCTCGCTTCTGCTGGTCATGGTCGCCAACTGGGGAACCACCCTCGTGCCCGGCTCGCCTTGGTGGCTTTGGGTGGTCGTGTTCATCGCTTTCAACACGTTTGTGAACGTGCGCGGCATCACCATGTCGAAGGGCGTTGACTGGATCATCTTCGCCGTGGAGATCCTGGCGCTCATCGTGTTCATCGCTGTGGGCTGCATGTATGTCTCCGGCGGCGGCGGCTACGGCGAGTTCTCCACCGAGCCGTTCTACAAGCCCGGAGAGGTCGACCTCCACTTTGTGGCCACGGCCGTATCCCTGGCCTGCCTGTCGTTCCTCGGTTTCGACGGCATGTCCACCCTGGCCGAGGAAACCTACAAGCCCGAGAAGAACATCGGCAAGGGCATCCTCATCGCGCTGTGCATCATGATCGTCGTGTTCGTGGCTCAGACTTATGTGGCCGCGCTCATTCTTCCCGACTGGGCGAACACCGATCCCGACATGGGCTTCTTCGACGCCTGCTACGCTGCCGGCGGTCTGCTGCTGCAGAACTTCATGCTGGTCATCAACATCGTCGCCATCGGCATCGCCAACATCATGAACGCCCAGATCGCCTCTTCGCGCCTGCTGTTCTCCATGGGCCGCGACGGCGTGCTGCCCCGCGTGCTCGGCAAGGTGCATCCCAAGTACCAGACCCCCTGGGTGGCCGCTATCTTCCTGGGCGCGTTCTCGCTGGTCCTCACTCTGACCGCCGGCCAGTTCGGCGGCATGACGGTGCTCGCCCCCATGGTCAACTTCGGCGCGCTGGCCTCCTTCATCGTTTTGAACTTCGGCGTGTTCTGGTACTTCTGGTGCAAGGAGAAGCAGCGCGGCGGAAAGGCCGTTTTGCGCTATCTCATCTGTCCCTGGATTGGCATTCTTATCCTGATCTACGTGTTCACCGGCTTCGATCTACTCACCTATGGCGTGGGCGTCAGCTGGTTCATCGTGGGCCTCATCATTGCCGCGGTCATTTCCAAGGGCTTCAAGGAAGTGCCCGACGCCTTCAAGAACCTGGAAGTGTAGGCGCCGTTCCTGCTGATCCAGCAACCTTGCCCGCCGTAGCGCACGACATCTTTCGAGCCCCCGACAACGTTGGGGGCTCTTCTTGTATACTAGACTCAGCCTCGAAACTCCCATCTATTTCCGATGAGCTGACCAGGGGGTTCGTTACATTTTCCCAGGTCAAATAAGTAAATAAAAATCGGAAATAGATGGGAGTTTTGAGAGAATTCAATACCTCTGGACGCGCGAAATGATGGAATCAGTTTGCTGGTCCTTGCGGAAAGGAAAGGGGAGGATTCCCATGAAGATCGGTTTCATCGGATTAGGAAACATGGCCACGGCCATTATCGGAGGCCTGCTGCGCGAGGACACAGCGCTCAGCAGCGAAGACGGCAACGTGACCGTGATCACCGCCGCCAACATCATCGGCTCGGCTAAAACCGAGGCCACGCGTCGGGCCAAGACCGAACAATTCGGCATCGCCGTCACTGCCAGCAATCGCGAGGTTGCCGAAGCCGCCGATGTGCTGGTGCTCGCTGTGAAGCCCCAGTTCTTTCCTGAAGTGATCGCCGAGATCCGCGACGCAGTGAGCGAAAACACCCTGGTTATCTCCATCGCCGCCGGTCTCACACTCGAGCGCATCGCGGGCCTTTTCGACCGCGATGTTACCGCCATGCGACTCATCCGCTGCATGCCGAACACCCCGGCCCTCGTGAACGCCGGGTGCACCGCCGTCGTACCGGGGCCCGGCGCAACGGAAGCCGACGAAGCACTCTGCCTACGGCTCATGGAAAGCTTCGGCCGGGCCATCGTCATTCCCGAACGGCTGATGGATGCCGCAAGCGCCACGGCCGGCTCCTCCCCCGCCTTCGTCTTCATGTTCATCGAGGCCCTGGCCGATGGCGCCGTGGCCGCCGGGATGCCCCGCGCGCAAGCGTACGAATTCGCCGCGGCGGCCGTCGCCGGATCGGCCCAACTCGTGCTGGAAACCGGGCGTCATCCAGGCGACCTGAAGGATATGGTCTGCTCTCCGGCCGGCACCACCATCGAGGGCGTGCGGGCCTTGGAAGAAGGCGCTTTCCGCGCATCGGTCATGAACGCCATCTCAGCCTGCGTGGAAAAGGCGAAAGCCCTCTAGCCACCGTTCAAGCCGTGCAGACTGCGTGGAATTGCGTAGCAGCCCAGGAACAGTTCGGCTGTGCAGGGTTCGCGCCCGCTTTTCCTTGCCTTATTATGAAAGGCCAATCGCGTTACGGAAGGGCTCTCCCGAAGCAGAGCAAGGCGCCCTTTCGAAATGCTTCTTTGCTCCTCGTTGAAAGGTTTTGCCATGAGGAAACATATTCGCACCTCCCTTACCCTGCTTATAGTGGCCCTCGCCGCCGCAAGCTTTATGCTCATTCTGCCAGGCTGCGCCGGCGGCTCCAACGACTCGCCTGGCAAACCCGATGCCGTGGGCAATCGCTCTGCTGACGGAGCAAGCGAGGCGACCCAGGGCGACGTCGTCAGCACGGCCATGGTTGCCTACGCCAACGGCGATCAGGTGCTTTTCGTCGACCAGGAGACGCAGACTCCCTACATTCCTACGGAAATTGATGATGCGACCATCATCGTCGACGGGCAGCAGACCGACGAAGAGGCCTTGGTAGCGGGCAATATCGTACAGGTCACGGGCAACGGCATCATGCTGGAAAGCTACCCGGGACAGTATCCTGGCATCACTAAAGTCGAAGTCATAGAAACCGGCAGCCCCGCCGACGCCGAGCAGTACGCCGACATCGTGGACACCGTGTTCGCGGCGCCCGACCAAAGCCAAGTGCCTGTGGGCAGCCTCAGTTACAAGACGGACCAGACCGACACCTCCGTCGTTTTGAACCCCTACGAGTTCGATTGGCAGTGGCAAACGGAAGACGGCCAAACCAGCACGTCCCAGGTTGACGGCTCCGCCGCTGATGGAAACGGAACCCTGAACGAAACGATCGTCGATGCGCGCATCCCTAACGCTGTCGATGCGTTCATCGCTTTCTCAGTGAATCCCACGTCATTGGAAATCGAGCGTCAGCCCCTGGTGAAGGGCGAAACCGCCAAGATTGACCCGCAGAGCGATGGCGAGGACGTACCTTGCACCTTGGGCGACGACGGCACTGCGGCCCTGCGCATCGAGCCGAACTACCTCTACGAGGTGAAGGCGACGTTCCCCCAGGGCGAGGCCGAGTACGCGTTCTACACCATAAACTAACTCGTCCCGTTCAAATGACGACGGCCCGGCTGAATTCCTCAAACAGGGAGACAGCCGGGCCGTCGTCATGCTCACCGAGAAACAGGCGTTAGTCGAGACGCCGTAAGGCCGCTTGGCTCTTGCCGCCGCGTTTGGCCACATAGAGGGCCTCATCAGCTACCTGATATAAGTCATCGAAGGTGACGGAGGTGCGCGTACAGACCACAGCGCCGATCGAGATAGAAGGCTGCAAGTCTTCGGGCATGTCAGCCGGACGCGGATTGCGCGCATAAATGCCACCGGAGAGCTGGGCGAGCACACGCTCCAACGCCGGCCCTGGCACGAGGCCTGCAGCGAACACGGCAAACTCGTCACCGCCGAGGCGAGCCACGACATCGTCCTTGCGCATGTTGCGCCCGAGGAACGCGGCAATCTCTTTCAGCACGCGGTCGCCCTCCGGATGGCCGAAGCCATCGTTCACTTGCTTGAAGTTGTCCACATCCACGAGGAAGAGGCTGCAACCGTGCGAGCAATCCTCGCTGGCCAGGGCCTTCTCGATGCGCGCCATAGCCGCCTCGCGGTTGAAAACGCCCGTGAGCCCATCCAGCTCGGCCTTCTTCCGCAGCGTGGCCTCGCGCATAACCATATCGTGGGTGTCCAGAAGACGACCCACATGGCGAACGGGACAACCGACGCCGTTGAACAGCACGAAAGACTGGTAGCGGCACCAGATGGGGTCGCCCTCCGCATTGGGTAGCGAGGTTTCCATATCGATGAAGTCGCCTTGCGCAACGATGTCGCGAATGCGCTCGATATCGTGCACTTCCAGATCGATAGAGCATTCTTTGTCGCAACGCTTCTGCAAAATGAGGTCGTCCGACTGCGGCTCGCGGTTGAACCGCGCCTCGAAATCGCCGAAGATCTCGCCGGTCTGCGCTTGGCAGTCGATATCGAAGATGACGTCGCGCGAGAGCACCGTGAGCATCTCCACCCGCTCTTCAGCTCGTTCCAGCTTGCGCTGATAGCTCATCTTCTCGGTGATGTCGATGATGGTGACGTAGAACCAGGCCTGCCCCTCGTCGTCCACCACGTAGCGGCCGCGGTCATCTACCCACACCTCGGCGCCGTCGGGACGGTTCAGCCGGTAGGTGACTGCGTCAGTGTTGCCACACTTGATTTGAGAGGTTATCTCCTCGGTGACCCGCTGACGATCGTTCGGGTGCACCATGCCGATGAAGCTGTTGCCCGTAATGGAGCAGAACTCTTCGTAGGTGGCGCAGCCGAACAGCTCCAGCACGTCGCGGCTTACGTAGTCGATCGTGCCGCCCTCGTCATCGGCGCGATAGCGAAACAGGCCTCCAGGAATGCGGTCGAGGAACTCCTGGGATACCTCATCTTCAATCGTGCACCCGTCATGAGAACCGAGCTTGCCCTCGGTCACCCGATGAAAGACCGTCATAACCAGCCCCTTACGTACCTCTTGTCAATGGGAAGCCGCCAGCCGCGACCCCCCCACGTCTCATTGCTCCCCCACGATCATACCACCGCTAGCGCATCCGGAAACCCCTTGCTGCAACAACTCCTTCCTCATATGTAATTATTTGCTGCGAGAAGGGGAGCCAACGGCGCGCGCTATCGCCAGCCCGCAGCGAGCATCACTGCTTCGAGAAGCGCTGCTATACTGACGACGCAGTATTGACGGGGTACCCCTTACGCGTACCCCTTTCGATAGGAGAACCTTATGCGCTATCTCATCGCCTCCGACATCCACGGCGCGCTACCGGCAGCCGAAGCGCTTACGACTCGCTTTCACGAAGAAGGCGCCGACCGACTGCTGCTGCTTGGCGACCTGCTGTACCACGGGCCGCGCAATCCCCTGCCCGAAGGCTACGCACCGGCTGAGGTGGCGAAGCTGCTGAACGGATACGCCGACCGCATTACAGCCGTGCGTGGCAACTGCGATGCCGAGGTGGATCAGATGGTGCTGGACTTTCCCTGCCTGGGCGATTACGCGCTGGTGGTGGACGCAGACACTACGCTGATGCTCACCCATGGGCATCTGGATTTGTCGCGGGTTGTCGCAGGGCTTCCCGCAGGGTCGTTCGTGCTCTCGGGCCACACCCACGTGAAGGGCATCGGGCCGGAAGTGGCACCCGCATTCGTGAAGGACGCCGGGGCCGCAGAACCTGACGACGAAGGAGACACCGCCGAAACCCGTGCCGCGCTGTCCGCACAGCCCTCAGTCACCTTCGTCAACCCCGGCAGCATCGGCCACCCCAAAGACGGTTCCGCCAGCTACGCCGTCTGGGACAATGGCACCGTGGAGCTGCGCCCGCTCTTTGGTTGAGAGGGGCTGACCAAGGTCAGCCCCTACAAGCAGAACAGGCCATGGAACCAACGCAACGCCAAGGCAATTTGCCTACGCCATCCATCGACCTCGGGAGAATCTCAGAATCCTGAGATTCATCTTGGAGAAGACGCGTAGCGCAAGCTCTTCCCCTTGCGCACAACACGCAGGTCGTCCTTTTCACCAATTAAGAAATTTCGTAATAGGCAACGCTCTGATCTAAATGGAGCAGATCCATTTAGATCAGCAGTCGCGACCTGTTATTGGTCAACCTCAAGATTATTTCGAAGTAGCGAACCTTATCAACATCGGTTTGCCGCGCATGCTTTTTAACCTTGTGCCCCCTCTTGTAGACCTTGCGACCCAACATATAAGAGTGATTTCCGCCGCTAATGACGATCGCTGGCTTGTGTATCGAAAGAATGCAGAGAAAACTACCTCTTGGACTCCTTCGCTTCTTGCATGAGTCAGCATAGACCAGCAGCTAAAACAACCGGCATGACTGAACTTTGATCTTCTAACCTTATCTTCCACTCCCTCCGGTTCAAGGTGGTCGGAGGGGGACGTGACTGCCAGCATGCCTTCACAGGCTATTGGCTTTCCGGAGCGAACCCCGTTCTCTTTTCCTGCTCGATGGGGCTAGAGCCCCAAGCGTTCACAGGCTAGCCCCGCATGCCCTGCGGTTGTCTCGACATCATAATGCGCACGGCTTCTTGCCGTATATTCTCCGCTGCGTTTTTATCTCGATCATGAAAGGCGCCGCAATTGGGACAAGTCCAAGATCTATCTCCTAAGCGAATCTCCTGATTCACTATCCCACACTGCGAGCAGCGTTTCGTGGATGGGTAAGAGCGCCCGACTTTAGTAACTGTCCCTCCTTGCTCTTCTGCTTTGTAAGTTAGACAATGGACAAACAATGACCAGCCGTTGTCGAAAACCGCCGACCCAAAGTGAAGCACGCGCGACATCGCAACCATATTGATGTCTTCAATTCCAATGACATCGAAGCGATTGGTTATCTCCCTTGATGCCTTATGTATGTAATCGCGCCGCTGGTCGGCGATTTTTCGATAGATGCGGGCCACCTTCTTTTGTTGCCGTCGATAATTGGCCGAACCTCGACGCTTACGCGACAGTGATTTTTGAGCCCGAGCCAATCGTTCTTGGTTCTTTTTCATTGGGCGAGGATGAGTGGCGGGGATGCTCTTCTGCTTTGTAAGTTAGACAATGGACAAACAATGACCAGCCGTTGTCGAAAACCGCCGACCCAAAGTGAAGCACGCGCGACATCGCAACCATATTGATGTCTTCAATTCCAATGACATCGAAGCGATTGGTTATCTCCCTTGATGCCTTATGTATGTAATCGCGCCGCTGGTCGGCGATTTTTCGATAGATGCGGGCCACCTTCTTTTGTTGCCGTCGATAATTGGCCGAACCTCGACGCTTACGCGACAGTGATTTTTGAGCCCGAGCCAATCGTTCTTGGTTCTTTTTCATTGGGCGAGGATGAGTGGCGGGGAAAGACGTGCTCACAAAGAAAGAAGGCATAGAATAATCGAGACCGATCGATGCAGTACTTTCAATTGCCCCTAGCCTATCTGTATTCTGTTTAGTTTTTAAGGGATCAATCTCCACCAACACCCCCGCATAATAATCTCCGCACCTATCTTGAGAGACGGTCACGCTCTTGATGTGTGCTCCTAGCGGCAATGCCCTATGGATCTTTGCCCTTACCTTTCCCATCTTCGGAAGCTTAATCCAGTTGCGGCCAATCTCAATGTTGTTCTTGATGAGGTTAGTCGTGTACCTTCGCGAGCTACGCTTCCGGGTTTTATGCCTCGGCAGCCCTTTTCTTGGTTGCTGAAAATACGACCGGAAGGCTTCTTCTAAATGCAGCTGAACATTTATGAGAGCCATTGAGTCAACTTCTTTCAAGTAGGGATAGTCCTTTTTATACTGCGCCGGCGTCTGACGACTCATCTTTCGTCCAGCCCGATATTCTTGAAGCTTGTCATCGAGCATCAAGTTCCAGATCTTTCGGCAGCACCCAAACGTCTTCGCGATGAGAAGCGCTTGCTGAGCAGTGGGATAAATGCGGTATTTGAAAGAACGATTCAAATCGATACACCCCTACTCAACTAGAAATTTAGAACATTTGTATTATATCAGATCTCTCTTCGGGAAGGAACCAAAATATGAGTCCCGTAATGCAAAAAGGCCAGAAACCTGATGGCTTCTGGCCTTTCATTTCGATGGTGGTCGGAGGGGGACTCGAACCCTCGGCACGCGGATTTTCAGTCCGCTGCTCTACCAACTGAGCTACCCGACCGGATACGCGGAAACGGTTTCCGTTTCGACGCGAGCATATATTCTAGCGGGTATTCCTCCCAGACGCAAGAACTTTTTTATCTATGCCGGGTTCTGAGTCAATGAGCCAAGGAGACGGCTCTTCTGACTCAGTTTACGCCACGAAGGCGACGAGGGTGCCGAGGGCGATGAAAGGGGCGAAGGGCATGGTGCCGGCGAGGAGGGAATCGCGGTCGTGCTCGGTGGCAACCTCCCGAATGGCGCCGCTTAAGAAAGGCTCACTGACAGAAGGCACTCCAGTGCCAGCATGATCGGCGCTGCCGGAAGCGCCCGTGTTGCGATCACGGCGCCCTCGCCCCATCACTCGGCGGCCAATCTCGCGGCCAAACACATAGGCGACACTGAGCACGCACGCCGCCAGCAGGCAAACAACCCCGCGCTCCAACCCGAGAAACAACCCGAGCACGGCCATGAGTTTGATATCGCCGCCGCCGAAAGCCTCCTTGCGCCGAACAAGCTCATAGACCGTCGTCAGCACGAGCAAGCCCCCGCCAAGCACCACCGAGCCTAAGATGCCGCTCGCAAAGGAGATGCCGCCGATTTCCAACCCGGGAGGCACCAGCACATCAGGCGCGGGCCCGAGGAACTCAGCTCGGAAACCCAAGCCCATGTGCGCTCCCGCGAACCCGAGCACCACACGCCAAGCCACCCACAGAAGACCCAGTGCGCCGGCCAGCACATTGGGCACGCGCCGCGACCGCACATCGATAACAGATACGACGGCTAGCAACCCCAGCACGAGGGCGTACGTGACCAGCGTTATGATGGAAACATAAGTCATCGGCGCCGTTTATTCCCCCGAAGCCACGGCTTGAGTGCCATCAAGAATCGCCGAGGCCTCCTCTTCCCGAGCAATTTCCGCCGCGACAGCGTCGGCCGATGCCGGCTTGGCCACCACGGTCCCGCAATCTTTCCCGTCGCCGAAGATAAGCTCGCGCTCCTCTCCCGTGAGCGCCGCGCGAGCCTGGTCGCGCAGGTTGTTCACGCCGATGAAGAACTGGCGCATCATGACCACCACCAGATAGCGGCCCTTGGGGGTCAGCGTCAGCTCCTCGGCGTTGTCGGTGGCAAAAGCCCCGCACGCGCGCATGAAGCCCATCTCCACGGGCAGACCGCGCTCGACGGACATGCCGAAATCGCGTTCGAACTGTCGCTTGTCAAGGCGCAGCCCAAACAACTGCATCATGAAACGGTAGCGCATACGGTCGCGCAGCGAGAACGTGGTCTTGCCCATCATGGACATGTGCCCCGCTTCGATGGCCTCGTTGTACTCGCGCACCGAGAACGTGTTCACGTACAGGCTCTCGCCCAGATAGGTGATGCCGCCCGAGCCGATAGCCGGGTACTCCTCGTAATCGACCACGTACTCGTCAATCATGGCGTCCTCGCCGGCAGCACCGGTGCCGCGGCGATTGAACGTCCAGGCGCTTCCCAGCTCGAACAAGCCCGGCTGCCCGCCAGGCAAATCCCCCAGCAGCAAATCGCAGATGATCTCGTAGAAGCGGCGCTCGCGGTTGTAGTCCACCTTGCCCACCGTGGCGGCCAGCGACCGCTGCACCGACGGCGAGGCCATCAGCGGGTAGAACGTCGTCTGGCTTGCGCCGGAGGCCACCACCATCTCGATGTCGCGGATGAGCGTGTCCTCGGTCTGCGCGGGGAAATTAAAGATCATGTCGGCATTCATGGAAACGAAGTACGGCGACGCCTCCTGAATGCGCTCGAGAATCTCCTGGCCGCTGCCGTACTTCTCGTAGCGATCCATCTGGCGCAGCAAGTCGTCGTCGAAGGACTGCACACCCACGGACAGGCGCTGCACACGGCCCTTCAACTTTTCCAAGTACTCATGGGTGAGATGGTTCGGGTTCGTCTCGCTGGAGACCTCTTTGATCGAGAACAGATCGCGGGCCATATCGATAGTCTCGCACAGCTCGTCGATCATGATGGTGGGCGTGCCGCCGCCGATGTACACGGAATCGAAGTCGTAGCCAAGATCCTTCAGCATGCGCATCTCGCGGCGCATGTTCTGGAAATAGGGCTTCGCGCGATCCTCGCGGAAGGGGAAGCGGTTGAAGGAGCAGTAGGGGCACAAACGCTCGCAGAACGGCACATGCATGTACAGCATATAAGGCTGCCCCGGGTTGGGCGAGGGCATGAACGCCTCGTCGCAGGGCTTAAGCTGCAGGTAGTTGGCCGTGCACGCCTCCACTACCTTGGAAAGCATTCGTTCTGAAAGCATATCGCGCGTTCCTTCTTTCTTGACTGGTTGCCTTGGTTGAGAAGGGCGGACCTTTGGTCCGCCCCTACGGAATCTATCCCAAGCGCTGAACCTCTAGGCAGCGGCTACTGATCCCAGGCGCTGCGGCCCTGCAAAGCTTTCTTACCGATATCGTGGCGGAACATCTTGCCTTCGAAATTGATGAGGTCGCAGGCCTCGTAGGCGCGCTCGCGAGCCTCTTCGAAGCTGTCGCCCTTGGCCACCACGTTCAGCACGCGGCCGCCGTTGGTGAGCAGCTCGCCGTCGTAGTTGCGGCGAGTACCCGCATGGAAGACCGTCACGCCGGGCAGCTCCTCGGCCTCTTCAATACCCAGAATGACCTTGCCCTTCTCGTAAGCACCCGGATAGCCTTCGCTGGCAAGCACCACGGAAACAGCCCAGTCGTCGGACCACTCCAGCTGCACGTCCTCGGGACGTCCCTCGGCCACGGCGAGCATGACCTCAACCAGATCGCTTTCCAAGCGGGGCAGCACAACCTGCGTCTCGGGGTCGCCGAAGCGCACGTTGAATTCCACGATCTTCGGACCTTCGGGGGTCAGCATGAAGCCGCCGTACAGCGTGCCGCGGTAGTCGCTGGTAAAGGGAGCGATGGCCGTAGCGGCGGCCGCTTTCTCCATGATGGCCACCATGGCGGCCATTTCCTCGTCGGTGACGATGGGCACCGGCGAGTACACGCCCATGCCGCCGGTATTGGGGCCCAAGTCGCCATCGTAGGCGCGCTTGTGGTCTTGCGCCGGAGCCATGGGGAACGACTGCCCGGCCGTGACGAAGCACAGAAGCGAGCACTCGGGGCCCGTCATGCACTCCTCGATAACCACCGTGGAGCCGGCATCGCCGAAGGCGCCGTCGAAGCAGGCGCGCACGGCAGCCTCGGCATCTTCCACAGTTTCGGCCACCACAACGCCCTTGCCCGCCGCCAGACCGTCGGCCTTGATGACGATGGGAGCGCCCTGCTCGCGCACGTAGGCAAGCGCGGCGGCCTCGTCGTCGAAGCGCCCGTAAGCGGCCGTGGGAATGTCGTTGGCTTCCATGAATGCCTTCGAATAGGCCTTGGAGCCTTCCAACTGAGCACCGTCGGCGTTGGGCCCGAATACCGGGACGCCGTCGGCGCGCAGCAAATCGGCCACGCCATCGACCAGCGGCGCCTCGGGGCCGATGACCACAAGCCCGATGTTGCGCTCGTGCACGAAGCTCAGCAGCGCCTCGCCGTCGGCGATATCAAGATCGACGTTCTCGGCGATTTCCGCCGTGCCGCCGTTGCCCGGCGCCACGTACAGCACGTCGGTGTTCGGAGACTTCTGCAGCGCCCACGCGATGGCATGTTCGCGCCCACCCGAACCGATCAGCAGAATGTTCACATTCGTTCCTTTCCTCGCTTTGCAGCAAGTTGTTCCGTACTCTGGCCTCCTCCGTAGGGGGCGACCTTGGTCGCCCCTCGGTCCCAACCGTGATCAACCTGCAAGGACGAACTCGGTCGGGAGGGCTGACCAAGGTCAGCCCCTACGGAGAGGGTGGCCTCAACGTAGGGCGCGTCCCCCCGGGAGGGGTGCCGCGCGCAGTTATGCGAAGTGCGCCCCACGATTCCACAAGCCGGAATCGGATGAGCGCATTTCGCATCTGTCTGAGCACGGCACCCCTCCCGGGGGGACGCGCCCGGACAGCCGGTAAAAGCTACTCGTCCCGCAGCCAGGACATCCGAATGATCGTCTGGTCGCGGTCGGGGCCGACGGAGATGATGCTCATGGGCACGCCGCACACCTCTTCCAAATACTCGATGTACTTGCGCGTGTTCTCCGGCAGCTCCTCGTAGGTGCGGCAGCCGGTGATGTCCTCGTCTTTCCAGCCGGGCAGTTCCACGTAAATGGGCTTCGCGTGATGCAACACCGATTGCTGCATGGGGAAGTAGTCGTAACGCACGCCGTCGCACTCGTAGGCCACGCACACCTTGATGGTGTCGAAGGCCGAAAGCACATCCAGCTTCGTGAGAGCCACATCGGTGAGCCCGTTCACCTCGGCGGCGTAGCGCCCGATGACGGCATCGAACCAGCCGCAGCGGCGCTTGCGGCCCGTGGTGACGCCGAACTCATGACCGGCGGCGCACAGAAGCTCGCCGTCCTCCGCATCCTGACCGGTGCCGCCGTTCTCGGGGAACTTCAGCTCCGTGGGGAAGGGGCCCTCGCCCACGCGAGTGACATAGGCCTTCTGGATGCCGAGCACGCGGTCGATGGCCTTGGGGCCGACGCCGGTACCCGTGGAAGCGCCGCCCGCGCAGCAGCTGGAAGACGTCACGAACGGATAGGTGCCATGGTCGATGTCGAGCAGCGTGCCCTGGGCGCCTTCGAAGAGAATGGACTTCCCGTCGGCCAGCGCCGCGTTCAGCATATGGGCTGACTCGCACACATAAGGGGCCAGAATGCGCGCGTAGGGCAGGTACTCGTCGCAGATCTCCTCCACCGTGTAGGTGTGCAGGCCGTAGATCTTCTCCAAAATGGGATTCTTCTGGGCCAGCACCGCCTCCAGTTTCAGGCGGAAGATCTTCTCGTCCAGCAAGTCCTGCATACGAATGCCCTTGCGGCCCATCTTGTCCTGGTAGCAGGGGCCGATGCCGCGCTTGGTGGTGCCGATCTTCTTGTCGCCGAGGCTCTTCTCGTCGGCACCGTCCAAATCTTTGTGGTACGGCATGATGAGATGCGCGTCGTTGGAAATCTTCAGGTTCTTGCAGGAGATGCCCTCGGCCTCGAGCATGGCCATTTCCTTCACGAGCACGCCCGGGTCTACCACGACGCCGTTGCCGATGACGGGGACGGCGTTTTCGTACATGACCCCGGAGGGCATCAGGTGCAGCGCCAGCTTCTTGTCGCCGTGAATGACGGTGTGGCCGGCATTATTGCCTCCCTGGAAGCGCACCACGTAATCGTAGTCGCTGGCGATGAGGTCGGTGATCTTACCCTTGCCTTCGTCGCCCCACTGGGCGCCGACGAGCACTGTGCTGGGCATCTTCAAGTCCTTTCGACGTTGGGCGGGGAATGCCCTGAAAACGACATTCCGCAAGGGCTCAGTATACCAGCCGCACAGGCTAATGCTTCGGAATGGAGGGCTTCGTGCTAAGATTTACGGAGTTAAGACGCTTCCGCTTGCGAAGGACCCTCCATGACCGACAACCAGCCACCGCGCCGCACGCCCGCTGCGGCAGATCCTCCCCTGGGCACGCCCGAGGGCGATCGGGCCTTCGTAAGGCGCACGGCGCTGCGACGCCTGCAGCGCAACCGGCGTATCTTCAGCATAGTGGTGGGAATTCTGCTCGCGCTGTCCTTCGTCGTCTTTCTGGTGACCGAGTTCATGCAGCCACACCCGTTTAATCTATAAGTTGATCACCGTCGCCGGGCGTCCTGATTGCTTCGCGGCCTTCTTCAAGGCCCTCGCGACCCCTTCGTGGCAGGTGAAGAGAATGACCTGGCGCTGCTCCGACAGTTCCATCAAAGCGCGGGCGGCCCCCAGCCGGCGCTGCTCATCGAAATTCACAAGAATGTCGTCGGCGAGAATGGGAATGGCCCGCCCCACGTTGTCGGCGCAGGTAAGAAGCGCAATACGCAGGGCCAGGTACAGTTGCTGGCACGTGCCGAGGGACAAGTGCACCGGCTGGCGCGTGCGCCCGAGGGCGTCAGCTACCTCCAGAGTGCCCTCGCGCGTAAGGCTCACGCGAGTCCAACGCCCTTCGGTCATAAGCGACAGCAACCGGCTCGCCCGCAGATACACCTCCGGCTGGCGCTTCGATTCCCAGGTGGCAATGGCCGCCTCCAGCATGTGCTTGGCCAGAAGCAATCGCGCGAAATCGGTGCGCGCCTCTTCCAGACGCGTGGTCACTTCCTGCACCTCAATCTTGATGCGATCGAAGTCGCGCTCCGTTTCGGCTTGGGCGAGGACGGCGGCCAATTCCCCTGCTCGCTGGTTCATGGACTCCAGCGCCTCAATGAGCCCCGAGCGCTGACGAACGTGCCGTTCGAGCTCCTCCTCGACATCGCCTACTCCGCTCTCGGGCGACAATCCGGCGCGCTGAAGCGCCGCCGCCCGTTCAGAGACGATTTCCTGAAGGCGATGCTCAGCATCCGCTCGCCGAGCGGCCGCCGCTTGCTGGCGCTGACGACACAGCGCCATGGCCTGACGTGCCTCGCGGGCCTCGTCAAGAAGTGCCCGAGCCTGGCGCACCGACCCTTGGGCCTCGTCCAGCCCTTCTTCATCCAGCGCCTCGCGTACCTGCGCGGCCACCGATCCCTCCTCAGCCTGGCACGCTTCCAGCTTCTTCTTATCCTGGATCATCACCCAATGGGCGTCGTCGAAACGGGCTTTGCGGGCGCCTTCCTCCTTGTTCGGCCGGAACAACATGGCGAAGCCGCCGGTGGCCATGAGCGCCGCGAAGACGGAGAGGAGAAATCCGATGGCCATATAGCTGAGAGCACCGCGGGCACGGCCCTCGATGAAAAGAGGGACGCCCAGAAGAAACAGCACGGCGGGAATGACCACGCAGAATGCCACCTGAATGCGCCTCTTCGATCGCTCGCTGCGGCGATCGGCCTCATCGTCGGCCGTTTCCTGCAGAGCCTCGTACACTGCCACGGAGGATGTGTAGTTCGCGCGAGCCACCTCCACGGCATGGGCCTGCCGCGATTGACGGGTCGCGAGGTTTTCCAAGCGGTCACGCAAGGCCCGCTCGTCGGAGGCCGTCAGACGTGCGAGGCGGCGCCCGCAGGAGCGCTCGTGAAGTTCGTAGTTGCTGGCTGCTTCTTCCTCGCTCTTGGCCAGCCGGGCGATATCCCCCTTAAGCTTGTCGCGTTCGGCATCCAGGGCCGCCAGAGAACTTTTGGCCATGGTGAGCGCCTCAATCACGCGGTTGGCCTCTTCCACCCGCTCTCCCATGGCGGCGCGCTCGGGCTCCAGCTCGTGCAGCTCGCGATCTTGGGCGCGATAGGCATCGGCGACGCCAGCCGCGCTCTGCTGCTCGGCGCGCAGGGCGTTGCGCCGAGCCAGAAGCTGGGGGATCGACTGCTCGGCCGAGGCGGCGCGGGAGGTGAATGCCGCCAAGCGCTCGTTCACATGAGCGAGGGCGTGGGCCGGCGACGAGCCCGTGCCCGAACCGGCCGTCAGCAACTTCGCCGTCGTATCCGTCGTGTTGCGCAGCGAGCGCAGCTCATCGCTGTTCAGGGAAAACATCGTGCGGTAGGTGTCCTTGTCGATGTCTTCCACCAGGAAGGTATCTCCCTGCAGGCCGTCGGCGTTGCGGGCGCGGGAAAGCACGAACGTCTCCTCGTCTTCCCTCGCACTCGCGTCCGCGTCCGCCCCTGCCGACCGCGCGAAAAGCAGCGAGCCCGCTCGCTCGGCCCCCTCGGGCTTGTAGGTGTTCCGGTTTCCTCGAGCCTCTTCCCAACCGAACAGCACGCCGCCCACAAAGGAGGCCACCGTCGTCTTGCCCGCCTCGTTGGCGCCCAGGACAATGTTCATGCGATCGCCGAAGGGCCCGACCACCGTATCGTGAAAGCGGCCGAAGCGCTCCAAGTGAATAGAGCGGAGGTAGATGCGCGGCTTGGTCATCGGTCGTCGCCCCCTTGCAGCAGCAAGTCGAGCACAAGCCGGGCGGCCTCGTTCGTGAGCTGGTGCGCCTTCTTCTCGGAAAGAGCCGCCGTAAGGGGAACGTTGCGCGCAAGGTATTCTTCCTGCAAATAGTCGATCTGCCCTTCGACATCCTCGGAGAGCCGATCAACGGTGCGAAGAAACACCGCTGGGAACAGCCCTTCGGCGCGCAACGCCTCTTCGTCGATGGGAGCCGTTGTCTCGTCGATGAGACTATCGCAGTAGAATTCCGAGTACGCATCGTTCAAAGAGGCGCGCACCTCTTCCAGCACCCCGGGGCGGCCGAGCACCTCGTGAAGGGAGGTCGCTCCGGTGAGAATGATGCGCGACACCATCATCTCGCAGGAGGCGTCGCCGTTGACCGCGAACAGCTCCCGCATGGTTTTGGACACCAGAGCCGGAATGTTCGCGCAATCGGAGACGTCGATGCGAACCTTTTCCCACACCACCGAGGCCGTGGGAATGAAGCTCACCTTCGGCGGCGCGTCAACCGCCAGCGTGACGAGGTTGACACCGCGCGGACCCGTTTCGCGCACATCGCGCCCTTGAATGCAGCCGGAAAACGCAATGCGCGGCGCGAACTCGTCGTTGACCCACCGCTTGTGAATATGCCCGAGCGCCCAGTAGTCGAACCCGGCGCGGAGCAATGCCACGGGGTCGGTGGGAGCCTTCACAGGATCGAGCGTAAGCCCGGTGTGCAGCACGCCCACCGCAAAAGGCGCCTCGGCGGCGCGCGGGCCCAGCGCCCGAATAGCGGCGGCGCGGGTGATACCCTCAGCGATGTTCTCGTTGGGCGACCACACCTTGTTCGGGTAGCCGCGGCCTCCGATGACCGCAAGGGGATGCCCGTCGCGCTCGTACAGGGCGAAATCGGGACGATCGGCGGCGAGCATCGTGGCGGACGGGGGCAACGCGAAGAAATCCTGCTGCCAAAGACTCAGCGGATCGTGGTTGCCGGTGCACAGGTAGGTAGGAATGCCCTCCGCGTCTAAGCGGTTCAGCCCATCGAAGAAACGCAGGTAGTCGCGATAGGACGCGCGAACCGAATCGAAGATGTCGCCGGAAACGACCACGAAATCAACCTTGCGCGACACAGCTGCTTCCACCACGCGATCCCAAGCGCCGGGGATGGCGTCAACCAAACGGCGCGCCCATTCGTCGGACAGCGCCCGCAAACCGCGAAACGGCGCACCGATGTGCAGGTCGGCAGCGTGGATGAATGTCAGCGTTTCCGGCACGAACAGACCCTAGAAGCTGCCCACACGGGAGTCGTCGATGAAGTCCATAAACTTCGTGAACTCAGGGTTGAAGGCCAAGTCGATGTCGCGGGTGGCACCGTTGCGGTGCTTCGCGACGATGAGCTTGGCCATGCCCAAATCGGGGCGCGATTCGCTTTCCGCCTCGATTTCGTTCATAGAGCGGTCGATAAACATGACGATATCGGCGTCCTGCTCGATGGCGCCGGAGTCGCGCAGGTCGGAAAGCATGGGGCGCTTGTCCTTGCCGCGTTGTTCGATGGCGCGGGACAGCTGCGACAGAGCGAGCACCGGCATGTTCATTTCCTTGGCGAGGATCTTGAGTCCGCGGGAAATTTCGCTCACCTGGTCGTTGGTGGATTTGTTGGCCGTCATGGGGCCCGGCTGCATGAGCTGCAGGTAGTCCACGATGATAAGGCCTTTTTGGCCCTCTTTCAGGCCATGCAGCTCGCGGCGCCCCTTGGCGCGGGCCTCCAGCACCGAAAGGCCCGGGGTGTCGTCGATGAACATGTCCAGCTGGGAGAGCTTGCCCGAGGCTTCGGCCAAAGCGCCCCAGTCGCCCTCGGCAATAAATCCGCTGCGTAGCTTCGAGAGATTCACGCGGGCCTCGGAGCACAGGATACGCTGAACCAGCTGCTCGGCGCCCATCTCCAAGGAGAAGAACGCCACAGCGGCGCCGGCTTTCGCCGCATTGGTGGCCAGGTTCAAAGCGAAGGAGGTTTTGCCAACACCGGGACGCGCCGCCAGAATAACCAGGTCACCGCCGCGAAATCCATGAAACAGCTCATCGACGTCCTTGAAGCCCGTGGGAACGCCGGCCATCTTGTCCTTCTGATTGGCGAGACGGGAAATCTCCTCGTAGGCGTCGCTTACCAACTCATCCATCTTGCGGAACGACGAGCTGACGCGTTTCTCGGTTACGTTGAAGAGCGTCTTCTCCGCCTCTTCCACCACCTGATCCAAATCATCGGGCGCGTCATAGGCCAGAGCATTAATCTGCGTGGCGGCGAACACGAGCTCACGCAAAATGGACTGCCGTTTGACGATATCGACATGGCGCTCCCAGCTGGTGAGCGAGAAGGTATTGTCGGCCAGCTCGGCCAGATAGGCGCGGCCGCCCACAGCCTCCAGCTGCCCCGTGGACTTCAAGGTGTCGGCGAGAGCGATGGGATCAACGGGAATGTGGCGGTTCGTGAGGCTGATAATCGCCTCGAAGATGATGCGATGGGCCGGACGGAAGAAGTTTTCCGGACGCAGCCGCATGACTGCCTCTTCGGTCACCTCCCCGTTGAGCAGGCAGGCGGCGAGCACCGATTGCTCGGCCTCGATGTTCTGAGGCAACTGCGCGCGGGGCGCAAGTCCGGGCGTATTGTTGGCATCCATGGGAGGCTGAGGCTGGTAGGGCATGAAACATCCTTCGCGTCGTCGGTGCGCCTATTGTATCGCGTTTCTTCCCGCGAACGCCGGAACTCGGCTTACCGCCACTGTTTCACGGGAAACAGGCTCATTATAGAAAATGGCCCCTCCGAAGAGGGGCCATCAAAGGGTCTCGCAAGACGAGGACTACTCCTCGGTCTCGGTCACCTCAACCTCGACGGTGCCGTCGGCGGCAACTTCGCCGTCAACTTCAACCATCTCGTCGGCCGGAGTCTCGGCGATATCGATAGCCTCTTCGATAGCGTCGATGGCCTCTTCGGCCTCGGACTCGCCAGCAACGATCACGGTCACCGTGCCCTTGATGTCGCGGTACAGCGACACGGGCACCTGGTAGGTACCGGTCATCTTGATGGGCTTGCCCAGTTCCACACGACGACGATCGATCTCGATGTCGAGCTGCTCGGCGATGGCGTCGGCCACCAGAGGAGCAGTGACGGAACCGAAGAGCACGCCCTCTTCGCCCACCTGGGCGATAACGCGCACCGTAGCGTCGTTCAGCTTCTCGGCCAGAGCGTTGGCATCGGCAATGCGAGTCTCCTCGCGCTTGGCGATGTTCTTCTTGCGCTCCTCAAGCTGCTTCAGGTTGCCCGGAGTAGCCTTCACCGCGTAGCCCTGGGTCAGCAGGAAGTTGTTGGCAAAGCCGCGGTTGACGTCGATGACGTCGCCCTCGCCGCCTTTGCCCTGGAGTTCCTTCAGAAGAATAACTTTCATGGTTCTCCTCCCTTCGCCTAGCGGTTGCGGCGATCGCCACGGCCGCTGACAGCGGGAACGGCATAGGGCATGAGAGCCATGACGCGGGCGCGCTTAACAGCTTCCGCGATGTCGCGCTGGTGCTGGGTGCAGGCACCGGTCACGCGACGGGGCTTGATCTTGCCACGATCGGTAACGTACTTGCGCAGCATTTGAGTATCTTTGTAATCGATATACTCCACGTCGTCCTTGCAGAACTGGCAATACTTACGACGAGGCTGCTTAGCGTAATCGGCCATATTAACCTCTTTCGTTTCGCTTAAAACGGAATGTCATCATCGTACACGGAAGAGGAAGCGTCGATAACCGGTGCAGCGGGCATGGGCGCGGGCGCCGGAGCCGGTGCGGGCATGGGAGCCGGAGCACTATAGGCCGGAGCCGCCGGAGCATAGCCCTGGTTGCCGCCGAAATCGCCGCCGTAGGACTGAGCGCCGCCGCCGTTGCGGCTCGACATGAATTCGAGCTCGTCAACGATGACTTCGAGCTTGCTGCGCTTCTGACCATCGCGCTCCCACTGGCTCCAGCGAAGCTTGCCCTCGATGGCCACCTTGGTGCCCTTGGACAAGTACTGGTGCAGGCTGCGAGCCCGATTGCCGAACATGGTGCAGTCAACGAAGTTCGGATAATCCTCCCACTCGTTGGTCTGGGGGTTACGACGACGGTCGTTCACGGCCACGCCGAAGCTCATGACGTCCATGCCGGACTGGGTGCTGCGCAGCTCGGGGTCGCGGGTCAGATTGCCGCTGATGATCACTCGATTAATGCTCATTTCTACCTCTTCTCATGGTGAGCGCTTAAGAACGCTCAGTTTCCAACTAGTCGCGATCGGTGCGGGCGACGATCATGTGACGCACAACGGCATCGTTGATGCGCAGCACGCGATCGAGCTCGGCAATGCTCTGCGGGTCAGTATGGAAATCGATGAGAGTGTAGTCGCCATCAGACAGACCGTTGATCTCATAAGCGAGTTTACGCTTGCCCCAATTGTCGACGTTGTCCACCACGCCCTGGGCGTCGGTGATCGTCGTCTCGATGCGCTTCATAACGCCAGCGCGCGTCTCGTCGTCAATCGTCGGAGCAACAATAAACAGCAGTTCATACGCCTTCATCAGCTCACCTCCTTTGGACTTTACGGCTCCGGGCTGGTGAAGGCACACACCGGAGCAGGAATAGCCTTGTTATCTTAGCAGAGCTTTCCCCGCTGCGGTTGAACCTGCATTTCTCCATCACGGTAAGCACACATTGCCTCGTTCGCTGGGGCCATGGTAAACCAAGCGAACCGTAAAAATGACGCGGGAATGTCCCGTTTCGTTCCTCGCGCCGACCGTATGGGCGTCGCAAAAAAGGCGGAGCCGAAGCTCCGCCGTTCACATCATGGCGCCCCCGAGAGGACTCGAACCTCCGACGCACGGTTTAGGAAACCGACGCTCTATCCGCTGAGCTACGGGGGCGGATATCTGGATTTCGTCGCTAGATATGCTTGAGCACTTCCATGACAAAATCGCTGTTCAAGGCTAACATGTCGTTGTCGATGTTTTCAATGACATCGTCCTCCTCGGCGAAGAATGCCGGCTTTCTGCCATCCATGCCCGCCAAATGCAGGGCCTGCTGGCCGTGCTTCAAGGCGTAGGCCGATGCGCTGTTGCGCCACTCCATCGTAGCCTCGGGCACTTTCAGCCCGGTGGCCTGACCGGCCTTGCGAACCAAGCGCTTCATGCGGCTCGAGGCCTTCTTGGGAACATAGGTGCCCTCTTTGTCGATCAGCGTCAGCTCGCCGGCACCCAACGCCTCCAGCTCCACGATAAGCGCGCCCTTGAGCTCAGCCTCATGAGCAGCCATAAACGCTTTCATGCCGCCATTGCCGGCAAGTTCGGATCCGAGCGCCACGAACCACACTTCCATATCGATGCGGTCGCTGTGGAACTGCTCGATCTGCTCGATTTCCGGCGTCGGCTCAAAGACGAAATCGGCGGGCAGGCCTTCACCGAACACACTGGACGGATCGGCGGCACTTGTCTGGTTTTCTTCGCCTTCGGACTCATCGTCAAATTGATCACGGGAGAACGCCCCACCCTCGAAATGGCGGCCGCGGCGATGCGAAGAGCGAGGTGCATCGAAGCCGTCCTCGGCAAAATCGTCGTCAAATTCGGGAGAAAACGCCGTCGTTGCGTCGGCGTCCAAATATTCCTCGTCGTAAGCCTGGATATCGCCTTCTTCGCGGAAACTCTCCCAGCCGCCGCGCGCTGCTCCAACTTCGCGGGCATCGAAGCTCTCCTCGACATCGAGCCATTCCTGCGGACTGGATGCTTCCTCACGCTTCTTGCGGCGGAATTTGCCGAAGATACCGCCGAAGCGGCTCTTGGGCATCTCCACATAACCAGGACCAGCCATGGCTCCCGTCTCGGTGATCTGCTCCACATAAGCAGAGTCATCAACATCTTCGACATACATATCGTTCTCGGAGGCATTCTCCAAAAGCTCATCGCCGATAGGCGCGGCCGCTCCCGTCGCCCCCATAGAAGAAAACGTGCCCGCAAGACTGATGCTGCCGGAAAGCGCTGGATCAGTCGTCGTTGTCGTCCTTCCCAAAGACGGCAGCGCGTCGAGCAGCGCCGCTTCCCGCGTGCCTGAAACGGCCGGCGACGGCTCGGGCGTCGTCACCGAGGGGATGACGGCGCTCAAGTCATGCACGCGACCATCATGCTCGGGGCGATCTTCTGAAAGAGGAGCGGCTTGCTGGCAATCATCCATGGAGATGCGCGGAAGCTCTTGGGAGATGCCGATATTGGGCAGCGTAATAGCACGGCGCCGGCGGGGGGCAGCGGCCGGATCTGGAGCCGGATTCTCGGCCACTTCTCCCACCGAGGGCACCACCACGCGCTGCCCGCCCGCAGGCGCAGCAGGAGCATCAGGCGTCGAAAGATCAATGGGAGGAACCGCCACAGTGGCGCCCGTCAACGGACGCTGGCCATCTCGCACCGTCACATCGGGGTCATCGGTCGGCTGGGGCACCACAGGTACAGCCGGTACAGCAGGCACGACAGGCTTCGAGGCAGACGTCCCGGCTTCCGAAGAGGCCGGCTCGGATGCGATGGCGGGAATGTCGGCCAACATCGCGGAGACTGTGTTGTTCGAAGGAGACGGCAATTGATCGGCCTCAACTGCCGGCACTTCAATGGCTGGCAATACCGGGGCCGCCGAGGGCGATGTCTCTTCATTAACGGCCGATGTAGAAGGCGAAGCAGAAATCTCATCGGAGCTCTCGTCCGCAACCACACTGTCCATAATCTCGGTGGGCGTTGCGCCGGCCGCTGCCGAAGCCGCCTGCACCGAAGCGCGCATAACACGCATACGCTCGGAAAGCTCGTCGAGGTTGCGGCGCTCGTGCTCTTCGCGCGCGTTAATTTCTTCCTCGGCCCGCTCCAAAGCCGTGGCGTAGCGCGACCGCTGCACGGGCTTTTCCTTAGCAGGCTTCTTGGCTTGCTCCTGACCCTTTTTGAACCATTCAGGCACTTGATGCTCAGCAGGCGCCACGTAGGCAGGAGCAGCAACAGGGACGACGGCCGCGGCAGAGGATGGAGCTAAGCCCTCTTCCGGAGAAACCTCCACGGCACCGTTTTCCTCTCCCTTCACCGGAGATTCATCCTCTGTTGCCATCTCAGCAGGCGTTGCAGACACCGGTTTCCCTGACAACGCCGCTACGGCAGCTTTGGCGGCCGCCAGGCGCTCGGCGGCCGACTCCATGGAGGTTCCCAAATCCTCGGAAGTATTCCCCGTATGGTAGACAATCTCCGCACCCTCGGGAACAAGTCCCGCCGACACGGCGGCCGCCTCGCCATGAACCGTTGGCTCGGGCGCATCGGGGAGATCCCGAGCGGCAGCGACGCGAGAGGCGACTTCCAAAAGCACCGCCACTCCTGCGGCGTTGCAGTTTGCGCCCTCGTTGTAGTTCGCGAACTTCTCAAGCAGAAACGACGCAACCGGCAAAACCGCTACCACCATGGCAACAGCCAGAAGGACGTTGAACACCACAAGCACGGTGCCGTCGGGAGCGAGCACCATTCGAATCGCCAAAAGCAGCGGCATGACCACCAGCATCGCCAGCTCAACCCAATAAAGGATGGGGAGCACCGCCGGCATCGCGCCGTTCAAATCGCGTCGCACCTTACCGCTGTCGTAGTTCGCCACCACGATCACCTTGCGTCTCCGACTCGCTCGCGTCGGCGATTTCGCAGGCAGGTAGCGCGCGACGACGTTCTGACTCACACCACGGTTCAAAAGCCGCGAAAGCACCGGCTTATCGAACACCTCAGCAGCTGCCAACGCAGCGCAGATGAGGGACACCACGATGGCGGGAACAGCCAGCGCCCCAACAATCGTTGCCACCAGCGTCACCAATACTGCCACACCACTGCACAGCGTTCGAGGAAGCGAGCTGTCGGGGTTGCACTGGAAGTCTTCCATAGCAGTCGTCAAACCGGCCTCGGCGGAAAACTGCTCACTTATGTAAAGAGCCGCACGCTGTTCTTCCTCAGTACCCGCCGGCCGGGGGCCGATCTCCTGAGACAGATATGCGACATGTTCGTTCAATTCGGCCATATACGTTGCCTTTCCTCGGTGAAGAGGGTTCTATGGACATAATTATCGTAAGTATACGCCATTACGAGGCCGTTCCGAGATATTCACGAAGAAAGGCATCAGCATTTCCTGCTTTTAGGCGCTCGGCTTCATAGGCGCCCTGGTCGGCCTCGATCTCCTCGTAGAATCGAAGAGCAACGATTTGCTCCGGGTCATCTTCCCCGAGTTTTTGGGCCAAGGCGGCCGCTTCCTCCTCCAACGCGTTATAGCGGCTGTTCTGAGCCTCGAGCTCTTCCTTGTTGCGGGAAAGATAGGCCTCGTCGGCAGCAAGGGCTGCCTGCTGCGATTCTATTCTTTTAGCCACGTAGGCTTTAAAGGCTGCCAAATCAAGACTGGGATAGGCCGCTTCGGCTTGAGAGAAATCCTGCTGAGCCTCTTCCAAAAACGCCAGGGCCTCGTTGCCCTTAGCCTGCGAGGCAAGAATGTTCTCCTTGCTCATCTCTTCAGCCAACGCCGTGGCTTCACGAATAGCCGCATCGGCGTTTATCACGGCATTCCACCCCGATCGGGCTTTGAGGAACGCCTCTGTCGCCATCATCGACTCCTCGATGATACTGACCCCCGCATCCAGCATATTAAGACGCGAGCGAGCGGCCGTCACCACCTGAGAGGCCGCCTCCTTATCGTCATTGTCGCTCAGCGACGACTGCAGCGTCTCCATGGATGCGATAGAGTCCTCTAACTGGGCTCTCATCGGGGCGATCTCCGCGACAACGGCACGATACCCCTCGTTCAGCGCTTCTGCGGAAGGCGCGGCGTCTCCCGTCGCCGAGGGGGAAAGGCGCTTGGCATCACACTGTTCAATAACCAGTTCGTCGAAGGGAAGAAGGGATTCATCGCAGCTCTTGATGATGTCAACCTGATCATTCAGGGTATCAAGCAGAGACTTCTGCTGCTCCCTCATCGACATAAGAGCTTGGCCGCCCACCAGCGTGATGACCAAAAGGGCGCACACCACCACGAACACGGGCACGATGCCCCTCATTTTTCGATCAACAGCGGAAGAAGAGGCTAATGGGGATGCGGGAGCTTCGCCAGACAAGACGATGGACTGCCCTTTGACCGGTGTTGGCCGAGGCTTCTTTCCCTTCCCCAATGTGAAAAGAGAAGGGCCGCCCGAGCCTCCCTCGCGCCGATCGCGCTCCTCGGCATCGCGAGCCTCACGGGCGGCATCGAGCACGCTGAAGGAAATCTCGTTGGAAGACCCCCGCGTGCGCCGCTTTATGTGCATCGGATGATGCGCCCTCTTCGCTACCATAACCAGAATGCTCCCCTAGCGGCGCGCTGCTATCTCGTCGACGATCTGAGCCGCCGATAGGAATCGGATATTCTGGCTGGGAAGTGATCTCAGGAACGTCTTGCCGTAGCCCTTTGTAATAAGACGCTTGTCCGCAAGGATCAGAATGCCCCGGTCATCAGCTTTGCGAATAAGACGGCCTGCTGCCTGCTTCGTTTCCAACACCGCCGCTGGCAGGACATAGCGCCGCCAGGCGGCATCGTCACGAGCGGCCCGTTCGCAAGAAAGGGGATCCGTCGGCTTCGAGAAGGGCAATTTCGGTATCACGACGCACTTCAGCGTGGCGCCCGGCGCGTCGAACCCTTCCCAGAAGCTCTTCAGAGCGAAAAGGGACAAATGCTCGTCGGCGAGGAAGTCATCGCGCAGGCCCTTCACCGACACGCCCCACTTCTGGCACACGACGCGCAAATCGTCTCCCTTCAGAGCCGGCTGCACCTCTTCGAAGCACTTCTCCATTTCGCGGCGATTCGTGAACAGGGTGAGCATCGACCCGTTCTGGGCACGGTGAGCGTCGATGAGCAGGCGCTGCAGAGCACCGAGATAACTCGGATCATTGGGTTCGGGCATATCGTTGACAACATAGACAACCATCTGATTGTCGAAGTCGTAGCTTGAGGCAAGCAGCAGCTCGTCGGCAACGGAAAACTCGCTCTCGTTCAGCCCCATGGCCTGGGAGAAGCTGTTGAAGCTGCCGTCAACGGTCAGCGTGGCCGACGTATAGACCACCGAATGGTTCCGCGCATACAAGGTCTCGTTCAGCGTCTCCCCCACCGATACGAGCAAGGCCTCCAGCTTGTTCTGCGGACGATCGATCTTGCGACTTAAGCTCGCCGCATACACATAGCGCTCGGGACATTGCGTGCAGATGACCTCGACGTTCTGAATGATCTCCTTCATCTCCATCGCAATGGAGGCAATTTCGCGCTGAATGACGGCGGCGCCTTCAATATCCTCCAAATAGCCTACAAGCTCCTGGCAAACCGTCACCATCTTCTCGGCGCGCTCGGCCATGGCGCGACCAAGACGGGCAATGTTTTGGAAGAGGGAGCCGTGGCGAATCTCGTCATTCAACCAAAGATCCACCGTCTCGTAGCCCTTCGAGCGCTTATTGGTGTCATAGAAGAACAGGTCGGGCAGCGCCTTGCAGAACGCCTGGGCCACTTCGCCGAATTCAGCGCCCGCACGGCGCGCCTTCCCCGTGAGCCCATAGAACAGCGTCGTCGAGGATTCATTGCCCGGCATGACAACGGTGCGCTCCGCCCGCACGAAGACGTTGCGCCGAGATTCCTCGGAAGCTACGCGGCGCGCGAGGGAGAGAATGTCTTCCTCTGCCAACTCAAGGGAAAATGCGCGCCGTGCCTCGCTTTCGGCGCTGTGGGCCTCATCCACCACCCAATAGCGGATGGGCGGGAGCAAGCCTCCGTCGGCGACAAGATCGCAGAACAGGAGGCTATGGTTGGTAACGACGATATTGGCGGCCTCGGCCTTGCGGCGCGAACCGTGGACGAAGCAGGACGTGCCGAAGAACGGGCATTTGCGACGCAGGCAATCGTGGCTCGTGGTGGTGATCATCCAGCGCGGCAGCGTGCGGTAGTCGATCTTCAGGCCGTCGATGTCGTCGTAAGCCGTCTGCTCAATGAAGGAAAGCAAGGCGGCAAGGGCCGGAGCCTGAGGTTTTTGCTCCTTCCCCACGGTGCGCATGCCGGGGCCTTCCACAACGAGGCGCTCCACCTTGTGCAGACAGGGATAATGGGAGAACCCCTTGAGAGCAGCATAGGTGAGGTCGGCACCGAGCTCCTCCGAAAGAGCGGGAAGCTCATGATAGACCAGTTGGTCGAGGAGAGCGTTCGTCTTAGTAGCTACGCCGACATTAATACCGTTATCTCGGGCAATGATGGCCGCCGGCAAAAGATAGGCCATGGATTTGCCCACGCCTGTCCCTGCCTCCACCATAAGATTGCGCGATCGGGCAAACGCATTGCGCACTGCCTCGGCCATAGCCACTTGCTCGCCGCGCTGCTCGTACTCTTCGTACAGGGAACCTACTACGCCCTCAGCGGTGAACGCTTGGGCCACAGCATCGGCCGTGGGGAGTAAGAAGGATCGCCCTGGATCGGCGGCGATTTCATCGGCATCCACGAGCGGTCTTAGATCGGTTTTTCCTACACGTTCGCGACGCAGGGTGCGCAGCGAGAAAGGAAGCGGTTTCTCCTCGCTCGTCTCACCCGCGCGCTCGGCAAAATATTTGAACACCACAACCGTCGGCCAATCGTTCGGTTCCTCCATAGAGGCGATTTCCCGCAGCAACATAGTCGGCATGGCTTCCACAGCAGCAAGCAGAATACGCAGGAGGGCACAGGTCGCCGCCACATCTTCATCAGCCCGATGCGTTGACCGAGGAGCACCGAAGGCCTTCACGAGATCGATGAGTCGATGGGATTTCATGCGGGGCAGCGCGATGCGGGACAAATCGAGGGAATCGACCCAAGTGTTCTCGAGCAGCGGATAGCCCGTCGGATGCTTCGTCGTGAAATTGCGGTCGAACTCGGCATTATGGGCCACGACGACGGCGTCTCCTACGAAAGCGGCCAGATCGGCTAGAGCTTCGGACGCCGAGGGAGCGTCAGCCACATCCTCATCGTGAATATCGGTGAGATGGGCAACATCCTCAGGAATGGGCTTTCCCGGGTTCACGAAGGTAACGAACCAGTCGACGATCTCGCCGTTTTCCACCCGCGCCGCTGCAATCTGCGTCAACTCATCATGGGCGAGAGAGAATCCCGTTGTTTCCGTATCCAAAACAACGACATTATTATCGAACCGGCCGAAATCGCTCTTTTGGGCCCGTTCGGGCAGCGACTCGTAGCGCGCGATAATCTCCGGCGGCGTTCCGTCGCTGATAAAGTTCTTCAGCTGTCTTTCGAGGGGGGTGGTGTCACGTGACATAGCGCAGCCTATCTTTCGCGGCGCCCTTGGTGGTGAAAAAAAGGAACCTCGGCCTAGCGAGTGTTCCCTGATTCATCGGGCTCGGTTATGGTGTTCTCGACAACTCACGGTATTGTATCAGCCAGGGCGGAGAGAATATTCATGGAACGGTATTTCGGTACATATCAAACATTTCGAACGGTCTCAAAGAAAGATGCGGCGGTGCTTATGGGTTCCAACACCCTCGTGGGAGACCGATACCGCATCAATCTCACTATGGACGAGGGTGTCCATCGCGCGTGGCTTATTAACAAGTTCAACGAAACTATCGGTTACTTCGACGACGGTTTCTCGCGCGAACTGAGCCTTTTTGCAGCGGAAGGTCTGGAACTCGTGGGAATCCTCTCCTTTGTCGCCTTCACGGAAACACCTGAGCCAGGTGAATATTGGGGACAGGCCGCAGTTATCGGGTACAGCCCCCATTACGCAGAGGAATTCAATCGGTTCATCGACGGCGTCTGCGGGCTTATCGGTAAGGGTATTCGCCCGAAGCTGGCGTTGAACGGGCCAGCCGTCGACGAGATCATCAACTCGAACGGCACATGGCTTCCGAGCGAGCGAGAGCCTCTCCCCGAGAAACAACGCGGCATGGCACTGCTCAAAACGCGCCGAGGGTTCATCGACGGCCTCGTGGAGGCTGGACGCACGGGCAATAAAGGTTGCTATATTCTCAGCTGGGCCTTTCTTCTTGCCCTCGTTGCCGCCATCATCATCGGCCTGAAGTCTTGCGGAGTGTTCTAAAACGAGAATACTTGTTTTAGTTATCTAATCTGCAACCGTAGAGGGGTGACCTTGGTCGCCCCTCGGCTGCAAGCGCTTACTCTCCCTCTTCGAAGGCATATTCAATGAGCTTCGTGCACAACTCAGGGAAGCTGATGCCTGCCGCCCGAGCCGCATCGGGAAGAAGCGAAGTCGCCGTCATGCCAGGGATGGTATTGGTCTCCAGAATCCACGGGATGCCATCCTTGTCGAGGATGAAATCGGAACGCGACACGCCACTGCACTGCAATGCCTTATGGGCGCCGACAGCGGCGTCCATTACTTGCTTGGTTTTCTCCTCATCGAGAGGTGCCGGGCAGATATGCTGCGAACCGCCGGGCGCATATTTCGATTCAAAATCATAGAAGTCAGCTTTAGGAACAATCTCGATGACAGGTAAAGCGAAAGGATCCCTGTTTCCCAACACGGCAACCGTGAGCTCGGTACCTTGAATATACTTCTCAACGACAACAAGCTCGTCAATTTCGAACACGCGCTCGATGGCATCAGCAATAGCTTCTTCGCCTTCCACGATGTAAATGCCCAAAGCGCTGCCTTCGGTAGCCGGTTTCACGACACAGGTTCCGCCCATAGCCAATGCAAGCTCTTGAACGGAATATCCCTCTCCCTTCTTGAGGTATTGATAGGGAGCGGTAGCAATGCCTTCGCGCTGGTAAAAAAGCTTGGATTGGGCCTTGTTCATCGCCGTTGCGCTTGACCACACACCAGGTCCCGTGTAGGGAAGACCGATCGTTTCCAGAAAGCCCTGGAGCACGCCATCCTCGCCGCCTTTTCCATGAAGACAGAGAAAGGCAACGTCGAAGGGCTCCTCAATGAGCGTTTTCAGATGATCCTTCTTCGCCGGATCCAACTCCTGGACAATAAACCCCGCTTCACGAAGCGCCTCTCCGGCACCTTTGCCTGATGCAAGGGAAATTTCGCGTTCCCCACTGGTTCCTCCAGCTAAGAGGGCGACGCGGCATTTTGCGGGTTCAACTACTGCTGCCATGGAGCATTCCTTCCAGACGGTAAATCTCTGGAGGCAGTATATCAGAGCAACGCCACCGTCTATAATGAACCTATGAATAACGAACTGATAAAGCTTACAGAAGCCGAACTCGAGGATCTTGTTACCTCGTGGGGATACCCGCGCTTTCGCGCAAAACAGATCCACGAGTGGGTTCACCGCCATCATGCGGCTTCTTTCGATGCCATGTCCAACCTTCCGAAAGACCTCAGGGCGAAACTTTCTGAGTTTTTTCCGCTGGAGATGGTAAAAATTTTTGACCAACAAGTTTCCTTAGATGGGACACGCAAATATGTTGTGACCCTGGCCGACGGCTCATTAGTTGAGACAGTGGGCATGCCCGTCTACCATCGAGACGGCTCCCTCGATCGGCTATCAGTATGCGTTTCCTCTCAAGTAGGATGTCCTATGGCCTGTCAGTTCTGTGCAACTGGCCGCGAAGGCCTTACACGGAATCTCACGGCTGCAGAAATCATCTCCCAAGTGGCTCTCGTCCAAGAGGATTTCCAAGAACGGGTAAGCAATGTCGTTGTTATGGGGCAAGGGGAACCCTTCCTTAACTACAATGAAGTTCTTGCTGCTTTGCGCATTCTAAACAGCAGGGACGATTTCAATATCGGAGCGAGACATATCACGCTCTCTACTTGCGGCATCATAGATGGGATCGATCGTCTCTCCCAAGAGCCAGAACAATTCACGCTCGCCGTGTCTCTTCATTCGGCTTTACAGGAGAAGCGTGATCAGCTTATGCCGAAAGTGGCAAAGCAACCTCTTTCGAATCTTAAAAAGGCTGTGGAGAGATACACCCAGTCGACCAACCGTCGTGTCTCCTTCGAGTATCTCCTCATCAAGGATGTCAACGATTCAGAAGAGGATCTTCAAGCACTTCTCGACTTCTGCGATGGGCTACTCTGCCATGTCAACCTTCTCCCGGTGAACACCGTAGAAGGATCTCCTCTACAAGCCGCCTCACCAGCAACTGCAAAGCATTGGGTCGAGACACTGACTCATCATGGAGTGGAAACGAGTTTCCGAAAATCCCGCGGAGCTGATATCGACGGAGCATGTGGTCAGTTGAAAAACAAGTTGGCACAAGGAACCTTTCGTTAACTTGTCTTTCTCTTCTCATGTTTCACGTGAAACAAAAACAACTAATGTCATGTTATGTAAAGTATTTTCCCTTACCTCACACTAGGGTCTATAACGACTTCTTTCAACAAGAAAAGAGTCTGTTTCACGTGAAACAGACTCTTTTCTTAGTCATTAAATGCTATCGAAAGTTACTCACCAACAAGCTCACTGAAGAGTCGTCGCAAATCTTCCTCATCCTTGAATTCAATCTCAATTTTGTTCTTCCCTTTAGACGATTTCACACGCACGTTAGTCTTCAGTGTCTCGCGTAAGGTCTTCGCCACAGACTTGTAAACCGCAGGCATTGGTTCACGGGAAGCCGAAGCAGAGCTGTCCTTTTTGCCTGACATAAGGCGAGCAAGATTTTCTGCTTCGCGCACGTTCAAACCGTTATCGATAATCTTCTGAGTCAAGGAAAGACGACCTTCAGCTGTGGGCACTGACAGAATGGCACGAGCATGGCCCGCCGTGATCTTTTCCTCAAACAGAAGCTGCTGAGCCTCTTCAGGGAGATCAAGAAGTCGAAGTGCATTGGCGACAGTCGAACGACCCTTGGAAACTGCCTGCGCCACTTCCGCCTGGGTCATCGAGCGTCGTTCCATCAACCGACGGTACCCGTACGCCTCTTCTATCGGGTTCAGATCAGAGCGCTGGATATTTTCAATCAACGCAAGCTCGAGAGCCTGGTCGTCATCAACCTCTTTTATACGAACGGGAACCTTCTTAAGGCCAGCAGCCTTTGAGGCTTGCCAGCGGCGCTCACCGGCGATGATCTGATAAGTGCCATCGGCCATTTGCCTTACAAGAATAGGCTGAAGCAGACCATCTTTTTCAATAGAAGCAGCGAGTTCTTCTATTTCCTCTTTTTTAAATTGGGTTCTCGGCTGATCGGGATTAGGAGCGATTCTATCAATCCCCACCTCATCAGTTTCCCGTACAGGAACCTCCTCAATCCTTGATTCCTCAATAATGGCTTCTCGCACAATGGGCTCAGAGACCTTTACTGGTTCTTCCTCCAGTTCAACCATCGTCCGTACGGGCCGCGTGGAAACAGGGGCCTCTCGCGCTGCCTCTTCATCTACTTCAATTGTCACTCTCTGGCGCTCAGGCGCAGGGGAAACAGGGGCAGGTGATTCATAGGAACCGGGGAGGAGGGAACCCAGACCTCGACCGAGTCCTCCACGACGTTCGGGCTTAGCCACGAGCAATCACTTCCTTCGCTAATTCAATATAGGAAAGAGCGCCTCTTCCCTTAGGATCATATTGGGTAATCGGCTGCCCAAAACTCGGAGCTTCCGACAATTTAACCGTGCGAGGAATAGGCGTGGCAAACACCAAGCGCCCAAAATACTCACGCACTTCATCGACAACCTGCTTCGAGAGCGTTGTACGGCTATCGTACATAGTAAGAAGAATGCCGTAGATATCCAGAGTAGGATTAAGGCGGGATTTGACACGCTTCATTGATTCGAGAAGTTTTGTCACACCTTCCAAAGCATAGAACTCGCATTGGATAGGAATAAGCAATTTATCGGCCGCTACGAGAGCATTGACTGTTAAAAGACCCAAAGAAGGCGGGCAGTCGATGAGAATGAAATCATATTTGCCCCGCATACCGCCCACAGCATCCTTGAGGCGATTCTCCCGCGCCATTTCCGAGACCAGCTCAACTTCCGCTCCCGCAAGATTAATCGTAGCAGGAGCAATGTCTAACCCCTCGGCGATATCAGGAATAATTACCTCTTCAAGAGGAACATCATTAAGGAGAACATCGTAGATACACTGCTGTATGAGACTCTTCTCAACGCCAAGGCCACTGGAGCAATTTCCCTGAGGGTCAAGATCGACAAGAAGAACCTGTTTGCCCATCTCTCCCAGTGCAGCTCCAAGGTTGATTGCCGTTGTCGACTTCCCTACGCCACCTTTTTGGTTAATGATGGCGATGATCTTCGTCTGTCCGACAACATGACGCACCGGCGCCTTGTCTTTATAGCTCTTCAAAGGTTCTTGAGGTATCACAGGAGCTGCGTAATCCTCAACCTCCCTGACAACCACTTCAATATTTTCAGGATCGTCAACGAGTTCCTCTTCAGCGACTACCACTTCTTGTTCCTGAGTCTGAGGTCGATCAACCTCTTCGACAGTCCGGGCTTGTTTTGTGTCTCGTTTAAGACCATCAAAGAATCCCACAGGAACCTCCTTCCTTGATTGGAGCACAGTATATCATCGCCTCAAGCCGGTTCAGGCGATGTTCGACAGAAGGATTCAAATTGATCGTGTTTCACGTGAAACACGATCACATACTATATTCAGCTTCGAGGGCGAAGTGGCTGTTTCTGAGCCAAGCCAATTCTTCGAGGGAGCTTGATGCGTGGCTTGCCGATTTTTTCAAACACCACAATCGTTCTTGTAGTCTCTCCATCGCTCAAGCAAATCTCACGCTGAGAGATCATTTTCATACCAACAAGGTCTTGCACAGCAAGCGCTTCCTCAAGCTCCTCTGATGATAGCTGGGCCTTATAGCACACTAAGCGACCGCTTTTTTTCAAAAGGGGCGAAGCAAGCTCTATAAGAGAAACGAGCTTAGACAGAGCTCGTGCTGTGAGGACAGCAAATTTCTCCTTGTACTCCAGAGGAAGATCCTCGATGCGCTCGCTTGATGTAGAAATCTGCTCACTCAACGAAAGATCATCGAGGGCAGATTGAACAATAGCCATTTTCTTCTTCACCGAGTCAACGAGAAGTGTCTTTCTTCCTGTTGCAAGCGCAAGAGGAACTCCAGGGAAGCCACCTCCCGAGCCAAGGTCTCCATAGAGACCAGCAGGAGCTTCATCGACCTCTGGCAAACCTACCAGCGAATCCTCTATATGAAGGAGGCGCGCTTGCTCCCCATCAGTAATGCGAGTAAGATTCGTGACCTTATTTGCTTCAAGGATTGAATCAAGATAGCGTTGCATCAAGCTCATCGTCTGATCTTCTGCCATCTCAACTCCTTCCCATAGGCGAACGTGTCCATAATAAAGGAAATGGGACGTGCTTTGCGCGTCCCATCAGCACGTTGAAAGTATCCGAACAGTTTTTACAGAGGAACCACGACTACATGACGGGAAGGGCCCTCTCCTTCAGAAACAGTCTCGACGCGATCATCGTCTCTCAAGGCAATGTGGATAATCCGGCGCTCATAGGGAGTCATTGGGCGCAATCCAACTTTGCGGTGCTGAGAAGCAGCACGATTAGCAGAGCTGTGCGCAATCGACTCGAGTTTCTGGCGCTGGCGGTTCTTGTAGCCCTCAACATCGACAATAACCGGATAACGGAAGCCAATGGTACGTACCGTTATCATCGACACAATGAATTGCAGCGCGTCAAGAGTTTTCCCATGGCGACCAATAAGGACAGCCATATCTTTGCCGCTGATATCAAGAATCAGTTCGCCCTCGTCGCCCTCGTATTCATCAATAGTCACTTCGCCGACATTGAAGTACTGGAGAATATCTTGGAGCGCAGCGATAGCAGTGTCGGCAATAGTATCGAGCATCTCGTCCGTCACGATAAGCTCGTCCTCTTCAACAACCTCTTCGGTATTAATGGGGTCTGCAGAAGACTGAGAATCCTCCACCACCTCGTCTTCTACCTCTTCAATCATGTCTTCGAACTCTTCAGTCATTACAGGCTCCTAACCTTAAACACCGCGGTTGAAATGATGCCGCGGAACGTACAAAGGGAGTGTTTCATGTGAAACACTCCCTAAAATCAGTAAGGTCTAGCGCTTTTTCTTGGGACGCTTCTTCTTCTCTTTGCGCGTGACGTTAACCTCTATCGGCTTGACAACGAGAGCTTCTTCCTCCTCTTTACGCCGATCAGCAGCACGGCATCGCGCAAGCGTCAACTGATTCTGACCGATACCGATAAGGGAGGATGCGCCCCAGAACAGCAACACGCCCGCCGGCGAACCCCAGGAAATCCAAAGCATCATAAGAGACATGATCGCGCCCATCATGAGCGTCTGATTTTTCTGCTGGGTGTTTTCGGTTTTCAACTGCTGAAGAACCATCGGAAGGAAGGTGGCACCAGCAAAGATAATCATGAGAATGAGATAGGGAACAAATGTTCCGAATCCCTCGCCGAAAGCCTGGGAGGGCGTCGTGACGAGATTCGGCACCAAGTTGTAGAACGAGTACGTGCCCTCGCCAATGCGATCGCCCATCTCGCGAAGCACCTGGAACAGAGCAATAAAGATCGGCATCTGAAGCAGCATCGGAAGACAACCAGCGAGCGGGTTGAACTTCATCTCCGCGTAGATCTTCTGCATCTCCTGGGATTGGCGCGTGGGATCATCGGGAAAGCGATCTTTCAGGGCCTGAATCTTCGGCTGCACCTTCTGCATAGCATAATTGGACTTCGCTTGCTTATGCATGAGGGGCGCGACGATGATACGGAAGATAATCGTGACAATGATGATCGCCAGGCCCCAGTCATGGCAGAAGTTATAGAAGAACTGGATAATGTCGAAGATCCAGTCTTTAAAGATATCCCACATAACTTACCTTTCCAAATGCACCGGCGACTCAGGGAACGGGATCGTACCCACACGGACCGCCAGGGCGGCATCGCAGTATCCTCTTTGCAGTGAGCACGAACCCTTTGCAAAACCCATACCGCTTGAACGCGATGAGTCCGTACTCAGAACATGTGGGAATGAAGCGACAAGAGGGGGGAAGGAGGGGTGAAAGAGCCATTCGGTAAAACACAATAAGACCGATAGCAACCAGAGTCGGAATCCTCTTAATGCGTACGAGCAGCTTCTTCAACGGTGTTCTTCCCTTCGCCTTGGGCAAGGCACTCAGCGACATTTCCGCATGCTTTCAGCACTTTACTATAAGAAGCCCGAGTGAGGCCCGATTTTGCCAGAAATATCACGTCAAAGCCGGCCCACGGCCCACCCATCTCCATGCAGAGTGCTCGCAAGCGGCGTTTGGCGCGGTTCCTCCAAACGGCATTCCCCAACTTCTTCCCCGCAATAAAAGCGACACGACCGGAATGGCCGTGTCGCTCATGATTGCTCTGCTTGTCGTCCTGCGCGCCTACAATAACCGTAAAGTATGGCGTATGAAGACGATGCCCCGTAGAGAAGAGCTGGGAGATTTCAGTGCTGGATTTAATAGTCTGCACCTAAAGATCTCCTAGACGGTGAGACGCTTGCGCCCCTTAGCACGACGGGAAGCGAGAACAGCGCGACCACCCTTGGTAGCCATACGGGCACGGAAGCCATGGCACTTGGCGCGCTTGCGTTTGTTCGGTTGATAGGTGCGTTTCATTGTTTCTTTCCCTTTCATGGTTTGAAGAGTAGCTTTTGAATTATACAACGCAAAAAAGTACTGTCAACGGGGCGAACAGAAGAATAAGGAAGATGGCTGCGAAGGGGGTTGCGGTAGGGAGGCGAAACCATGAAATACCGGTAACGGCTGTGCAGAACTAAAAAGTCGTTCCCATTGAGAAGGCATTCTAAAAATAGAATCCAAATAGTAGTCTCAATAAGACGAGTGAATTAGTCGATAACTGGCATAGCCGCAGGTGAGGAGCTTGCTAGCGTACTTACTGCTTGGTGAGTTATCGAGCGCGCTTGTGAACCATGCGCTAGCGGCCATCCTCTGCTGTCTCCCGTTGTCGTTGAAAAGTCGTCCTGTTATGCGCAGGTTTTCCCTTCTTATCAAGAGTTTGTGAACAAACTAGTCCAGCTCGCAGATGATCTTCTGCAGCACCTCAATCTCTTCCTGGGTATCGCGATCGGTCTTCAAACGCTCTTCGATGCTTGTTGCCGAGTGGATGGCGGTCGAATGGTCGCGATTGAATTTCTTGCCGATATCGCCGTAGGGGAGGTCGAGCAGTTGTCGGCACAGGTAGATGGCGATCTGTCGCGGTCTCACAATGGATTGGGATCGCTTGGGGCCTACCATGTCGCTATGGCTCACCTTGAAGAAGTTCTCCACTTCCCGCTGGATGTCCTCCACGGTCAAGCTTCGTGACATGCCGCCGGTGAAATGATTGGCTAGAAGCTCGCGTACTTCATCGATGGAGATATCGCTGCGATCGCAGTAGATCATGCGATAGATGACGGTATTCACGGCGCCCTTGAGCTCGCGGATGTTGGATCCGGAGTTCTCGGCGATGTACATTTGAATGTCGTCGGAGAGGGTGAAGTTCCCCAGGCCCTCGCTGCGGCTGAATTCGTCGGTGAAGGATTTGACGATGCCGAGTTTGGTTTCCACTTCCGGCGGCTGGATATCGATGGTGCCGCCGCTGTAGAAGCGAGATTTCAGACGCTCGTCGAATTGGATGTTCTTGGGAGCGCGGTCGGCGGAAAGCACCACCTGCTTGCCCTGGCTGGTCAGCGTGTTGAACAGCTGGAAAAGCATGTTCATGGATTCCTTCTTGCCTTGAAGGTGCTGGACATCATCGAGGAGGAGGATGTCCGCCTGCTCGTAGTAGGCGCGGAAGTTGCGGAAGCTGACCTTCTCCTGATCCTTGATGGCGCCGGCCTCTGAGTACTTCGAGACAAAGTCCTGAGCATCCACATAGACCGTTCGCATCGAGGGACGCGTTTCCTCGATGTAGTTCTGAATGGCCCTCATGAGGTGGGTTTTCCCCAGGCCGCTCTTCCCGTAAATGAACAGGGGATTAAGGGGAAGCCGTCCGGGGGACTCTGCAACTTCGACGGCCATGGAATAGGCCATGCGGTTCGATTCCCCGATAACGAAGTTCTCGAACGTGAGGGAAGACGAGGGATTCGAAGACCGCTCGGCGACCGGCTCCTGGGAGAGCGGTGCGGGCGCGGGAGGCGCGTAGTGATCGACCATGACGTCCTCTACGAAGGGATGAGCGACCATGCCGGATGGTTCGAAGGGGGCCGCCTGAGACAGGGGAGCACCATAGGCCGGTGAGGGGGGCGCAGCTGCCGCGATGGGCTGAGAAGGGAGAGACTCTATCGTCGATGCTGCTGGCTGCGCGGGTGTTGGCGTCGGCATCGGTTGGGCGGGCGCCGAAAGGGGCGCCGCAGGGGATGGTTGGCCCGCAGCGGCGATTTTACGCTGCTCTTGGGTGGGGTCGACAGCGATGGCCACCGCGAATACGACGCCGGTGAGATCGCGCAGCGCGCGTACGATAACCTCGGTGTAATGCTGCTCGACCCATGTCTTTATAAAGTCGTTGTCGGCGGTGAGCATGAGAAATGAATCGCTCATGGCCTGGGGAACGAGCCGCGAGAAAAAGGCGGAAACCTGGGAGGGGTCGATATCCTGGTAGCTTTTGACCTGGGCGCAAATGCGCGCCCATTGTTCGTTGAGCGTCTCGCTATCCATACATCATCCTTCCGCCGGCGTTTTTTGCCGTGGTTCTCCGCTTTCAGGGCAATTCTAGCAAATTGGCAAGGCTTGGGTCTTAGAGACCCTGTGCGATCTGTCGGCCGTAAGGGGTGAGGGCTCGCTGTTTCCCGACCATTTCCACCAAACCTGCCTCTCGCAGCCGATTGAGGGTGGTGTTGGTGGTGGAGGCCGGCGTCTCGGTCAGGTCGCTGAAATCCTTGTTCCGGAGGGTTCCTTCTTTAAGGAGAAGCTTCAGGAATATTCGCTCGCGTTCGGAGAGGGCGGGCGCCGGCATGACGGCACTCGGGTAACCCGGATACGCCGCCGGTGCTGGCGCTGCTCCGTAGGCCGGATAGGCGGTTGGGGCGGCTCCATAGGCCCCGTAGCTCGGATATCCCTGGTAAGGGGCTCCGTAAGAGGGAGCCGGTACGGGAGCTGGAGCCGCGGGTACTGCGCTGTAGCCTTGCGGCGCGTAGGCGGGTGGGTAGGGAGTCGCCCCTGGTGCGCTGGATGAGCCCATGGAGGGATAGATTCCGGCTGGATTGGAGGGATAGGGTTCGGTGCCGGCTGCGAGGGGCGCTGCGTAGGGCTGATGAACCACGGCGGTTTCCGAAGCGTAGGACGAACTTGGGATATACTCTCCCTTGCTGCTCAGCACGTCGGTTTCGTCCCAGTCGTCCAGAGGATCGTCTTCTTCACGCACCAAGCTGACGGTGACGACGGCGCCGGTCCCCAGATTGTCCTCGATAGTAATGGTGCCATGGGACGATTCGAGGTACTCCCGCACAATGGGAAGGCCCGACCCGACGCCCCGAATATAGTTTTTCATAGGCTCGACGGCAGAAGAAAACCCTGGCATTTGGGCTTTTTCTTTCGAGGGGATGCCGGGGCCATGATCGGCGAAGCGGATGGTGTTCCCTTTGTCGAGAATGGAGACCACCACCTCTTTGAAGCGCGCATGGATGAAATTTTCGGAAACCTCCCGAATAACGGTGTAAGGGATGGTTCCCCCTGCGCCATGGGACTGTTCGTACACCGTGGAGGCGAGCGCCTCGATATAAGCCGCCGTGTCGGCGGGCTTTATCTCCACAACCCGTGGTGCGCTACGCAGGTCGTCGTAGAGAGCGATGCGCCCCACGGTGTCGACGAAGGAATAGTCGAAGGAAGCCCCCTGGGGAGCTTCGTCGTGAAGAGAAGTATGTTGTTCCATGGTTTCCAAGATCATTCCGTTTTGTTCGCCGTTCAATTCGTCGTTTCAAGAATTTTTCAGGATATTGTAACGTGTTTCATCATTTTACAAGGTATCTACCTGCGCATTTCATAACCAGTGATGAGTAATTCACTGTTTGTTCAGTAAAAGTGGAAAACCGAAACTGAACTACCTGCGATTTTCTGAAGAATTCCGACTTATCAACCAAATATTCAGTAAAAGTGGAAAACTCGGAATTCGAGAATTCCTAACGGCTGTCATTCAAAGAGGAAAAAGTGAAAAACTTTGCCCAAAAACCTTGACAGAGGCTCTCGATAACCCTTCTCAGCTGCTTCCCATGCCTTTGAGAAGAAAATTCCCATCAAGCACGATCTTGTTCGAACATAGGTGCGTTTAAAGAGAATTACCCTGACATAATTTACAAAACTCCAGTTCAACGCGTCGTTTTTGAAAAGAAAAATCGACAGTGAATTGTTAGCTAAAACTGTCAACCATCTTTACCTTCGATATCCACTCAGTGAAAAGGACGGTTATCCACTGCTTGCGCTGGGGAAAGAGGAAGTTATCCACTTTTTCCACTAGCGGAGCGAGAAAAGGGTGTAAAACTAATCAACCATTAGTCAGACAACTCTGCGCGGCCTCTCCGTTTCCCTGTTTTCCGGCGTTATAATACCCGCACGATATCTTCTGTTTCAGCTCAGGCCATTACGAAGAGAGGCATCCCTTGAAATTCAGTATCAATCGCACCGAGCTTGCCAACGCCCTGTCCATTGTCCTCAAAGGGGTTTCCACTCGATCGACGCTCCCTGTCTTGTCCGGTATCCTCATCGAGGCCGCTGGCGACAAAATCATCCTCCAAGCCACCGACTTGGAGCTCTCCATTCAATACTCCGTGGCCGCGCTCGTTGAGGAGGAAGGCCGCACGGTGGTGCCCGGTAAGCTGTTCTCGGAGATTGTGAAAAACCTTCCCGATGCTGCAGTCCATGTCGAGGCTACCGATGAGCAGGCTTTCGTCACCTGCGACACGTCTTCGTTCTCTATCCGCGCCTTGAACGCTGAGGATTTCCCCGGTTTTCCCCGTGTGGACGTTCACCAGAAGATAGAAATTCCCTTCCATCAGTTTTCCACTATGGTCAAGCGTGTTTCTCGCGTCGTATCCAAAGATGAGTCTCGCGCTATTCTCACGGGCGTCCTCATCACCCTGGAGGCCGGCGTGCTGCGCATGGTGGCCACCGACTCCTATCGTCTCGCCATCACGGATGCTCCTCTGCCGAACTCCTCGGCCGATGAGTTCCACGCGGTCATCTCGGGCAGCTTTCTATCGGAAATCGCGTCGTTGCCGAAAACGGAGTCGCCGGTGTCTCTGGCCTTGGCTGACAATCAGATCGTCGTGACCTGCGAGGACACGGTGTTTATCAACCGCCGCATTGAGGGCAACTTCCCCAATTACAAGCAGCTGCTCCCCGACGGCTACGCTACTCGCGCTACCATCGAGGTGGATAAGCTCGTGGCCAGTGTTCGGCGCGCCTCCCTGCTTGGCTCTACTTCATCGCCCGTGCGCTTCGATTTGAACAACGCCTCCCAAACGGTGCAGATTTCCGCAGCATCTCAGGATGTGGGCAGCGCGCAGGAGATCATCTCTTGCGCTATCGAGGGTGAAGATGTGGAAATCGCTTTCAACTATGCCTATGTGTTGGATGGCCTCGGATCCATTGCCACCGCCGAGGTGTATCTTGAAGTGCAATCGGCGTTGAAGCCGGGCATCTTCCGCGCGCTTGAGCCGGAAAACTTCCTCTACCTCGTCATGCCTGTGCGCATCTCCTAAATGACCCTGCGTATTGAAAGCCTCTCTTTGCGGAATTTTCGCAACTACGAGGATGCGGCTCTAAACGAGCTTGGGGACATCACCGTACTTGTGGGGGAGAACGCTGTTGGCAAAACGAACCTCATCGAGGCCATCCAGCTGCTTACGGCGCTCACGTCGTTCCGACATGGTACGGCTGATCAGCTGATTCGCCACGGCGAGGAGCATAGTCGCGTGTCCATGCAGGCAACTGATGGCAATCGGCGCCTTGATATCGACCTCACGCTTGATGGTCGTACGCGTAAGTATCGGCTCAATGGGAAGGCGAAACGGCCGATCGATTTGAAAGGACTCATTCCCTCGGTCGTTTTTACGCCTGATGATCTCGATTTGGTAAAAGGGCCGAACAGCGGGCGGCGGTCATCGTTGGACACCTTGGGTGCTCAGGTAAATAAAAGCTACTACACGGTACGGCGTGATTACGAGAAGGTGATTCGCCACAAGAATCGCCTTCTCAAAGAGGAGGCCGATGACGCTCTTGTGGAGGCCATCAATGAGATGATCGTCACGGTGGGAGCTCAGCTCACGATCTATCGCATCGCGTTGTTTGAGCGGCTGCTCCCTCATCTGACTGCAAAGTACCAGGAGATTTCTCAAGGACGCGATTGTTTGAACGCCGTCTATGTTCCCTCGTGGGGAAAAGGAGCGCCAGAGGAAACAGTTGAGCCCCTTACCCGCGACGAAGCCCGCGAGGCGTTGGCCCGCGCGCTTCATGAGCGCGCGGAGGAAGAGCGGGGGCGCGGCCGGGCAGTGGTGGGACCTCATAGCGATGAAATCGTATTCACTCTCGATGGGGAAAACGCCTCAATCTACGGAAGTCAGGGACAGCAGCGCTCTATTGTTCTCTCGTATAAACTGGCTGAAGCGGCCGTCATCGAGGAGATCATCGACCAGAAGCCGGTGCTCCTTCTTGACGATGTGATGAGCGAGCTGGACGGCCGACGACGCGATGCGCTGGTAACCGCTATGGAAGGCGGTAGTCAGACCTTTATCACCACAGCGAACATCGATTACTTCAATGAGACCATGTTGAACAAGAGCAATGTTATCCACTTGCCGTTGGTGTGACCCGCCAAAACCGCAGGATTGCCCCATTTGAGTCCCCAAAGTATTAACTCCGTGCATTTCTCGCTTGATTTAAGCCCTGTTTTCCACAATTCCTGGCAAAGTCTTCACCGAACCGCAACATAGGCCCTCAAACAGCCTTAAAATAGCCCCATTCCGCGACTTTCAGCCGAAATGCGATTTTCACATGCTATAATTGACACTCATTCGGCGCCCGCATCTGGGCGCGTTCTTTTGTTCCGAGAGCGAAGGAGTGTCAGTGGCAAACAAACCAGATCACTACGACGGTTCTGACATTCAAGTTCTAGAAGGACTTGAAGCTGTTCGCAAACGCCCGGGCATGTACATCGGCTCCACCGGCCCCCGCGGTCTGCACCACCTGGTTTACGAGGTGGTCGACAACTCCGTGGACGAGGCCCTGGCCGGGTACTGCGATACCATCAAGGTGACCATCCATCCCGACAATTCCATCTCCTGCGAGGACAACGGCCGCGGTATTCCCGTGGACAAGCATCCCAAGGAGAAGATCCCCACCGTCGAGGTCGTGCTCACCATTCTGCACGCCGGCGGCAAATTCGGCGGTGAAGGCTACAAGGTTTCCGGCGGTTTGCATGGCGTCGGCGTTTCCGTTGTGAACGCCCTTTCCACGAAGGTGGAAGTGCAGGTGCGCCGCGATGGCAAGGAATACGAGATCGATTTCGATCACGGCAAGACCAAAACCAAGCTGCACGAGATCGGTAAGGCAAAGCACACGGGCACCACGGTCACGTTCTGGCCCGACCCCGACATCTTCACCGAGACCACGGTGTACGACTACGACACCTTGGCCGCCCGTTTCCGCGAGATGGCCTTCCTGAACCGCGGCTTGAAGATCATCCTCACCGACGAGCGCATCACTGACGCCGACGGCAACCCCCGTACTGAGGTTTTCCAGGCCATGGGCGGCATCGTCGACTTCGTGAAGTTCTTGAACGACGGCAAGGAGACCCTGAACAAGCCCATCTACTTCGAGGCCGAGAACGCCGACGGCACCGTGGAGGTGGCCCTGCAGTGGTCCAGCTCCTATTCCACGAATTCCGTCATGGCCTTCGCCAACAACATCAACACCCATGAAGGTGGCACGCACATGGACGGCTTCAAGCAGGCCATCACGCGTACCATCAACGATTACGCCCGCTCGAAGGGCCTTCTGAAGGAGAAGGATCCGAACCTTTCCGGGGAGGACGCCCGCGAGGGTTTGGCGGCCATCATCTCCGTGAAGCTGCACGATCCGCAGTTCGAGGGCCAGACGAAGACGAAGCTCGGCAACACCGAGATCCGCCCGCTGGTGCAGAATGCCGTGGCCCAGGGCCTCGGCGAGTACCTGGAGGAAAACCCCACGCCGGCCAAGCGCATCATCGGCAAGGCCACCCAGGCGCTGAAGGCCCGCGAGGCTGCGCGCAAGGCCCGCGAGATGACCCGCCGCAAGAACGTGCTCGATTCATTCAGCATGCCCGGCAAGCTCGCCGACTGCGCCAGTAAGGACGCCTCCCAGTCCGAAATCTTCATTGTAGAGGGCGATTCCGCAGGCGGTTCGGCCAAACAGGCCCGCGACCGCAAGTTCCAGGCCATCCTGCCTCTGCGCGGTAAGATTCTGAATGTGGAGCGTGCCGGTCTGCACCGCTCGCTGTCCTCCGATACCATCAGCTCGCTCATTACCGCGATCGGCACCAACATCGGCGAGGACTTCGACGCCGAGAAGGCCCGTTACCATCGCATCATCATCATGACCGATGCCGACGTCGATGGCGCGCACATCCGCTGCCTGTTGCTGACGTTCTTCTACCGTTACATGCCCGAGCTCATCAACCTCGGCTACATCTACATTGCCCAGCCGCCCATCTTCGGCCTGAAGAAGAAGAATTCTCGCAGCCCGAAGGTCGAGCGCTACATCTACGACGAGAAGGCGCTGTCCGCCACCCTGGCCGAGTACGACGACCCCAGCAAGTTCGATGTTCAGCGCTACAAGGGCCTCGGCGAGATGGACCCCGAGCAGCTGTGGGAAACCACCATGGAGCCGGCAACCCGCACGCTTTTGCAGGTGAACATCGACGATGCCGTGGAGGCCGAGCGCGTGGTGAGCGAGCTTATGGGCGAGCAGGTGGAGCCTCGCAAGGAGTTCATCCAGAAACACGCCCGCGACGTCCGCTTCCTGGATATTTAGGAGAGCTAAATGGCTGATAACTTTGACGAATTCGACGACGACCGCGACGAGGTAGAGGCCGCCGAGGAGGACGCCCTGTACCTGGCCGAGGAAGTGAACACCGACGATGAGGGCGACGACGACGCGGAACTCGCCAGTGCCAGCTCTACCCTTGATGAAGAAGAAGACGTGGAAGACGCCGACGAGGACGGCAACGAGCCCGGCTTCATCTCCGAGGAGGAGCGCGCCCGCTCGCTGATGGTCGACATGCCAAACCCCCACGGCTCCATCATCGAGGGCGCCAACGGCGGCGAGGGCACCATCGTGCGCGCGGCATTCCTCGGCAAGGAGATGCAGACCTCCTTCCTCGAGTATTCCATGTCCGTTATCGTCTCCCGCGCCCTGCCCGACGTGCGCGACGGTCTGAAGCCGGTGCACCGCCGCATCCTGTACGCCATGAACGAGTCCGGCTACACGCCGAACAAGCCGCACATGAAGTCGGCCCGTACCGTCGGCGACGTGATCGGCAAGTACCATCCCCATGGCGACTCCGCCGTGTACGACACCATGGTGCGCCTGGCGCAGCCCTTCAGCCTGCGCCTGCCTCTCATCGACGGCCACGGCAACTTCGGCTCCATCGACGGCGACTCCGCCGCTGCCATGCGTTACACCGAGGCGCGCCTCGACAAGCCGGCTATGGAACTTCTGCGTGACCTGGACAAGGAGACGGTCGACTTCCAGCCCAACTACGACGAGTCGCTGCAGGAGCCTACGGTGCTGCCGTCGCGCTTCCCGAACCTGCTGGTCAACGGCTCGAACGGCATCGCCGTCGGCATGGCCACCAACATCCCGCCCCACAACCTGGGCGAGGCCATCGACGCCACCTGCCTCATGATCGATAACCCGGATTGCACGACGGAGGATCTGCTCACCGCCATGCCCGGCCCCGACTTCCCCACGGGCGGCCTCATCATGGGCAAGAAGGGCATTTTGGATGCCTACGAGACCGGCCACGGCAACCTCACCATCCGCGCGAAATGCGAGATCGAGGAAAAGAAGAACGGCCGAGCCTCCATTGTGGTGAAGGAAATTCCCTACCAGGTGAACCGCAAGCGCCTGCTGGAGAAACTCGGCGAGCTAGTGCGCGACAAGAAGCTGCCCGAAATCAGCAACATCCACGACGCCGCCGACCGCAAGGGCATCGACATCATCATCGATCTGAAGTCCAACGCCATCCCGCAGGTGGTGCTGAACAAGCTGTTCAAGCACACCCAGCTGCAGGTGGGCTTCGGCTGCAATATGCTGGCCCTGGTGAACGGCACCCCGCGCGTGCTCTCGCTGAAGGAAATTCTCTTCTACTATATCGAGCACCAGAAAGATGTCGTCACCCGCCGCACCCTCTACGAGCTGGCCAAGGCCGAGGAGCGCGAGCACATCCTCGAAGGCTATATCATTGCGCTCGATAACATCGACGAGGTCATCCACATCATCCGCTCCTCCGAGACGGACAAGGAAGCCGCCGCGCGCCTCACCGAGCGCTTCGGCCTTTCCGAGAAGCAGACCAACGCCATCCTGGAAATGCGCCTGCGCCGTCTGACCGGCCTGGAGCGCACCAAGATCGAGGAAGAGCTGGCCGAGCTGCGCGAGAAGATCGCCTACTACAAACAGATCCTTGCCGACGAGAACCTGTTGAAGCAGGTCATCAAGGAAGAGCTGCAAGAGATCAAGAAGAAGTACAACACCCCGCGCCGCACCCGTCTGACCGGCGAGGCCAAGGATATCGAGGTGGAGGACCTCATCGCCGAAGAGAACATGGTCGTCACCATGACCAAGGCCGGCTATATCAAGCGCCTGCCCGTGAGCACCTACCGCCAGCAGAAGCGCGGCGGCAAGGGCATGCAAGGCGTGAACTTGAAGGACGCCGACTTCGTGGAGCACCTGTTTGTGGCTTCCACGCACTCCTACATGCTGTTCTTCTCCACCAAGGGCAAGGTCTACCGCCTGAAGGTGTACGAGATCCCCGAGGCCGGCCGTCATGCCCGCGGCACGGCCATCGTGAACCTGCTGCCGCTGGAGAAGGGCGAGTCCATCTCGGCCGTTATCGCCACGAAGGACTTCCCGGCCGAGGAGTTCCTCATGTTCGCCACGGCTCAGGGTAACGTGAAGAAGACCTCCATGGATCAGTACGACCGCACGCGCCGCGACGGCCTCATCGCCATCAACCTGAAGGACGGCGACGAGCTCATCTCCGTGAAGCGCGTGGCCAAGGGCGAGAAGGTCATCATGGTGTCCAGCGCCGGCAAGGCCATTCTGTGGGATGAGTCGGAGGCTCGCGCCATGGGCCGCGGCACCATGGGCGTGCGCGGCATGAACGTGCCGGCCGACGCTCACGTGCTCGGCATGGAAATCGCCAAGCCCGGCACTGACCTGTTCGTCATCACCGAAAAGGGCTACGGCAAGCGCACGAAGATCGAGGAATACCCCGAGCATCATCGCGGCGGCCAGGGCGTCTACACCATTACGATGACCCACAAGAAGGGCCTGCTGTCGGTCATGAAGATCGTCGGCCCCGATGACGAGATCATGATTGTCTCCGAGGACGGCGTCATTGTGCGCACCCCGGTGAAGGGCATCTCCGAGCTCGGCCGTTCCACCCAGGGCGTGAAGGTGATGAACGTCGCCGACAAGGACAAGGTGTGCGCGGTGGCCATCGCCTCCACCGGCAAGAAGAAGGCCAAGAAGGCGGCACCCGCCGACGAGAACCAGATGGGCCTGCTCGAGGAGGAGAGCGAGGAAGGCACTCTCGCCATCGACGACCTCGACGACCTCGACGACGATCTGGGCGACGAGGGAGAAGCGACGGAAGAGTAGCAAAACGTTAGAAAACGTGCTATAGTAGAAACACCAGCAAAGCCCGTCGTTTGGTTAACGGTTGAGCGGGCGGAGCGGGTTAACAACTTGAGGGACTAGTTGCTGCTAGTCCCTCTTGTCTATCCTCTCCATCCGTTGGTGCTTATACTCCCGCCACAGTGATAGCAAAGCTGTCACCACGTTGGCCATGGCGGCCAAAGCAATCAGGAATTCATTCATAGGCGAAACCTCCTTTGTAGTAGGTCCCGCCCGCACACGGACTTTGCTGGTTCAGTTATATTATCACAGATGAAAGAAAACTAAAGCTGTTCGATATCTCCGAAATCCTCGGGGGATATATGGTCGAGGAATGTCTTGAACGCCGCCAGTTCCTCTTCCGTCTGCTTCTCACCCTTGAAGAGAAACGGGAACGAAGAAGCGTCAAGTACCGTCTCTTCAATATAGAGCGGCGCATCTTGCCGAAGCGCCAGGGCAATGGCGTCGCTCGGCCGGGCGTCTAAGGTGATGAGTCGTCCTCCCTGGGAAAGAACCAGGTGCGCGAAGAACATCTGCCCCTTCGATCCGTAAATCACCATGGAATCGACGCGCGCATCCAAATTGGTGAGCGCATCTAGCATGAGGTCATGGGTCATGGGCCGCGCGAACTTCACATGCTCCAGTGCCATCCCGATTTGTGCCGCCTCGGTGGGGCCAATCCAAATGGGCACAATGCGCGCCTTCCCCGCTGGTGTCTCCTCTACGGGTTGCAGCACCAGCACGGACGGCTGGTTCTGCCCCGCCACCACCAATGTCAACACTTTCAACGGAACCATGCTTTGTCCTTTACTCTAGTTCGATGAGAACATGATTGCAGATTGAGTTTTCTATGTTTGATGTCTATTGTCTCGATCGCGTGCCGAATGTTGGTGTAACGACCGTTTCGCAGGCCGATTGACCGGTGCATGAGAAACGGCCATCGCTAGAATCGTTTATTGCGAAGTAAATGATTCAGAGAAAGGCGATGACCGCAATGAACACTTTAGCAGCAATCGGCCCCGATTTGTCCGAGATGCCGAGATTCGACGACGGCATGGTCAACATCCGCGAGCTGATCCGGACGATGGCCGAGGCGCTCGTTAACGAGATCATGGACGCCCAGGCCGAGGACGCGTGCGCCGACGGCAACCAGAGGAACGGCTACCGCGACCGCGCGCTCGTCACCAGCGTGGGGGTCATCAACCTGCGCATCCCCAAGCTCAGGCGGGGCAGCTACTTCCCGGAGGACCTGCTCGTGCGCTACTCGCGCGTGGACAGGGCCGTCATCGCCGCAGTATCCGAGATGGTGACGTGCGGCGTGTCGACGAGGAAGGTGGAGAAGGTGGCCTCGGCGCTGGGAGTGGACCGCATGAGCGCCAGCCAGGTGTCGCGCATCTGCGAGTCGCTGGACGCCGCGGTGGCCGACCTGCAGGAGCGGGACCTGTCCGGCGTCGCCTTCCCCTATGTCTGGGTGGACGCCACCTACCTCAAGTGCCGGGACGCGGGCCATGTGTCGTCCTGCGCGCTGGTCACGGCGATAGGGGCCGGGTCGGACGGCTACCGGCGGGTTCTCGGCCTGGGCGCCGTCGACACCGAGTCCTACGCCGGGTGGCTGTCCTTCCTCCGATCCCTCCGGGAGCGCGGGGTGGCCGGCGTCGCGTGCGTGACCTCGGACGCCCACGAGGGGCTGAGGCGCGCCATAGAGGAGGTGTTCCCCGGGGCCGCATGGCAGCGCTGCGTCGTGCACCTCATGCGCAACGCGGCGTCGTGCGCGCCGAGCAGGCAGAGGAGGGCGGCCGTGCTGGCCATCCTGCACGCCGTCTTCGACGAGCGCGATCCGTCCCTCGTGCGGGAGCTCTACCACCTCGCGTGCGAGAAGATCGCCGGCTTCTGCCAAAGGGCGGCCGATCTGCTCGAGGACGCCGAGGCCGACGCCCTGGCCTACCTGGACTTTCCCTACGGCCATCACAGGCGCCTGCGCACCAACAACGTCCAGGAGCGCGCAAACCGGGAGCTCAAGCGCAGGAGCCGGGTGGTGCAGGTGTTCCCGTCCAGGAAGTCGCTGGTGCGCATGCTCGGCGCCGTGTTCGCCGAGATGGACGAGGACTGGGCGGCCAGGAGGTGGTTCACCGAGGAGTCGATCGCGCTGGCTCTCTCGCCGTCAGAGGGCGCGGTGCCCCCGCCTGCCTACGAGGGAACGGCGGCCGACCATGCCAGGCGCATTATCGAGGTAGTGATGGCGGATAACCCAGTTGTCAGGAAGGTGGCGTAGAGGATGGCTTAGAATAAGCTCGATTCTGGGGATGGTTCGATCTTCTCGGACGGCCTGCGGCCGCCCTCGCAGATCGAATCGCTACACCAACGTTTGGGACACTACCATTGTCTCATTATTGAACCAAGCTTATTTAAACTTTTGGAATGTTTAACCGCTTAAGCCCATCTTCCGGTGACAAAAACATTGAGTCCAGGACGCGAAAAGCGACTTATACAGGCATTTCCGAAATAAAACAAGGAGTAGGTTTGCCTGTATAAGTCAAAATTCTTGCATCCTGGAGTTTCGAATGTCTGTATAAGTCGCTTTTCGCACATCGAAAGGCAGGATACTGTCACGGAAGGTGAAATAATTCATATTCTGATTAAAAGGATACTACTCCTGCCGTTCGCGGCGTGTCGTGTACATTTTGGAAATCGGAAAAATTTTCCTTGACCTCACCTATGAAACAGGCTTAAGATAGTCAAGCACTTTTTCAAGGGCCCGTAGCTCAGTTGGTTAGAGCGCACGCCTGATAAGCGTGAGGTCGCTGGTTCAAATCCATTCGGGCCCACCATTACTTTGCGATAAACGCTCCACCGTGAGCCGAGTTAGCCGGTGGAGCGTTTATTATATTTCGGGCCAGAATCGGCCGATTT
>QFCE01000504.1_pt1 | contig 91382 bp, 76 predicted proteins | sample 5346091 | NCBI WGS metagenome assembly QFCE01 (sample SAMN09062252, study PRJNA434731) | Human gut metagenome, whole genome shotgun sequencing project. | isolation source: stool timepoint A chromium assembly | host: Homo sapiens | collected 2015
GATCATGAAAATCCTCCACGAAAAATACAACGGAAAAGTCCCATACGATTCACCAGGCGGATACAGTGGGTGTCTGTGACAATGGCTGGCTTTCCGAATACGTCTCCCATGATCAGATTGGCGCTCTTTCTTCCTACGCCGGGAAGGGCGAGAAGCGCGTCAAAATCATCTGGGACTTTTCCGTTGTATTTTTCGTGGAGGATTTTCATACAGGCGCTGATATCGCGGGCCTTGCTCCTGCCGAGTCCGCAGGGCTTCACAATAGCTTCGATGTCCTTTTCGTCGGCGTTTGCAAGTGCTTCCACAGTGGGATATTTTGCGTACAGGTCAGGGACGATCATATTTACCCGGGCATCTGTGCACTGGGCGGCCAGGCGGACGCTGACAAGGAGCTTCCAGGCATTGTCATAGTCCAGAGTACAGCCGGCGTCAGGATATTCTTTTTTCAGACGCGCAATGATTTCCAGAGTGAGTTGTTTTTTGGTCATAATGGATCCTTTCTGCGAGGAGTGTATTTCTGTGATTTGGTCTGTTTCAATGAGATTATTTTAATCGTTTTCGGGACATTTGGCAAGTAATGTGTTAAGATGAGGGCGAAAGTTGTCTGTTTTTGGCGGCGGTCCACATGCGGAGGGGTTTTATCGGGAACCACATGTATGGGCGATACGGAAAAAATGGACGATGCGGGAAAAGAAAAAGAGAGGAATGATATCATGAAAAGTTTGTTGGTAGTGGTAGATATGCAGAAAGATTTTATTGACGGAAGCCTTGGAACCAGGGAAGCACAGAAAATTGTGAAAAATGTGGCTGAAAAAATCCAGAGCGCCGAGGCTGCCGGAACGCAGGTGGTGTTTACCTACGACACGCATCCGGAAAATTATCTGGAAACCCAGGAGGGAAAACGTCTTCCGGTGGAGCATTGCATCAAGGGAACTCCCGGATGGGAATTAGATAAGGCTCTGCAGGGATTTCATGGAAAAGTATTTGAAAAACCGACCTTCGGAAGCAAAGCACTTGCCTGCTGGGCGGAAGAAGAAGGCTTTGAGCAGATGGAACTGGTTGGCCTTTGTACGGATATCTGCGTGATTTCCAACGCGCTTCTTCTCAAGGCCTTTTTGCCGGAGAGCACGGTTGTGGTGGATGCTTCCTGCTGTGCGGGTGTGACACCGGAAAGTCATGCCAATGCGCTGGAAGCGATGAAAATGTGTCAGATTGAAGTGAGAGAGTGAGAAAACGATGAAGATTCAGGCAGTGCACCATGTGGCGATCCTGGTTTCGGATTATAAAAAGTCCAGAGAATTCTATGTGGACAAACTGGGATTTACAGTGCTGAGGGAACATTTTCGGCCAGAGCGGCGGGATTATAAGCTGGATTTGATCCTGGACGGGATTGAACTGGAAATTTTTGCGCCGGAGGAGCCGGACAGTGAGTACCGGATTCATCCAAAGAGAGCGGACAGACCGGAGGCTTACGGTCTTCGGCATCTGGCATTTCGGACGGGTAATATAGAAGAGGCAGCCGCGGAGCTGCAGGCTAAGGGAATCGAGACAGAGCCTATCCGGGTAGATGAATTTTCCGGTGGAAAATTTACATTTTTTAGAGATCCGGATGGTCTTCCCCTGGAGCTGCACGAATAGTAGAGCTGAATCCAGGCCCCGTTCATGAGGAAGATCAGGCAGCAGGTGATATACAAGTCCCTGCCGGTTGACTGTGCAGTTTAGGTACAGCCAGTCCGGCAGGGGCTTTCTTTTGGCCTGCGCAGTGATTTATTCATCCCAGCCTTCATAAAAACGGATATTGACAGAAATGTTGCGGACGATATCACCTTCCTGCAGATCCATATCTTCTGCATCTGATACAGAGGGAAGATTGCAGTCTTCTTCCGCAAGCTCGGTGGAGATCCAGTTGTAGGCAGCATCGTTTGCGTTGTCGATAGCGTCGTCTAATGTGTCACCTGCAGCGGTGCAGCATTCCAGGTCCGGGAAATGTGCATGGTATTTTCCGGATTGGTCTTTGCGGAAAACAGCCGGATATATAAATTTCATAAGTACTTCCTCCATATATGGTATTAAATGACAGCCCCTTTGGGGGGCAACGATTCTGATAGTAGTATATCGCTGCGGGGGATTTTGTGCAATTACAAAATGACTTTTTCTAAAACCTGTGATAGAATGGAGGCGGATTGCTGCAGATATTCTGTATGGCAGAAAAGAAAGAGCGCACAGAAGAGGGGGATCAAATGAAAAGCATAGACTATGAGGCTGCACATCAGGAGTTTGAGCGCTACCTGGATGCGTATGACAGGGAAGATGGAAAGATAAAGCTGAAGATTGTGCATACCTACGGAGTTGTTTCTTGTGCAGAGGAGATAGCACGGAGGAAACATCTGGAGGAAGAGGATGTACAGCTTGCAAAGCTCATTGCCCTTCTTCACGATATCGGACGGTTTGAACAGATTCGGCGTTTCGACAGTTTTCAGCCGGAAACCATGGATCATGCAGCTTATGGCGCGGGGCTGCTTTTTGGCGCAAAAAAATATATCCGGTGTTTTATTGAGGAAAACGCTTTTGATGAAATCATACGGGAAGCGATTGCCCGGCACAGTGCGTTTGCGTTGGGAGATATTGCAGATGAGAGGACGCTGCTGCATGCAAGACTGATTCGTGATGCAGACAAGCTGGATAACTGTCGGGTGAAACTGGAGGAATCATTGGAGGCCATGTTGGGAGTTCCGGCGGAAGAAGCGGGAGCAGGACTGATTTCCCCTAACGTGTGGGAGGCCTGTATGCGCAGGGAATCTGTGCTCTCAGCAGACCGAAGGACACCGGTAGATTACTGGGTATCCTATATTGCGCAGTATTATGATATTAATTTTGCGGAAACCTTTGATATTATCCGGGAACAGAGATATATTTCAAGAATTGTGGAAAGACTTCAATATGAAGAGGCAGAGACAGCGCAAAAAATGAAAGAGCTGGAAACACATCTGGAAGCTTATATGGAATTGCAGAGAAGGTGAGGAAAACCATGGCGAAAAGAATTGGGATCATTTCGGACACCCACGGACTTTTGAGACCCCAGGTAAAAGAGATTCTGGAAACCTGCGACTGTATTCTGCATGCAGGTGATGTGAACCGTCCGGAGCTCCTGGATGAAGTACGTTTTATGGGAAACTTGTATGTGGTCCGGGGCAACAATGACAGGGAATGGGCGGAAAATCTGTCCAAAACGCTTACCTTTACCATTGAGGGCGTAAAATTTTTTATGGTCCACAACAAGCGGGATGTGGCCTGGAACCTGGAAGACGTGCAGGTAGTGATATTTGGACATTCCCACAGATATTTTCAGCAGGAGATTGACGGAAGGCTGTGGCTGAACCCGGGAAGCTGCGGAAGGAGACGTTTTGATGGAGAGCTGTCCATGGCGGTCATGATTGTGGAAAATGGAAAATACCAGGTGGAAAAAGTGATTTTTTAAAATAGAGCTAACAAACAGGAGGTGGAAAGCTATGGAAAAAAAGAAACGGGATGTAAAAATGATAGCGGGCTGTACAGTCCTGCTCGTTGTATTTGCGGTTGTGGCAGTATTTTTCTGGACAACGGTCGGAAAAGAAGCCCAGAAAGTAAAGGAGGAGGAAGCGAAGGCCGAAGAAACAGCAATTTCCGCGATCTATCTGGAATATGGGGATTTGCTGAAAGAGTCGCTGTTTGTGGATATGGATACACACACAATTTTTACGGCCGAGATTCCGGAAGAGGGTATTTATAATGAGAAAGGCAAGCTGATTTCCGATGATGTGCTGGAGCATGGGGATATGGTGAAAATTTATGGAAACGGGGCTATGGGAATGTCTCTTCCCGGTGTATATCCCGGTGTGACAAAGATGCAGCGCCTGGGCCGTGCGACGTTGGAAGAAACCCAGGAATACGTGGACATTGTGAAAGGTGCGCTGAAGGGAACAGACGAGTAAGGAAATAAGACAGTACAAAGGAGACAAGATGAAGTACCTGAGACAATTTAGTATTATTCTTTTGATTTCAGCTCTGGGAGAGCTTCTCAACCATTTTCTGCCATTTCCGGTGCCTGCCAGTGTTTATGGTATGGTGCTGATGCTGGGGGCTCTGCTGAGCGGAATCCTGAAGGTAGAGCAGGTTCAGGATGCAGCGGCTTTTCTTATTGAAATCATGCCGGTGATGTTTATTCCGGCCGGTGTGGGACTTCTGGAGTCCTGGGGTGTACTTGCGCCGATCTGGCTGCCGGTTGTGGTGATCACTGCAGTTACTACCATATTTGTAATGGCGGTGACCGGACGGGTGACCCAGTCGGTGATACGAAAAGAAGCGCGGAGGGAAAAGAAATGATAGAATTTCTTGAAAATTCCCTGTTTTTTGGAGCGTTTGTCAGCCTGGCGGCTTACGAGGCCGGACTCCTTTTGAAGAAAAAATTCCGACTGGCAATTTTGAATCCGCTGCTTATCGCGATCGTGTGTGTCATGGGGGTTTTAAGTGCAGCCAATGTTGCGTATGATACATACAATGAGAGCGCAAAGTATCTGAGCTATCTTCTCACACCGGCGACGGTTGCGCTTGCGGTGCCGCTTTATCAGCAGCTTGCTCTGCTGAAAAAGAATTTCCGGGCAGTGATGTTTGGCATTGTGTCTGGGGTTCTGGCAAGCCTTGTGGGGGTTCTTCTTCTGTCAGTATTGTTCGGGCTTTCCCATGAGCAGTATGTGACACTTTTGCCAAAATCCATAACAACGGCCATCGGTATGGGTGTTTCCCAGGAGCTGGGCGGGATCTCTACCATTACGGTTGCAGTCATTATTATTACAGGCATCCTTGGCAATGTGATCGCAGAGGGTGTGTATCGGGTGTTTCGGATTGAAGAGCCTGTGGCCAGAGGGCTGGCTCTGGGAACCTCTGCGCATGCGATCGGGACTGCCAAGGCTATGGAGTTTGGTGAGGTGGAGGGCGCTATGAGCAGCCTTGCCATTGCGGTGGCGGGACTTCTGACTGTGCTTGTGTCCTCTGTGTTTGCGGGATTTTATTGACCGGAAAAACAGATTCAGAACAGAATATGGAAAAGATCAAGGCAGGCTGTTGCAAAATGTGCAGAAAACATGTGGCATATTTTGCGGCAGCTTTTTTTGTGGCAGAGTAAAAATAAACCCCCTGCTATGCAGGGGGAGGGTGAATCTTTAGATATAAGTATGAGCTCCTGTGCTAAAATGAAAGTGGGTCTGCAAAACCACAAATAAAATAGCACAGGAGGTCCTAAGAATGGACGTAAACAGTTTAGCTCATACAAGATGGGAATGCAAGTATCATATCGTTTTTGCACCAAAATATCGCCGTCAGGTAATCTATAAAGACATAAAAGCAGATGTAGGAGAAATACTGGGAACATTGTGTAGAAGAAAAGGAATAGAAATAATCGAAGCAGAATGTTGCAGTGACCATATCCATATGCTGGTAAGGATTCCACCGAAATATTCAGTATCAGAAGTGGTGGGATACTTAAAAGGAAAAAGTTCGCTGATGATCTTTGAAAAGCATGCGAATTTAAAATATAAGTATGGAAACAGACATTTCTGGTGTCGTGGATATTATGTAGACACAGTAGGGAAGAATACAGCTGCAATCAAGGCATATATTCAAAAACAACTAAAAGAGGACTTAGAATACGATCAGATGTCGTTAGTAGAGTACATAGACCCGTTTACGGGTGAGCCGGTGAAGAAAAACAAGAGATAAACCACTTGGAGTGGTAGTAGGAAATCAAAGCAAACCAGTAAGCCCCTTTAGGGGCTGCGCCGGAATAAGGAAGCAATGAAAAAGCCCCTTTAGGGGCAGCTGTGAATGTGGTGCAGTTGGCAGACCTTCAGTGCGCCTTCCGGGCGCAAGCAGGTAATAGCCCCTTATAGGGGCAGTGCAAGCCACCGGCTAAGCCGGTGGTCTTGACTGTGGCAGAGGTTATGCCGTTTCCCTGGATCACTGAAAAACGAACAAATATTTGTAAAATGCAAGTTCATTCCGTTTTATTGGACTTAATATGTGCTATAATGAAAATACAAAGAAAAAATGTTTGGAAAATCGGAGGGGAAAGATATGTGGCATACAAAGGAAGAAATAAGGGAAAAAAAGATTGCGCTGGCAGGCGGCGGTGTGTATCAGGAGAAACAGAAGCAGGGGAACAAGCTTTCCGGCGCGATGGCAATGTTTTGGGGAGCGCTGGTGACATTGGAAATTATGGTGGCGGGAGCCATGATCTTCAACTTCGATTTTCATGGGGCGGATGCAATTGCCACGGTATTGGTGTTTGTGGTATTATATTTTGGAGTGGTAGCAGCTCTTACGGACAGATAGGAGTAAAATATGGCCAGATCCTTTCAGCAGAAACTGAAAATTTTATATTTGCTTAGAGCGTTTCAGGAAAAGACCGATGAACAGCATCCCATGACGGTGTCGGATCTGATCGATTATCTGGAAGAATTTGGGATTACCGTGGAACGGAAGACAGTCTATGATGATATTGAGACGCTTCGCACGTTTGGCCTTGATATTGCCAATCGCAGAAGCAAACCGTCGGGATTTTATCTGGCAAGCCGGGATTTTGAACTGGCAGAACTGAAGCTTTTGGCAGATGCGGTCCAGTCCTCGAAATTTATCACAGACAAGAAGTCGCGTCAGCTTATCCGCAAAATTGCAGGACTTGCCAGTGTCTATGAGTCGAAGCAGATCCAGCGACAGGTTATTGTGGGGAATCCTGTCAAGAATGAGAACGAGAGCATTTATTACAACGTTGACGAGCTTCACAGGGGAATTTCCATGGACCGGCAGGTGAGCTTCCAGTATTTTGAGTGGACGGTATCCAAGGAAATGCGCCTGAAAAAGGATGGCGCAAGGTATCTGGTAAGTCCGTGGGGATTGATTTGGAGAGATGAGAACTATTATCTGATCGGTCTGGACGAAAAAAGCGGTATTGTAAAACATTATCGTGTGGATAAGATGCTGAGGATCAGCGTAGAGAAGCAGCCGCGAAACGGCCGGGAGATTTTTGAAGGCTTTGACGTGGGAACATTTGCCGCAAGAACCTTCGGAATGTTCGGAGGGCGGGAAGAAACGCTGACGCTGGAATTTGCCAATCACCTTATCGGAGTGGTACTGGACCGGTTTGGGCATAAGATCACTGTGCGGAAAGAGGATGAGCAGCACTTCCGCATTCGTGTGCAGGTGAATGTGAGCGGTCAGTTTTTTGGCTGGCTGGCCGGGCTTGGCTCAGATGTGACCATTGTATCACCCCAGAGTGTGCAAAAAGATTATCTCCGCTTTTTGCAGAGAGCGATGGAGAATTACAGGAACGGATAAAGAGAAAAGGATAACGGGAGGCAGAACCGGGGAGAGCATATGACGGTAAAATCAAGATTATTAGAGCTTTTAGAACAGCATAAAGGAGAGACACTGTCAGGAGAGATTCTGGCGGGGGAGCTTTCCTGTACCAGGGCGGCAATCTGGAAAGCAGTGAAGTCCTTGCGGGAGATGGGCTACCGCATTGAGGCAGGGCCGAACCGTGGATATATGCTGGCGCGGGATACAGATGTTCTCTCAGCTGAGGGGCTTCGCCTGTATCTTGAGGATCCGCAGACGGAGATAGAAATTTTTGAAGAAGTAGCTTCCACCAATCAGACGGCAAAGGAGCTTGCAGTAGCAGGGAAGGCAGGCCATGGCTCTCTTGTTCTTGCCAGAAGTCAGCAGGCTGGCCGGGGGAGACGGGGGCGCAGCTTTTTTTCGCCAAAGGATGCAGGACTTTATCTGAGCGTTATCATAAAACCGGAAAGCACGCTTACGGAAAGCCTTTTGCTGACTTGCGCAGCTGCAGTCGCTGTTTGTCGGGCAGTGAAGCAGGTGTACGGCCTGGAGCTTTCGATCAAATGGGTCAATGATCTTTATTATCAGGGTAAAAAGGTCTGCGGAATTCTTACCGAGGCAGTGACAGATTTTGAGAGCGGAAGCATTGAATTCGCTGTAATTGGGATCGGTTTGAATCTTTTTCAGGGAAAGGAACCGCTTCCGCTGGAACTCAGAGAAAAAGCCGGTGTTTTGTTTCCGGAATATGAAGAAGGGGAAAATTTACAGAGAAACCGTCTCGCGGCAGAGATCGTCAATCAGCTTTTGGTAGAGGCGGCAGACCTGAAGCTCTCGCCGGAATACATAAAGCGCAATATCATTCCGGGCAAATTTGTGACTGTTCTGGATGGAAATTCTTCGCGCAGAGTGTTTGCGGAGGGGATTTGTGAGGATGGAAAGCTGCTGGTGAGAGAAAAAGATGGGAAACACAGTCGTCTGACCTATGGCGAGATTACAGAATTCAAAGAATAACGCTCCGGCGGACTTTCCAACAGGGAAAGCAGACGGAGCGTTGTTTTACAACAGATATTTATCAGTAGTATTATGCGTTTTCTTTATTTTCTGCATCGGTGCTGCTTTTTTCAGAGTCTGTGGCAGTAGCAGAGGCTTGGGCTGATACGGGGGAGTGCGCGTCTGTGGGTGCTGCGGTATCTTCTGTATTCTGCGCTGCCGAAGCGGTTTCTGTGTCAGCAGGCTGCTGATAGGGACGGTAGGGCTGCCAGAAATGTTCTTCTTTTTCCTCGGATTTTTTTTCCTGATCGAGCTTGTGTTTTTTGTCTGTAATGATATAAACACCGGCTACAATGAGAGCCACGCCAATGACGATCTGAGGAATGCGGCCAACAGTCATACTGAGACCGTAGGCAAGGGGATTGGGCAGAAGCCAGTAAATGATGTCTGTCAGGAAGCTCCAGAGTACGGAAAAACCAATGAGGATCATCGCAATGGCGGTGAGCTTGCGGTATTTGGCAAGCATATTTCCGGCATCGCCAAGAAATTCACCGATATGCAGGATATAAGTGTCTTCCATGGCGTAAAATTCTTCTTCAGAGAGAGATTTTAAGTTATGCACATTGAAGAAACTGTAAAACCACAGAATTGGAGCAAACATGAGAAGCCAGCCGAAGCCGAACGTGGAAGAAGCCAGAGCAATGATGCCCCAGAATACTGCCATAATACTGATTCCCTGTTTGCGGAAGCCCATATACAGTTCCCCGGCACCGGGGATGAGGGATGCGAGAAATAATAAGAATCCATGTTTTTGTTTTGTCATATTAATTGCCTCCATTGATAAAATTTGTAATCTGATTCAGACCGGAAGAAACTGCGGATGTGCTTTTGTTTAATTCACGGCCAAGGTGCGAAGAGAATTTGTTCAGGTAATTGGGACGGGATTTCTGAGGTGGTCTGGGGACCACGGCTTCTATAGTTAATGGCTCTTTGCGAAGCAGAGAAGAGAAATCAATGCTTCCCATGGTAAAAAGAAGAAACAGGGCAGCGACAACTCCGGCTGCAGTCCGGAGACTATAACAGAAAAGCTGCATTTTATGGGAGGTTTCCCTGACTGCTTTTGCGGTCTGCACATCCGTCTGAGCTGCCCGGGAAAGAATTTGCTCTTTCAGACATTGGGGAGCGTGAACATTGTCGGTGAGCTCTTTGTCCGAGAGTACTTGATCCAGGCAAAAGTCGCAGGTATTAAGATGCTCCAGAAATGCGATCATTTCTTCTGTTTCCAGTGTATTGTTTTCAAAGTGTTTTATGTCTTTGGGTTCCAGGTGCATCTAATCACTCCTTTCCAGCAATTTCTTCAGCATACTTTTTGCCCGGTAAAGCTGTGTCTGAATGGTTTTTGTGTTTTTGTTTTCTTTCTGTGCGATTTCTGTAACGGTAAGCTCTTCACAGAAGTGTGCTTCTGCTACCTGCGCATAGGGGGACTTCAGGCTGCGGCATAGGCAGCGCACCTGCTCCTTTGAGTCTGAACGAAGGAAGGCTTCCTCCGGAGAGGCGCTGTTGTCTGTAAGCTGCTGAAAGTAGATATCCTCAGTGGGAATTGTGCGCCGTCCGGCTGCCTTTAAAAAGTCCAGACATTTGCGAACGGCGATTTTGCTCAGCCAGGCCTTTTCATAAGTGCCGTCGAACCGGGAAAGATTTTTGTAAGCGGAAAGAAACACTTCCTGGGTCAGGTCTTCAGCATCAAAGGGGTTGCCGATGGATTTCAGGCAAATAGAATAAATTAAATTCTGGTAATGATCAATCAGATATTCCAGATATTCTTCCTGTGAAATATGATCAGCCCCCTCTCTGTACCCGTTCACTTATTATAACGCGGAAGAAAAAAGAAAACATTCAGTTTTGCCAAATTATTTTTCAAAAAACGGAACTTTTTTTGACGGATGCGGGAGGATGGTCTATACTGTAAGCGAAACAGGGCAATTGGAAGACGCCGGGCGAGCGCGGCAGAAAAGAGGGAAAGACATGACACAGACAAGACGTTTGTATTATGAGAATGTATATATAAAAGAATTTGATGCACAGGTACTGGAATGCCGTCCGGCAAAAGACGGATTTCATGTCCTTTTGGACGAGAGTGCTTTTTATCCGGAGGGAGGCGGTCAGCCCAGTGATGTTGGAAGCCTTGGCAAAATACAGGTCAAAGAGGTTCAGGAAAAGAACGGTGAGCTTCTTCATTATACGGATGAGCCGCTGACCCCGGGCGAGAGGGTGCACGGGCAGATTGACTGGGAACATCGTTTTGACCTGATGCAGCAGCATTCCGGGGAACATATGGTGAGCGGACTTGTGCATGAGGCCTTTGGCTATGATAATGTAGGCTTTCATATGGGAAACGATGTGATTACGATCGATTTTAACGGGCCGCTTACGGAAAAAGAAATGGAAGCGATTGAAGCTGACGTCAACGAAAAAATCTGGAAGAACATACCGGTAGAGATTACGTATCCCTCCCCGGAAGAGCTGGAGCGCCTTCCTTACCGGAGCAAAAAGGAACTGACAGGACGCGTGCGGCTTGTGAATTTTCCGGAAACAGATTTGTGCGCCTGCTGCGGCACGCATGTGACCCATACCGGGGAAATCGGATTGGTAAAGCTTCTTTCTGTGGTGAAATTCCGAGAAGGCGTGCGTATGGAAATGCTCTGTGGAAAACGGGCTATGGCGTATCTGAATGCGATGGACGGCCAGAACCACAGGGTTTCTGTGAAACTTTCCGCAAAGCCCGGGGAGACAGCGCAGGCGGTAGAGCGTCTTTATGAGGAAAATTACCGCCTGAAGGGCCGGATTATGGAGCTGGAAGAGGCAATGTTTGCCAGCGAGGCGAAAGGCTGCGCAGGAAAAGGCGACGTGCTTCTGTTTTATGAAGGGCTGGAAGCAGACAGCCTTCGGAAGCTTACGGATGCGGTGATGCAGGAATGCGGCGGCCGGTGTGCCGTTTTTTCCAGAAATGAGGACGGGAGCTATAAATACGCCATGGGAGAAAAAGATGGCGATCTGAGACTGTTTGCAAAAGAGATGAATAACGCGTTGGACGGACGGGGCGGCGGCAAACCCTTTTTCGTTCAGGGTTCTGTAAAGGCAAACGAGACAGAAATCCGGCAATTTTTTGAGAAATAAAGAGGGCAGAGAAAATGTTTGGCGAATGTCATGCTCATGTGATTATGGATGGGAAAAATTATCAGAGAGCCGTAAAGCTTCACGAAAACAAAGTACAGGATGAGATTATCCGCACCTGTTTTAAGATTTACAGAGAAAATGGGGTGACCTTTGTGCGGGACGGAGGGGATGCGTTAGGCGTTTCCAGACGGGCAAAAGAATTGGCCGGGGAGTATGGGATCACCTACCGCACACCTGTTTTTGCCATACACAGGAAAGGATGTTACGGGAGTATTGTAGGCCTGGATTTTTCGGACATGAAAGAATATCACCGGAGGGTTCTGGAAGCGAAGCAGAAAGGCGCTGATTTTATTAAGATTATGACGACGGGGCTTTTGGACTTCGAGGATCACGGCGCTGTGACAGGGGTACCGCTGGAGGCTTCAGAAGTAAAAGAGATGGTTCATATTGCGCACGAAGAAGGATTTGCGGTTATGAGCCATACCAACGGAGTGTATGGTGTGCAGGCGGCAATCATGGCCGGTGTGGACAGTATTGAGCATGGCAACTATATGGATGAAGAGACCATAGATATGTTGGCGCAGAGTTCAGCTGTATGGGTGCCCACATTGGTGACGGTACGTAATCTGAGAGGGTGCGGACGTTATCAGGATCAGGTTTTGGTGCCCATTATAGAGGCAGCAGAGAAAAGCCTGCAGCTTGCGTACAAAAAAGGTGTGAAAGTGGCTCTCGGAAGCGACGCAGGGGCATATCTGGTACCTCATGGCCAGGGAATCAAGGACGAATTTCAGGCTTTTGCAGAGATCCTCGGTGATACACCAAGGCTGAGGGAATGGCTTTTGCAGGGGGAGGAAGAGATCCGAAGAAGATTTTGAAAAAACAGAGAGGCTGCCACAGTTGTTCATCATTGGATTTTGTGGCAGCCTTGTCTGTTCAGGCGTCTTCTATTTTCAGACACTGATAGATATTTGAGGTTTTGGATTGCACAGGATCAAAGGTTACTTTTACATTGGTGCCGACAGCAAGCCCGCCGGAGGCTGCATTTACGGCGTTATCTGTACGGCAGATCGCGGTACTGCCATCGGTGGTTTTCAGTGTAACGGTGTTGGCCGTAGTTCCGATAACAGAGCCGGTGATGGTATAGGTGATATTTTTGGATTTGAGAGTTTCCGGGTCATAGCCTGTGACGGCGAGAATCTGAGTTCCGTCCAGGGTAGAACCATTGAATTCGCCGGCATAAGTGACAGAAACATAGGAGCCGGGGGCGGTGCCTCCTTTAAAATAGCAGGGGATCGCAGAAAGGTCTATGTTTATAGACTGGCTGGCTCCGTCGGGAAGAACCTGGAGGATATTTCCGTTTATGTTCTGTATGGCAGCAGCGAAATGCTTTTCGTTTTCCGCTGCCGGATCTTCCGGAAGTGGCGTGGGCGTTGGGGCCGGAAGTGTCAGCGGTTCTGTGTCGGAAACGCTGAGAACCTTTATGTGTGTGGCGTTGAGTGCGTTGGAAGCCGCCTGGCCTGTGGGCGGGAATTTCCCTTTAAAATGAATATATACCCAGGAACCTGCCTGGATTCCATTCTGGTAGTACTGCTCTGTGCCGGTAATGGGATAGACGGCAGTTGTTTTCTTTTTGGATTCCACAGAGATGGTATTCGGCGTAAGACCGGTTACTTTTACATGTGCCACACGCTCTTCCAGCTGCGCCTTTTTGTGAAATTCATCCACGACCTTCAGGGCTTTTGTCTGGGAGGTATCGGTATCGGAAAGCTGACCTTCGTAGATGACGGTGACTTCATCTCCCGAAATCATGCCGCCCTCACATTCTAAGGTGGCCTGCGATACGTTGAAAATGCAGGCTTCGCCTTTGGAATCCTGAAGTGTCAGAAGCGTTCCGTCAAAATCCATGAGAATTCCGGTCATTTCGTCCATATATACCCGTGGATTTGCGGAGGTATCCTCAGGCTGATCAGCTTCCTGCTGAGGGGAAGACGGAGGGATCAGTTTGCCGGGATTACCGCAGCCGGAGACACAAAACATAAGTCCAAGGCAGACAAACAGAAAGGAATATTTTTTCATGGAAAACCTCCTCGCGTGTGCGCACTCATTAAGTGTTCACATTATACCAAAAAATTCTTGTAATTTCTATAAGATGTGCTATAATCTCCTTAAATAAATAATAGCGAAGTAGGAATTTATGCGTTAAGTGTTCATTGGCTGGGGAGTCGCCGTGAAACGAAAAGCAGGTAGAGGCCGCTTACGATATATTTTCCGCACCCGTTGCTACATATGAGGACATCTCATAATGTGGAGGGATTATTATTTATTCCTGAGTACGCGGCAGCTGATATTCCATGGCTGTCAGGCGTGGTATCTATTTTATTACATTATGGAGGTGTTTTTTTAATGGAAAAAAACAAAAAATCCTGTTGGAACGTAAAAACCCTGGTATTTATGGCTCTTCTGGTTGCTATGCATCTGGTTCTCACCAGAGTATTTGTGATTGAGCTCGGTGCTTACCGCATTTCTGTGGGCAGTGTGTGCACCATTCTGGCTGGCCTGTGGCTCGGCCCTGTAGCCGGAGGCGTGTGTGGACTGGCTTCAGATATTATCGGCTGTTTTATGAAGGGCTATGCCATTAATCCGCTGATTACGATTGCCGCTATTTTGTGGGGCGTAATACCGGCGCTGATGAAATCGTTGTGGGCAGGAAAAACAAAAACTGCGAAAACGGTGGGAATGAGCGTTTCCATTTTTATTACTGCAATTTTCAGCTCTCTTATCTTTACAACTGCCGGGCTGGTGATATTCATGGGATATAATTTTTATGCAATTATGCCGGGAAGACTGGTGCAGTTTGCAATTATGATCCCCATTTACTGCGTACTTACCTGTATTCTTTACCTCAGCCCGCTGACTGCGATGGTTGCAGGAAATGTGACGCCGGCTGTTTTGAATAAAAATACCGTATAAAAACAAAGCAAAGTACAGAGATTACGATTCCCCCAAAATAAAGCACCGCCGCAAAATGGAAGCATCCGTTTTTCGGCGGTATTTTTGTATGGGAAATAATGATGACCGGATGTTCCGAACCGCAAAAAACGCTGCGGCTGGTCAGATCTGATCCTGTACGCGGAACCAGTAGGTGTAAAAATAACGAAAGCCAAAGGCTTCGTACAGGGATCTTGCAGGATGGTTACCTTCTACAACCTGCAGGTAGGCTCTTTGCGCGCCTTTTTTTTGTCCTTCCAGAAGAAGGGTTCCAAGAAGCTGTCTGGCATATCCATTTTTGCGATAGTCCTCCCGCACATGAATGGCGTAGATTCCGATATAATCCCTGTCAAGGATGCCAAGGCCGGTGGCGACAATTTCACCGTTTTGGGTGATGGATGCGCAGAGTGTTTCCTTGAGAATGGCCTGGTACATGGAAGGAACAACGGCGCGGTGTATGGGATTCGTCATTTTTTTTAGATCAAACAGACTTTCAATCCATTCCTGGGAAATCTGCTCTGAAATCTGAACTTTGTCAGAAAATCTGCCCGGGACGGTATCATTTAATTCCAGCGTCATGACATTCGTGGTGTGTTCTATCCGGTAACCGCGATTTTCCAGGACATAGTCGAAGTCCGGAGAAACCAGGGGACTGATTTTGAAAATTGCAGGCGTTCCCAGACGTTGGTAGACTGCCTCACAGTAGGGGATTTTTTCCCTCCAGGGCAGAGTGGAGATGCCAAATTGCTCCACACTGTTGGTTCTGTGCGTGTAAAAATAAGAAAATCGAAGGATCCAGCCGTCGTAAAGCTCCATTTTGTGAGATGGCCAGGCATTCAGGGACATATCCTCGATTTGTTTGATCGTCATTTCCATAAGGGTCTCTCTTTTCGGATTTAATTTTCTCAATCATAAAATCTGATTTCAGAGATGTCAAGTGTTAAATAAAAAGAAAACTTTCAGCAGGGAGAGGGGGTATGATATAATACAGATACAGGCACGAGTGCCTCATGTATTGGGAAGACAATATACAGTTGAAAGGAGAAGGCATATGGAAACCAGACCTTATGTATCATGGGAGCTTATGGAAAATTTTATGACAGATGCGTTTCGGGCAGTGGGGGTGCCGGAGGAGGACGCCAAAATTTGTACGGATGTTTTGCTGGAAAGCGACCGGCGCGGGATAGAAAGCCATGGCTGCAATCGTTTCAAACCAATTTACATTGACCGTATCTGTGCAGGAATCCAAAAACCTGTGACAGACTATGAGGTTTTGAAGGAAACCTGTACCACTCTTGTTGCAGATGCACACGATGGAATGGGGATGGTGGCGTCTCACCGGATGATGAACAGTCTGATAAAGAAGGCTGAAATTTACGGAATGGCAATGGGAGCAGTGCGCAATTCCACCCATTACGGTATTGCAGGATACTGGGCGACCATGGCGTCTGACAAGGGCATGATAGGAATCACAGGAACCAATGCGCGTCCGTCGATCGCCCCTACCTTCGGGGTGGAAAATATGCTGGGAACCAATCCGCTGACTTTTGCGCTTCCCACAGATGAGGAATTTCCTTTTGTGCTTGACTGCGCTACCTCTATTACGCAGCGAGGCAAAATCGAGTATTATGCGCGGATGGGAATGGATACTCCGGAGGGCATGGTTATCGGTCATGATGGTCAGCCCAAGACGGACAGCAGGCAGATTTTGAAGGATCTTACCAAAGGGCAGAATGCCCTGGCGCCCCTGGGAGGGATCGGCGAAGAGCTGGCTGGCTATAAAGGCTATGGTTATGCAACTGTGGTGGAAATTCTATCGGCTGCGCTTCAGGGCGGAAGTTTCCTTAAAATGCTCATGGGACTTGATGAGAACGGTCAGAAACAGCCCTATCATCTGGGACATTTTTTCCTTGTGATCCATCCGGAATTCTTCATGGGAGAAGCTGTCTTCCGAAAAACAGCGGGGGACATTCTCCGGGAACTGCGCGCTTCTCAGAAGGCTCCGGGGCAGGAGCGGATTTATACCGCAGGAGAAAAGGAATATTTGGTTTGGCAGGAGCGAAAAGAAAAGGGGGTGCCGGTAGGCGAAGCGGTGCAGAGGGAATTTCTGGAAATCCGTGACAGGTACCATCTGCCTTACCGTTTTCCTTTTGAAAAGCAGTGATGTGACCTGCAAGTGAAATTGTCGAAAAATGTCGATAAAATCCAGTGATATTTTGAAAATATCACTGGACAAATCGTCATTGCAGTTCTATAATAAGACTCACCAGAAGTCATCTGGTATCAAAGCCGTCGATTCCGACGGAAATTCCCATTTTTACTTAAGATAAAAGAAAATAGCACCAAAGGGTATTCTATGTTTCGCTGCTCCCAAATGTCTCACAAAACATAAGTACAAAGAGAGGTGAAGGAATGTTTTTGGAAACATTGTTTCCGGTTTTGACTGCGGCAGTAGCCATGGTGATGGATTTACGTACCTCCAGAGTGGACAATGGCTGGATTGTATTTTGCATCTGCACAGGGCTTGCTGTACAGACCTTATCGGGAGGGATCCGAGGCTTTTGGGGTGCAGCTTGGGGAACAATGCTGCCGCTGCTTTTGTTGGGCGGGCTGTTTGTTTTTCGTATGCTGGGGCCTGGAGATATTAAACTTTTCTGCGCCCTGGGCTGTATGCTGGGAGGTATTTCTATCGGGAAATGTATTCTTGTGTCACTGTTCATCGGTGCCGGCATTTCTCTCGCAATTCTGATTTCTGTCGGCGAATTCCGCCAAAGGTTCCACTATTTTGCGCAATATCTTTCAGAATATATGTCCGGTGGGCAGAAGAAGCCCTATTACAACAAAGATATGACCGCTTTGGAAAATTTTCATTTTACGGTACCTGTATTTTTAAGTGTGATGCTCTATGCAGGAGGTGTCTATTGAAAAAGAACATATTTGCGGTCTGTGACTTAGAGGCAGATTATGCCCGGAACTTCATGGACTATCTGAATCGGAAAAACAATATTCCTTTTGAGATCCAGGCATTTACCACGGTGGAGGGACTGCTTGTATATGGAAAAACCGCGCATATAGAGTTGCTGCTGATTTCCGGAAAAGCCATGTGCAAAGAAGTTCGGGATATGGACATTGGAAAAATTGTTATACTTTCCGAGGGCGTCTATCCACCGGAGCTTGACCGTTATCCAAGCGTGTACAAATATCAGTCATCAGCAGAGGTTATCCGCGAGGTGATGGCGTGTTATGGTGAGGAAAGGGCAGTTGTCCCGGTGCAGTTTCCGGTATTGAAGAAGACGACGGAGATATTGGGAGTGTATTCGCCGCTGGGGCGATGTCTGAAGACCTCATTTGCCTTGACACTGGCGCAGATATTGGCAAGAGACCGGGCGGTTCTGTATCTCAATCTGGAAGAATATGCGGGCTTTGAAGAGCTTATGGGAAAAGAATTCTCTCATAATCTGGGCGACCTTCTCTACTATGTCCGCCAGAAGAGCCAGAATCTGATCCACCGAATGAATGGAATGATACAGACCGTGAACAATCTGGATTTTGTACCTCCGGTAAAAATACCGGCAGATATTCATGCCACTACGTGGGAAGACTGGGAATACCTGCTCAATGAACTGGTAATGCACAGCAATTATCAGAGTGTGGTATTGGATATGGGAGGCGGAATTGACTCGTTATTTCCGCTTTTGGACAGGTGCAGGCAGGTTTATATGCCGGTTCTCAAGGATACTATTTCGGTGTGTAAGCTGACACAGTTCGAGAACCTTCTGCAGGAGTGGGATTTTTCGCAGATTCTTGCAAAAACTACCAAGGTGCATTTACCTTTTCATGTGGGACAGCTGCCTGCGCAGAACTATGTAGAGCAGCTGGTGTGGAGTGAACTTGGAGACTATGTGCGGAAGCTTTTAAGCGGGGATCGTGAATGAGAAAAGAATATTTTCAGGAAATACGCAAGCGCTTGCTGGACAGGCTTGATCTGTCCAACGAGCTGACAGACGAAGAAATTCTGGAGGCCATTGACAGTTTGATCCTCAATGAAATGAGGGATATGAGCTGTGGCTTAAAGGAAAAGGTGCAGCTTCGTCAGGAGCTTTTCTATTCTGTACGGAAGTTGGATGTACTGCAGGAACTCATTGAGGATGAAAGTGTGACAGAAATCATGGTAAACGGACCAGACGCGGTATTTGTGGAGCGGGAAGGCCGTCTCAGCCGTTGGAACAAAGCCTTCACCTCCCGGGAGAAGCTGGAAGATGTCATCCAGCAGATTGTGGGAAAGTGCAACCGGGTGGTAAATGAGTCCATGCCGATTGTGGATGCCCGTCTGGAGGGCGGAGCCAGAGTAAACGCAGAATGGCCCGATCCTCACTATCCGGCGTTTTCCGGATACGCCCATGTCAATGGAACGGCTGATTGCCATAGGAAGTCTGACTGCAGAGTGCGCAGAATTTTTGGAAAAATTGGTAAAAGCCAGATATTCCATCATTATTGGCGGTGGGACCGGAAGCGGCAAGACGACATTTCTGGGAGCGCTTTCCCACTATATTCCAGAGGATGAGCGTGTGATCACCATTGAGGATAATGCAGAGCTGAAGCTTCAGGGAATCCCGAATCTGGTGCGGCTGGAAGCAAAGAGCGCAAATATCGAAGGCGGTGTCAGCGTAACGATCCGTGATCTGATCAAAGCAGCGCTTCGCATGCGTCCGGACCGGATCATTGTGGGAGAGGTTCGCGGAGGAGAGGCGGTGGATATGCTTCAGGCATTGAACACAGGGCATGACGGGAGTCTTGGCACCGCACATGCCAACAGCAGCCGCGACATGTTGAGCCGCCTGGAAACAATGACGCTTATGGGCGTGGAGCTTCCACTGGAGGCGATACGCAGACAGATTGCTTCCGGCGTGGACATTCTGATTCATTTGGGGAGAATGCGGGATAAATCCCGAAAGGTTCTGGAAATTGCGGAGGTATGCAGTTTTGAGAATGGAGAAATCCGGCTGCAGACTCTCTATACCTGGCAGGAGGAGAAGGGCCTGGTGCAGACGGCGCCTCTCCTTCACCGGGAAAAATTGAAACGGGCAGGGATAGAGTGATGAAAAAAAAGACAAAGAAAAATGCACAGGCAAAAAATCAGTATGGAGAATATCATTTCTCGAAAAAAGAACTGCTTGTGGGAATTGCGCAGAGCGTGATGATCGGGGGCAGTATAATTTATCTTTTTTATGGGAGATATCCCTTTTGGGTGCTTCTGGTGCCGGTCACGATCGTTTATCTGCGGTGGAAGAGGCGGCGCTGTATACAGGAAAGAAAAAAGAAGCTGAATTATCAGTTTCGCGATGCGCTTACCTCTCTGAGTGTGGCGGTACAGGCTGGCTATTCCGCAGAAAACGCGGTATCTGCCTGTGTAAGAGATCTGGAACGGCTCTATGGTGAGGAAACCGACATTTTGAAAGAATTTCGCTATATTGAAAGTCAGCAGAAGGTCAGTGTGCCGGTGGAAGAACTGTTTCTGGACCTGGGAGACCGAAGCGGAGTGGAGGATATTGAGAACTTTGCCCTTGTGTTTCATACAGCCAAAAGAACCGGGGGAGACATGAATCGGGTGATACAAAAAACAGCCCGTATGCTCGGGGACAAAATTGACGTTCGCCGGGAGATTGAGGCAACGTTGGCTGCGAAAAAATCAGAGCAGATGATCATGAGTGTTATGCCTGCAGGAATCATTTTTTATCTGAAGCTGACTTCTCCGGGATTTTTGGACGTGCTGTATGGAAATCCTTTTGGGTTTTGTGCCATGAGTCTTTGCCTTGGCATTTACGGCACAGCATGCTGGCTGGGAAGAAAAATAGTGGATATTGAAGTGTAGGAGGATACATGTGGGTACATATTGTGATTTTTGCGCTGATTCCTTTGGTGCTCTTGGCTTTACGGCGGGGATGGATCCAGGGGATGGAACGCATCGGAAAGAGAGGCTGCCTCCTGTTTGCGGGCGTGGCGGCGGCAGGGAATTTTGCAGGACTGGTGCTTACGCTCCAAAATGGAGCTGACACGGTATACGAAAAAGAGGTATGTCTTATAAAAGAGGACTCCGGAGCATATGAAGAAAAATTTTATGTGTCTGAATCCGGAAAAGAACGTGAGACGGTTTATATTCAGATTCCGCAAAAAGAGACAGAAGAACAGGAAAAACCGCAGGAAACAGTTTCTCCTGAAGAGGAAAGACAGCGGGAGTTAAAGGCTGCTTTGGATGCGTACAACAGTCGAAAGAACGATCCGGATCATTATTATCTTCCAACAAAACTGGATGGGAAAAAGATCGTGTGGACACGTCCGGGAGATACCGCAGGCACATTGCTGGCGGGGCTTGGCTTTCTTGCGGCAGCTGTGCTCATGGGGGCACAAACCAGGGAAGAACAGAAAAAACTGCAGAAACGCAGAGAAGAGCTTTTGCTGGATTATCCGGCGCTGGTGATGAAATTTACCCTTCTCGTGCAGGCTGGAATGACTGCCCGCCGGGCATTTCAAAAAATAGGAGAAGATTATCTGAGAAGAAAGAAGCTTCGTACCCGTTGCGCATATGAGGAAATTGTAACGGCCTGCAGGGAAATGGAAAGTGGTGTTTCGGAACTGGACGCTTATCGCAGGTTTGGGGAACGGTGCAGTCAGGTGCAATATAAGATTTTTTCCACTCTTCTAATACAGAATCTGCAAAAAGGGAGCCGGCAGCTTTCGGACATGCTGGAGAGAGAATCGCTGGCTGCGTGGGAGGAACGAAAGCGCAAGGCCCGGGTTCTGGGGGAAGCAGCTGCGACAAAGCTTTTGTTTCCTATGGTGCTGATGCTTTTGGTGGTCATGGTGATCATTATGATTCCGGCATTTCTCTCATTTTATGGAGGAACCTGAACACAAAGAAACAATTGGGAACTGGAGGGACAGGATGAAAAAACTGAGGAAAATCTTGAATGAATTCTGGAAAGAGGAGGAAGCGGTAGGCGTTGTGGAGATTATTCTGATCCTGGTCGGAATATTAACCCCCTATTATGGGGTAGGTATAAGGTGCATAGAGTAAAAATATGTGGATAAATAGAACTGGATATACAGTGAAAGGTGGAAATGTGTATGAGGTCAAAGAAAAAAATGGAAGAAGATATTGTGTTGATTAGATATTATAATGTGCTGTTTTATTTGTTTTTAAGACAGAGATGACTGACCGCGAAGTCATAGGACTCTACCATGCCCACGGCGAATGCGAGCAGTTCCATAGCGAGATCAAGACCGATATGGATTTGAAGCGGCTGCCATCCGGCAAATTTGAGACCAATGAGCTGGTACTGGAACTGGCAATCCTGGCCTATAACATTCTGCGGATGATCGGACAGGAAAGCATCGGCAGGAAGGGTACAGAGACAAAACATAAAGTCAGGCGAAGAAGGCTGCGTACGGTGATTGGTAATATGATCATGATGGCAAGTCACGTTACAGAGCATGCCCGGCAGTTGCTGTTAGGCCTTGGCCGAAGTAATACATGGCGGTATGCTTTTGCACAGGTGTATACAGCATTTGCGGATTTCCGGTGATAAATGTCATCCTGCCAGGTAGCCTTTGAGAAACCAAGCGGAAAGTATGCCCTTTTGAAAGGATTTCTAGTGTTCCTAACCGTCATTTGGAACCAAAATCAATCCAGATACATTAAAATACTGTCTTTGAAGAACTATTTATCAAGAATAAGTCAATCCGATTTGGGATTGGCATCATAAAACAACCAGTTTCACGGATTCAGGATATACAGAAAGCTGCAGGAGGAAGTTCTTCTGGCAGCATAGCTGTCAGAGAAAATTTAGTGAGTTTATACGACTACACTTTTCTTGACAATTCCAGGACATGGAATCAAAAAAAGAAATAACGCTCCATGTGTGTGCCGTACTTTGACTATAGTCTGAGGTACTATGAAGATTATCAGTCTGCCGAATCTCACATTGCTAACCGAAACGGATATCATATAGGCATATGGGACAGCGTCGCAAACGATACTAGAAACTTTCGTAGTTTTATTGGGGTGCCAGCATATTAGCTATATCTTTTTTATGAATTATATAATATGAGTTGCCCGACAAATGAACACTATAAGTACCTTGAAAATTTAAGGAAACGCTGATTAATTCATGCAAGCATTTCACGGCAATATATGGTAAAATATAGGCATCAACTGAAAGGCGGGATACCTATGAATCAAATGACGCTTACCGATATGGAATACTCCGATCGCAAAAGAAAAACAAAGAGAGAAGAATTTCTGGATGCCATGGAAGAAATCATTCCATGGACATACTGGGTAGACATCATCCGTCCCTACTATTTCAACAATAAACGAGGCCGCAAACCTATTGGTATCGAACTTATGCTGCGCATGTATCTTATGCAGAATTGGTTCAATCTTTCGGATGAGGGAATCGAAGATGCCATATATGACAGCTATGCAATGCGTAGCTTTATGCATATTGACTTTCTCACGGAGCAGGTACCGGATGCTACAACTCTCCTTCATTTCCGCCACTTGATTGAAAAAAATGAGATTGGCGAAAAAATTTTTTCTGACGTAAAAGCCAGGCTTGAAAAGGCTGGCCTGATGATGCATGGCGGAACGATTGTAGATGCCACCATTATCTCTGCCCCAAGTTCCACTAAGAATAAGGAAGGAAAGCGAGACCCGGAGATGCACCAGACTAAAAAAGGTAACCAATGGTATCATGGCATGAAAGTCCACTCTGGGGTTGATGCCGGAAGCGGCTATGTCCACACCATCACAGGTACGCCCGCTAATGTCCACGATATTGATGAGACCGCAAAGCTTATCCGGGATGATGATGAGGTCGTGTATGGCGATTCTGGCTACAGTGGTGCGGACAAGCGGGAGGAGATCCGGAATGATGAACATTTGTCAAATGTAGAATTCCGTACGAATAAACGGCCATCCAGCATTAAAGTTCCTAAAAGCTATAAAGGAATCAATTGGGACAAGCAGGCAGAAAACCGAAAGTCATCCACACGCTGCAAAGTAGAGCATCCATTTTTGATAGTCAAAAAGCAATTCGGTTATGCCAAGGTGGTATACCGTGGAATAGCCAAAAACATGAATCGTTTCAATATCCTGTTTGCCAGTGCAAATTTAGTCATGTGTATCCGGGCCGGGCGAAGCAGGGATTTTTGTATGGCATAAGTATGCCCTTTGGGGAGGGCATACAAGGAATCAAGCATGCAAGGAAGGTATCGAAGGGCCATTGATACCATTAAACCGAAAAAAATGCAGATAATAGCAATTAAGCGTGCTACGCTGATTTTTAATCAGTGTTTCCTTAATACATTACCTTGTAAATATGTAGTATAATAGAGATGGATTTCAGGAGGTTTCATTATGTCATTTTCAGTCAATTCATCTCAACAAATAAGCATATTTGATGCTACTGCCAACTTAACCCAAAGGGAAATAAAAATGCTCGAAAAATCGTGGGCAAAATACTTTGCTGAAAATATATTTCCTGCAATCGATGAAGAACCATTCAAAGTTCTTTATAGTGATCGCCCCTCAAGACATAACACACTGGTGAATGTTATCATTGGTGCCTTAATCATCAAGGAAATTTTTCAACTTACCGATGAAGAAATTGTTGAAACACTTCCGTTTGATATCCGGTACCAGTACGCACTCCATACAACAAGCTTTGAGGAACAGCCTTTAAATGACCGTACTTTGGGAAGATTTCGTGCCAGATGCAATACCTATGAAGAACGCACCGGAATTGATCTGATTCATCAGTGTATTGTTGGTCTGTCGTCTGAGATGGCGAAAATGATGAAAATAAATACCGGAATGCGTCGAAGGGATTCTCTTATGGTTGCTTCCAACATCAAAAAATGAGTCGGCTCGAATTACTTTATACATGCGTTGCAAATTTATCAAAATTCATGCATAAATCAGAAGACGGTACATTTCCAAAATCCCTCATTCATTATACAGAGGAAGATGATCATAATCGAGTTCTTTATCATAATCGGAGTGAAGATACTGAGAGTAAAATCACACAGGTACTAAAGGATGCTGCACGGATCATCACAGCCTGCGGAAACCGCTACGATGAATCAAGTGAGTACCAACTGTTAATAAGAGTGATTGAGGAACAGACTGATAAGGAACCGGATGGGAACTTGATCCTCAAATCCGGAAAATCAGACATGAACTCTGAGCTCCTTCAAAATCCCGCAGATCCGGATGCAACGTTTCGGGCAAAAGCTGGTAAGGACTATCGCGGCTATATCGCAAATGTAGTTGAAACAGCAGATAAAAACAATTCCATAGCTGTTGATTATCAGTTTGAGAAGGACATCTACAGTGACAGTCAGTTTGTAAAGGACTATCTGGATAAACAGCCAGTATCCGAAGGAGAGACCATTCTGGTTACAGATGGTGGCTATTGTGGATACGAAAATGTAAAGCAGGCCGCTGAAAAAAATGTACATCTTATCACAACAGATTTCAAGGGCGCTGATGTGGCAGATATCTATGCAGATTTTAAATTCTCAGAGGATGGGAAGGAAATCATTTCCTGCCCTGCAGGTCATAGACCCAAAAGCAATGTATATGACATCAATACACAAAAATACAAAGCATCCTTTCCGATAGAACAATGTAAGGGATGCCCACATTTCGCGGAATGTAATCCCCAACTCCATGTAAGGGTTGCAACAATAAAACTTGCAAAACGAACTTCCTACCATGCAGAGCGGCAAAGGTTCTTTAAAACTGAAAAATTCAAAGAATATGCCCACTTTAGAAATGGAGTAGAAACCATTCCGGCAGCATTAAGGAAACAACATAACGTTGACAAAATGCCTGTGAGAGGATTGATACGTCGCAGGCTGTATTTTGGGTTTAAGGTAGAAGCAATGAATGTGCGAAAGCTGGTCAAATATATGAGCAGCTTGGGCAAATGTTCCCTAACCCCGGAAATAGCTTAACAAAGAGGATTCCAAATGCTCTGTCCATAGCTGAAACGAGGTTCTTTTAACAGTGATATTCATAAAAATCAAGATAATGTATTAAATTTTCAATGTTCAATATAGTACAGAGACAAAAATATGTCTCATTTGTCGTTTAACTCATAATATTAAAATGAGATGATTAGTGATGCCGAGTTAGAATAAAATTATAAGTTAAATGGGTATTGCTATGAAGAAAATTAGCGTATAGAATAACCATATGAGAACTTTTTGATGGGGAGGTGTTTTGGTGCCAACAATTAAAGATATAGCAAAATATGCAGGAGTATCGCATGGCACAGTATCCAATGTATTAAATCATAAAGGCAATGTTAGCGCAGAAAAGATTAAATTGGTTGAACAAGCTGCAAAAGAACTTGGATATAAATTTAATTCTCAAGCTAGTCAACTTAGAAGTGGAACATCAAAGAATGTTTGCGTGATAGTCCCAAGAATTGATAAAGTTAAGTATAGTAAGGTGTATGCAGGTATTGAAAACGAACTGTGTCAACATGATATTAAACTTGAATTAATTTGTACAAATGGTTTACATTATGTTGAAAAACAAGTTTTAAATAAGGCATTAGAATCGAATCCTATGGCAGTCATTTTGGTAAGTTCCTCATTAAAGAATAAAGAGACTGTTCCAGAAGGAACTCAGATTGTAATGTTAGATAGATATGTAAGAGGATTTCCTGAGAGTGCAGTTTTCGTATCTTTTAATTATGAGAAAGCAGGGAGAGAAATTGCAGAAAAATGTGTAAAAGATGGTAATAAAAGTGTTGCTATACTTTGTGAAAGTATGAGTTATACATGTGATAAAAAATTTGTTGGAGCTGCGACAAATATACTTGAGAGTGAAGGATGTTATTGTGAAGTATTCTCAGGGTTGGATTTTATGAAACTAAATAGTGCCTTTGACATTTTATATGCGGCAGATGCTTTTGATGCTATTATTGTGATGTCGGAAGAAGATGTAGATAGTTTGAAAATGGCGCATCGTTATAATCCGGATTTAAAAATTCCTTCTATTTATGCGGTTGTAAATAAGGAAATAGGGCTTACAGATGGTAACATGTATGAAATGGATTATAAGTTAATGGGGCGTCATATTGCTGAAATGGTGCTTGAAAAAAAAGAAGAACCTTTTTCAATAGATGGATCTTTTAAAAAGGGTACTAATTTTTTGACTAAGAAAGAAGAAACCATTCGTTTCCTTACCGTAAAAAATGCTACTAGTAAAGCTATCAAATGTTTGCTACCGTTGTTTTGCAAACAATCAGGTATAAATGTGAAAGTAATTGAAGTGCCATATGATGAATTGTATAAAATGGTATTGAAAATTAGTGCAAACGATGAAACAATATTTGATCTGGTAAGAATCGATATGGCATGGATACCTAAAGAAGGTCAGCTTATTTTTCAGAAAATAGATAGAGATAATAAGTACATGTGTAATGTGATGGGAAAACTTCTTCCCAATATACCGGATGAATATTCTACTGTAAATGGCATTCAATATACAATTCCTTTAGATGCGTGTGTTCAAATGCTCTTTTGCCGAAAAGACATATTTGAAAATGAATTAATTAAGCGTGGATTCTATGAAAAATATAGGCGTAAGTTAGAGATACCAAGAACATTTGAGGAATATAACCAGGTGGCCAGATTTTTTACTCAAAAATATCATAAGCATTCTCCAACAATGTATGGAAATACACTCACTTATGGAAGATCTTTTGTGGCAGCATGCGAGGTCTTGTTAAGATTTTATGAAAAAGATGTAAGTTTGTTTGATGATTCTGGAAATTTAAAAATTTTTACGCAAGAAATGAAAGAAGCGTTTCAGAATTGTTTGGAAGCGTATAAATATGCTACAAATGATACACATATGTGGTGGAGAGAAGCTGCAAAAATGTTTTCAGAAGGAAATGTGGCTATGAATATTACATTTTCTAATTATGCATCAGATATGGTTCATCAAGTAAATTCAAAAGTAGCTGGAAAGATTACTTATTCAGAAGTTCCAGGTGGTCATCCATTATTAGGTGGTGGAAGTATTGGAATTACAAAAAGCTCTAATAAGGTAAATGAGTGTTATCGCTTTTTTGAATGGCTGTATTCAGATGAAATTTCAGAAATGATTACTTATTTAGGAGGATTTATTCCTAATAGGAATATAATAAAAAATGCTGAGATTTTAGAATTGTATCCATGGTTTGAGAATATCGAAGACATGATGCAAAAGGGGAGAAGAAATAATCAAAGTAAAAATCCTAAATTTAATGAATTTGTATTCGAAGATATCATAGGAACTGCGTTGATGACATCAATTTTAGAAGCAACAAATTGTGATGAGGCTTTAATTCAGGCTCAAAAAAATTGTGATAATATGTTTTAAAAGTAAGAAAAAATAATGGCAAGACATCATTTTGATTGTCTTGCCATTATTTTTGTGAAAAAAGCTTAAAATGAAACGTACCAATTATTTTTATGATAAAAATGCACAAAAATGCGTGTGAAATTTAGTTGATATTATAAGAAAATGATTGCTTACATAGATTTTACAAGAAATTAAATTGACACGTACCAATTTATAGGGGTAGAATACTGTCGTAACAAGTTGAAAAGGGATAACGGATATATGTAAGAAAAGGAGGAAAAGATGTATACCCAAAACCAAGCTTTGTTAGACGCTATTAAGAGTAAAGGTATTCTTATAGCTGCTCATAGGGGAACATGTGGAGGAAATGTAATTCAGAACACAACGTTAGCGTACAAAAATGCACTATTACATGGCGCGGATATGATTGAAATAGACGCTGCGAAGACAAAAGATGGTATTTTTTTCTCGTTTCATAATGGACAGGAAAATGTTGAACTTGGGGTTGATACTGATATCAGAGAAATGACAGCAGAAGAAGTAGAGTCTTATAAAACCCTGAATTCACTACATGAATATGTAGGACAAAAAGTAGAACGATTAGATTTTGTACTAGAACAATTTCGTGATAAATGTTTGATAAATATCGATCGCTCTTGGTTTTATTGGAAAGAAATTATTGAATACTTAGAATCTAAAAATATGAAAAATCATATACTTTTAAAATCTGTTGTAGAAGAAAAGTATTTGAAGGAATTAGAGGAAAGTAAATCCGGTTTAATGTATATGCCAATTGTTAAATCTGTAGAAGAATGGGAAATGGTAAAACAGTATGACATTAATGTTGCAGCAGTGGAATTAATTTTTGATGATTTGCAAGGAAAATTTACAGATGAAGATTTTTTAAAAGAACTGGTAGATGCAAATATTCTTCCATGGGTAAATGTTATTACATTGAATGATGAAATTGTTTTATCAGGAGGATTAGATGACAATTTAGCTATTGCAGAAGGCTTTGATAAGAGTTGGGGAAAACTAATTGATATGGGATTTAAAATTCTTCAAACAGATTGGCCAGCACTATTGAACAATTATATTAACAATAAAAATAATTAAAGGAGTAAAAAGATGAAAGCAAAAAAAATTATAGCATTAGGTTTAGTAGCAATGATGACTTTTTCACTGGCAGCATGTGGAAGCAGTAGTGATGGAGAGGCAAACAAAGGAGATGATTCTATTATTGTATATACAAATTCGGGATCAGATGGACGAGATGTATGGCTGGAAGAAAAGGCAAAGGAAGCGGGATTTGATATCGAAGTAGTGCAGATTCCAGGAGGCGATTTGGGTAATAGAATTGTTTCTGAAAAGAATAATGTGCAGGCAGATCTTGTTTTTGGATTAAATAATGTGGAATATGAGAAGTTGAAAAAAGAGGATACCTTAATTCAATGGGAGCCAGAATGGGCAGATGAAGTGGATCTTTCTTTGGGAGATTCAGATGGATATTACTATCCAATCGTAATACAGCCTCTTGTAAATATTATGAATTCAGATTTAGAAAATTATCCAGAAGATTATACAGATTTAGTTAAAGATGAATGGACAGATAAGTATACAATTCTTGGATTCGGTGGAGGAACCGGAAAAACAATTTTGGCTAGTCTTCTTGCAAGATATCAAGATGAAAACGGGGAATATGGTGTATCTGATGAAGGATGGGCTTTCGTTGAAAAATGGATTCAGAATGGACATATGGAAGCTGATGGTGAAGACTATGTAGGTGCTGTAGTTGATGGTAGTCGTCCTATTTGTGAAATGTGGGGAAGTGGTGTTCTTCAGAATGAGAAGGAAAGAAGTTATGATTTTAAAGTAATGTCACCTGAAATAGGAGTTCCATATGTCACAGAGCAGGTTGCGATGTTAAAAGGTAGTGATAATACAGAAAAAGCAATTGAGTTTGCAAACTGGTTTGGTTCAGCTGAAACACAAGAAGCGTGGATGAACGAATTTGGAACAATTCCATGTCAGCAAGAAGCTCTTAACAATGCTCCTGACGATGTAAAAGAATTTATTGATGGGGTTCATCAGCAAGAAATCGATTGGAAATTTGTTGCTGATAACTTAGATCAGTGGGTAGAAAAAGTTGAGTTGGAGTTTATGAAATAGTTCACAGAGGTGGAAAAATGATTGAATTTAAAAATATTGAGATCAAATATGGGGATTATGTAGCGATTGATAATTTAAATTTGGCAATTGGGGATGGAGAATTCTTTACATTCCTGGGACCTTCTGGTTGTGGAAAAACAACAACACTTCGTTCTTTGGTTGGATTTTTAAATCCAACCAAAGGTGAAATTATTGTAGATGGGAAAAACATTCTTGATACTCCTGTTGAAAAGAGAGGAATTGGGATGGTATTTCAGAGCTATGCGCTTTTTCCAACTATGACAGTTTATGAGAATCTTGCCTTTGGATTAAAAGTTAAAAAAATGTCTAAAGAGGAGATTGACAGAAAAGTTAAAGAGGTAGCTAAGGTTATAGAAATTAAAGATGATCAATTAGTCAGAAATGTATCTGAATTATCGGGTGGACAGCAGCAAAGAGTTGCACTTGCACGTGCAATTGTTCTTGAACCGAAGATTTTATGTTTGGATGAACCATTATCAAATCTTGATGCAAAACTTAGAATTGGATTGCGTGGTGAGCTGAAAAAACTTCAAAAAAACCTAGGGATTACTACACTTTATGTTACTCATGATCAAGAAGAAGCATTAATGCTTTCTGATAAAATTGCAGTATTTAATAATGGGTATGTGGAACAGGTAGGTACACCACAAGAAATATACAATCACTCAGGATCTGAGTTTGTATGTGATTTTATAGGAGATATAAATAAAATAGGTATCAATTTAATTGAGGAAATAAATAAACAAGCAGGCGATGTTTTAGATAAGGATAAAAAGGCTTATATTCGTCTTGAATTAGTTCATTTATCTCCGGCAGATGGAAGAGTTAAATTATTAGGTGAAATTGTAGATTTTGACTACAATGGTCTAATTACAAAATATCGGGTAAAAGTAGGAACGGAAATAATAAGAGTTATTCGAATTAATGATGGAAATCCTACTTTTGAAACCGGAAGAAGGGTTGAATTATACATAGATCCAAAAGATATTATGCAATTTTAAGAGGAGGGGAAGAATATGAATACAAAACGAAAATGGAATATTCCTAATATTGCCCTGAAGATTCTCCTGGCATGGTTGTTAATTGCATTTATCGTATATCCAACAGCAAATTTGTTGATTAATGTTTTCTGTCAAGGAGGAGAATTTTCAACAGATGTAATTGGAAAAGTACTATCTTCAAAACGTGCATTACAAAGTTTAAAAAATAGTTTTATTTTAGCATTTACGCTTGTGATTACTGTAAATATTGTGGGAACGCTGTGCGTTTTATTTACAGAATATTGGGATATCAAGGGTGCAAAAATTTTAAAACTTGCATATATGAGTTCACTAGTATATGGCGGAGTTGTTTTAGTTGCCGGATATAAATATGTGTATGGTTCTAATGGTCTTGTTACAAAGATTCTTCTTAACCTGTTTCCCAATATGAATCCAAATTGGTTTATAGGATATGGGGCTGTAGTGTTTGTAATGACTTTTGCATGTACACAAAACCATATGATGTTTTTAAAAAATGCTCTTCATAGTTTGGATTTTCATACAATTGAAGCAGCTAAAAATATGGGAGCTTCTGGTGTAAAGATATTGTTTAAAATAGTAATGCCAGTACTAAAACCAACTTATTTTGCGATTACAATTCTTACATTTTTAACAGGACTTGGAGCTATGGCGGCACCGTTAATTGTAGGTGGAGAGAATTTCCAAACAATTAATCCGATGATTATAACTTTTTCGAAGTCTACTTCATCGAAAGATGTTGCTGCTTTTTTGGCAATTTTGCTTGGTTTGGCTACCATTGCTCTTTTGGCTGTTTTTTCTAAAATAGAAAATGGTGGGAATTATATTTCTGTTTCGAAAACAAAAGCAACGTTGAAAAAGCAAAAAATTGTGAATCCAATTATGAATGTAGTGGCACATATAGTAGCTTATATTATGTTTGCTATTTATGTAGTGCCGATTGTATTAATTGTTATATACTCATTCTGCGATTCCCTTACTATTAAAACAGGAGATCTTAGTTTGAGTTCATTTACATTAGAAAACTACAAGAAACTGTTTACTTCTCTTGAAGCGATAGAACCTTATCTTGTAAGTATTGGATATTCTATTTTGGCGGCAGTAATTGCAGCAATTATTTCCATTGCTTGTGTGAGAATAGTGCAGAAATCTAAAAATAAATTGAACAAATTATATGAGTATGGAGTATTGATACCATGGTTACTTCCAAGCACGATGATTGCACTTGGACTTACGGTTGCATATGGAGATCATAATCCGCTTATTTTTAATAAAGTACTTGTTGGAACAGCAGTGGTACTTCTTATTGGTTATGTTGTTATAAAACTTCCGTTTTCATATCGTATGATTAAAGCTGCATTTTTCTCCATAGATGATGATTTAGAGGAAGCTGCGAAATGTATAGGAGCTAGCACCTTTTATACATTACGTAAAGTTGTTATTCCGGTAATACTTCCTGCAGTTATGTCTGTTGTTATCTTGAATTTTAATAGTTTGTTGTCAGACTATGATATGACGGTATTTTTATACCATCCGCTTTTGCAGCCTTTGGGAATTGTAATAAAGGCGGCTTCTGATGAGGCGGCTTCTATTGATGCAAGAGCAATGAGTTTTGTATATACAGTTGTTCTGATGATATTGTCTTCGATAGCTTTGTATTTTGGACAAGGAAATGGAATGCAGGCAATAAAAAAATGGAAGCAACGTAGGCTTGAAAGAAGAGTAAACAAAAAATAATATACTAAATGGGAAGAGGGAGGGAAAGATTTTTGGAAAAATGGTTCATGAGCGTGTTTTCATGGATAGGCGATATTGGAATTTTAACCAGCGTTTTTCGGATTTCCCTTTCTGTTATTTGTGGAGGTATTCTTGGCGTTGAAAGAGGAAAGGAAAACCAGGCGGCAGGAATGAGAACATATATGCTGGTTTGTTTGGGGGCAACACTTGTAATGCTCACAGGGGAATATATGTTTACAGAATATAATACTGGAGATCCAGCAAGACTTGGAGCACAGGTTATCAGTGGAATCGGTTTTCTAGGGGCTGGAAGTATCATAGTAGAAGGAAAAACTAGAGTAAAAGGACTTACAACAGCTGCGGGACTATGGGCCTCTGCTTGTATAGGTCTGGCAATTGGAATTGGATATTATGCAGGTGGCATTATATCGACAGTGGCGGTATATCTTGTAATATCAAAATTTCGGAGTATATCAGACCATTTTACGCATAATGATATGTGGATGCGCATCTATGTTGAATTTAAAGAGATAAAGGATTTGCAGGAAATATATACAGCTGCAACTTCGTTTGGACTTCAGGTTGGAGATGTTATGATGAACAATCCTCAGAATTCTGGGATCTATAATGCTATTCTATCTTTAAAACTTCCGGATGATAGAAGTAATTCGCAAGTAATTTACTATTTAAAAAAGATACAAGGGGTTTTTACAGTTAAACAAATTGTTTAATAGAGTATATTGAATTTGTTATTCTTTTGATATACTAAAAACCCATCAACATTTACTGGGAAACTGACAGAGGCCATTTACCTCGACGTATCTGAGGAGACGGAAGGTGTCAAGAAGGCAGGATACCGGGTTTCCGTCTCCGAGATGTTTAGTTATTTGAGTATTTAGTAGAGACAAAAATGTTTCAGTGAAACAAAACGTGCAGAATTCCTTCGGAATATGCCTTTGTAATGCTTAGCATTCTCGGCTTTGTATTCTTTGTATTTACCTTTTATCCGCCAGAGATTCCGTTTTTTCAGGATCCTGTCAGTAAAACATATGGTTTTTAATGTTTGTTACAAATTTTAGCGTGTTCTTCTTAATGTTAAGCGTTGTTACTGTATTCGTCAATTCTAATGAATGCATATGGCATCAATGTTCTTCGTGTTCAGCATCTTTTTTCGTGCGATGCACCGTACCATAAGGATGCTGAGGCGGAGCGTAGAGCGAATAGAGTTTTAACGGACAAACTCCTACATTGACGATATTGTGCCACGTACCTGCGGGGATAAGAATTGCAAAATTTTCGTCCACGCACGCCTGTTCTTGCAAATGATTTCGGCAACTACCCATATAAACTTTGGCTTTGCCACTCTCTACTCGAATGAATTGGTCTACGTCGGGGTGCATTTCTACACCGATGTCACCACATGCAGGTATGCACATCAAAGTCAACTGCATATCCTGCCCCGTCCAAAGTGTCGTGCGGAAGTTATGATTCATGTTGGTTGCGTGTCTGATATTAAAAATAAACGGTTCAGAGCCGTAGTCGCGGATCTTGGGATGTTCACCCAGATTGCAATTTCGCATAACAATACCTCTTACCATAGTGTCAGTATTAGTATATGTGTCTTTCACTCCTTTGGATACAATGTCAGCTGTCATCTTCCATACGATACACACCTAGGAAGATATCCTTAAGCATGAACTGAGCGAGCTGAGTCAAATGGGTAAGCAGTAATTGGAAATCTACTATTATAAATAATTAAAGAAGAAAATAATCAAGGCAGTGGGCTACAATTTGAGTCTACTGCTTTTGTATATATAGAGGAACTGAAAAAGTACGATAAATGCACAGAAAAAACAGTTTACACAGAGTGCGTATGAGGAAGAACAAGCGTGTGTTAAGGGGTATCAGCCTGGGGGCTAAATTTATTGTGGTGCTTATTGGCCTGGTAATTATTTTTAAGGATCAGCTCACGAGTCTGGTGCGGAGTATTTTGTCAAAAATTACAAGTCAGAGTAACTCTATTTGATACCCGGAAATATATCACGGGAAATTTTACAAAGACGAAAGAGGGAAGTACATGAAAAAGGGAAGCATTACGATTTTTCTGGCACTGGTGCTGAGCCTTATGGTATCTCTGGTGAGCGCGTCCATAGAATCCTGTCGTATGGCTGCCGCCAGAGCACAGATCCTAAGCAGCGTGGATATTGGATTATATTCTTTGTTTGGACAGTATGACAGGACTTTATTGGAGGAATTGGATTTGTTTGCACTTGACGCGTCAGGGAAAGATGGAAGCTTAAACCTGGCTGCTGTTTATGACGGCTTTGAACAGTACATGAAACCAATTTTGAACCAGAACAGTCAGAGGCTTTCCCGGGAACAGGGCGGCATTTCGGGATATTGTGTACTTACCGATAACACGGGGGAGCTGTTTTACAGGCAAGTGGTTCAATATATGAAAGATACATTGGGGATACAGGGCCTGCAGCTCCTTCTGGAAAAGATGCAGGAGCGTAAGGATAAAATCAGCCAGGCGGAGGAGACCGGGAAAGAGGCAGAGAGCCAAAAAGCGCTGGATTCCTACGAGGCAGAAATGGACAGGGCGGCACAGGAAAGCCGTGAAGAAGAGGAGAAAAAGAAACAGGAAGAAAGCGGGACGGAACCAAAGCAGGAGATCGTGATACAAAAGGCAGAAAATCCGATTCCCATCATCAAACGCATACGGGAAATGGGGATTCTCAGTCTGGTGATTCCTGCTGACAAGGGCATTTCAGACAAAGCGCTTTCAAAAGATATGCCTGTGGTATCAAAAAGGAAATTGCACCAGGGAATGCCTATGGATGGATGCCCGCAGGAGAGTGATGCTTATACGTCGGAGCTATTGTTTCAGCAGTATCTGATGACACATTTGGGAAATTATACAGACACGGGAGAGGGCGGCCTGTCTTATGAGACGGAGTATGTTCTGGCGGGAAAGGAAAGCGATGTGGAAAATCTGAAATCCATTGCAGCGAGACTTCTCCTGATACGGGAAGGCGTGAATTTTGCAAGTCTTCTGGCAGACAGTGGAAAACGGGCGCAGGCCCGCGCATTGGCTGTGGCGATCGCGTCTGGATTTTTGATTCCGCCGGCAGCAGTGATTATTGAAGGAACGCTTCTTTTGTGCTGGTCCTTTGCAGAGAGTATTTTGGATGTAAGAGAGCTTTTTGACGGAGGAAAAGTATCTCTTATAAAAAAGCCGGGGGATTGGCAGATTACGCTTTCGAACCTGCCCAGACTTTTGGAGGGGCTGGATTCGATGCGCAGAGGAAGCGAGGACGGGCTTTCTTATGAGGATTATCTTCAGGTCCTGCTGTTGACCAGGAGCCGAAAGGAAAAGATCCTGCGGACGATGGATATGGTAGAGAAACAGGCGCAGAAGTTGAAAAACAAGCCGTCTTTTCGGCTGGATTCCTGTGTTGCGGCCATGGAGGTTTCCATAGATGTGCGGGCAAATCAGAAAAAGACCTTCCAGGTGACAAGGCAATATTTGTATGACTGAAAGAAAAGGAGTGTGAAAAGGTGTCTTTTCAGGAAGAAAAAAATACATGGATAGACAGACATGCGAACATATATAGAAATTTAAAAGAAAGGAAACGCTCTCTAAAGAACTTTCTGCTGTTTCCCCCGACAAACAGCAATGGTTTTTCTGAAAGGACATCTTTTCATGCTTCTTCCTTCAGACTGTCCAGAGCGGGGATTGCCCTGGAAACGTTACTGGTACTGCCTTTGTTTTTTCTGGGAATGGTGACGATGATTTCGTTTATGGACATTTATCGTCTGGAGACAGAGCATTTAAGCTCGCTGTGTGAAAAGGCAAAGAAGGCTGGGATGTATGCGTATACAAGCGGGGAGAAAGGTATGGAAGAACTGACACTGCCGGATATTTATGCCTATCAGCCCATTGGGGGACTGGTGCCGCTCCCCAAAGTATGGCTGTTTACCAGCGTGCAGGTTCACACATGGGTTGGTGCAGGGGAAGGCAATTTTGAGGGGGAAGGGCAGGTGGAACAGATGGTGTACATGACAGGGTCCGGAAGCGTATATCATCGGAGTCTGGATTGTACATATATCAATCTTTCTGTCAACTGCGTTTCTTCCAATCAAATTTCTGCGTTGCGAAATGCCTATGGAGAAGAATACACGGCTTGTGCTGCATGCAGCAGGGGACAGAAACCGGCAGGAAGCGTATATATCACAGAGAAAGGCAGCCACTATCACAATCAGGAAACCTGCAGCGGACTCAAACGAAGTGTACGTCTGGTGAAGGAGAGTGAGGCAGGCGGGCATGTCTGCAGCCGCTGCGGATAAATAGGAGGGATGATTTGAAGGAATTATGCATATTGGCCTTTTTGGTCTGGAATAGCTGGAGGGACATTCGAAAGCACGAGATTTCTTTGACGCTGACACTTATATTCGGAATTGGAGGAATGCTGTTGTTCTGGCAGGATCACGAGACCCTCTGGGACGTTGTGGGAAGTGCGTCCGTAGGGCTTGGCATGATAGGCATGAGTATTCTCACCAGAGGTGCCGTAGGAATGGGAGATGGTTTGCTGCTCCTGGCTCTTTCTGGGGTCCTTTCATCGGGAGAGCTTTTACTGACTTTGCTTCTGGGGCTTTTTCTGTGCGCAGTATGGGGAACAGGGCTGCTTTTGTTCCGGAAAAAGGAAAAGCATACGGAAATACCCTTTATTCCATTTTTGTCGCTGGGGTATTTGGGAGGAATCGTGCTATGGTAAACAGAAAGGAAGAAAAAAGAAAACAAATGTGGAGTACCATGTCAAAGGCCAGCTTTACGGTGGAGACAGCCTGCGTTATGCCGTTGATTCTCTTGACAGTCACAGGAACGCTGTATCTGTGCTTTTATGTCCACAATCGTACCTGGCTGAAAGCGGCAGCCTGTGAAGCGGCATTGAGCGGCAGCATGGAGGGCATTAAGGAAGAGGGACAGGTGCAGGCGACAGCGGAGGATAAAGCGAAGGCATTGGCAGATCAGGGGTTTTTTGGAGGAACAGATCTGCGTACGGCAACAGAAACAGGAAAAGGCGTAAAGGTGTCTTACGATATGGATACCGTTGCTGTTTTTGATATAAATTGGAAACTTCATGTCGAGAGTGCAGCAGAGATCGTGAAACCGGTGGAATGGGTACGGCGCATCAAAGGAGCAGCCGGTATTCTGGGAGGTGACAAGGAATGAAAGCGGAATACAGAAGAGACATGAATCACAATTATCTGGTCTTGGAAAAGGAAGAACTGGACACAGCTTCTTATCAGGTTCGCATTTTGGTGGGAAATATGGTTCCTTCTCTGCTGAAATGCCGGGTACAGGGGTTGGATGGCCGATGTCTGATTTTTTATGATGTGACATCTCTTCAGCCGTTATCGGTTCTGTATGAGAAGAAAAAATTTCGGGCAGAAGATCTGCGGCTTTTGCTGTCGGGGATACTTGGGGTATTGGAGGAAATGTCAGAGTATCTTTTGGATCCGGGCCAGCTTTTCATGACTCCTGAGTATATTTATGTGGATTTGGAGAAAAAAGAGATTCAGTTTTGCTATTTTCCGGGATACAACCGGGAACTTCCCGGTCAGCTCAGGATGCTGACGGAATACCTTCTTCCTCGTCTTGACCATGAGGATCCGCAAGCTGTAATGCTGGGATATGGTATTTACAGACGAACAATGGAGGACAAAATCCGTCTGGAGGATATCAAAGAAGAGCTGTATCGGACGGAAGAAGGCGCAGAAGAGAAGAAAGATCGTCTGCCGTTTTTGGAAACAGAGCTGGCAGAGAACAGCCTGGAAAGGAGGGTGGAAGGACATCCGGAGCTGCTTGTTTCGAAAGAGGCTGAAGAAATACTGTGGAAGCGCGACACGGACGAGCCGGATAAAACACCGCTTTGGAAAATCGTGGCATTGTGTGCGGCGGGAAGCGTAGTATGCTTTGGGGTTGTATCAGCGGCGTTTCTTGGATATCTTCCCTGGCTGGAAGTAGAACTGCTGCTGGGAACTGCGGCTGCCGCCATGGGCGGAGGGGTATTGGTATATTTTCTGTGGAAAAAGAGGCGCACAAAAGCAAATTTTTGCGCAGATCTTCAAACGGAGGTTCCCAAAACAGAAAAAAGCAAGGAGGAAAAAGAGGGGGAGGAAATACGAATTTCACAAAAAGAGAATACGAAAACGGAGAACTTCGGACAAACAGTAGTGTTGTCAGCCGGTTCTGTTTGCGGGCCGGCAACCTTAGTAAGCAGAGAGCCGGGAGAGTTGGCGACCATTTATCTTCAGGAAGAGATTACAGTTATTGGAAAGCTGTCAACTGCGGCAGACGCGGTAGTTCCGCTCCCCACCGTCAGCCGCCTTCATGCAAAAATCCGGAGAAAGGACGGAGAATATTATCTTACAGATTTGAATTCCAGAAATGGAACATCTGTAAACGGGCAGCTTTTGAAGGAAGATGAAGAATACTGTCTTAAAAATGAAGATCAGGTGGATCTTGCACAGGCAAGATATGTATTTCTAAAATAAACGACCCCATATTTTCATATATCCTTTGTATTTAACTGGGAAATCTGCTACAATATTAACTTGATAAATAACACGATTGTTTGCAGAAAAGAGGATATTTGTGGAAGAATTGAAAAAAGAGCCTGTTACCGCTTGCCTGATCTTAAGCAACATTCTGGTATTTTTGCTGGTGGAAATTACAGGCGGTTCCCAGAACACCATGCACATGCTGAAATGTGGAGCGGCTTATGGACCGGCTATATTGGAGGGCGGTGAATACTACCGGCTTTTTACCAGTATGTTTCTGCATTTTGGAATGGCACATCTGGCGAACAACATGCTGGTTTTGCTGGTGATCGGACAACGGCTGGAGCCGGTAGTAGGAAAACTCAGGTTTGTGCTGATATATCTTCTGGGCGGCCTTGGAGGGAATGTGATTTCACTGTGGGTTAATATCCGAAGCAGCTCCTATACAGTGTCTGCAGGAGCTTCTGGCGCTGTGTTTGCTGTCGTGGGCGCAATGCTCTGGGCAGTCTTGCGCAACAAAGGCCGTGTGCAGGATATTACAGGCAAACAGATGCTGATTATGGCTTTCTTTTCCGTTTATTTTGGATTTGCCAGTGAGGGTGTGGATAATGCTGCGCATCTGGGCGGATTGATCTGCGGTTTTGTTCTCTGTATGCTTCTGTATCATCCAAGAAATAACCGAAAGATTGTGCCATGACCAGGGCGGCAGTCGACTTCGATTTGGCCGCCGTGAGCCTCTATGATTTCTTTGGTAATAGCAAGGCCGATACCGGTACCCTCGGGTTTGGAAGTAACGAAGAGGGAAAAGATAGAATCTATCTGTTCTGGTTGTATCCCGCATCCGTTGTCCTCCACAGAAATGCAGACACGGGTACCCATGTTTTGGGCGCGGAGGATAATGTGCCCACCAGGGTAGGAAACAGCTTCCTGGGCATTGCGCAGCAGGTTAAAAAGAGCCTGGCGCATTTTTAAATGGTCCAGAGGAAGGTTGGGCAAATCCGGTGCAATTTCGGTCTCCAGGGTAATATCAAGATAATCCATAGTCGGTTTTAATACATTCACAAGGGAATGCAGATAAGGTGCAAGCTGCGTCGGGCGTGGAGTAATATTGGCTGCGTGGCTGTAGCAGGAAAGTTCATCTAACAGGGAACGGATGTATTCTATATTGTCCATAATGGCATACCATTCGCTGTAGTCTGCAATCTCGGGATGTCTGGAGGTCATAAGCTGCATTTCACTGCTTACCAGTGCCAGCGGATTGCGGATTTCATGGGAAATTTTAGATAATGTTATCTGTAATTCGTCTTTTGTCTGGTTTTGTGTTGCTGCTGTATTCATATTAATCACCTCAAAAGAAGTGTATCACTGAAAGAATTGGAAATTCAACAGATATCGTACTCAAAATATCGTGAAAAATCGACATATAAAAACAAAAAAGTTAATTTAGGAGGAAGAAAAGATGGAAAATTGTATTTTTTGCAAAATTGCGAATGGGGAAATACCAGCGGCAACACTTTATGAAGACGAAGATTTTCGTGTGATTTTAGATTTAGGTCCCGCAACCAAAGGTCATGCTCTGGTTTTGCCAAAAAAGCACGCGGCCAATCTGTATGAACTGCCGGACGAGCTGGCTGCAAAGGCTATGGTTTTGGCGAAAAAGATGGCGGCAAAAATGACAGAGATACTTTCTTGCGATGGATTTAATATTGTACAGAACAATGGAGAGTGTGCGGGGCAGACGGTATTTCATTTCCATATGCATCTGATTCCAAGATACAAGGAAGATGGCGCGATTATTTCCTGGAAGCCGGGAACGCTGACGGATGAGGTCAAAGAAGAAATTCTGGCGAAAATGCAATAATAGAGAATAAAAATTTTTATGGGACAAATACAAAAGATGATAAGCAATGAAGATTTTGGAATTTTTTATCGTAAATATTACAGAATCTCATTCAGAATCGCCTATGCAATGGTAAAAGACCACAGTGCAGCAGAGGATATTTGTCAGGAAGTTTTTTCAAAGCTGTATGAGAATCCGGAAAAGGTAGACTTGAGCAATGAGCGAAAGCTGTATGGGTTCGTGAAAACGGTAACCGTGAATCAGGCGCGAGACTATTACAAAAAAGCGCATGTGAAACGGGAGTTTGCGGCTTCGGATGAAATGGCGCGTACAAATGTAGAAGACCGGAAGAACAATGTAGAGGATTTCATTCTTTACATGGAAGAAAATGAGTATATGAAACTGATTTTGGAGCGGCTGCGGCGAAAAAATGCAATGAATTATGAAATTCTGTGGAAAGTAAAATATCTGGACATTCCGCCGGACGTTGTGGCAAAAGAATACGGTATCACGAGAAACAGTGTGAATAACCGTATTCTGAGAACCAAACGTTGGATAGAGGCGGAACTGTCCAGACTTTACGGGGAGTAAGCTGTGCAATCATCGAAATTATTTTGAGGCATAGCTTTCAATGATGTCAACAATACAGGCAATGGAGTCCAATTGACTGCTGGCTGCCATGGCGGCTGTATAGCTTTCGCGATTGTCGTAAAGACGGCGAATGGAATCCAGCAGGGTTTGCTCTGTAATCTGTTCTTCTTCCAAAACCATGCTGAAACCCTGACGTTCAAAGGAACGTGCATTGAGAATCTGGTCTCCGCGGCTTGCATTGGCCGACAGAGGAATCAGAAGGTTGGGCTTGCGAAGGGCGCAGATTTCGCAGATTGCGTTTGCACCGGCGCGGGAAATAACAATATCAGCCAGCGCAAACATATCCGGAAGTTCTTTTTTGATGTATTCATACTGGACGTAGCCCTGGATATTTTTTAAGTTTTCATCGGTTTTTCCTTTTCCGCAGATATGGATGATCTGGAATTCTTCCAGAAGTTTAGGAAGAATTTTGCGGATATTTTCGTTTACAGACGCAGCGCCCAGGCTGCCTCCGATTACCATGAGGACAGGCTTTGCAGCGTCAAATCCGCAGAATTTCCGGGCGGATTCTTTGTCGCCGGATAACAGCTCGCGGCGAATGGGAGTTCCTGTAAGAACCGCTTTATCCGCGGGAAGGTTGTTAACTGTTTCAGGAAAATTACAGCATATTTTTACTGCGGAGGAAATGCACAGTTTATTGGCAAGACCGGGAGTCATATCAGATTCATGTATGATCGCGGGGATTTTGCATTTTTTTGCGGCAATGACAACAGGGACTGTAACGAATCCGCCTTTGGAGAAAACTACGTCAGGTTTTAACTGTTTCAGAAGTTTTTTGGCTTCTCCAAACCCCTTGAGTACGCGGAAAGGATCGGAAAAGTTTTTAAGGTCGAAGTAGCGTCTGAGCTTGCCGGAGGAAATGCCGTAATAGGGGATTCCCATTTCTTCGATAAGCTTTTTTTCGATACCGTCATAGGAACCGATATAGGAAATGGTATATCCGGCTTCTTGAAGTTTGGGAATGAGAGCGATATTTGGCGTAACGTGTCCGGCGGTACCGCCACCGGTAAGCACAATATGTTTCATAGAGAACCTCCTGATAAATAATCAATTTATTATCATAAATATGAACCTATTGAGAAAGATTGTCAAGAAAAGATAGGAGCCTGAATGAGAAAATGGTGAAAAAATTTAGCGACGAGGAATTTGATGCTTTTTTGCAGAAGGAGTTTTTGCATGAAGCAGAAGTGGTGGAATCTGCCCTTTTCTCGGATGAGGACTTTGAGGAAATAGAGCTGTCGGATGAGGAAGTAGAAGCATCCTATCAGCAGCTGATAAAAAAACTGAAAAGAGATGGTGTGTATCGAGAAGAGAGCGATAAAAAGATTTTCTGTATAGAGAAGGCTGGAAACGGATCGAAAAAGCGCCATCCTCATTCCTTGGCGCGGGCAGCAGGCTTTGTGGTCATATGCGTGCTGGGGATATTTGCAGCCAGTATGACAAGTGAAGCGAATCGAAAGTATTTTATTGAAAGCTTGCGGTATGTGGCCGGAGATGATACAAGAGTGATTATTGGGAATGATAAAACAAATGAGGATGTGAATGAGGACGAATATGCGGCGATAGAGAAAATTGAACGGGAACTTGGCGTAAAAATGCCGGAATTTCATTTTAGACCATCGCATTTCGAATATTATAATTATGAAGTCATAAAGGAGGCAGGTATTGCCAGAATGGAATATCAATATGGAGACACAATTGTTTCTATTATTGTTGACAAAAACAGTGAGGTGCAAGCAAGTGCTAACATTGGATTGAATGGGAAAAAATGTGAGACATTAGCCATTGCGTCAGATAATGGAGACATAGAGGTTGACCTTATAGAGACTCAGGATGAACAGGACACAGTAAAAACCTATACGGCGCAGTGGGAATTTCAGGAAGTGTTTTATCAAATAGATGGAAAAATTAAAAAATCAGAACTGGAAAAAATGATACAATATATAAAATTCTAACGTAGGAAGAGAGATAAGGAGAAAAGTATTTCGTATATTGGATTGTAATGGAATGCTACAATGGGAAGACGAGGTATGATTGATGAAAAAGAAAAGTATGAAAAAAGTTATGGCTTTGTCGATCGCTGTTCTGAGTCTGTGTGTTTCCAATCCGGTTTTTGCATCTTCTGAAAGTATTCTGGAACGGCTGCAGAGCACAGAAACGACAGAGGAGGCTGCAGAGGATACAAATTCTCCGCTGACGAAGGGAAATCATTTAAGCTTTGGACAGACGAAAATCAGTAAGCTCTCCAGCCATGAGGTGAATATTTATGGCTTATCCCAGTGCCATCATGTGTGCGATAAGGTATATTTGACCTTGAGTCTGGAGTGGAAGGTGGATGGCTCCTATGCTACCTATAAAATCTGGGATTTGAGCAAAGAGAACGCAACAAGCTTCAGCCGCAGCTACAATGTGATCGTGCCAAGCGGTCATTATTACCGTGTGCGCGGCTATCATGCAGCTTATGACAGTGGTGTCAGGGAGTCTACAAGTACATTAACTCAGGGAGTTCTTGTGAAATAACCAGACTCCTTATCCGGCAAGCATATTGATTTGGATATTACGAGTATTTCCGGCCGTGGATTTTCTGCAAAATGAAGTATGCAAAAGAAAAATACGATTGTAGCCTTACATTACCATTTTGCGATGACAGAGTTCACGGTTTTGGAAACAAACAATTCTGAAGTCACAGCCTGTGTCACGGGCTGTGGCTTTCCATAAAATCTATAAAAATTCAGAAAACATCTGTTAAATACCCTTGTTGTTGTGTATAATAGAATAAACAAAATATATTGAATGCTATATGCGCGAAAAGGGGGCTTGATGTATGAAGATAACATTTCTGGGAGCTGCCCACGAAGTGACCGGCAGCTGTTATTATCTGGAAGCGGCAGGAAAACGATTTTTGGTTGATTGCGGAATGGAACAGGGGCCCAATTATTATGAAAATCAGGATATCCCGGTCTCGCCGGGAGAACTGGATTTTGTGCTGCTGACCCATGCGCACATGGATCATTCCGGCAATCTTCCGGCCATTTATGCAAAAGGTTTTCAGGGACCCATTTATGCAACCGAGGCAACCTGTCATCTGTGTGATATTATGCTCCGTGACAGTGCCCACATTCAGATGTTTGAGGCTGAGTGGAGAAATCGAAAGGGAAAACGGCAGGGAAAGCCTTTGTTTGTACCGGCATATACCATGGAAGATGCCATGGGTGTGTTGAAAAACTTTGTAAGCTGTCCCTATAAAAAAGAAATTGTTCCGGCTCCGGGAATTCGCGTGCGGTTCGTTGATGCAGGGCATCTTCTGGGATCCGCCAGCATAGAGGTGTGTATTTCTGAGGAGGGAAAAGAAGAAACCATTGTCTTTTCCGGTGATATTGGAAATCTGGATCAGCCGCTGATCCGCGACCCGGAATATCTTCACAAAGCAGACTATGTGGTCATGGAATCCACCTATGGCGACCGCAGCCATGGCGAACGGCCGGAATATGTCAAGCTATTGGCAGAGGTGATTCAGAGAACCTTTGACAGAGGCGGCAGTCTGGTAATTCCTTCTTTTGCAGTTGGACGTACACAGGAAATGCTGTATTTTATCCGGCAGATAAAAGAAGAACAGCTGGTGTACGGCCATGACGGGTTTAAGGTTTATGTGGACAGTCCGTTGGCAAATGAGGCTACTACCATTTTTCAGGAGCATATCTATGACTGCTATGATGAAGAGGCGATGGAGCTGGTGAATAAAGGGATTAATCCGCTGAGCTTTCCGGGTTTGAAGACCTCGGTTACCAGCGATGATTCCCGGGCAATTAACTTTGACGAGGACTGTAAAGTCATCATTTCGGCCAGCGGCATGTGCGACGCGGGAAGAATCAAGCACCATTTAAAACATAATTTGTGGAATGAAAAAAATACCATTTTGTTTGTGGGATATCAGGCGATTGGTACTTTGGGCCGGGCGCTTCTGGAAGGAGCAACAGAGGTGAAGCTTTTTGGAGAGCAGGTTCATGTAGCGGCAGAAATTTATCAGATGCCCGGGATCAGCGGGCATGCAGATGTGAACGGGCTTCTGGAATGGGCAAAGGCCTATGAGAACAGGCCGAAGAAGATTTTTGTCACGCATGGGGAAGACAGCGTGACAGAGATTTTTGCGAAACGTCTGCAGGATGAGTTGGGCTGCAGCACCATGGCGCCGTTCAGCGGGACGGTTTATGATCTGGCAGAAAACGTCTGTCTTTACGAAGCCGAGGGTATTAAGATTGAAAAATCGAAGACTTCTCCGAAGGCAGCAAGAGCGGCCAGAGCTTTTGAAAAGCTCCTTTCCCTGGGACACCGTCTGCTTACAGTTATCCGGAAAAACGAGGGTTGTCCGAATAAAGACCTGGAACGTTTTTCACGCGACGTACAGTCTCTCTGTGACAAATGGGACAGAACCGATGTAGAATAAAAACAGCAAGGGCTGCTGCAAAAAAGCCGTTGGAGCTGTATTTTGCAGCAGTCCCTGCTTTTCGGTTTAGGACAGATTCTGCTGAAGTGCTTTCGCAAGCTGATCCGGACAGGAAGTGGATTTGAAACCGCAGCGGATACCTTCCAGACGGCGGATGACCTCCTGTGCATCCATTCCTTCCACGAGAGTGGCGATTCCCTGTGTGTTGCCGGAACAGCCGCCCACAAATTTTACATTTCTTACCTTGTTGTCTGCATCCACCTCAAATTCAATCGCTTGGGCACAGACTCCTTTTGTTTTGTATGTCATCTTTTGTTTCCTCCAAGTTTATTTTGTAGTTTACTATAGCACAGTTTAAAAAAAGTTTCCATATAAATTGATTTCTGGTATAATGAAACGATAAGCAGAATTTTGGAGAAAGGACTTTTTGTCATGAAAACAATTGGAATTATCGGCGCTATGGAAAATGAAATTGCTCTTCTTTTGGAGGAGATGCAGAATATGCAGATGATTGAAAAAGCGTCTATGAAGTTTTATAAAGGAGAAATTGCCGGAAAATCCGTAGTTGTGGTACGTTCTGGCATCGGGAAGGTAAATGCGGCGGTCTGTGCGCAGATTCTGGCGGATGATTTTGGAGCAGAGGCAATCATAAACACAGGAATTGCCGGCAGTCTCAATAAGGATATCAATATCGGAGATTTGGTACTCTCCACAGATGTGGTGCATCATGATATGGACGCAACGGGTTTTGGCTATCCGGTGGGACAGATCCCTCAGATGAAAGAGTTTGCCTTTCCGGCGGACGAAAGGCTTCGGGAGCTGGCAAAGACCGTGTGTGCAGATGGCAGTTTTGAGGCGAAGGTGTTTGAAGGACGGATCGTGTCCGGGGATCAGTTTATTTCCAGTCGTGAAAGCAAAGAGCGGATTATCCAGAATGTGGGAGGCTATGCCGTGGAGATGGAAGGTGCGGCAATCGGCCAGGCTGCTTACCTGAACGGGATTCCGTTTTTGATCGTTCGATGCATCTCAGACAAAGCGGATGATTCTGCGGATATGGACTATCCTGTGTTTGAGGAGCTGGCAGTAAAAAACGGTGCAAAGCTTACCCTTGGCATGATCGCAAAAATGTAAAGAAAAATAACCAGGATAACGGAAAATGGCGCTCTGGCATATACTGGAATAGACTATGAAATAAAAGCAGGAGCGCTTTATGTATTATGATAAATTTTATCCGTTTCATCTTGCGTATGGAAACAGCGCATTTTTTGAGGGAGAACGTGCGCAGCAAAGAGAAATTTCTCTTTTGAAATCCTATTATCCCAAGATGGCAAAAAGGATCCAGGAGAAGGTGGAAGCAGAGTGTGAGCTTCTGGATTACGAAGGGAGCCGCCTCTATGATGAATACCCGGACTATATGATGCTTCGGCAGTTTTGCAGCCGCATCCACAAGGAAATGGAAGCAGAAATGCAGATACAGGAGAGCGGGGACAGTTTTCTGGGAGAATTGATCGAGGTGCTGGTATATCAGGAGATTTCGCGGCGAAGATGCAGAAGACAACGGTGTCGGAGATATTATTGAAAGAGCGCTGCCGGCGGCAGCAAAGTTGAGAGAGCAGATACATGAAAACACTGAAAGAATATTTGGAAGAACAGATAAACGAAGGCCTGAATCAGGCAGTATTGAGCGCACGGAGAGGAAAAACAGGTCCTGCTAAAGTCAAAATACGTCCGGTGGAAGTCCGGGGCGGAATTCTCTACCAGGCATCTGCCCAGGACGGCCCCAAGGTTTTTCATAAGAATTATTCCAGAGAAGAACTTCTGGAGTATTTGGAAAAGAGCCTGCAAGGTGAGTTTGGACAGCTTCAGGCAGTCGGGCAGAGCCTTGATGGAACTGTGCTTGTGAGCAAAAAGGGCAGACTTACGATCCGGACGAAGCAGCATCAGGTGCAGAAACCCGTAAAGATATTGTCTCATAACCGTGTAAAACAATATATTTTGAAAGAAGGGATCCCCGTTCCGTTTTTGGTGGATTTGGGGGTAATGAATGTGCAAGGCAAAGTAAATGCGGCGAAATATGACAAATTCAGACAGATCAACCGGTTTCTGGAATTTATAGAAGATATTTTGCCCCGGCTTTCCCGGGAACGGGAGGTTACGATTCTGGATTTTGGCTGTGGAAAATCCTACCTCACCTTTGCCATGTACTATTATCTCAGAGAGCTGAAGGGGTACGACGTAACTATCATCGGCCTTGATCTGAAAAAGGATGTTATTGAGACCTGCAGTCGTCTGGCAGAAAAATACGGTTATGAAAAACTGCATTTTTATCAGGGGGATGTTGCCGATTATCGGGGTGTTTCTGCGGTGGATATGGTGGTGACGCTCCACGCCTGTGATACGGCTACAGATTATGCTTTGGCAAGGGCTGTGGAGTGGGGCGCAAAAGTCATCCTTTCTGTGCCCTGCTGTCAGCATGAGCTGAACCGCCAGATTTCCAACGAAATGCTGGCTCCGGTTCTCGGATATGGCATTTTGAAGGAGCGGATGTCTGCTCTTATTACGGATGGTCTGCGTGCGCAGATTTTGGAGAGCAGGGGGTATGACACCCAGATACTGGAATTCATTGATATGGAGCACACACCGAAGAATCTTTTGATCCGGGCGGTAAAAACCGGAAAGGAAAAGCCTTTGGACAAAACAACGGCGATGATGAAAGAGCTGCATGTGAAGCCGACGCTTATGCGGCTTCTGAGCCCGGAGGGGGATGAGAGGGCACAGAGGGGAGAATAATATGAAAAAATTGGTACGCAGATTTCTGCTGCTGCTTGTGATTTTCATTCTGGGAGTCACCGGCACGGCGCTTCTGTTGAACAATGAGACTACGGACGACAGGTCGGATATGAATAATGCCACGCTTCCGGAGGTTATGGTGGAGTTTGACGGTGTGCTGGCAAATCGCATGTACGGCTATCGCGAGCCCATGCAGGTGGATTTTACCAGAGACAGTATCACCCCGGTGGATACTACGAAGAAGCTGACGTTGGTGGTAAATCCATATGGAACGAAGGTGAAAAGTCTTTCTTACGAAGTGCGGACTTCCGATGGAAGCAAGGTGATCGAAAATAAAAAAATCAGTGATCTGAAGGAAGAGGATGGATTTATCCGGACCACCATAGAGCTTGTCAGCGACCTGCTCATGAGTCAGGAATATTCTCTGCAGATCACACTGGACACGGACAAGGGGGAGGCCCATTACTATACAAGGGTTATTTCCCGCCCGAATCTGAATACAGGAAGCTATGTGAGTTTTGTGAAAAGCTTCTATGAAAAATGTATGGACAAGGGTACGGCAGAGGAGCTGGCAAGCTACCTGGAGCCGGCGGAAAGCGCGGTTTCCACCAATTTCAACAATATAAGCATCCACTCCACTCTGCGCCAGGTGAGCTGGGATAATCTGGCGCCGCGGATTTACCGGAAAGGGATCCCGGTGATCAAAGACATCAATGAGACAACTGCCAGCGTATCTTTGGAATATCAGATTCTGGCCAAGGATGGAAAGGGTGTAGAACAGATTTATGATGTAGAAGAGTTTTACCGGATGCGTTTTACAGAGACGCGCATCCGTCTGCTGGATTTCCAGCGCTCGGCCAGTCAGGTATTTCATCCGGAGAGCCTTTCTGTCACACAGGATGGTCTGCTGCTGGGCGTGCGCGACAGAGATATCACTTACATGACAAGTGATGAAGGAAACATCGTTGTATTTTGCCAACAGGGCGATCTGTGGTCCTACGCTCCCGAGACAGGAAAAACAGTGCGGATTTTCAGCTTCCGCAAAGATGAGGAAGGCGATTTCAGGGACGCGCGTCAGGAGCATAATATCAAGATCATTCGCGTGGGGGATAACGGTGATGTAGACTTTGTGCTGTACGGATATATGAACCGGGGAAACCACGAAGGATACTGCGGTGTCAGCGTTTACCACTACAACAGCGACCAGAACGTGCTGGAGGAGAAGGTATTTATTCCCAGTACAGAGTCCTATGAGTTTTTGGAGGCGGATCTGGGAACCCTGTCCTATGTCAGCAGCAAAAATGAACTGTTTTTGCTTTTTGCGGAAAAATTGTATCTGGTAGATATCAATGAGGGAACCTCGGAGGTTTTGGATGAAGGAATTCAAAAGGACAACTTTGTGGTTTCTGACACAAACGCTCATGCAGCGTGGCTTGTACAGGAAGGCGAGGATGCGGGCAAAATCAAGGAGATTTCCTTTGACACGCTGGAAGAAAGGCTTCTGGTGCCTGAGGCGGGCCAGCAGCTTCGTACACTTGGCTTTATGAATGAGGATCTGGTATACGGTGTTCTTATGGATACAGATATTCTCACGGATGGCGGCGGACGTATTGCCGAAGGCATCCACACACTGCGCATTGAGGGCTTTGACGGAACAGTCAAAAAAGAATATCACCAGGAGGGGCTGTATATCACCGATGTTTCCATTAACGGGACACTTATGGAGTTTGATCTTTCCAAAAAAGCAGGGAAAAGCTATACCTTTGTAAAAAAGGACAATGTGATGAACAACCGCAAAGCGGCATCCAAGCAGGTGGCGATCGAGCAGGCTTACGATGAAAAAGCGGGGATCGGCGTCCGTCTGGCCTTTGAGGAGGCTCCGGCCACAGATAATCTGCTGATCGTTCTGGCAAAACTTCGGAATGTGGAGGAAAGGGAAATTCTTCTCGATACCCGTGTTTCGGAGGAAAATGTTTATTATGTTTACGGACAGGGCGGACTTGACAGTATTCACACCAATGCGGCGGATGCGATCATGCGGGCGGACAGCTGTCTTGGCGTGGTATTGAACCGGGCACAGCAGTATGTGTGGGAACGCGGAAATCAGAAAACGGAAATCCAGATAAACAAAGAAGACATTCCGGAAATTATGCGCACGGGAAGCTGGGACAGAAATGTTCTTCAGGAAGGCTTTGGAGACAGTGCAACAGTCATTGACCTGTCCGGATGCAGCCTGGAAAGCATTCTGTATTTTGTGAGCGCCCAGCGTCCGGTCGTTGCCAAAACCGGAGAAAATGTAAGTGTAGTCATTGTGGGATATGATGAATACAACACGTATTTATATGATCCAAGAACCGGGGAGATTTATCCATACGGCATGAATGACAGCAAAACGGTTTTCGGAGCTGCCGGAAATGTCTTTATGAGCTATGTGGAAAATGTGAGTTACTGATTTTCTCAAAATGTATCTTTACAAGGAATATGCAATCAGATAAAGTAGTAGTTGACAAGTGTTTTACCCGGAAGGGAGAAGGAGGAAAACATGCAGAAAACAGAAGACTTGGTGAAACAGTTTCAGGAGATTTACGGTGGGGACGGAGACATCCGCAGTTATTTTGCACCGGGCAGGGTGAATTTGATTGGAGAGCATACGGATTATAATGGAGGACATGTTTTCCCCTGCGCGCTGACCATTGGTACATACGGCATTGCCCGCAAAAGAGCGGACAGAAAGCTTCGTTTTTATTCTTTGAATTTTTCACGTCTGGGAGTGATCGAAAGTTCTCTGGATGACCTGATCCCCTCTGAGGAGGCAGGCTGGACCAACTATCCCAAGGGTGTGATGTGGACTTTTGAAAAACGCGGCTTTCAGCTTGACTGCGGTATGGATTTTCTTATTTGGGGAAATATTCCCAACGGTTCCGGACTTTCTTCTTCCGCATCTCTTGAGGTGCTGACCGGCGTGATGCTTCGCGATATGTTTGGATTTGAAGCTTTGACAAATCAGGAACTGGCATTGATCGGCCAGTATTCCGAAAATAACTTTAATGGAATGAACTGCGGAATCATGGACCAGTTTGCCAGCGCTATGGGCAAAAAGGACTGTGCAATCTTCCTTGACACGAATACTCTGAATTTTGAATATGCGCCAGTCAAGCTTCCCAACGCAAAAATTGTGATCACCAACAGCAAGGTAAAACACAGCCTGGTTGGTTCTGCTTACAATGACAGACGCAGAGAGTGTGAGACAGCTCTGAAAGACCTGCAGAAGGTCTTGGATATCCAGGCTCTGGGTGAGCTTACAGAAGAGCAGTTTGAGGCGCACAAGGATGCCATCTCGGATGAAATCTGCCGGAAGAGAGCCAAACATGCGGTTTATGAGAACCAGAGAACCATTTTGGCAGTGCAGGCTCTGAAAGAAAACAGAATTGACGAGTTCGGCAGACTGATGAATGCTTCCCACGTATCTCTCAGAGATGACTATGAGGTTTCCTGCGAGGAGATCGATGTGCTGGTTGACCTTGCCTGGAAAATTCCGGGTGTTGTTGGCTCCCGTATCACCGGAGGCGGCTTCGGAGGCTGTACAGTAAGCATTGTAGAAAATGATGCGGTTGACAGTTTCATTGCGGTTGTAGGTGAAAAATACAAAGAAAAAGTAGGACATGAGGCAGAATTCTATGTGGTTGATATCGGTGACGGAGCAGGGAAACTGGCCTGATTGAGGAGGGCAAATTATGCTGAACAAAAATATCAAAAAACTGGTACAGTACGGAATTGAGACAGGACTTACCCCTGCCTGTGAAAAAAACTACACGGTAAATCTTCTGCTGGATGTATTTCACGAGGACGAGTATGTGGAGCCGGAGGAAGACTACGAAAATATTGATCTGGAAAACGTGCTGGCAGAACTTCTTGACGAGGCGGTGCGCCGGGGGATCATAGAGGACAGCATTGTATACCGGGATTTGTTTGACACAAGTCTTATGAACTGTCTCATGCCCCGCCCGGCACAGGTGCAGCGGGAATTCTGGTCGCGTTATGAGAACAGCCCCGAGGCAGCTACAGATTATTTTTACAAGCTGAGTCAGGACAGCGATTACATCCGCAGATATCGTGTGAAAAAAGACCGGAAGTGGAAGGTGGACAGTCCATACGGCGAAATTGACATTACCATCAATCTGTCCAAACCGGAGAAAGACCCCAAGGCTATCGCGGCAGCCAAGCTGGCAAAGGCATCCGGATATCCCAAATGTCTGCTCTGTCCGGAAAATGAGGGCTACGCAGGAAGGACCAATCATCCGGCCAGGGAGAACCACCGGATCATTCCCATCACTGTGAATGACAGTCCCTGGGGATTTCAGTATTCTCCGTATGTATACTACAACGAGCACTGCATTGTGTTCAACAGCCAGCATACACCCATGAAGATAGAGCGGAATACCTTTATAAAGCTGTTTGATTTTGTAAAGCTGTTTCCTCACTATTTCCTGGGTTCCAACGCGGATCTTCCCATTGTGGGCGGCTCTATTTTAAGCCACGATCACTTCCAGGGAGGACACTATACCTTTGCCATGGCGAAGGCGCCGATAGAGAAACCGGTCAGCATTTCGGGCTATGAGGATGTGGAGGCCGGCATTGTGAAATGGCCACTTTCCGTGCTTCGTATCCGTCATAAGGATGAAAAGCGTCTGATCGATCTGGCGACCCATGTTCTGGAGGTATGGAGAGGCTACACCGATGAAGCTGCATTTGTATTTGCAGAGACAGACGGAGAGCCGCATAATACGATCACACCCATTGCCCGCAAGGCAGGGGATGTGTTTGAACTGGATCTGACACTGAGAAACAATATTACAACAGAAGAGAATCCCATGGGCGTCTATCATCCGCATGAGCAGTATCATCACATCAAAAAAGAAAATATCGGTCTGATCGAGGTTATGGGGCTTGCGGTACTTCCCGCCCGTCTGAAAGAAGAGCTGGAGATTCTGGGAGATTATATTTTGGAGGGAAAAGACATTGCCTCCAATGAAAAAATTGCCAAGCATGCAGCGTGGGCAGCAGAATTTGTGCCGAAGTACAGCGATATCAATCAGGACAATGTTCAGGAAATCCTCCAGAGAGAAGTGGGTGAGGTATTCGTTCATGTATTGGAGGACGCCGGCGTATTTAAATGCACGGACGAGGGACGCCAGGCATTTATGCGGTTTGTGGAAGCGTTAGGGTGATAAAAGTGAAAATGAAAAAGAACAATGTTTTAAAGAAAGGCGTTTGCCTGTTTCTTCTGACTTTTCTGGCGCTGCTGTTTGTGCCGTCGGCTGCCAGAGAGGTAAAGGCGGACAATCCGGTGACGGTAACGTTTTTGTCCTTTAACGGAAAGACGAGTAAGACCTTTGAGCGCCTGAACATGACGGTGAATGCGGGGACAGCGGTGCAGCTTCCACAGCTTCCAAAGGTGCAGAACCACTATAGCCTGGGGTGGTCCTACAATAAGAGAGCGACCAGTGCGAATTTTTCTGAGGGACAGACGATCGTTGTGGATCATAATATCACGCTGTATTCTGCCTATCGGAAAATCCATCCTTGCGAGCTTACGTTTACCAGCAACAAGGGAAAGAGCAAGAGCAAGATATTTACCTCTCTCAACCTTTACGGAAATAAGGGCGATGTCGTAAAGCTACCTGCGCCTCCCCGGATCAAGGGGTATAAGGCCATTGGCTGGACCACCAAAAAAGGAAAGATGGATCCGCTTTACAGAGCGGGAGACAAGTTCAAAATCACAAAAAAACAGCAATATATATACGGCGTGTATATCAAGGATAAGTATGAGCTGATCACATTGACAATCCGTAAACTGGGCGGCGATGTTATGGGAACGGCGCACCTGGTAAAGGGCGGCTACGTAAAGCTTCCGGCGCTTCGGAATACGGCGAAGTGGGCGATGCTGGGATATGCGGACGAGCCTATGCAGATGTCCAACCCCAAGTATCTGGCAGGGGATATGTTCCGGCTTTATGAGGATACCGATTATTATGTGGTTGCGAGCAGGCGTTCCAGTGAGAGCAATCTTACCGCAGGCGAAGTGGACCGGAATCTGCAGCTGGCAAAACAAAAATTCGACCACATTATTTTTGTGGGGGATTCCCGTACGTTTCGGATGGAGCAGGCGCTGAAAGCGCAGTTCGGAATGAAGGCTCTGGAGGATGTGTCCTTTATCTATCAGAGTGCCCAGGGGCTTGAGTGGCTGCGGACGCAGGGCTATGCACAGCTTATGCAGTCAATCCAGGAATGGAATGCAGCTGGCGCAAGAAGAACCGCAGTGATCTTCAATCTGGGAATCAACGATCTGTCCAATATTAACAATTATATCTCTTATATGAACAGCGTTGCTCCCTCGCTGAAGGCTCAGAACTGTTCTCTTTACTATATGTCTCTGAACCCCATCAACAGCAAGGTCCTGAACCAGCTGGGAGCGAAGACACCCCGGACAGAGGCGGATGTGCGGAACTTCAACTACCGTCTGAAGACGGAGCTTCCGAGTTATCAGTACATGGATACCTATTCGTTCCTGGTGAACAACGGCTTTTACTATGATGCCGGAGTAGGAAGCGACAATGGAATGGACGACGGCCTTCACTATTCTACCAGAACCTATAAGAGGATTTATGATTTTGCGTTGAATCATATTGCTACCCATTAGGGAAATTCAAGCGATTCCCCTTGCGCGAACAGGGGGAATCGACTATACTGGTTTGTATGTTGAAAAATGTATAGAAAGAGGACGGAATTATGAAACTGACAACAGTAAAAGAAATTTACAGAGAGAGAGAGAAATTTCTCGATAAAGAGATCACCGTAGGCGGCTGGGTGCGCAGCGTGCGTGATTCCAAAACCTTCGGTTTTATTGTTCTGCATGACGGCTCATTTTTTGAGACGCTGCAGATTGTATATCATGACAGTATGGACAACTTCGCGGAGATCAGCAAGCTGAATGTGGGGGCAGCCATTGTGGTGAAGGGAACCCTGGTGGCAACTCCCCAGGCAAAGCAGCCCTTTGAGATCCAGGCGGCGGAGATTACGGTAGAGGGTGCGTCCGCTCCGGATTACCCGCTGCAGAAGAAACGTCACAGCCTGGAGTTTCTGCGCACTATGACGCATCTGCGTCCCAGAACAAACACCTTCCAGGCCGTGTTCCGCGTGCGTTCCCTGTGCGCGTTTGCCATTCACAAATTTTTCCAGGAGAGAGGCTTTGTGTATGTGCACACTCCGCTGATTACGGGAAGCGACTGTGAAGGCGCAGGTGAGATGTTCCGTGTCACCACGCTGGATGCTCAGAATCCGCCCATGGATGACAAGGGGAACGTGGATTTCAGCCAGGATTTCTTTGGAAAAGAAACCAATCTTACTGTGAGCGGACAGCTCAACGGTGAGACCTTTGCCCAGGCGTTCCGGGATATTTATACCTTTGGGCCTACCTTCCGTGCAGAAAACTCCAATACCACCCGCCATGCGGCAGAGTTCTGGATGATTGAGCCGGAATGTGCGTTTGCGGACCTGGAGGATAACATGGCGCTTGCTGAGGATATGCTGAAATATGTTATCCGCTATGTGCTTGAGAATGCTCCGGAGGAGATGAACTTCTTCAATTCCTTTGTGGACAAAGGACTTCTGGAGCGTCTGAACCATGTGATGAACTCGGAATTCGGCCATGTGACCTATACGGAGGCCATTGAAATTCTGGAGAAGAACAACGACAAATTTGACTACAAGGTGTTCTGGGGATGTGATCTGCAGACAGAACATGAGCGTTACCTTACCGAGGAAATTTTCAAAAAGCCGGTATTTGTAACAGACTATCCCAAAGAAATTAAAGCATTCTATATGAAACAGAATGAGGATGGCAGGACAGTGGCTGCCATGGACTGCCTGGTTCCCGGAATCGGTGAGATCATCGGAGGAAGCCAGAGAGAAGACGATCTGGCGAAGCTTGAGGCGCGTATGGACGAGCTGGGACTGAACAAAGAGGATTATCAGTTCTATCTGGATCTGCGCAAATACGGTTCCACCCGCCATTCCGGCTTTGGGCTGGGCTTTGAGCGCTGTGTGATGTACCTTACAGGAATGGGCAACATCCGCGATGTGCTTCCCTTCCCGAGAACAGTGAATAACTGCGAATTGTAAAAGAGGCAGGCTGCTGGCCTGTATTGCTGGAGGTTATATGAAATTTATTCATCTTGCAGATGTGCATCTGGGAGCGGCCCCTGACAAAGGGTACTCTTGGAGCCGGCAGCGGGAGGAAGAAATCTGGGAAACTTTCCGCCGGATTATTGCGGGCATCCGTGAGAATCCGGTGGATTTCTTATTTATAGCCGGAGATCTGTTCCACCGTCAGCCTTTGCTGCGTGAACTGAAAGAAGTGAATTATCTGTTTTCTACGATTCCGGAAACCAGAGTATATCTGATGGCCGGAAATCACGATCACATGCGTCCGAACAGCTTTTACCGGGGATTTCCCTGGGAATCCAATGTGGTTTTCTTTGAGGGAGAAACCCTGCGTTGTATCAAAGACGAGAAGCATCCTGTCTATGTGTACGGCCTGAGCTATGAGCATCAGGAGATCACAGAACCCCTCTATGAAAAGGCGGCTCCCTGCAGGGAAGAGGGACTGCATATTCTGTTGGCGCACGGAGGAGATGAGCGGCATAGTCCGATCAATATCAGCCGCCTGGCGGCAGCGGGATTTGACTATGTGGCTCTTGGACATATCCATAAGCCGCAGATCCTGCGAACAGACGCCATTGCCTATGCCGGGGCGTTGGAACCCCTGGACAGGAACGATACAGGAGCTCATGGCTATATGGAGGGTAGTATAGAGGATGGGCGGCTGAGGGTGCAGTTTGTGCCATTTGCAAGCCGTTCCTACTGTGATGTGGTGCTGATGCTCCGGGAGGATTCCACGCAGCTTTCTCTGGAAGAAATGCTGCGGGCGGATATTGCCCGTCTGGGAAAAAATAATATTTATCGCGTCATGCTCAGCGGGGTGCGTTCTCCGGAGCTTCTTCTGATTCCGGAAAAGCTTAAGAATCTTGGCAATGTGCTGGAGGTGGTGGACGCTTCCCATCCGGCTTACAACCTGCAGGAGCTGTACCGCCGGTACGGAGGGACGCTGATCGGCGATTACATCCAGCATTTTGCGGGCCGCGATTTGAATGAGGTAGAAGAAAAAGCGCTTTTTTATGGTCTGCAGGCACTGCTTGAGACGGGGAGATAATGGGAATCAGGGTATGAGAATCAAAGAAATAAGAATCAGGAAATTTGGGAAGATCAGTGACAGAACGCTCACATTTTCCGACGGGATCAATGTGCTTTACGGGGAAAATGAGAGCGGAAAAACCACAGTGCACACGTTCATCAAAAGTATGTTTTATGGAATTTCCCGTCAGAGGGGAAGGGGTGCAAAGAATGATGTGTATGCAACCTATGAGCCCTGGGAGAACCCGGCAGATTATGGCGGAACGATGTGGTTTGAAAGCGGGGGCAAGGAATTTCGCCTTACCAGGAATTTTTATAAAAACAATGTGAAAAACGAGTTGTTTTCGGAGACGGACGGCCGGGTTCTCGATATGGAAGCAGGAGCTCTGGACGCTGTTTTGGGAAACGTCAGCGAGGCAGTTTACGACAATACGGTTTCCGTGGCGCAGCTCAAGAGCGTTACCGGGCAGGAGCTTGTGCGGGAGCTGCAGAACTATATGGCGAGCTATCAGGGAACGGGAGACAATTCTCTGGATTTGAGCCGGGCAGAGCAGATGCTGAAAATGTCGCGCAAGGGATATCAGGTGCAGGTTTCACGCAAAGCCCAGGAAATGGAGAAGACAAAGGAAAAAATTTCTGTAAATATGGAATACCTGCGGCGGGAGCTGGACGAGCTTCGAGGTAGGAAGAGCCGTCAGGAGGAGCAGGTACAGAGTCTCCGTATCGGCAGCAGCCGGGAAGAGGGGGAGGCTCTTTTGGAGGAGCGGATTGCCAGGATCCAGAACAAGAGAAAGAGTGTTCTGACAATGGGTGTTCTGCTGCTGCTTTTGCTGGCTGCGGGAGAGGCGGCTTTCCTTTTGTTTACGGATTATCTGGTGCCTGCCTGTGTGCTTCCCGTGCTGTTTGCGGCTGTGGCTGCCTGGATGTATGCGGGAAACCGTAAGCTTGGCGGGGAAATCCTGCGGCAGGAGAAGCTGAAAAAACGCTGGCTGGCGCGGCAGGAGAAGCTGGAGTGGAACAAGGAGAGTCTGAACGCTGCCTGCGCGGAAAAAGAGACTGCCTTTGAAAATCTGGCGGCAGAGTACAATGAGGTAGAGGCGGCCATGGAAGCGCCTGCGCCGGAGGAGACGGAGATAGAGGCGCTTAATCTGGCGCTGGAGACCATTGGGAAGCTTTCGGGCAATATGAGCCGCCATCTGGGCGGAAGCCTGAGAAAACGCACTTCTGAGATCCTGGGAGAGATTACAGGGGGCAAATACAGGGAGGTTCTGCTGGATGAGGAGTTTCACATCTCTGTAAATACACAGGAACGGGTTGTGCCGTTGGAACGTCTGAGCAGAGGAACGCTGGAGCAGATCTATTTTTCTCTTCGCATGGCTGCGGGAGAGCTGTTCTGTGAGGAGGAGAAATTTCCGGTGATCCTGGACGATGTGTTCGGGATGTATGATGAGGAGCGCCTGACCGCAGTGCTTGCCTGGCTTCACAAAGAAGGACGGCAGATTGTGATAAGCACCTGCCACAAAAGAGAAATGGAACTTCTGGAGCGGGAAGGGATTCCCTACCAGAGGCTGGAATTATAAAACAGAGAAAGAGCTGTCGAAAATTTGCACTCCGGCAATGCAGCGCCGGAGCACAATTTGCGGCAGCTCCCTTTTTATCTGCGGGATTTTATTTATATTGAGACATATATTTCTCCACGCACTTCTTGATCCTGTCCACAGGATTCAGCAGATAGCTTACAGACAGATCGTGGTTCAGAGTGTCGATGATCAGCGCAATGTATTTGCTCATATCGCAGGAAATATAGTAAGGCTTCGCGAGAAGCTCCGGAGTCTGGTAAACCAGGTTCGTGGTAAGCATCTTGTCGAAGGCGCCTGCAGCGTGAGCCTTGTCAAATTTCTCCAGACCATCGGTGAAATGACCGAAGGTTGAGCAGATATAGATACGTCCTGCGCCGCGTTCTTTCAGAAGAGAAGCGGTCTGGAGAATGGTATCTCCGGAGGAGATCATGTCGTCCACCAGGATCATGTCTTTGCCTTTTACGTCCGGACCAAGGAACTCATAGGCAGCCAGAGGATGGCGTCCATTGATGAATCTGGAATAGTCCAGACGTTTGTAATACATGCCCATGTCAACGCCGAGGACGTTGGCCAGATAAATGGCACGGCTCATACTTCCCTCATCCGGGCTGATGATGGCGAAATGCTCATTGTCAATGCGCAGTCCTTCTTCGTGGTTTAAGAGCGCCTTGATGAACTGGTAGGAAGGCTGTACCGTCTCGAAGCCGTGAAGCGGTGTCGCATTCTGGATCCGGGCATCGTGCGCGTCGAAGGTGATGATATTCTCCACACCCATGGAGATCAGCTCCTGCAGGGCGGTTGCGCAGTCCAGGGACTCTCTGCCGGTGCGCTTGCTCTGACGGCTCTCGTAGAGATACGGCATGATCACATTGATACGGCGTGCCTTGCCGCCGATCGCTGCAATGGCTCTTTTTAAATCCTGAAAATGGTCATCCGGTGACATAAAGTTTGTATATTGGCCGATGGGATAGCTGATGCTGTAGTTGCATACATCCACCATGAGATAGAGATCATCGCCGCGGACAGATTCGGAGATGGTACATTTGCCCTCGCCGGACCCGAAACGGGGAATGCTTGCGGAAATTTTGTAGGAATCCCGCTGATATCCTTCAAAAGCAACGGAATCCAGCTCGGAATGAGAGCGTTCGCTGCGCCATTTGACAAGCCACTGGTCTACCTTGTCGCCAAGAGTTTCACAGCTTTTCAGGGGAATTAATCCCAGTCGTCCAAAAGGAAGGGTTGCCAGATTTTTTGTAGTTGCCTGTGCCATGTTTTATTTTCCTCCTAAAAATAATTTCTGAAGTCGAATATCCTTGCCGATAAGCTTCAGCATCTGATAACTGCTGGCAATACGGGAAAAGGTTCGCTCGGAATATGTATCGGAGAATTTCTCCAGAGTAAGGTTCGTGGAAATCAGGGTGGATTTCCGGCGCATGATCCGCTCATTGACGCACAAAAACAACTGGGAAGATACAAAGCTGTTGGTCAGTTCGGTTCCCAGATCGTCAATAATCAGAAGATCACAGTCATAGAGAAGCTCCTCGTCTCCATTGCGGTTCTCTTTGGAAAAGGTACTTCCCGCCAGCATATCAAAAAAGTCAAAAGCGGAAAAGTAGAGAACACAGTGGGCGGTCTGGATCAGTTCGCGGGCAATACAGTGGGAAAGAAATGTCTTGCCCACGCCGGTGTCTCCATAGAGAAAAAGATTCTCGAAGGAGTCATCGAAGCCTTTTACAAAATTCCATGCTGTGTTATATGCGCGCCGGGCTGTCTCCAGAGAGGACAGTCCCGTGGTTTCGTTTATTATTGTATCAGAATAATAGTCAAATGAAAAGTGGTCAAAATTTTCTTTCTTTAAAATATCGGTGAGATTGGATTGTGTGTAGAGAAGTTCGATCTCTGCTTTTTTGAAACAGGAGCATTTTTTGCTTCCGATATAGCCGGTGTCCTGACAAAGCGGACAGTCGTAAGGCTCTTCCAGATAATCTGCGGGATACCCCTTCATGGCCAGAAGGGAGACGCGCTCGCCGGAAAGCTTCGCGATGGCCGCGCGCAGATCGCCCGGATCTTCGGTATCTCCCAGAAGGAGGGCGCGGGCTTTTGCGGCGCTTAAGGCAGCCACCTCTCTGTCGATTTCGGCAAGCCGGGGAATCTGGCGGTAAACATCCTGGCGGCGTTCCTCCAGGATCTGCCGGTTCCGGGTCTGCCTGCGGCTGTATTCTCTCATAATGATTTCGTACTGAAAATTTTGTAAAGGCACAACGGGCCTCCTTATCTTGATTCGTCTGTCTGCGGATTCAGCAGTCGTTTTTCATATTCTTCAAAATTATAGTCCCGCTGATGGAAGTTGTTGAAACGGTTGGCGGTTTTGGGAGCTGCGTTCTGTTTGGGGCGTTCCTGCGCCCGTTTCTGGTGTTCCAGATCCAATAGTTTGATATCTTCGAGACTGTGGACATTTTTCTTCTTCCAGCCGGAAAGAATCTTGTCCGCGTAGGGGAAACTGGGCTGCCCCAGTTTGAGGACCGTGCGGCTGCAGGCCTCCTGTATCAGCGGCATATCAAAACCGTAATTTTTCATCCAGACGTCCATAAACGCAATCTCATCGTCCACGGGGGTGCGGCCGGTAATGCCCATAGCTTTCAGAATGGTGTAGTATTCTTTGGCGTAGCGGGAGGTGTTCTCTTTGGCCATCTGTACGGTGGTGATACCCTCCTGGGCCCAGGACAGCGCTACGGTTTCCATGTAGCGGATGCTTTTGTGATTGCGGCTGACGCAGTATTCCAGAAGATATTCGATCAGGTCGGCAGAAAAATTCAGCTCGTCATAAAAGAAAAGAATCTTCTGGATTTCCGTGGGAGTCAATGTTTTGCCCAGATACTGCTCTGCAATGTAGAGCAGCTGTACAATTTCTTCGTTCTGTTTCAGCTCCTTTATCCGGTCGGGAGTGAGACGGACCGTGCGGGAGGGCTTCGCGTCCGCAGAAACGGCGGCAGCAGTCTCAGAAGAAGAGGAAGCGGCCGGTACGGTCTCAGGGGCTGCCGGAGCCGCCGCGGCGGTCTGTACGGACGGCGCGTTTTCGGTGAGAACAATGCCGCAGAGTTTTTTGGAAGCGTCAAACTGCAGGGTCATGAGCCCGGACTTTTCCCAGTATTTCAGAGCCCGGCAAATATCCCGCTCTGTGCAGAGCAGGCGGTCAGCCATGGCTTCCAGGGAAAAAGATGCCGGCACATTGGCGAGGATCCGCAGCAGGTAAATGTAAACCTTGACAAATTCGCCATTGGCCTCAGGCATATAGGCGTCAATAAATCGGTTGGATAATATGGTAACCTCTGTCTGAGAGGAATTTTGAAGGGTGATCATGTTCATGTAAGATAACTCACTTTCCCAATGGTTTGAATTAGTAATTTGGATTATAGCACAACCCTTTTTAAAAAGGAATAGCCTGTTTCTTTCCAAATATCCACAAAAAAGCCCTGTGGAAAGTGTGGATAATGTGGATAACTAATTTGACAGAAATTGCAAAAAAATGTCAGAATCGCGAATAACGTTAAGAAACCGTTAAATCTGTCGAAGCCTGGTGTCGAATTATGTAAAGCAGGTTATGCACAAAAAAATCCACATGCTTTTTGCTGTTAAAATGTGCATAAGCATGTGGATAATGTGGATAACTAATTTCCGAGAAGGTGTTCTCCAATGTTTACAACGTCTCCCGCACCCATAGTTATCAACAAATCGCCCTGTGTACAACTTTTTAATAAAAAGTTTTCGATTTCGTCGAAGGTGGGGAAATATTCACAGGGAGTGCCGGCTTCCTGGATCAGTTTCTGCAGATCTTCCGAGGAAATGCCGATGGTATTCTGCTCGCGGGCAGCGTAAATATCTGCAAGGACTACATGGTCTGCCAGGGTGAGCGCTTTGGCAAATTCCGGAAGCAGCGCTTTGGTGCGGGTGTAGGTGTGCGGCTGGAAAACACACCATACTTTGCGGTGTGGATAATTGGCGGCAGCGTGGAGTGTGGCCTCGATTTCTGTTGGATGGTGGGCGTAGTCGTCGATAATGGTAATTCCGCCAACCTCGCCTTTATACTGGAAGCGGCGGTCTGTGCCGGTAAAGCTTCCCAGACCTTTGACGATCGTGTCTGCGGAAAGCCCCAAAAGTTCACCCAGCGCGATGGCAGCCAGTGCGTTGGAGACGTTGTGGATGCCGGGAACCTTCAGATAATAGCTGCCGGCTTTGAAGCCGTCTTTGTAAACCGTAAAGGAAGCATGTCCGTATTTGTCGTATGTGATGTCTCTGGCCTGATACTGCGCGTCTGCAGTGAGACCGTATGTAATGACGCGGCAGGGCAGATTTTTGGTGATTTCTTCGTATTTTGGCGTATCCGCGTTGATGATCAGCGTGCCGTCCTTGGGAAGGAGTTCTGCAAAACGGCGGAAAGAGCTGCGGATGTCGTCAATGTCCTTGAAAAAGTCCAGATGATCAGCATCGATGTTCAGGATGATGCTGATTTTTGGGAAAAAGCTGAGAAAACTGTTGGTGTACTCGCAGGCTTCTGTGACGAAGGTTTCGGAGCGGCCTACGCGGATATTCCCGCCGATGGCAGGAAGGATGCCGCCTACGCTGATGGTGGGATCACAGTCTCCGGCAAGGAGGATGTGGGATACCATGGAGGTCGTTGTGGTTTTGCCGTGGGTTCCGGCAACCGCGATGGATGTCTCATAGTTGCGCATGATCTGGCCCAGAAGCTCCGCTCTGGTGAGCATGGGAAGCCGGAGCTCTTTTGCGCGGGCGAATTCCGGGTTTTCCGGATGGATGGCAGCCGTGTACACAACCACCTCTACCTCGTCGCTGATATTGGAAGCGCGCTGTCCGTAAAATATTTTGGCGCCGCGTGCTTCCAGCGCTTTGGTAAGCGGGCTCTCCTTTGCGTCAGAACCGGAAACCAGAAAATGCTCTTCGAGAAGGATTTCGGCCAGGCCGCTCATACTGATGCCGCCGATACCGATAAAATGGATATGAAGCGGTTTGTGAAAGTCTATCTGATACATATGGAAATCTCCTATCTTTTGAAATAAATTCGTGCTGCAGCAGTATTTTGTCCAAGGACGCAGCGCTGTGCAGCCGGAACCTGTTTAACGATTTTATAATACCATGAAATGAAGAAATGGAAAAGGGCTCTTTTGCGGTGCGCAATAGACAAAAAACGACAAAATACGATAAAAAACAGATGGTGAACTGTACATAATACCTAAAAATGAGAGCGGAAGTGTTAAGAGTACGTAAAAAGAGATGTGCAATAAAGATAAAAAAGCAAAAATTAAGGCAAAATTATTGTAAAAATTGTTCACTAATACTTTGCGATGTGTTATACTAGTGACGTGATAACATCATGTATAGCTAACGAGAGGTGATTATATGATCAAAAAGGAAATGATTGCCATGCTTCTGGCTGGAGGGCAGGGCAGCAGACTTGGAGTCCTTACTGAAAAGGTAGCCAAACCGGCAGTGTCCTTTGGAGGAAAATATCGTATCATCGATTTTCCTTTGAGCAACTGTATTAATTCCGGAATTGACACCGTGGGAGTGCTGACCCAGTATCAGCCGCTCCGTCTGAATACCCATATCGGAATCGGGATTCCGTGGGATCTGGACAGAAATGAAGGCGGTGTAACCGTGCTGCCTCCTTATGAGAAGAGCTCCAGCAGTGAATGGTACACGGGAACAGCGAATGCGATCTACCAGAATCTGGATTATATGGAGCAGTATAATCCGGATTACGTACTGATTCTCTCCGGCGATCACATCTATAAGATGGATTATGAGGTGATGCTGGATTTCCACAAAGCGAATAAAGCAGATATTACCATTGCCTGTATGCCGGTTCCTATGGAAGAAGCCAGCCGCTTCGGCATTATGGTGACGGATGATACCGGACGTATTACCATGTTTGAGGAAAAACCGGAGAAGCCCAGCAGCAATCTGGCCTCCATGGGAATCTATATTTTCAGCTGGCCGATACTGAAAGAAGCTCTGATTGCGCTGAAGGATCAGAACGGCTGTGATTTTGGCAAACATATTCTTCCCTGGTGCAAAGAAAAAGGAGAGCGCCTGTTTGCCTATGAGTACAACGGCTACTGGAAGGACGTGGGAACCCTTGGCTCCTACTGGGAAGCCAACATGGAGCTCATTGACATTATTCCGGAATTTAATCTTTATGAAGAATTCTGGAAAATTTATACAAAAGGGGATATTATTCCGCCCCAGTACATTTCCGCCGAAGCAGTGACAGACAGATGCATCATCGGTGAGGGCGCGGAGATTTATGGCGAAGTACATAATTCTGTGATCGGCCCGAACGTGGTGATCGGAAAAGGCAGTGTCATCAGAGATTCCATTATCATGCGGAATTCCATTGTGGGTGAAGATGTGGTCATGGATAAGGCGATCGTGGCGGAGGATGTGGTGATCGGCAGCCATGTGATCCTCGGATTTGGCGAGGAGGCCGAGAATGTGTACAAACCTTCCGTATATGCTTTCGGTATTGCTACCGTGGGTGAGAAGAGCGTAATCCCGTCCAATGTAAAAATTGGAAGAAACACAGCTGTTTCCGGCGTGACAACGCTGGCGGACTATCCGGATGGAGTTCTTGCAGGCGGACAGGTGATCAGAGCAAAGGATGGTGAGCAGGCATGAGAGCAATCGGCATTATTTTGGCAGGCGGAAACAACAATCGGATGAGAGAATTGTCAAATAAAAGAGCAATCGCGGCAATGCCTGTTGCAGGCAGCTATCGCAGCATTGATTTTGCGCTGAGCAATATGGCGAATTCCCATATTCAAAAGGTGGCGGTCCTTACACAGTATAACGCCCGTTCTCTGAATGAGCATCTGAGTTCCTCCAAGTGGTGGGATTTTGGACGCAAACAGGGCGGCCTCTATGTATTTACGCCCACGATCACGAAAGAGAACAGCCTCTGGTACCGGGGAACCGCGGACGCGATTTATCAGAATCTCACATTTCTCAAAAACAGCCATGAGCCCTATGTTGTGATCGCTTCCGGCGATGGTATTTATAAGCTTGACTACAACAAGGTTCTGGAGTATCACATTGCAAAACGCGCGGATATCACAGTGGTATGCACGACCTGCAGAGATCAGAACGAGGTGGAGCGGTTCGGCGTACTCCGCATGAATGAGGACTGCCGCATTGAGGAATTTGAGGAGAAGCCGATTGTTTCTCACTATAATACGATTTCTACGGGGATTTACGTGATCCGCAGAAGACAGCTCATTGAGATGATCGAGCGGGCAGCGCAGGAGGGGCGCAATGATTTTGTCAAGGACATTCTGATCCGCTACAAGAACCTGAAGCGCATTTACGGTTACAAGATCGACACGTACTGGAGCAACATTTCCACCGCGGAATCCTATTACAGGACGAACTTGGCATTTCTGGAGCCGGAGATCCGCAACTATTTCTTTAAGCAGGAGCCGTTTATCAAGACGAAGATCGATGACCTTCCTCCGGCGAAATATAATCCCGGAGCCAATGTGAAAAACAGTCTGATCTCCAGCGGCTGTATCATCAATGGTACTGTGGAGAATTCCGTACTGTTTAAAGATGTTTTTGTGGGGAATAATTGCGTGATCAAGAATTCAGTGATCCTGAATGATGTATATCTGGGGGATAATACCCATATTGAGAACTGTATTGTGGAGAGCAGGGACACCATTCGGGCGAATTCTTATTACTGCGGCGAGGATGGAGTAAAAATCGTCGTAGAAAAAAATGAGCGTTATGTATTATAAAGGGCTTTCCGCATGAGAAGATGCGGAGGGCACATTTTCCAAATATAATACAAGGCAAAAGGAAAGGGGCAGGAGAGAATGAATATTACGGATGTACGTGTGAGAAAGGTAGCAAAAGAGGGGAAAATGAAAGCAGTTGTTTCCGTCACCATAGACGATGAGTTTGTGGTGCATGACATCAAAGTCATTGAAGGGGAAAAGGGACTGTTCATTGCTATGCCGAGCCGCAAAGCGACAGATGGCGAATACCGTGATATTGCACATCCTATCAATTCGGCTACACGGGACCGCATTCAGCTTATGATCCTGGAAAAATATCAGGAAGTCATGGCAGAGGAACCGGAAGATAAAGAAGAATAAGGCTTTCTGCATAGAAGGGGCTGACGTTTGTCGGCCCTTTTTTCAGCGCGGATTTTCTCTGGAAATATTACGTAATTGTTACAAAAAATTAAAAAACTGTTGATTTTAATTGAAAACATGATATACTTGACCTGTAATTTGTCGATTTACAAGTGAGGTGTTTTCATGAAAAATAAAAAAATTTTGTCACTGATCCTCAGCGCAGGAATGATATTTTCTATAGGAACAACCGCATTTGCTTCTTCCATAGAAGAGCTGCAGGCAGAGAAGGCGGCTGCGGAAGCAGGCTATGCGCAGACACAGAATGAGATAAACAGTCTGGAGAGCAAAAAGCAGGAGCTGGAGAGTTATCTTGCCCAGCTGAATGCCCAGTATGAGGAGCTTACGCAAAATGTGGCGGATTTGGGAATTCAGGCGGCACAGAAAGAGGAAGAGCTGAAGAAAATTCAGACAGAGCTTGCAAAGGCCAGAGCTGCCGCGGAAGAGCAGTATAACGCTATGAAAATCCGCATTGCCTATATGTATGAAAAGGGCGGGAGCGGAATGCTGGAAATGCTGCTGTCGGCCCAGAATCTCTCGGAATTTTTGAATCGTGCCACGAATGTGGCGGCGATTTCAGAGTATGACAGGGATATGCTCCAGAAATATGAGAATCTGATGAAGCAGATTGAAGAGCAGGAGAAAAAAGTGGAGGAAGAGATGGCTTCCATTAACACACTCATGAGTCAGCGTTCTGCCAAGAAGCAGGAAGTACAGTCTCTGGTGGCCAGCACAAATGAGAGTATTACTTCTTATGTAAATCAGATTAGCGCAAGTCAGGCAGAGGCGCAGGCGCTCATGTCGGAGATTTCCAGCGCAGACAACAGCATTGCAAGTATGGTACGGCAGGCAGAGGCTGCCGCGCAGGAGCAGGAAGCGTTGGCGAGCCAGGGAAGCGAAGCGCAGGAAGAAGACTATGATTATGACGCTTCGGAAGACACGACAGATTCCTCCAGCAGTTCTACCAGCACCGAAGTGGTTGTGGAAAGCACAGAGGAGGAGTATTCCCAGGAATACAGCGAAGAAATTTCCGAGGAAGTTGTTTCCGAAGAAGCTTATGAAGAGGAGAGCTACGAGGAAGAGTATTATGAAGAGCCGGCAGAGGAGAGTACCTCTGACTCCGGTCAGGGGACTTATCTCGGGAATTTTACGCTCACAGCTTACTGTAACTGCGCGCAGTGCTGCGGTACGGCCGGCAACCTTACAGCCAGCGGAACGGTTCCTGCGGCCGGCCATACGGTAGCGATGGCAGGGGTTCCCTTTGGAACACAGCTTTCTATCAATGGAAACATTTATACCGTGGAGGATCTGGGGACACCTTACGGACATGTTGATATTTTCTTTGACAACCATGCGGATGCTCTGAGTTTTGGACTTCAGTATGCAGATGTATACCAGGTTGGATAAAATGTGAACTAAAATATAAAATTGGTTGACAATCGGCGGCGCGTGTGATAAAGTTTGGGAAAAGAATGGCTGACAGGGAGGAAAACTTATGAACACAGCGACTGTATCCCGAGGGAAAACCTATGACATTGTATATATTGGGATTTTTGCAGTCCTTTTGGCTGTTTGCTCCTGGATATCCCTTCCTTTCGCAGTGCCTTTTACGCTGCAGACCTTCGGCGTGTTTATGACGCTTGAGACGCTGGGAGGAAAAAGAGGGACAATGGCAATCCTGGTATTTCTGCTTATGGGGCTTGTGGGGCTTCCGGTATTTTCCGGATTTCGAGGCGGTCCCGGGGTGCTTGCCGGAACCACAGGAGGGTATATTGTTGGATTTGTTCTCACGGGCTTTCTGGTATGGGGAATGGAAAAACTCCTGGGCGAGAAGTGGAAAAAATCAGTGGTACGTATATGCGTCATGTTGCTTGGCCTCATCTTGTGCTATGCTTTTGGAACCCTGTGGTTTCTCAAGGTGTATTCAGCAGCAAATGGAGCCGTCGGCATCGGAGCCGTTCTGGGATGGTGCGTCTTTCCCTTTGTGCTGCCGGATCTCGTGAAGCTTGGGCTGGCTTTTGTTCTGGCGCGGCGGGTAAAAAGATATGTAATGTAAAAAATAATCGGGCGTTCCGGAAGGTTAGCTTTCCGGAGCGCCCGTGTGCGTTTTGTGTTTATAGATGGAGGACAGCCTGCATGTCTGCCGGAAGCGGTGCGGTGAAGGACAGCTCTTGTCCGGTAATGGGATGGGAAAAAGCCAGCGTATGGGAGTGCAGAGCCTGCCTTTGGATGTGCTCCATATCGGGATTGTAAAGATAATCTCCGATCAGGGGAAAACCGAGATATTTCATGTGGATGCGGATCTGGTGCGTGCGGCCGGTTTCCAGGCGGAGAGAAACCAGGCTGTGCAAGCTGGTTTTGTCTATGATCTGATAATGGGTGACTGCCGGTTCTCCGTGTTCAAAATCCACCACCCTCTCGATAATGCTGCCTGGTTTGCGGCCGAGAGGTGCGCGAATGGTTCCGGAAGAAGGTGTCAAAGCGCCCCGGACAATGGCCAGATATTCCCGGTGGATTTCTCTGCGCTGTCCCATTTCGGACAGAATGGATGCGGCGAAGGAGTGTTTGGCGACAACGGTAAGGCCGGACGTGTCCCGATCCAGACGGTTGCAGCAGCGAAAAACAAAGGGTTTGTCCTGCCGGGAAAAATACCAGGCCAGAGCATTTGCCAGAGAATTGTCCCGATTGTCAAAAGAGGGATGTATGGGCATACCGGCTGGCTTGTTGACCACAAGCAGATCCTCGTCCTCGAAGAGGATATCCAGCGGAAGCGGTACAGGACGGATATTTTCGGAGGTTTCATTCTCCTGGATTCGAAGAACCAGCAGGTCTCCTGTCTGCACAGGACAGTTGAGAAAAACACTCTGTCCGTTTACCAAAACGCTGTCCGGCATCCGCTTCAGGCGCGCCAGATTGCGGGCGGAAAAGCCTTTGTGCCGGAGAAACTGGCTTACGCGAATGGGCTTGTCTGGTGTTGTGACAGAATACTGGATGGTGCGGTTCATAGCAATACAGGTCTCCTTTGTGTGGATATCGGGAAGGCTGCGGCGAAATTTTTTAAACACGTAAACGAAAAACCACCGGACTCCAAGGAATCCAGTGGTTTTTATCAGTCGAAGCGACAGGATTCGAACCTGCGGCCTCTGCGTCCCGAACGCAGCGCTCTACCAAACTGAGCCACGCTTCGTCACGTCAATTCTTTACAATCAATCGGTTTAACCGCGACTGCAAAAGTTATTATATTGATTTTGGGGGCATTTGTCAAGACATAAATTTCTTTTTTTTGAAATTTTTGCAGAAATATGGTCTGGGTTGTCTGCACACAGAACGGAAGAAGGATAAGCGGATAAGAAGCTGTGTGAACGGGGGAATGAGCGAAATATACAATAAAAATGCTGAAATATTTTATTGGTTTGTGTTTATTGACAGTGAAGGTCATGTTTTGTACAATGAGATTGAGGTTATTTGTTTTCTGCTTGCGGTGAAAAAGCAGAAAAAATAGTAAAAAGATACAAATGATGTTGAGAGAACAGGTATAAATTATGAACAGGAGGCTGCTATGGAGAAGAATGGAAGGAATATTATGAGAACGGTCCGCCGGAGATGGGAGCGGGCAGTTTCTCTGCTGCTGGTCATGGCAATGCTTTTGGGAAGCGTGCCAGTAAGCGTGTTTGCTTCTGCTGACAGTGCAGACGCACAGGCAGAGGCTGCAGCGCCAGCGCCGGAAGAACAAGTGGTACCGGCGGAGGAACAAGTGGTACCGCCGGAGGAACAAGTGGCACCACTGGAGGAACAAGCGCCCGTGCCGGAAGAACAAGTGGTACCGGCGGAGGAACAAGTGGCACCGCCGGAAGAACAAGTGGCACCGCCGGAAGAACAGGTGGCACCCCCGGAGGAACAAGTGGCACCACCGGAAGAACAAGCGCCCGCGCCGGAAGAACAGGTGGCACCGCCGGAGGAACAAGCGCCAGCGCCGGAGGAACAAGTGGCACCGCCGGAGGAACAAGCGCCCGCGCCGGAGGAACAGGTGCCAGCGCCGGAAGAACAAGTTACGCCGACGGTGGAACCAACGCCGACCGCAGAGCCGCTGCCGACGGTGGAGCCGACGCCGACCGCAGAACCGCTGCCAACCGTGGAACCAACGCCAACGGCAGAGCCGCTGCCGACGGTGGAGCCGACGCCAACCGCAGAGCCAACGCCGACCGTGGAGCCGACCCCAACGGCAGAACCGGTGAAGAGTGCGGAGCTTTCCGCCTATGCGCATCAGGAAGTGTTTGCGGAGGCAGACGGCAGCCTGGCTGTGAAATATACGATTACAGTTGCAAACCAGACACCGGATGTTCCGGCAGAGCAGGCCTCTGTCAAGGCGGTTCTTGGAAGCCGTCTTTCTGTCTATGACCGGGCGGGACAGACCGGAGGCATGCATTATGTGGAAAATATCGGCTGGATTCCGGAAGGGTTAGATTTCAGCGAACTCTCCTGGCTTTCTGCGGAGGAACGAAGCGCTTACGCGCAGGCGGTCATCTGGCCGGAGCAGTACATCGGCGGCGGTGAGACGGGGGAATATGTTTTTTATGCAAAAATAGAAGAAAGCGTGCAGGATCCGGCGGAGATTCCGGTTCTGTTTTTCGTGAGCGGAAACGGCGTGCCGGGGGAAAGTGTTTCCTGGAGCGGCACAGAGCTTTTGGAAGCGCGGACATTTGCGGAAGACGCAGAAGAGCCGGCTGCGGATCCGGAGGCATCTGAGGAAGAATTTCGCAGACGTGTGCAGGAATATCTGGATAGGAATTTAAGTCAGGAAAAAGTAAACGAAGCGGTGAATATCAAGCTGACATTCCTGGATCCGGAAACAGAGGAGCCGGTCAATATCCAGAGCGTTCCTACGGGTGAGCGGATCCGTATGGATATTGCATACGCGATCAACCGTTTTGACAGTTTTCAGTACGACCAGACCAATCCGGAAGTGCCCATAGACTATCTGGAAAACGCAAGAATATATTTTGCGCTTCCGGCAGGGATGGAAATCGCCAATTTGGCGGAAATGGCAGCGTTGAACCAGGAGGGACCGGATGAATCCGGGAAAATGTGGTATTCCTGGAATTTCGGGGAACGTCTGGACGTCACCAACAGTGTAAATGAAACGCTGTTCGGCATTCAGATTTATATGAAGAATAACGGAACTGTGCCGGACAAAACAGAATACATTCTGGATGCGTCAGATATCCGTCTTGTAGGAAATGCTGTTTTTATGGACAAACGGAACGGCCAGTCAGAACCCTATGAAAATTTTGCCAAGCAGATTGTCAGCCAGGAGACCGGTTCTTACAAGTTTGTGGCCCAGGCAGAAAATGTGTGGGGCATTCGCAAATCCCTGCAGCAGTCCGGAGGGGCGGATTATGCGATCGAGGGGGACAAGGTAACGGTCACCTATCTGATTGAAACCGGAAAAACAGACGGGCAGGGGAATATTCTTTCGGACAAAAATGAATATGACGAGTATGGAACGCTGCAGTTTGAAGCCTATTCGGTGGTAGATGAGATTCCGGATTTTGTCCCGGAGGGAAATACGGAGCTTTCTGCGGTGCATCCCCTGGGCGTTTCCGCAGCATGGGCGGACGGAACGCCTCTGCCGGATGGAGCGGCTGTTTATGATGCGGCGGCACAAAAGCTGACCATTACTGCGTGCAGCCAGATCGATACCGGTACAAAGCCAATGGGGCCGGTTCCGGGCTACAACAGCTACAAAGTGACGATTTCCTATCCGCTTTCCCAGCTGGAACGGCATTTTTCTGAAACGCCGCAGAAGTATATACAGACCAACACAGCTGCGCTTCATTATCAGCCCATTGGAAAAGAGCTGCGCACGGAGACGGCAGCAGCGAAAGCCGCATTCCATAAACAGGATCAGCCCGCCTTTTTCGATGTGCAGAAAAAGATCGTGGAGCCGCTGGAAAATACGGTTTTTACCTATAATGCGTTCACGGAAGACCAGAATGGTGTAGCCGGCGAGTATCTTCGGCGGGTTTTCAACGGTTATGTTGCCTTTAACATTCAAAAAAAGACAGCGGACGGAAAATGGGAGAGCGCACGTCTGTATCAGCAAAAGGGAGATGGAACCTACACCGAGATCACAGCAGAAGAATATTATATAAATCCGTTTGAAGACGACAAAGACGGCGATATTTTACTGACCGGTTCCCAGCCGATTTTTGCGGCGCAGCCGGGAACCTACCGGATTCAGGAGATGCACTTTCCGGAGGCTACGACACCTCCGACAGAAGGCGATTACTTTGTCGAGGTAACCGTAACGGAAGGAAATACCGCGGAACATCCAGCGCATGCGGTTCTTGTAAACCATACTGCGGACATGGGAACCTTGGATTTTCAGAAAGTGGGAAGCGACGGTGCCGGTCTTGCAGGGGTGGAGTTTGGCCTTTACTGGGACAAGGAATGCACGGAGCTTGCCTATCGGAAAAAGTCTTCAGAGGCAACGGACAAGCATCCGGCCGGTACCGTGACGTTTTCGGTTTCTCCGGGCGAGTATTATCTCAAGGAGATCAGTGCGCCGGAGGGCTATGTGTTGGATGCCACGGTGTATCCGGTTACGATAGTGGCGAACAAAGACACTGTGCTGAAAAAAGAGAACTATCCGGATGCGTCCAACCTTATTGCGGACGGAGTGATCCAAAACGAAAGTACAACAGCGGCGCTCTGTCTGAAAAAATATTTGCAGACATTTGACGAAGAGGGAAATTATCAGGAGACCAATATTCCGACGGAAGATTTTGGGAACATGCGCTTCACGCTGCAAAGAAGAACAGAAGGGGCAGGGGAAAACGCTTGGGAGCCGGCAGAGGGATATGCGGACCTGCAGATCCAAAATCTCCAGGGGAAAACGGCTGCAACAGGACTCTATATTCCGGATCTTCCGGTAAAATCAGAGGATGGCAAACGTTACGAATACCGTTTTGTGGAAACCGTGACAGAAGGATCTGGCTATCGTCCGCAGGATTATATGGACAGCCATCTGACAAGCGCGGCGGTAACGCTGGCTTCCGGCCGTACGACGGAGATTGTCATGAAGAATGTGAAGGCTGGAAGCATTTCCATTCAGAAGAAATATTACGACACAGACAATCCCGATGGAAAGGCGGGAAAAGCCTCCTTTGAGCTTTACAAAAAAACGGGAGCTGGTTTTGAAAAGGTAAAGGAAGAGACCATTGAAACCGCAGAGAACGGAACTGCCATGATCTCGGATCTTCCTGTCAAAGAGGGGCAGGGGGAAAACAGCACCCGGACAGCCTATTATCTGAAGGAAATTCTTCCGCCGGACGCAGAAATGCGGCCGGGAGAAATCAAAGGAAGCGCAAAGGTGGAAGAGAAGGACGGAGGCTATTATTTCGGCCCGCTGTATGCGGAGGAAGCGGAACATCCCGGGCAGCAGATCCTGGCCAACTATAAGCCGATCGGCAAAGCGGTTGTGATAAAGCAGGATGAGCTTGCGCACTGGAAACGGCTTCCCGGCGCAGTGTTCACCGTTTATTCGGTGAAGGCAGACGGAACAAGAGGAGAGGTGGTCGCGTCTGAGACTACAGATGATAAAGGCGAAGCCGTTTTCTGGCTGGAGCCGGGCGCTACCTATGACATTGAGGAGACAAAACCGCCGGAAGGCTACAATGAGTATGTACATAAGAATGGTTCAGAGACAGATCCATATGGACGCAACTACCGGCGGATAACCATACCGTCGGAACCGGACAAGCTTTTGTATAATTTGGTGTATACCTATACAAACTACAAAAAAGCGGAGCTTACGCTCACCAAAAAGATCGCGGGGCAGAACGGACTGGAGAATGCCGGCTATGACAGGATAGAGGCAGAGGTTTATGCTTTTACCGGCGAAGGGGAGCTGACAGACAAGGACGAGCTTACGAAAAAAGGGACCGTAACGATCCAGCCCGGAAAGCCGGGAAGTCTTGTGGTGGATGCGGGAATCTATTACGTAAAGGAGACTGCGGTGTCCGGGGAAAATATCCTGCCGCCGGAAATGGTGCCGGATGCGTACCGGAAGGCTGCAGGTGCTGTGGTTCTTGGGGATGAAGTGTATTTCGGCCCCTTTGCCGTGGGAGACGGAATGCCGGGCGAGGACGGCAAGGTGGAGGAGACAGTTCCCCAGGCCCTGGTGAATATTGAAAATCTGGGAAGCCTTACCATTCATAAGACAGACGAAAAAGGCGGCCCCCTTCTGGGTGCACATTTTACCATTGCGGGAGAGGCGCCGGATGGAAGCGGAGAAATCATAAAATATGAGCTGTACGTAAGCAGTGCGAACGGAGGCACGATATCCAACATACCGGTGTATTATACTGCGGGAGAAAAGAAGGGGCAGAAGATTTCCTATACCATTACGGAGACAACGGCACCCAACGGCTATCAGCTTCCGAAAGAACCGGTGGCAGAAAACGTGACGCTGAACGTGCCCAACGGAACCTTGAATGCGCAGGGAGAATACGAAAAAGCCCATGCCACGGAGCTGACGGTGAAAAACTGGCCCGAGGTTTCCCTGGAGCTTGTGAAAGCTGGCCAGGATGAGTGGTGGACAAACCCGGATTCTGCGGAAATGACAGAAAAACGGCTTTTTGATGTGGGTATTGCCTTGTATCAGGAAAAAGAAGGGCGCCTGACTTATGTGGGGCAGTGCCGTACAGATTCCCAGGGACGCGCGTTCTTCGGCGGGCTGGAAAGCGACGGAACCTACTATGCGGTAGAGTTCTCGGCAGCGGAGGAATACCCCAATCTTCCCGAGGGAACGAAGCTTCCCGCTTCTGCTGAGGCGCTTGATCAGCAGCCGGTGGATGCGGTTTCTTCCTATCATTATATGAAGATCCGTTTTGCCCAGGCGGAGAACGGAGAGACGGACATCACCGCAACGCTGGAAGCCTACAATAATCCAAACGAGGAACCTCCGGAAACAGTTGTTGAGCGTTATGGAAACCACTTCCGGGTGAAGCAGCATATGATCAACTATCGCCCCTGGGCGAGATTTGAGATCATCAAGGTGGATGAAGCGAAGGAAAGCAGGCGGCTGAACGGCGCGGAATTTAATACGTATGCTCTTGGAGAAAGCGTGGAAGAGGCGGCGGCAAATCTGGTGACAAGACCTTCGGACAACGCGGTCGTTCCAAGTCCGGACACTCTTGTGGGAACCCGCGTCTCTCATACAACAGAGGACGGCGTGCAGGGCCATTCCTTTACCAACAGCTTTCCTTACGGAGGCATTTATCTGATAAAGGAAATGGAGCCGCCCCTTGGCTATGAGATAAGCGCAGAAGGCAAGAACGGCATCCTGGCAGTACCGGATGACATGGAGGAGGCAGAGCTTCAGAAGCTGCAGACGCTTTTTGGAGCGCATCCGCCAAAGCTTCTGAAGTATGGCAAAAATACAGTGACACCCTGCACTTTTCAGGACAAAAAGTCCGAGGGCGGAGGGCCGCTTCGCCTGAACCTGAACTATCACCTTCTGATACTGGAGTTGGAGAAGGTGATTGGCGAAAGCAAAACACCGCTTCCCGGAGTGACCTTTGAGGCTTCTCTGTACAGCAGGGAAAAGAAACAGACCATGATGCGTATGGCAGAGCTGATCACTGGTCTGACCGGGCAGACGGAGGAACCAAGGCCGGGCTACGCGGCATCTGCCCCTATCGACATGTCTCATTACTTTGATATTCTCAGCGCGGTGTATCCGGAGGATTTAAAAGAACCGGTGATCCAAAAAGAGGAACGCACACAGGGGACGGACGTCAGCAGCCATTTTGGAGATGACCAGGAGCATACAGTCTGGTATGAAAAAACGATCACCACCCAGACCCTTGGAGATTATATGGAAAAGGTGGTGGAGGAGACCCGGTATTATGAGACAGAAGACGGGCAGGAACCCTACAAGATCCTGACGGAGAGTTCCTACAAAGCGGTTATTCTGCTCACGGAGACAGAGGCTCCCGATTATGTGGAAAATGCGGACTGGTCCGACGTGATCACCGTGGAAAGTCATTCTCTGAAAGAGACGGAGGAAAACAAAGAAAACATGGACAAGGGAAATACCGTTGTCTATGACAAAACCTTTACCGGAGAGAATGCCATTGTAAACCAGCCCCTTTCCAGAGAGCATGTCATCCTTACCAAATATGGATATACCAGACGGGACGGTCTGAATTATCAGGCGGCAGGAAAGACCGCGCTCAACGAGGATGAATGGCTGGACAAGCAGCTGGAATTCCGGGAAAAATCTGTTTTGGAAGGCGTGAAGCTGGAGCTTCAGAAGTATAACGAGGCGACAAAGCAGTGGGAAAAGGTACAGGAGGGATATTTTGTCACAGATGCCTCCGGAGAGGTGGATTTCGGAGAGCTTGAACCGGGAGAGTACCGCGTCATGGAAAGAGATTTGGGCAGGTATGCAGATACCTATGAAAACGCCCACGCCACAGAAGAAAAGGCATTTACCTTTGCGGTGAGCGGAGGAGATACCCGAAAGATTTCCATGTACAATCCCAAGAAACCGCGGCTTATCATCCGCAAGATGAATCGGGGCCTGAAGTATGAGGCTGCGTTGGGCGAGGCTGAATTTTCTGTAAATGACAAGACGTACAAAGCTTCTGATTTCCGGGATGGAAACAGGTGGCAGTCTGTTCCCATTGAGGCAGATACCAAATATTTGGTGCGGGAGACAAAGGCTGCGCCCGGCTACACCACAAAAGGCACGGTGACGGAACAGAGTTTCACCGCAGCCTTTGACGGACAGAGCTGGCTGAAAGACAATACCGTGATCCTGGACTTTCTGAATGAACAGACCGGATCTGCAGAAGTGACGAAAAAGGACAGCGTTTCCGGGAAGGCTCTTCCGGGCGCGGAATTTCGTTTGGAATATGTACCCTTTGCAGCAGATGATTTTGCGATGCAGGAGGTTGGAGCGGGATACTATTTTGGAAATGACAACCAGATTCCGGTGCTTCATTATGATGCTGTGGCAGATCCGCCCGAGGATGGGTGGACAGAAAAGCAGGCCGGTCTGATTTCGGATGAACAGGGCAGGATAAAAACAGAGGATCTGGCGCCCGGCTGGTATCGTCTGACGGAGACAAAGGCTCCGGAAAATTATGAGCTGAATCCGAAGCCGGAAACGTTCTGTATTACCGCGGGTATGCATCTGCTGGGGCAGGGCTGGGAAAGCTGGCAAAACGACAATGCCCCGGAGAAGGTGCGAAAGAATATTGAAAATGTACCCTACGGCAGCCTGACCCTGCAAAAAGAATACAGAAGTGCGAAGGGACTTACCAAAGGGGAGACCCGGGCGGCCTTTGGCGTTTATACCAAAGAGGAAAAAGAATATCAAGAATTTCAGACGCTTACGGTGAGCGAAGAAAAGCCCGTTGTTTCTGTGACGCTCCCGGAGGGAACCTACTATCTGAAAGAAAAGAGTGCGGGAAAAGACTGGAAGCTTCGCAGCATGGAGAACTCAGAGGGCATGCTTTCACCGGACGCGCAGGGGTATTATCCGGTAGAGGTGAAGCGCGGACTGGACGAACAAAACGCCCTTGCGGTTACCGCGGTCAATGAGAATACCCGGGTTAAAATCACGCTCCTGAAGCTGGAGGGAGAGGCTTACAGCGAGAGCGCGAAGCGTCTTCCGGGGGCGAAGTTTGAAATTTTCTATCGGGACGCGAAGGGAGAGGAACAAAAGATAACAGACCTTTCCGGGAAGGATGTTTTTGTCTCCGGAGAAAAGGGAGAGGTATCAGCAGAGTTTGCTTTTCCGGCAGAACTTCTGCAGGACGAAACGGTGTGGACGGAGGGTCATTCCTTTATCATCCGGGAAGTGGAGGCGCCGGACAATTATGCGAAGGACGAAACCGACCACGAGATCACGCTGAAGCCCGGGGAGGTGCGAAGCTACAGCACAGACAGCCATGCGCAGGAATACAGCCTTGTGTTCTTTAACAAAAAGGGAATGCGCATAGAGATCCATAAGTTTGGCGGAGGCCATGAGGGAAATACGCAGGATAAACCTCTGCGCGGAGCAGATTTCGCACTCTGCGAGATCAGAGATTGCGAGGCAGTGCCGGTGCTCTACGGAGATGGCGGGACTGTTCTGGGAACCACAAACGAGAATGGGGTTCTGGTTTTTGACCACCTGGATCTGGACAGCCGGAAAACGTATGCGATTCTTGAAACCGGGATTTCAGATGGCCAGAACAAAAAGCTTTACGGGGAAGCGGAATCTGTCTGGCAGCATGACGCAGACACCCCTCTTCCCGCCCAGGAAGTCACCTATCAGGGGCAGAAAAGGACCGCGTTTCTTCTTTCCGGGCTGCAGCCGGGAGGCCGGTACGAGTACGATGCCTACAACCGGCACAAAGACCGGCTTTACATCAATAAGGTGGATTACAGCCGGCCGGATGAGAGAGCGCTGGCTTCCTTCTCGATCTATGAGGCAGATGAGAACGGAAATAAAAAGGGCGAGCCGCTGGCGGTCCATTATTCAAATTCCGTAACGGATGGCACCTACGAGCAGTTTGGTACAGTGCTGGAGACCGGAGGAACCCGGAAGGTCGAGATTGCCGGAACAGAGTATGCGGCGACCACGGCGGCGCTTCGTCTGGAGCCGGGGACTTATTATGTGGAAGAAGTGGAGACGGCCGCGCCGCACATGCTTTATATGCGTGACAGCCGGATTGAGATCGGTCAGACGATCACCATTGAAGAGGCTTCCGGAGCAGAGGTGCGGGACTATACGCTGAATTTCAAAAATATCCAGGAAAAACCGGATGTAACCATTGCAAAGGAACCTGTGGGCCTTAAAAATGAAAAAGGCGAGGTTGTCAATGACCTGAACCTCCTGACCGAGACGGGGCAGGTACAGTTTAGGATCGGAGGCAGCAGGGAATCCGGCCAGGTGAAGGGATTTATTCTCAACAATTTCCTTCCGCTCACCAGTTTTGCTGTGACGGATGAGAATATTCGGCTCTATACAGACGTCAATGGAACAGAACTTCTCAAAGAAAATCTGTATTCTATTGGAAATGTGGAGCTGGGAGGCGCTTCCTATCAGAATTATCTGCGGGACTATAAGGGAGGCGGAACCGGCGAGACTGTCACAGGAGTTACTGCAATTGTGACCTTTGAAGACGCGGCGGGCAAAACCTGTGTCAAAGAGGTTATCCTGGGTGCGCCGGGAACTTCTGTGACCGCAGTTCCGGATGCCGGTTTTGAGGCAGTCCGGTTCACTGTGGAGTATGTGGATAAAGCGCTGCGGGACATTAAAATAGAGGCGGAGAGCGGTGTGATCCGAAGAACCCTTGGCTCTGATTTTCAGGCAGATCCCATTACGGTGACAATAGATCTGAAAAAGCAGCAGGAGGGAGAAACGGTGAAGCCGGTGCAGCGGGTGGACAACGAAGCTGCCGTGAATATGCGCTACTATAATCCGGGACAGTCCCAGGCAGTAGAGGGAGAAAGCCCGGTGGAGGAGAAACGGGTAAAAGCCTCTCAGCTTTTGAATCCGGTTTTTGACATTCCGGAGGTCACCCTGACGCAGGAGGTACAAAAAGGCGGAAAACCCATTGATGCGGCGGCTATGAATGATGAGATCACGTATCATGTGGAAATAGCCAATGTGACAAAGGATAAGAAGCTCAGCCTGAAAGATCCCATTATCAGCAATCCGCTTCCGGATCATGTGGACCTGCTCAATAAGAGCGCCGGGGTTTTCCGGATTCGATATGAGGGCTGCGAAGAACTGAAGACGCTTCGGGTGGAAACCGAGGTGAGAGACGGAAAAACCTACCTGAACATCTGGCTGGACGGAGAACTGCCGCCTGGGGCAAAGATCATCCTGGAATATGATGTGAAGATTCTTTCCAGCGTAATGGAGGACGCTTCCCTGAAGCTTAAGGGGGAGGCGTACCTCACCACAGAGAAAAAAGGAATTGTATGGAAAGAAAATCCCCATGGGCTGTCCTTCACGCCGGCTGGGGAAGGAGACAGTCTGAAAAGTGAAGAGATTGACGGGGTTCTTGGTACCGATAATCCCAACGGGTATCTTCGCGACGAAACGGAGATCAGCGTGACTGCAAAGGCAACGTTGATTCGTTCCAAGAGCGTAAAGGATGAAAACGGAAACTTCATTTCCGGCAGAACTGTGAACATACCAAACGGAGGAACGGCAGAATACCGGCTGCTGCTGCAGAACACCGGAAGCACCCCGGCAGAGGATATCCGTATTTTGGATTATCTCCCGAGAAAAGGAGATATCAGCGCCGTGGGAAGCGGAGAGCGCTTCAGCAACTGGACGCCCGCCTTCGGACAGATAGAAAGCGTCATATACTATCCGGTAAAGAGCCTGGAGGGCGAACACCCTGTGTTTGGAGAGCCGCAGGTGATTACAGACTACACGCTGTATGGAGCGGCGGCCGCGGATGATTACGACGGGCTTCTGGATGCGGCGCAGAAGGAAGAAATCGGCGGAGCCTGGACGCAGGGCGCGGGAGAAGAGAACCATGCCATTTTGCTGCAGCTTCCGGAGCGGGTAAGCCTGAAGAAATATGAACGCATTGAGATAATCTACAGTGTAAAGGTGCCGCAGTTTGCAAGAGAAGAGCTGGAGGCGATCACCGGTCTTCCGGCGGTAAACGATTTTGCATCCATTACCACCTCGAACGGTTCCTTGGACAATCCGCTGGACAGCAATCAGGTGAAGATCATGGTTGCGGGAACACCGGTGGGTGTGGGCGGTGACGTCTGGATCGATGAGAACCGAAACGGCATTCAGGACGACGGTATTATGGCAAAAGCGCAGGATGTGCCCAAGGTGGATGTGACGCTTCAGACGTACCAGAATGACAGTCCTACAGAGAGCAGCCAACAGACATCAGACAAAGAAAATCATTTTGTGTTTGACGGATTGAAATATTCGATTCCTTCCCATGAAAATCTGGAGGAACTTTACACGAAGGACAACACGCTGCTTCCGGGAGGTCTGGCCGGACAGGAGAAGGTAAATTATCAGCTTTCCATCAAGGTTCCGGAGGGATACGATGTGACAGAATCCTTTGCGAACACAAACGGGAAAAAGACGCGTTCAGAGAAGCCCAGTGTGGTGAATGCCGTTGGCGCGCCGGGCCGCACAGACAGCAATTTTGCCGGCGGGGGTAATCTGTATTCTGAGAGATTTTATCTGTGGCCGACGGAAAATGATGCGGGAGCATGGGACATGTCCAAAGATATCGGACTTGTAAAGACAAGAGACCTGATCATCGAGAAGCTGGACGCAGAGACAAAAGAGCCTGTCAGCGGGGCAGGATTCGAGGTATACGGACCCTTTACTCCGGATCGCTCTGGAACTATTGCGCCAAAGGAAGAGGAGCTGACAAAGGATAAGCTGGTGGGAACCTATACCACGCAGGCGGACGGAAAAATTACCGTACCTGACCTCAGCTATTTTGAAGGCTATGTGGTTCGGGAAGTAACCGCGCCATTGGACTACAGAGAGAATACCGGTGCGGTTCTGGTGACAGAGCCGGCGCAGAACAAGGTTCAAAAATCAGAGGCGCTTTCCAAAGCGCACTCGACCTTCCTGCTTCTTGCGGGGAGCGGCGCAGAGGCGCTGAAGGAACAAGAGCAGGCACGGCTCACCATCCAGCTTACCAACGAGCCGAAGAAAGGGGCGCTGACAGTCCACAAAAAGAGCACCTCTGAAAAGCCTCTGGCAGGAGCGGAATTTGAGCTTGCCTGGATGGGGAACCACATAAAAGCGTGGGAGGTTTTTGCGGACAAAATAAAAGAAGACCAGAGCCTGGTGACAGGAGCCAGTGCGCTTGCGGTGGAAGGAACACGATTGATTTTTACCATAGGAGACACCGGAACGGCAACGGTTTCAGAGCTTCCGCTTGGGACCTATACGCTGAAGGAGACAAAAGCTCCGCCGAATTATGCGCTGGATACCAGGGTGCGCACGTTTACTCTGGACGCGGGAAGTGTGATCCATCAGGAATATACGGTCCGCGATCAGCCGGACAGCCGGCTGCAGATCCATAAGACAGCGCCTGAGACGGAGACCGCCAACAAAACATTCCGGTTTAAGGTAACGGTTTCTGGCAGGCTGTACACGGGAATGTACTATGTGGACGATTCTCCGACAGCGGCAAAGGATGGCGTTCTGACGGTGGATGCCGGACAGACAGCGGAAATCCGGGGGCTGGAGGAAGGCGAAAAATTCACTGTGCAGGAGGTGGACCACAACCAGGAGAGCTATGAGACCACCTGGAAGGTCGGTGACGGAGAAGCCAGGGAAGGAGTGCTTGCAGAGGGGACGATTTCCCCGGATGGACAGAATGTGACAAAGGTTACCTTTACCAATGTGCTGCGGACCGGCTCTGTGAAGCTGGGCAAGTACATCCTCAATGGAGCGGCCGGAAGTGAAAACGACAGTTTTACGTTCCTGCTCAAGTTCGAGCGCTGGGGCGGCAAACCGGTTGCTTCCCGGTTTGAGGATGACGGCAGTCTTACGGCGGTTATCCGGGACAGGGATGGAAAGGAGACACCGGCCAAAGCTTCATGGAATGAGGAAAAACAGGGCTATACCATAGCGCTGAAGGCCGGACAGACGGCAGAAATCTTCAACCTTTACTATGGCGTGACATACACCATACAGGAGGAGAAGGGGGATCTGGATTATATTTACAGTGAAAAAGCGCTCACAGGAACCGTAGGTACAACCCAACAGACAGAGCAGGAATATACCTTTACTAACGTAGGGCTTGGCGGTCTTGTGATCAAGAAGCTGGAGCAGGGAACGGAGAAGGGACTTCCGGGAGCGGAATTTGTACTTCAGTATCAGGAAGAAGGTCCGTACAAAGGCCAGTATGTGGAGGTTGTTCCGGGGGCGGAAGCCGGTGTCTATGAGGCCGCCGGATTTACAGCACAACGTCCCCAGAGCGGAAATCTTGTGACAGGCCCCCAGGGCAATATCAACGTCAACAACCTTACGCCCGGAACCTACCTGCTGATAGAAACAAAGGCGCCGGAGAATTATACTGCGCAGGGAAGCGGTGAGACAACGGTTACCGTAAGTGCGGAAAGTCAGGCAAAACCGGTGCGCGTCTACAACACGCCGAGGACAGGCCGTGTGGCTCTGGAGAAGCAGATCAACGGGGAGCCGTATGATGAAGAACAGGAATTTACGTTCCTCTTTCAGCTGACGGACAAGAACGGAAAAACTGTGGATGCGCAGGGCGTTGTGCCGGCAAACCGGCAGGGAAATGCGATCAAGGTGGCGTTTTCCACAGGAGAGACCTTGTTTGCGGAAAAAGAACCGGAAGGGTATGCCGTGAAGCTGAGAGCCGGGCAAAAAGCGGTAGTGGAAGGCATCTACTATGGCATGCAGCTGACGGTGAGAGAAATTGTAGATCCGAACAGCGGATACACCTTTGACACGCAGGAAAAGAGTTCGGGAATCATCGGCGCAGGAAACGAGGATATAGGAATTACGATCACCAACAAAAATCCGGGACATCTGGAGGTTGACAAGGTCAATGCGTCAGAGCCTGAGCAAAAGCTGGAGGGCGCGGAATTTATCCTGAAGAATGAGGACCGGGGACGGTTTGTCCGTGTGACAAAGAGAAACGCCGGCGAATATACCTTTGACGGTGTGACGGACGAGGCAGGTGCGAAAAAGCAGCCGATCGTTACAGACGCCGGAGGGCATGTGCGGGTGGAAAATCTGCCGGAGGGTAATTACGTTCTTATCGAGACAAAGGCGCCAGACAAGTATGAACTTGGCGGAAGCGGGGAAACGCCCTTTGCCATTTCCACCAACCGTACCACTTCCCTCACGGAAAAGGCGGCGGTGAAGAATGTTCCGCTCACCGGGACACTTGTATTCCGGAAAGTTCTTAAGGACAACCAGACAGACGAGAATACCAGATTCGATTTTGTATTTACGCTGAAGGATGCGGCAGGCAAACACAGCGGTATGCATGCTGTGCTTCCCTCCATGCGGGTGACAGGAGACGGAAAGCAGGAGATCAAAGTCAAGGTGGATCAGGCGGATGCAACGGCTGTGTTTGATGAAGAAAAACAGCAGTTCTCCATTTCCATAAAAGCGGGACAGGAGGTTACGGTTTCCGGACTGTACTATGGCGTGGAGGCAAAGGTCTGGGAAGAAGCGGACAGCGAAAACGGTTATATTTATGATTCTGGGGTGAAAACCGGAGTCACCGGAGAACAGACGGTTTCCTTTACCTTTGAAAATATCAAGCCCGGAAGCCTTGTGATCACCAAACAAAACGGCGTTCAAGGCTACGAGTACATTAAGCTTGGGGGAGCGGAGTTTGTTCTTCGCGCAGCGGACGGAAGCTATATCGCAATGGAAGAAGCGGCAGGAGAGCAGAGCCGCTATGTGTATAAAGGCAAGGTGGAAAGCGAGAGCATTCCGGATCAGGATGTGGTCGGAAGGATCATAACCGGCAGTGACGGAACCGCTTATGTGGAAAATCTGCCGGTGGGCATATATTTATGATTCTGGGGTGAAAACCGGAGTCACCGGAGAACAGACGGTTTCCTTTACCTTTGAAAATATCAAGCCCGGAAGCCTTGTGATCACCAAACAAAACGGCGTTCAAGGCTACGAGTACATTAAGCTTGGGGGAGCGGAGTTTGTTCTTCGCGCAGCGGACGGAAGCTATATCGCAATGGAAGAAGCGGCAGGAGAGCAGAGCCGCTATGTGTATAAAGGCAAGGTGGAAAGCGAGAGCATTCCGGATCAGGATGTGGTCGGAAGGATCATAACCGGCAGTGACGGAACCGCTTATGTGGAAAATCTGCCGGTGGGCAGCTATACGCTGATTGAGACAAAAGCGCCTGCAGATTATGAGATTCTGACCGAGAGCACAGACATATCCATCGAGACCGGAAAGACTGCTTCCGTGACCATTGGAAATAAGCCCAAGACCGGAAGTCTTGAAGTGAAAAAGACGTTGAAGGACAACAAGGAACCGGGAAGTGCGGCCTTTACCTTCTATGTGAGCCTCATTGACGCAAAGAATGAAAATAAGGACGGGCTTCAGGCAATCCTTCCGGAGAACCGGGAAGGAGCGCAGGTTCTTGCGCAAAAGACGGATGCACAGGGGCAGACAAATTATGTATGGGTTGGTACGGACGAGCAGGGAAGGATACGGTTTACCCTGAGAGCGGGTGAGACCATGAGGCTTGGCGGCATCTTTTGGGGAACACAGTATCAGGTGGAGGAGATCCGCCAAAACAGCAGTGAAAATCCGGGATATATTTATGATGCAGCGCCTGAGAACGCCGCAGGCACTATCCGGGAAGATACGTCGTCTGTGACCGCAGTATTTGAAAATACTAAGCCGGGACGGCTTCATATCCAAAAGCTGGACGGTGAGACACAGGAGCCTTTGGAGGGCGCAGTGTTCCTGCTGAAAGACAGTCGGGGACAATATGTACGGCTGACCAACATCAGCGGTTCGGAAGCAAAGAGCTATGCCGGCGTCACCACGCAGGAGAGCCAGGCGGGAGAGATTGTGACGAATGGAACAGGGCAGGCGGATGTTTACCGGCTTCCGGCGGGAGAGTACATGCTTGTGGAGAAAAAAGCGCCGGAGCATTACAAGATCACGGCAGAGGCCGGAGCCGGAATCGCGGTTGCCGTTCCGACGGGAGACACGGCTGAGATTGTGGTTGCAAACGAGCGGATGGCGGAAACGCAGGTAAGATTCAGGGTAAACAAGAGCTTTGTTAATGGTACAAGCGGACAAGCATACAACATACCGGAAGACCTTTTCCAGTTCCGTCTTTTTGAGACCGATGAGACATGGCAGGAAGGAACGCTGGTTGAGACTGTGCGTGCAGACAGCAAAGGCCAGGCAGTGTTTGAAAAGCTTTACAGCTTCTACGAGGACGATATCGGAAAAACCTTCCATTATGTGATAAGAGAAGATCCGGGCGAGGATCCGGTAGAGGGAATCGGCTATGACACAATGGTTTATCGGATCGCGCTGACGGTAGAGTGGGCAGACGAAAGCCACGGGGCCATTCGGGCGAAGGCGGAGGTAAACGGCGGGGAACATACAGAGTTCCTGGCAGCGGGCTTTGATTTTACCAACACCTGGGAAAAGGAGACTTCGCTCACCGTGGAGAAAAAGGGCTCACTGGGCGAAGTGCTCACCGGTGTTTCTTTCCGGCTTGTCGGAGAAGACGGAGGCTATGACCGTACACAGGAGACTGCGGATGGCCGGACAGTATTTGCCGGTCTCAGGGCAGGCGAGTATCTCCTGACAGAGACAAAGAGCCTGGAAGGGTATGTACCGCTGGAAACCCAATGGAAGGTGCAGGTGCGGGACAGCAGCGACTACACCGAACCCCTTGCCGTGACGGTAATGGAGGACGAGGCTGTGCTGACGCAGGGTACGGCACCGGTTCTTGAACTGGTAAACTACCGTGTGACGGAGACGGAGACAGCCGCAGTTTTGAAGGCGCAGAAGTACCTGAAGAATGCGGACAGCGGAAGATTCTATGAGACGCCGGAAAATATGTTTGCCTTTGCACTCTATCGCATGGAAGACAAAGAGAAACAGGAGCTTGTGGATATCGGCTACAACGCAGGGGATGGAAGCATTGTCTTTAAACCCATCGCGTTTTACGAGTCCATGCTGGAGCCGGAGACACAGAGCGCCCGTTTCCGCTATCGGATAGAGGAGATTTCGTCAGATACAGAGGGAATTTCCTACAGTCAGGAGATTTACGAGGCGGAGATTTTCCTTTTCCGCGATGAGCAGAGAAATCTGCGGACAGAAGTGACCTATTTTGATGCGCAGGGGCAGGAAATTTCGGAGGCGGAGGTGACGTTTACCAACACGCTTACGAAAGAGACAGAGCTTGCCGTGGAAAAAACAGGTTCTCGCGGAGAAGCGCTCACCGGTGTTTCTTTCCGACTTGTCGGAGAAGACGGAAGCTATGACCAGACAAAAGAGACAGACAAGGGCCAGGTGGTCTTTGCTGGCTTGCAGGAGGGTGTCTACACACTTGCTGAGACGAGAACCCTTCCGGGATATGTGCCCGTAGAGAACCGGTGGACCGTACAGGTGACAGATTCCGCGGAATATGACGCACCCCTTACGGTGGCGCTTTTGGGTGAAGGCCAGGAGCCGCTGGCGGGGCCTCCGCTGACGGTTGTCAATTACCGCATGGAAGAAACAGAGACCGCAGTTGTCCTGCAGGCGAAAAAAGAGCTGAAAAACGCAGATACGCAAGAGGCATACAAGGTACCGGAGAACATGTTTACCTTTGCGCTTTACGAAGAAAAGGAAGGCCAAGAGCCGGTACTTCTGGAGACAGTGACAAACGGAGAGGGCGGAAGCATTGTGTTCACGCCGCTTCGATACAGTGAGGATTTGCTGGATGCAGACGGCGAAGCAGAGTTTACCTATCTCCTGAAGGAAAAAGCAGGGGAGGAGGGTGACGGATTTACTTACAGCTCCAGCATCTACCACATCAGAGTGACTCTTTTCAGAAGCGAAGACAACACACTGCGCACGCAGGTTGTCTGGTTTGATGATGCGGGACGGGAGATTTTTCCGAATGAGGCGGTCTTTATCAACACGCTTACCAAGACTGCGGAATTCACAGTGCATAAGACCGATTCCGGAAAGCTCCCGTTGAGCGGCGTTCGCTTTGCACTGCGCGGAGAAGATTTTGAGGCTGTGCAGGAGACAGCAGATGGTACCTGTACCTTCCGTGGTCTGAAAGAAGGAACTTATACGCTTGTTGAGACAAAGGCGCTCCCGGGTTATGTCAAGGATGAGACTTTGTGGAAGGTGATCGTGGAAGACACAGAAGAACCTCTGGAGCCGCTTGCAGTGACGGTGACCGACGAGGCGGGCGAGGTGGTTTCACAGAGCGGCAAAGACCTGACGGTTGTAAACAGGCGAATTGCAGAGGTGGAAACCAGTTTTGTTCCGGAGGCATATAAGGAACTGAAAAATCCGGACAGCAAAAGAAGCTATCTGGTGCCGGAAGATGCCTTTACCTTTGAATTGTGGCGGACTGAGGAAGGCGAGCCGGTGGAAAAGGTGAGCGAGGCTTCCAATGACGCTTCGGGACATGTTGTCTTTGCACCTGTCCGGCTGGAAGAAAAACTGCTTGGCAGCGGTGCACAGACCACTCTTACTTATCAGATCCTGGAAAGACCGGGAGAGGAAGTGCCGGGCATGACATACGATACCCGTGTGTATGAGGTGAGAGTTGTCCTTTTCAGAGATACCGAAGGGAATCTTGACACAGAGGTTTCTTACCAGGGCAGCGGCAGTCTGATTCTGGATAAGGAAGACGTACTCTTCACGAACACGTTTGCGAAGAAGGCAGAGCTTATTTTCTATAAAACGGATGAAAAAGGTGCGGCACTTGCAGGCGCGGAGTTCAGCCTGAACCGAAAGGACAGTCTTGCGGGCGGTATGACGGCTGTTTCCGATGCGGAAGGCAGAGTGATCTTCCGGGGACTGACAGAAGGGGAGTATCTGCTGCGGGAAACGAAGGCTCCGGATGGGTATGAAGTATCCAAAGAAACCTGGGAAGTTTCTGTGAAAGACAGCGAAGATCCCAAAGCGTTGCTTGAGGTGAGGATTTGTCCGGCAGACGGCAGCGGCCTGCTTGAGACGCTGGTTGTTGTAAACGAAAAGGCACCGACCGAGGAGCCGAAGCCGGAGCCGACACCAACACCAGGGCCAAGTACGGCGCCGGGCGGACCAAGCGCAACACCGGAGCCAAGTGTGACGCCAGGACCAAGTACAACACCAGGGCCAAGTGCGACGCCAGGACCAAGTGCAACGCCAGAGCCAAGTGTGACGCCGGAGCCAAGTGTGACGCCGGGGCCAAGTCCGACACTAGAGCCGAGTTCAGCTCCTGGCAGTACGCCAGTGCCGACAGAGACGCCGAAAGCAGAGCAGAAGCCGGGGGTTAAGACGGGGGACGAGACGGCGGCATTCCCCTATCTGCTGGCAATGCTTCTGGCCGTTGCAGGGGCTGCGGCAGCAGTGACAGAAAAACGGAAAAGACGCAGAAAATAAAAGCGGTGAACTGAATATAAAAGGCGG